>Ga0315906_10000468_pt1 | contig 64609 bp, 51 predicted proteins | sample LakEriMetagenome_4_FD_203526 | JGI IMG/M metagenome (GOLD analysis project Ga0315906, IMG submission 203526) | Freshwater fungal communities from buoy surface, Lake Erie, Ohio, United States - Buoy 2 MA122 | ecosystem: Environmental > Aquatic > Freshwater > Lake > Lake biofilm | place: USA... | reverse complement strand
AACCGTCGACGACATGATCCTTCGCTAAAAGGCACATCATGCTCGACCTATACGATAAAGTCCAAGAGGCTTGTGCTCTGATTCGCAAATCTTGGGATTGCAAGCCCCATGCGGGTATCATTCTTGGGACCGGACTTGGGCCCTTGGTCTCAAAGATCGATGTTCAAGCCGAGTTCGATTACGCGCAGATCCCCCACTTCCTGAAATCTACGGCCACGAGCCACCGCGGAAGATTGATATGCGGTCGACTCGGCCAAGTCCCCGTTGTGGCCATGGAAGGTCGCTTCCACATGTACGAAGGCTACCGATTAGACCAAATCACCCTACCGGTGCGCGTCATGAAAGCCCTCGGCGCAGAACTACTGATGGTCTCGAATGCCTGCGGGGGGATGAACCCAAACTTCCAAGCCGGCGATATCATGCTCATTGAAGACCACATCAATCTCATGGGGGCAAACCCCTTGATCGGAATCAACGACGATCGACTCGGTCCGCGTTTCCCCGATATGAGCCAACCCTACGATCCGGTGCTGATCAAAGATGCTTTGAGCATCGCTCGAAGTGCCGATATCGTGGCCCACCAAGGTGTCTTCGTCGCCGTCTCGGGGCCAAATCTCGAAACCCGAGCCGAATACCGCTTCTTAAGGCAAATCGGGGCCGATGTCGTCGGCATGTCCACTGTCCCCGAAGTGATCGTCGCGGTCCATAGCCAAATGCGAACCGTCGGATTCTCCGTGATCACCGATATGTGCCTGCCCGATGCACTCGAAGCGGCCGATGTCCAAAAAATCATCGCCGTTGCCAACGATGCTGAACCGCGCTTGACAACCCTCCTGAGCGGTGTCCTCGATCGCGATGCGAAACGCAACGCACAACGCCGCTGAACTCCTTGAGCGACACCCTAGGGAGCCTCCAACCATCTCTCCTCGATTGCCAGTCCGTCCGACCACTACATCGGAACCTTGCGCCGCGACCCAATGGATCCAGAATCGTCATCGGTTCTTCCGCCCGCGTATCGGTATCGTCCTCGGAAGCGGCCTAGGTGATCTCGCAGAGGCCATCGAACAGCCCATTCGGATCGCTTATCGAGATATCCCCGATTTCCCCGAACCGAAAGTCCCTGGTCACTCCGGCCAACTTGTCCTCGGACTCCTCGAAGGAGCCCAAGTGGCCGTCCTCCAGGGCCGATGCCATCTGTACGAAGGCTGGTCGCTCGAAGAATCCCTAAGACCCCTGCGGACCGTTTTGGAATTAGGCATCGAACTGCTTATCCTCTCGAACGCCTCAGGCGGGATCAACCCAAGATTCCACAGCGGACAGGTCGTCGCGATCGATTCGCACATCAATTGGCTTTTCCAATCGACAAAGCCACCGAATCCCCACGAATCGTCCACCCCTATCCTCATGAGGCATGAGAGAACCTACGATGCTCGATGGTTGGCCAAAGCTCAGGAAACCGCCGAGGAACTGGGATTTTCCCTGCCTTGCGCGACCTACCTTGCTACCCTCGGCCCCAACTACGAAACCCGAGCCGAGTACCGCGCCTTCGGACGCTTAGGCGCCGATATCGTCGGAATGAGCACCGTCCCCGAATCGATCTTAGCGATGCAACTCGGCACGCCCGTCCTAGCCTTCTCCGTCGTGACCAACGTCGCCAACCCGGATATCCCCACCGCTACCGAACACAACGATGTACTAGCCTGGTCCTCCCTGGCTCGGTCCAGACTCGAACCCCTAGTCTCTAGAATCGCATCGAAGTACTTTTCAACCACCAACCGTAATCATTAAACGATCCACAATGGACCATACAACCAAGGGAATCGAGGAGGACTCCGTAGCCGACTCCATCGGTTCGATCGATAATGCCCCTACCCTTGAGCTCCATCACGATGGATTAACCATCGACGGCTACTCCCGAGCTGCCGTCCAAACGTACTGGCGTGTAGCCGAACTCAAAATAGGATTCGACCTTGGAGCCCAACCCTGGGACTTTATGTCCCTTCCAAGGACCTTCATCAGCCACTCTCACCTCGATCATATCGCCGCAATCCCAGCCTACGTCGCTCGACGGCGGATGATGAAAATGGAACGGCCCACGCTCTACTTACCCGATTACGCAATGGCCACCGTCGACCAAATGCTCAAAGTCTTCACAAGACTCGACCGAGGGCGAATGCCATGCGACCTTGTCCCGCTTCGAGAAAACCAAGAGATCGAACTTTCCCGAGAACTCGTCGTGACGACCCATGCGATGAAGCACTCGATCCCCGCATTGGGGTTCATCGTTTGGGAAAAACGCCGCAAACTCAAAACCGAATTCGCCAACTGGACCGGAGACCAAATCCGAGACGCGCGCCTATCGGGCGTCGAGGTGACCTCCGAGACGCGAATCCCTCTTGTCGCCTACACCGGCGATACCGCACCTGCAGGACTCGACCGCAATCCCGATATGCTACGAGCCAAAATCCTGATCACGGAAATGACCTTCCTGGCCCCCGACCACCGTAAAGACAAAATCCACAAAGATGGACACATGCACTTGGATGACTTCGTCGAACGCAAGGACCTGTTTCAAAATGAACAAATCATCTGCGGTCACTTCAGCGTCCGCTACAACAAACCCCAAATCCACCGCTGGGTCGACAAAGCCCTCCCAGGACGCTTGCAAGGCCGCCTGAAACTGTGGGTCTGATAGCTAACAGTCAGGAAACCGGCAGTGGCATCATCCGCCACGCCAAGGCCAGGAAACTCACCCCGAGGCCCAATCCTCCGGTAAACCCAACGACCAAGGCAAACCACAAACCTACCTTCACATCAAACCTCATCCGCATCAATGGACCTAGGTGGAGATAAATCAACCACCCAACCAATAGCACAATCGCCGCGGAACACAGTGTGTGGATCGTCGATACCATCGATGAGGAACCAAAATTCAAGGAAATCACCGAATCACCAATGGCCTGTACCACGGCCCAAAACATCCCCACCAAAGCAATCCACCAACCCCATCGTTCATCAGCCAACAGTCCAAAACAAACTGCCAAGTTGAACGCGGCGAACAGAATGCAGATCAATGCCCCTGAGGCACCGATTTGGATCTCCACGGGCATCAATGCGACCGCCAAATCACTGGCTCGGTACACCTGCGTACACAGAACACATAAGGCCCGGACGAACACCCACGCCAAAAAAACACCCACGAGCACGTAATGTTGCATCTGCATCTGGCGGTAGGCTCTCTCGGGTGTATCCCTCGGGACGTAATTCCTTAAAACCACCTCCGCTGGACCTTTGTCCGGCTCCATCCTCATCCCCCCCCATTTCGCACCGTGATACGTCATTTCGAACCGCATACGATACTATGTCGCAGTTGTCGTCGAATTGTCTCTCAAGGCTCTTTTTTTTCAAGAGCCACAAAGGGGACTTGAAGGGCGTTTACAAAAGATAACCTAATAGTAATCTAGGCGGGCTTGATGACAAAGTTGACCATTTTCCCTGGGACCACCACCGCTTTGATCACGGTTTGCCCTTCCAAGAGCTCCGATATCCGAGGATGGGATTTCGCCAATCGCTCAGCTTCCTCAGAGCCGATCCCCACAGGCATGACCACCTTGGTCCGCACCTTGCCGTTGACCTGCACGGGAACCTCCAGCGATGCGATCTTCATCTTCTCAGGATCCGCTTTGGGCCACGGGGCATAAGCCAATGACTCAGGGTTCCCTAGGATACGCCAGAGCTCCTCGGAAACGTGAGGCGCAAACGGCGCCAAAAGCAACGTCAAGGTCTCCATGGCTGACTTGGGGCGAACCGACTCTTTTGTGAAGTGATTGACGAACTCCATCATCCGTGCAATCGCTGTATTGAACGATAAATTCTCTACGTCCTGCGTGACCGCTGCAATCGTGCTGTGGACGACCAAGTCTTGCTGGCTGCTCGTTGCGATGTCTTGGACCGCCTCAGAGAGTCGACTTTCCTCGGCCTTAGAATCGACGATCAAACGCCAAACCCGATCCAAGAAGTTCCTTACTCCATTGACTCCTTGCATGCTCCAAGGCTTGGTCGCCTCCAAAGGCCCCATGAACATTTCGTAGAGCCGCAGCGCGTCGGCTCCATACTCTTTGACCACTCCCTCCGGATCGACCACATTCTTCAACGCCTTGGACATCTTGGCAACAATCCGCTGAAGGGTCTCTCCGGTCTGAACATGCTTGGCAACCCCCTCGGCATCCTCTTGGACCAAATCGACCGAGACCAATGCACCGCGTTGGTCTTTAAAAGCGTACGAAAGGATCATCCCTTGATTGACAAGTTTTTGAAACGGTTCTGGTTGAGAAACATATCCTCGATCGTACAAGACCTTATGCCAGAACCTCGCATACAACAAATGAAGGACTGCATGTTCGGCTCCACCTATGTAAAGATCTACCGGCATCCAGGCGGCCTCCTGCTGCCGATCGACAAATGCACTGGAACATCCCGGACTGATGAATCTCAAGTAATACCAACACGATCCTGCCCATTGGGGCATCGTGTTGGTCTCGCGTCGATATCGCTTGCCATCGAGCTCAACATAGAGCCACGACGCATCGGCCTTACCCAACGGTGGTTCTGGCCGACCATGGGGCTTGTAATCCTCCAAATAAGGGAGATCAACGGGTAGATCCTCCATCGGCACGGCTCGGATCTGTCCGTTGGGTTGCCCGTCAGGTCCGAGCTCATGAAGGATCGGAAACGGCTCACCCCAAAACCTCTGCCGACTAAAGAGCCAATCGCGAAGCTTGTAATTGATCGCTTCGCGCCCTAGCCCAAGTTTAGACAATTCCTCGATAGCCAAGGCCTTGGCCTGCTTGGTCCTGAGGCCATTGAGCTGGCGACTCCCCACGGCGATTCCCTCGCCTGCAAAACAGACTCGGCCACTTCGAATCTCGGCGAGTTCCTCGGCCGTCGCATCGAGCGGCTCGACAACCTGGACGATCGGTAGCTGGTACTTCACCGCAAACTCATGGTCTCGCACATCGTGCGCAGGGACAGCCATGATTGCCCCAGTTCCGTAATTGCCCAACACATAATCGGCCACCCAAACCGCAACGGGCTCCTGTGTCAGAGGGTTGATCGCATAAGCTCCCGTAAAAACCCCGGTTTTCTGCTTATCGCCCTCGGTTCGATCCCGGTCGCTCTTGAACGACGCAGCTTGGCAGTACTCTTGTACCTCGGCAGATCGCTCGGCTGAGGTGATCTTCGATACGATCGGATGCTCTGGTGCGAGCACCAAATAAGTCGCTCCATAGAGGGTATCGGGTCGGGTCGTGTAAACACGAATCGCCTTGGGATTTAAGCCCTCGGTCCCTTGGGAAGAAACCACCGGGAAATCGACCTCGGCACCAGTGCTCTTTCCTATCCAATCGGCTTGCAACTTCTTGATCCCTGTAGACCAGTCCAGAGAGTCCAAGTCGGCCAACAACCGATCCGCATACGAGGTAATTCGTAGCATCCACTGCTTGAGCGGGATCCTTTGAACCGGATGGTCTCCACGCTCGGAGCGACCATCGATGACCTCTTCATTGGCAAGGACCGTGCCCAATCCAGGACACCAATTGACCAAAGCCTCGTCCTGATAAGCCAACCGAAAACCGTCGCGGTAAATTGCAACTGCTTCGGGCCCTTTCGAGGCAATCGCCTCAGGTATGGGCAACTCGCTGATCGGACGCCCTCTTTGCCCTTGAACGTCATACCAGGTATCAAAAAGGACCAGAAAAATCCACTGAGTCCATCGAAAATACTCGACATCGGTCGTCGATAAGCAACGATCCCAATCGTAAGAGAAACCCAGCATCTTTAGCTGCCGGGTGAAATTGGCGATGTTCGCCTCAGTGCTCTGCCTCGGAGGTGTATTCGTGCGTATCGCATACTCCTCGGCAGGCAAACCAAAGGCATCGTAGCCCATCGGATGCAAGACCGTCTTGCCCTGCATCCGCCAATAGCGGCAATAGATGTCCGTCGCTGTATACCCCTCGGGATGCCCCACATGCAACCCAGCCCCACTCGGGTATGGGAACATGTCGAGCACATAAAGCTTGCCCTTGCCCGCCGGATCCGGAAATTCCGGACATCGAAAGGTCTTGTTGTGTTCCCAATAAGCTTGCCACTTGGGCTCGATTTCCGCAGGGTTGTATCGGGGCATCTGTCTTACTTGATATGGATTGTCTCGTGGCAAAAAACCTACCCTCAAGGCCCATGAAGGTCAGAGCCATCATGTCCCGGGACTCGACGGCATCTAGCCGCATGAACGCGACTAAGCCGCGATGAACGAACTAAGCCGAATGGATCGCTCGAGAGTCGACGGCCAAGGCCGCCTCGTGCATCGTCTCGGCGAGCGTCGGGTGCGCATGGCAACTGCGTGCAATATCCTCACTGCTTGCCCCAAACTCCATCGCAATCGAAGCCTCGGCGATCAAATCGCCCGCACGGTTTCCTATGATGTGAACCCCCAAGACCCGATCGGTCTTGGCGTCGGCCAAAATCTTGACGCGGCCCTCGGTTTCTCCCAAAGTCCTTGCTCTTCCATTGGCACCATAGTTACCGACCCCTTTCTTGTAAGCCACAGAGGCTTCTTTGAGTTGCTCCTCCGTCTTACCCACCGTCGCAATCTCCGGGTGGGTGTAAACGATCGCAGGAATGCAGTCGTAATTGAAGTGAGCATGGATCCCCTGCATACGCTCGACGCACACGACACCCTCCTCCATCGCTTTGTGTGCCAACATCGCCCCACCGATGACGTCGCCGACGGCAAAGATTCCAGGCACCTTGGTCTGATAGCTCCCGTCGACCTGGATGAATCCCCGTTTGTCGGTCTCGATGCCGACATTCTCCAAACCGATGTTTTGACTCAATGGTACCCGACCGGCTGCCAACAAAACCCGATCGCTCGCGATGGGCTCGGCCCCCTTGCAACGCACAACACACTTGCCCGATTCTACCTTCGCCGATTCGACCCAAGACTGCAATCGAAACTCCATTCCCTGACGCGCGAAGACTCTCTGCGCAAGCTGGCTTAGCTCCTGATCCATCCCAGGCAAAATTCGATCCAGAGCCTCAAGCACAGTGACTTTGGAACCCAAACGACTCCAAACACTTCCTAACTCCAGGCCGATGTAGCCACCCCCGATGACGGTCAACTTTTCGGGCACCTGGTCGAACGCCAAGGCCATCGTCGAGTTCCCAATCCTCACCCCATCCTCCTCGACTCCCCGCATCGAAGCGGGCTTCGAGCCGGTAGCCACAAGGATCCGCTTGGCCTTGAGCTCCACGGGCTTGCCCTCAACGATCGCTTGGACCAAATTCGGGCCCATGATCATCCCTCGGCCCCGATACCCCACGACCTTGTTCTTTTTGAAAAGCAGGTCGATCCCGCCTGTAAGCGTCTGGACAATCTGATCCTTGCGCTTCATCATCGCCGCCAAATCCAGTTGCACTTGGCTGACTTGAATTCCATGACTCGAAAGGGAAGATTTCGTATCGTGGTACAAATGACTCGATTCGAGCAACGCCTTGCTCGGAATGCAGCCGACCCGCAAACACGTACCACCGAACTTGTCGTTCTCATCGATACACGCTACGTTGAGTCCAAGCTGTGCGGCTCGAATCGCCGCTACATAACCACCAGGACCACCGCCCAAAACCACTAAATCGTATTCTGCAATTGCCATCGGTTCACTCGCAACGGAAAATCCTTACAAAAGGGATGTGTAAAGCTTAACCGCCCGAAGGTAAAATCCAAGGTCCGTTCGGATAGGCCGCAGGAGTTTCTGCAGGTAGTCCAAAGTTACAAAGGCCAATGTTTCAAGTGATTGCCAAGCACATCGATCGCACCGTCCGGGGACTCCAGTGGCCAATTGCCTACGGCATGGCTGCCCTGAGCCCGTTGATCCTCACTGCCCTTGCACTGTGGCTCGGCCGATCGACCTCCTACCCCCTCTACGCGACGATGTTCTGGCTAGGGGCCGCCGGGACATTTGCCCTCTCGCGATCGAGTTGGATATCCTCAAAAATTCTCCATAAAGCGATCGGCTACGAACGTCGATTCACCCAAGCCATCCTTTCGTTCCTGCTCCTTCAGCCCACCTCGGCAATCCTCGGCTGGGTCCGAACCCGCTTAGGCATCCAAAAACCAGCCAATGCCTCCCAAACCGCGAAACCTCTCCCCCCCCCTACCCCATGGCTCGCCGAAGACAATTGGCTCATCGCAACAAGCCCCTACTTCCTGCCGACGGCCTCGATCGTCCTTTGGCTCCTGAGCGCTCTTCTACTGCCTGCCTTCCTTCGGAGCTTCATCCTCGGAGTCGGGGTCGCTTACCACCTCCTGAGCGTCTACTTTCAGATCCGACACTCCGTCGCGTCGATGCCCGATAGCCAATACCCCAAACGATTTCTTTGGCTGTTCCTCATCCCGATGAACCTCTTGGTCTTCATCGCAGGTTACGCATTTGCACTCGATGGATTCTCGGGACTGCAAAAACTACCCTCAGATCTGATGACCCCAATCTGGCTGCTCATGCCCAAGTCGAAGCCTAGCTAAACAAGTACCTCGCATGGGATTTCGTCGTACTCGTACTCAGTGAAACGGTACTCAGTGAAACGGTACTCGTACTCGATGGCTGTTTGAACTGCGGCGATCCCGATCGTCACATCGAGGCGGATTGGGGGATCTTGCGGAACTATCGGCCGAATCGCTATACCAGAACGCTTCGATTACGATTACGAGCACCGTTTCACTGAGCACGAGCACGATGTTCTTACTCCATGCCCGATCGTTTGCGATCCGCTAGGCCGAGGAGTTGACTCTCGCAGAAGTCAAAAACGAACGATCGAAGACTTCGGTGCAATGCTTGGTTCTGGCTGTTCGTCGTGCTCGTGCTCAGGCTCGAAAGGCGATAAGCGTCAAGTCGATCATGGTCAAACAAGTACTCGTGCCTCGCATCGGATTTCGTCGTACTCGTACTCAGTGAAACGGTACTCAGTGAAACGTTACTCGTACTCGATGGCTGTTTGAACTGCGGCGATGCCGATCGTTGATCGGGGCAGCTCGCGGGATCTTGCGGACCTAGGGATCGAGTTACATGACTAGATCGCTTCGAGTACGAGCACGAGAAGAAGTACGAGCAAAGTGGAGCTAGAACGACCCCTCAATCCGTTGGAATCAATGCCTCGGGTTGCACCAAATGAAAGTAATGGCCATGGTCGGCCGTGACGATCACCAACGACTCGTCCCAAACACCCTTGGTCTCGATCCAGCGAAATATCGACTCGACAGCTCGCTCTCCACTAAAAACTGCGCCGATCGAACTGTCGATGTCATTGGCGTGATTTGCCCAGTCGACATCCCCGGATTCGACCATCAACCAAAACCTCTCGCTGCGACTGGCCAAGACCTCGATGGCCGCCTCGGTCAATTCGCTGAGCTTCGGGTTCTCTAGGAGATCCTCGGCTGTGTACTGCTCAATCCCCTTGAGCGTCTCGACGGGTCGATAATCCCCATTGGCAGTCTGAAATGGCAAATGCCCATTCTTGGCCCCAAAAAAGCCCAACATGCGATGCTTGCCCTCGACGGCCTGACGCACCGCCCCTGCGAGCACATCCTTACCCGATACGCCCGCAGTCCGTTCGGCGACGACATACCGTGCCTCAGACCCACCCTTGGACACATCGACCGCATCGCGATCCACATCGGCCAAATAACGGTTGCCCGGGATAAAGTTCTCACCCTGGCCTACATTGGATTGGGTCTTCTCTCCATAGCCAGCGCCGAGCACCACATCCAAACCCGGGTAAGGCTTACTCTTGTGACTGGCCGAGACGAGTCCGAGCATGTCTCGGGTGATATCCTGATAGTCATCGCGGCTGACGTTGACCGCATAAGCCGCCGCTGGGGTCGCATGGCATATAGGAACACTCGTGACGGTCCCGACCGCAAAACCCATCTCCCTCTGCGCCCAGTGCGCTATGGTCTCGACTTGGGTCCGATCCGGCCGAATGTTGATCGCCCCGTTGAGGATCTTGACCCCGGCTGTCATGGAACTTGCCGATGAAGACGAATCGGTCACCACATGCGGAGATTGCTGATTTCTACCGATCAAATACTGAATGTCGCTCGGGGTATCCCAAGGCGTTCGACCTCCGAACCTCGGGTCGTACCCACCGAATTTCGCCGTGGACTTTTTATCCATCTGCGCATCGACGTCAGTCTCGACTTCATCGCCCAACGAGGAGCTGACAAAGTATCCAAAGTCCTTCGGACACCGATCGTAATCCTGAAATACCAACCCGCTACCAGGCCCCTGCGTATAGGCCACGCGGCGGTTCTTGTAGATCGATGCGGCCCAACTCGTCTGCCAATCCATTCCATCAAAGACCACCAAAAACACGTACTTCTTCTTGCCGCTCTCGATCGCCTGGCGCTGCAAGCGGTACACATCGGTCTGGTCGGCATACTCCGCATCGGGCTGTACGGTGTTCTCAGGGACCCTTCCATACAACTCTCGGACCCTGGCCTCATCTCGATAAAGACTCCTTGCACCGACAAAAGGCTCAAGGCTCTCCCCGAATACATAGACTGGGATCAAGCGATTCGAATGATTCGTCCAACTGCTGAAACTTTCGGGACGATAGCCCCAAAATCCCCACGGACAGATGCGCGATTGCACGGCGATATGCTGCTTGGCCGCCAAGGTGTCAAGCCCCTCGGGGATCTCCACCTCCTCAGGCTTCGGACGCACAACCTCTGCTTTTTCGGTGCTCTTTGCCGGCTTTTCCTGGCCAAAAATCCGAGGGTTTTCCAATCCTAGATCCCCAAGAAACATCAGTCCGGTCCCTAGACCCATGACTCTTACACGCCAATTGAGCCAACGACTGGAACTTCTATTCTTACGCATCGATAGTCTGTCTTGGGTGGGGAAACATAGGGAGATCGACCGAGTCGTTAGTGTGAGCACTTTCCTCGATAGAGCAAGCACCCGCAGGTGGCGATTTCATGAGAACTTCACCTGCGGCGAAGGCCTAAGTCAATAGCGGGGAACCGATGGGTCAATCTCCAAGCTCCAGCGATCGATCCCCCCGGACATGCTCACCGCATCGGGGTAACCATTTGAGCGAAGCCATTGAGTGACCCGCAAAGAACGGCCTCCATGATGGCACATGACCACTACCCGCTTGGATTGCATCAAACCGATAACCCCTTGGTTCGGCGGCCATTGGCTCATCGGCACCAATGTCACCCCCGGCACGTTGGCGACCTGGTGCTCATTGGGCTCTCTACAATCCAGAAAAAAGACCTCCCGCCCCTGATCGTCCTGAGTTCTGTCCATCCATCGCTTGGCCGTCGCTGTATCAATCTCCATGGGCTACTTTCGTTGTGTGATCAATTCATTGGTTCAGGAATGATCTGGCTGAAACCAAAAAAGACCTGCGTTTTCCTATAAAAAAAGACGACCGGGAGGCTAGCCCGGTCGTCCTTCTAGATTGTTATAAATCCCAACGGGTTTGGCAACTACTCGATGGTAGCTGCATCCCACAAATCGCCAGCATCCTTGGTTCCCATCGCCCCCCAAGCACCGTAAGGACTCGGCTCGTTGGAACGTGCGCCGTCATTGCCCTCGGGAGCCAATCGGCCCGCATCGCCCGCATCGACCGAATTGGGGATGAAGCGGACATTGTTGTCGGCAAAGACCACGTGAGCCCCAGGCCCGTGATAGCTCGAGGCCGAGGAAATTCCCCAATCCCACAATGACCGATTGCAAGAGGCGGAGTTCGGCGGCAAAACCGTCTGGATCGAACCGTGGTTGTAATCCCCATCGTGCCACCTTAGCCCCTGCGAATGCCATAGATCTCCGTTGGCCACAACAGCAGGGTTGTAACGGTCTCCAAGTTTCGCATTCCGACAACCGATCGGGGTCTCTAGGTTCGCCGCTCCGGCGGCCTGCCAACGCGTTCCTTGAATCCGCAACTTGCCTTGGCCGGCTCCAAGGTTCGACGATGGACTGGTTCCGATTTCACCCAAAAGGATCGTGTAAGCCGCCCCATCGGTGATCTCTGCTAGCCGACGCGCGTAACGCCCTTGAAAAGCGCCACGGCTGGCCGCAGGGTGCCCTGCATTGCTCACATTCACCACGGTGTCCCCATAGCAGGCCGCGTAGTTGACACGGCCCGCACCATCGATGTCCCAGTTCGCATCCGGATTCATCTTACCAGGGTCCGATGGGCATCGAAACGATGGGATCTGAGTTCGCCAAGGTGTAAAATTGCCTTGCATATCCCAAGTCGACCTGAAGAAAGGCCGCTGGTCCTGGATCTGGGTATACAACTGCTGCTGCTCGATCATCGGCAGGATCGAAACGAACACCGAATATCGGTTGATAGGCATCCGACCGACGCCCAAATTCTCATCATGAACACTCCAAGGATTGTACGAACAAGGTCCACTGGCTCCCGCAGGAAGTCGCTTGTAGGCCGATTCGTAATTCAATATCCCCAAACCGAGCTGTCGAATGTTGTTTCCACAAGACATCCGACGTGCAGCCTCACGTGCAGCTTGGACCGCCGGAAGTAACAAACCGACCAAAACCCCAATGATGGCAATAACCACCAAGAGCTCCACGAGCGTGAAGCCGTTCTGTTTGTGATTCCGCATAACAATCTCCTGAAAAGCGGAAAAGAAGAATAAACACGAAAAACTGAAACACCATAGGTTACCAGAAACAGTATATCGGTCAATTTTTCGTGAAGAAGTACGGTAAAAAAAATCGATTATCTCGAAATTAGGCCCGATTTACCGTATTTTGGCGCCAATTACCCCCCCCTGGTGGGTAGGCCATCAATTGCGACTCGCTGCAATCGGTGTCAGCCACACCTTGAGCCGAACCCTGGCGCGTTCCCTCAAAACCTCCAACTCCACAGACTTGCCCGATGCGGTCAGACCCACCATCTGTACCAAATGTTCGTCGTCTTCAACCGCGACCCCATCGAACTCCAAGATGATGTCACCGTACCGCAAACCAGCCGACTCGGCCGGACTGTTGGGCTTGACCACCTTGACCAATGCACCATGCGCCCGATAGCTCTGCAATCGGTTGCTCGTTAATCCTGAGTCTTGCGAGCCAGAATTTTGCAAGCCAGACTGAGGATCGACATGAAAAGCCCGCTCGACGCTCACTCCAAGATACGATCGCTGCAGTTCCCCCTTCTCGATCAACTGGGTCGCGACTGCCATCGCCAATTGGATCGGGATCGCAAAACCGATCCCTTCATTGACCCCTGAATTGCTCGCGATCGCCGTGTTGATCCCTACGACCTCCCCCCGGAGATTCATCAAAGGCCCGCCGCTGTTGCCCGGATTGATCGCCGCATCGGTCTGGATGAAATCTTGATAAACTATCGACTTATTGCCAAGCTCCAGATTTCTCCGCCCTTTGGCGCTGACGATCCCTAAGCTCACCGAGTGGTTCAACCCAAAAGGACTGCCGACGGCAAATACGTGTTCGCCGACTTCCAACGTTCGGCTGTCGCCCAATCGGCATGCGGCAAGATCGCTTCGACCGACATCGATCACCGCCAAATCGGTGGAAGGATCCTCGGTGATCTTGACAATCTGCAGAGGGACACCGTCGTAGGTTTCGACTCGGATGTCGGGGATCTGGGCCGACTGGATGACATGCCGGTTGGTCAACACAAAGTGACGCCCCTGAACATCGATGACCACGCCAGCTCCAGCTTCCTCGACCCGCTTGGTGCGAATCCTGGATTTCTCGAGCCGAGAGTCCAAACTGACCTCTTGAATCGGCTCCTCTTTGGTCGCTTCGATATGGACCACTGTCGGCGATACCAATCGGACTGCCTTACGGAGCAATCGATTCTGCTCCTCCCAAGGTCGCATCTGACTGGCAAGCAATTCGTACTCCTGCTGGCGATTCGACAACACGCTGGCTTGGTCGAGCCCCTGACTGCTAGGGGACTGAGAATAGCTCCATTGGCTCGACAAAAGAGCGATTCCAAGTGCGACGGTTCGATCGATGCGTTTGAATCGCATGTGGCTTCGATGAGAAAAAGGTACACTCGTGCCCGATAGCCGCCATCCCCTAGCAGCACCGATGTGCTTGTCTCTCGACTCACGAGCCCTGCGGCTTACACCCTAGCCTTACGCTTCTTTCAAGATTGCCCTGGTACGCGTTGGACCTTTCCAAACTCTCTGGAAGTATCGGATGTGACGATTCCTCGGGGACCTTAGGAAACCGGGCTCCGGGGCTCCGAGGCGCGCGGTCCGAGATTCCCATACCGATGGTAGTCAAACGAGATGCTCTGCTCGACGACATACCACAAGAGCTCTAAGTCCTGACAGCTTACGACCGCATCGGCGATATAGGCGTAGTGCTTGGGCGCCAAACGCCGAATCGGCTCGGGTACTTCCTCGGGACCATCGTACCGCAATCGCGCTAGATGACCGGCTATGATTTCCTCGCCAAGCATCGCTTCGGATTGCTCGATCCACTCGATCTTGCCTGCCCAGGCCAACGTCGCTCGCTCGAGGGCTTCGATCTTCGAATCCTCGATCCTGGGATCGTAACTGACAATCGCTCTGGCCCCGACTGCCAAGCTCGCAGCGCACCGTGCCAAAATCCCCCAGAGCCTATCCCCGGGCATAACACGAATGCATATCGGATTTACAGGCAAGTACCGCCTATGATTGTCTTGTCCAACCAACCGGAAATGATCGTGCTCTTGGTGGATCTCCTCGCGCGCAAATCGATCGTACGCCAAAATCGCATGGCGGAGTTTGCTCAAGTCCCCCCCGACCGCCGGATCGAACCTCAATAGCTCCTTGGCAATCCCATCGAACTTCCCCCAAACCTTGTGCAGCAAGGGATGCTGAGGCTCGGATGGAATTTGGCTTGCGTGCAACTCTTGGGGCTCCTGCCAGCGGTGCATCATCGTCACGTAATTCGGCCCCCCGGCCTTGACCCCTGGACCAAAGGCACTCTTGGCTAAACCACCAAATGGCTGCCTCAGAACGACCGCCCCGGTCGTGGGTCTATTGATATACAAATTGCCAGCACGAATCTTCTTTTTCCAAACTTGCTGCTCGCGATCGTCGAGCGATTCTAAACCGCTGGTCAGACCATATCCGGTCGCATTGACAGTCTCGATGGCCTTCTCGATCCGGTCGTATTCCATAACTCCTAAAACCGGACCAAACAACTCAGTGCCATGGGTGAAACTACCTGCCTGCACGTTCCATTTGACTCCCGGGCTATAGAGACACGGGTTATCCCCAAGCTGGGTTGGCATAACCAACCACTTCTCGCCACGTTCGAGTTCCTTCAATCCTCGAAGCAGATCCCCCGAAGGTGGCCGGATCAACGGACCGACTTTGGTGGATAGATCCCAAGCAGATCCGACACGAAGACTCGTCACCGCGTCTGCAAATTGCTCTTGGAATTCTTTGCTCTGGAATACCTCTTGCTCGAGCAATGCTAGACTCGTCGCAGAGCATTTCTGCCCAGCGTGGGAAAATGCACTGTGCAAGAGATTCTTCATCGCCAAGTCGCGATCGCTCAGACCACTGACAATCGTAGCGTTCTTACCACCTGTCTCGGCAAATAACGGCAACCTGGGATTCGCCTCGAGAATCGTAAGAGCCGTTTCTGTACCTCCCGTAAGGATCACTCGAGCGATCGAGGCGTCGGCAAGCAGGATCTTGCTGATCGAACTACCGCTGGCTGGCGCAAACTGCAGCGCCTCTCTGGGCACCCCCGCTCTCCAAAAACACTGGCACAAGACGTAGGCTGGCAAGGCCGTATCGCTTGCAGGTTTGAGCAATACTGTGTTTCCGGCGGCTAATGCTGCCGCGATTCCTCCACAAGGGATGGCGATCGGGAAGTTCCATGGACTGATAACCACTACGGGCCCGGCTGGACGAAACCCACCTCGGGCCTGGAGTTGCAGGTCCAGAGCGCACCGAGCGTAGAACTCAACAAAATCGATCGCCTCGCTGACCTCTGGGTCACTCTCGGACAACGTCTTACCAGCATCCAAGATCGCTGCACCCATCAATTCGCCCCTAGCGATCCGCAGTTCCTGGGCGACTTTTCGCAAAATATCGTAGCGTTCTTGCGGTCGGGTCGCTCCCCAACCCGAGGGATCTTCCTTGAGACAATCCAAGGCCGCTTTCAACTGACTCTCATCGGCCTGAAAATACCTCGCAGAGACAACCCCAGGCCTCGAAGGATCATTCGAGGTGAACGATACGCCCCTGCCCTGCTGCTCCTGGTCCCGGATCGAAACGAGAATTTCCGGCGCATTGGCATCGCACTTTGGCATCCATCGCTGGACGATTTTTTGGGCCCAATCGGCGTTTTGTGGAAGCGAAAAATCGGTATCTGGCTCGTTGGAAAATCTTCGCCAATTCAATGGTGCAAGCGGTTCTTTGGTTTCCAAATTCCGGTCCTGGGTCCGGCGAGGCCCTACAGGGACTTGGTCCATCCTCTGAATCGATTCGATGAACCCGTTTTCCAGGCGTTGCCACGTCGAACTGCCAACTTGGATCTTGAACGCATGCCGGAGAAAATTATCCGGTCCTGTATTCTCATCCAAACGTCGAATCAGATAACCGATCGCATTGATGAACTCCTCGCGATAACAAGCAGGAGCGTAGAGCAAGAGTCGTTGGGACAACTCCAGAATCGCTCGCCGCTGATGATTGGCCATCCCCTCGAGCATCTCAAACTGAACCCGATCCAACGAACGCGTGGCGACCGACAAAACAATCGCATACGCCAAATCGAAAAGATTGTGCGAAGCGACTCCAAGCTGCACGGCTTTCAAGCGATCCGGATCCATCCCATAGCGGAGCATCCGTTTGTAATTTGCATCCGTCTCAAGTTTCGAACGATAGGGTGCCTGTGGCCAACCGCGAAGCGATGCCTCCATACGCTCCATCTCCATGTTGGCTCCCTTGACGATGCGAATCGTCACCGGTTCCCCCCCACGGCTCAATCGACCTTGTGCCCAACGTGTGATCGACTCCTGGACCAGCGCCGAATCGGGCACGTAAGCCTGCAAGGCGATCCCAGCCCTTACCTTTTGCATACCAGGTCGCTCAAGGGTCCTTTGGAAGATCTCAGCCGTAAGGCTCAGGTCCCGATACTCCTCCATGTCCAAATAGACGAACTTCGAAACCGATGTGCCATCGGGCCGGACGAACTTCTCCTTGGCCGCCGCACGGTAGAGCAACTCGAGCCGGTCCGATACCATCTTGATCGTATGCTCGCGAGCCAAGGCGGAGATTTGAGAATATAGCGTCGATATTTTGATCGATACACATTCGATCTCTGGCAGTTGAAGTGCTGCCAAATAACGGTCGAGCCTCTTGCGGCACTCCTGCTCGCCGAGAATCGCTTCTCCGAGGAAGTTGACGTTCATCCGCACCCCCTCGCGCGTTCGCTCCGACAAATGCCATCGCAGTTTGTCCTCCTCGGCCGGCAGAATCACATTGGCCGTTTCCTTGCGCATTTTCTCTTTGACCAACGGCACAGCTACCCCGGGAAGGTACTCCCCGAAGGACTGAAAACCCTTGAGCAATGCTTGGTCGAACATGCTGAAAAATCGCGGTACTCCCTGGACGTCCAGGATATGCACCATCTGATCGACCACGCGGCCGGGTGAATTGCTCCGAAAACTCTGGTCGGTAATCTGAGTGAGCGTCGCTTTGTCCTCGGGATGATCGAGCATTCGATCGAGCTCGGCCTGCTGGCGACGCTCCTGAGGGGTCTGCAATTTCGAGGCCCGTATCTGCAACGCCTTGGCCAACTCAATGGCTGCTTGCTCAAGCCGCTTATCATCAAGCAAGAGTGTTCCTTGGTGGTCCTCATGAGGCAGGATCCGTCGAACACTCTCTAGACTCAACGCCTGGTTGCTGGTCGATTCGCTCATAGGTCTAAGAGATCCTCCCTGGCCTGTAGGCCAATTGGCTTTCAAAACGACTCGATCGGCTCACCACCGCAATGTCAATCGAGCCAGTCGTTGTTTCGCAAACGCTCCGGAACATATTTTTCGGTCACATAGCTGATGTCTCGGCTGATCAGCGCCTCGACTTCCAACTTGAAGTCGTTGGTCAACATCTGCTTGATCTCCGCTTGCCAATGCTTCTTCTCGGAGAACCATGGATACGATGCGATCTGCTTGGCTCGCTTCTTGTCTTTGTCGTCAAGCTTGATCGTGACGTTTTGCTTCAAACCGCATCGCTCGTAATCTCCGCTTCGAAGCCCAATAAACTTCGCGTCGGGGATCGCCATCCGCATGCTCTCAAAGGCCAAATTGATCGACCCTTGTTTGATGACCGAGTAAATGTAGTATCCCCAAGGGTCATTATCGAGCAGACAAAACACCGGCAACTTGTACTCGCTGTGGAGCCTATAGAGCATCCGCCGGACTCCTCGAGCCGGCTGCCCTGCCCCGTGAGAGACGATGCAATTGTGCTTCTGCCAAAACTTGTCCTCGTTGAACCGTTGCCAAACGGTACCTTTTTCCACATGCAGGATGAACTTCGCATCGCATCGCTTAATCTTGACCCGATCCGGCTCGACAATACTCGGTATCGGATACCCTGCCGCACCCATCTTTGAGGCATCCAACTCATTTCCACCGTCGATGACCACCAAAGGTCCGGCAAGGTTCCCACGAGGCTCTGCATACAGATGCAACTCCTCGCGCATCGCTCCGGTGATGACTTCCAAATCCTCGATGATCGTATCCGATTCGCTCTGATCCTCGAACGTATTCTCCTTGGTCCCCTCAATGTTGTGCTTGAGCATGTAGTACATGCCCCGAATGCTCGTCGATTTGCCTTGGCGTATCAAACGCGAACACCCACTCCCAACCAAAATCGTCTGCATGTAAGCCCGAGCTTGGTTCAGATTGAACAACTCCCGACGGTTCGTCTTGCCACCCATCTCGATGAGCCGCTTGCGGCGGTTGTAATTCGAATTCGACAACGACCGCGATGGTACCTCCAAATAAGGATCCCGCCGCTTTTTGGCGACCTCAGCGACGGCCGTAGCAAGTCGCTGAAGCTTACCCATCGTCTCGATGTCCCGACCCTTGATCGGTACCTCCTTGTCCTCGTCCTCCAAAGACTCGTCTGCTGCTTTTCGACGCGCTCGTTTTGCCATCTTTTCCCCCATGAATGTCCATCAAGTACCCAAGTTTTACTGATCTTTCCCGTTCCTGACTAGCACCATGTGCCCCTGGTGTGATTTAATCACAACCGACAGCGAAGTCTCTATCCCCTATTTCCAAGCCTCCTATGCTCGCTAGCTCTCTGAAGTTTTACCTTGGGATCTCCCCGGCTCTGGCGATCCTGGCTCTGGGCTTTTCCATCCTGTTCGCCCAGACCCAAGACCCGCACGCCGAACGCTTCGCCCAATGGATCGAATCGGCTCCACCGGGTATCCAACGCCTGATCGATGTGGGCCAAGTCCGCTTCGAAACCAACGACCAAGAACTCGCCGCCCATAAAAAGCAAGGATTGACCAAATTCAACTTCCACTATGACTACCGATACCGCTTGACCAAGGTCAATCGGATCGAATCGAATCCCGCAGTCCTTTCCGTTACGGCGAATATTCAACTAGCAGAAATCGGCTGGACGCACCGAGTGGTCCTGATGAAATCCTACCAACCGGCCGAACCCTGGAAGTCTCGACTGCTCCAACACGAATTCGACCACGTCTCGATCAGCACCGATCCAAGGTTGAAAATCCTCGCCAAAGAATGCCTCGGAGCTCGAATCGAATTCGAATTGCCTTCGGTACCCACAACCGATACTTCTCCCGAGAACCAACCCCCTGCCCCGTTGGCGACCCGCATGGAACGACAAATTCAAAGCCTCATGGAAAAACGCGCCAAGGAAATCGAACGCATCACCCAGTTGCTCAACGACCGATTCGATCGAGAGTCCAAGGACGGGGTCCAATCCATCGGCGCTCGCGAGTCATTCTTCTCGGACTTCTTCACCCCCGATACGCTCCGCAAACTGGACTTCGAATTCCCCAAACTCCTCGATCCCTACACCTCGGCCTGCCGTCGTGCCCCCTGGAAGGAACACTACTTACTGAATTCACCCTACTGAATGCACCTTACTGAATGATTTCCCTCTTTGCACCCAAAGCCCTTTGGATTCAGACCAGCGGTGCTTTTTTCCTTCATTTTCTCTCGCTGGGCTTTGCCGTCTTTCCTCTCCAAACCCACTTGCGCCAAGTCCACCCAGTCGCAACGGCTAGCATCATCGCAAGCGTCATTCCCGTCGCAGGACTTCTGACACTCCTGTTTTTCCGATTCGCCGAACGCCGTCAATGGACGCAGCATCCAACCCGTCTACTGCTGCTTGCGGCCATCTGCGTGGCTATCTTGCAGCCCACCCTCGGATGGCAACTCTCGATGACTCGGGCCCAGGCCAACCTGCTGCCAGCGTTCCTCGAAACCTCAGTGTGCCTGCTGGCTCTGGCCTCGGCACATGCCTGCTGCATGAACCTGCTGAACCACCTTGCCGTGGCCAACCTAGCCAAGCACGCCTACTCAGCCCGCGCCGCAGGCAGCGCCGGGTATGCAGTCGCAATCCTTGCCACCGCCGCACTGCTCTCGGATGAACAAGCTGTCATCGATTACCATCTGTTTTTGGCTGCATGCTGCGCTGTAGCTCATTGCCTGTTTATCGCCGCAAGCCTCCTGCTCGCACATCGACATCGCTGCGAGGACAGCTCGCTCAGGGTATCCAACATGAACCAGCCGCTTCGAACAGCTCGAACCGCATCGGCGGGCCAGAGCCCAAAATCCCAATCCTGGCGTTGGAGAGCCTTGATCCTCCTGGTGGCTCTGACGGCGTTTTGTGAAGCTGCCTTCGGACTCTATTCGCACGAATTCTTGACAAGAACCTACGGGGATACTGGCTACTATTTGTTTGCCCTGACAATCCTCCTGGAAACAGCTCTTTTGCTCGGATTGCCATTCCTTCCAAACATTCGTAAACGACTTCTCTTTGTCGGCCCACTCGGATGGCTGGTCCTTCTGATCGGCTGCTTGCTGGCCCAAGCAGGCTGGCCAATCTTCGGGGCTCTGGCCATCGCCATGGCGCTCAACTGCCCATTCCAAGTCGCTTGCAACGAGAACGCGCACGCGATCCGTCCTCAGATTTCAGGACTGGCGACCATCGCCCTTGCTCAAGCCCTCGGGGTCTTCTGTTCGCAATGGACCTCGGCTCTGCTGAATCGTTTCATCCTCCCGATGACCTCCTTGCAGCCCTGGACTCCTCTTTGGATCTCGGCCCTCGGTGTGGCCCTCGTTGGACTGCTCCTGGCTCTGATGATTCAACCCTTAAGATCGTCGAATCGAAACGATGGATTACGTTAGATCCAAAACCTCTCAAAGCGCATCGACCTGGCAATCGAGAATCTGAACGCTGATCCCCTGCCCCATGCACCGAACCGTGATCAACAAGCGGACTTCATGCTCGCGACGGATGACCGTCCCCTCGAATCCTTTGAAAGGACCGGATTTGACCCGTACCGGATCGCCAGGCTCAAGCTTCGTTTCCGGGAACACCGGTTCGCCCGTCTGTACGGCCCTGTAGATCCGAGTGATGTCTTCGACGAATTGCTCGGTCTCGACGACCTTTATGCACTTGCTGACCGAACCGGTCGAAAAGGCTTTGTACCGCATCTCCTCATTTCCAAATACAAAAACGTAATTGGAAAACAACGGGACAAACGACGAGCGCAAGCGGCCCTGCGGACTGCGATACCGGCGCTCGATGACAGGACCGTAATAAGGCACTTGGCTCTCGAGCAACTGCCTCATGAGTTTCTTTTCGCACCTGGGCAACGTCTGCATCGCCCACCATCGCTTCCCTGCCTCCGAGGATATCGCCTCGAGCGACTCGAAAAGATTCTCCGGGTAAATATCCTGTTCTTGCTTTAGAAGCGGCATAGAACCACACATCTCCACAGTGACGTCAAATATGGGCGTCTTCCTAATGCCTCCATCGTACCGAGCCTATTGCCGTTTTGAAACCCTTTCGAATATTTCACCCGGGAGCTGCATCGATGCTACATGCAGCCAACCCAGGTGTTGAGGGTGGAAAAATCGTCAATCGCCTCAAGCCTCGGAGGAAAATCCGCCCTATTTCCATCTAGCGTCTCGGAGTTACGAGACGATACGATTGTTGGTTTGCTGGTTCGACACTCAAAACTTTAAGAACTTGCATTTTCCTCAGCCAAAGCTCTCCACAAGAGGCCCATTGGTTCCGACCATCTTTCCACAGGGGTAAGGACGCCCAGACGATGATCCGACAACGCTTAAAATCTCGCCCAATGTCACCTTGGGTTCTCACCCATTGGGTTCAGAGATCCGCATCGGCCCGGCTGCTCCTCTGGGGAGTGCTTTGCGTCGGTGCAAGCGGATGCAACGCCTCTCGCTATTCGGAACGATTCGGACTCGGAACGATCGACCGACAAAAAGCCAAAGCCGCGGAATTCGATCCCTATCCCCTCAACGATATCGGACCGAGCGTCGTCGGTGGTCGCCCCCCCGGCTTCTTCAACCCCCTTGCTGAACCTCGCCGAAACGAACTCATGGGAAGAACACCGACCTACGGCGCTAGCCCCGCGACTCGCTGATCCCAGCCCATTGGCCGCGCAAGTGAAGCGCAGAATCGATAGCCGCCTGGGGTGTCTGACCCAGTACCGTCAAATGACCCATCTTGCGACCAACCCTCGCTTGGGTCTTGCCGTACAAATGCAAATGAGCATTTTCCTGCCTCATCGCCGCCGACCAATCCGGCGCCCGCCCATCGTTCCACAAATCCCCAAGCAGATTGACCATCGCCGCCGGTCGGCACTCCGAGACGGCCCCCAAAGGCAAATTGCAAACCGCCCGCACCTGCTGCTCGAACTGACTGACCGGACTGGCCTCCATGGTCAAATGCCCTGAGTTATGGGGCCTGGGTGCAAGCTCATTGACCATCAACGCTCCATCGCGGTCGACAAACATCTCGACGCAAACCAATCCCTCAAGTCCCAACGATTCGGCAATCGTCCTTGCAATCTCAACGGCCTTTGACTCGACCCTCGCCAACTCCCCCAAGGCCGGCACACTCGTGATATCCAGTATGTGATTCCTATGGCGATTGGTGAACATGGGATAAGCCTCGACTTGCCCCGACGGATTCCTAGCCACCAAAACCGATACCTCAGCCTGATACTCGATCCACTTCTCGGCGATCAAAGGCTCGGGCCCCAAGACTTCCAAGGCATCATTCCCATGAGCCGCATTGCTGACCCGAAGCTGACCCTTGCCATCATACCCTCCTGAAGCGGTCTTGATCACCATCGGCCAACCGAGCAACTCGGCCGCGTGCAACACATCGCTGTAACTGCGAACCTCACAAAACGGCGTGACAGGGATCCCAAAATCCCTCAGCGTGGTTTTCTCCTTCAACCGATTTTGGGCGACCGCTAAGACTCTCTCACCTGGTCTGACCGGGACATACATCGAAGCGGTTTCAATGGCCACCAATGGAATGTTCTCGAACTCCAAAGTCGCCACGTCGATCCGCTTGGCAAAGGCGGCAACGGCCTCGATGTCGGTGTAATCCCCAACGACCGACTCGCGGACCACCTGTGCCGCTGGACTCTCGGCCTCATCGGTAAAAACTACCACCTGGTAGCCCATGCGCTGGGCTGCATGAGAGAACATTCGCCCGAGTTGCCCCCCGCCAAAGACCCCAATGGTCCCTCCGGGCTCAATCCCCTTATTGCTTTTGCTACTCATCGTTCGCTACTCATCGTTGCAGTTTTTCCTCTGAACCTGCCTATGAATCTGCCTAGGCCGCTCGCCTAGAAAGCCTCGATCAAATGTCACGCGGTGCGATATCGTCAAGCACACCCTGAGTCTGCTGCTGTGCGTACTCCTGGAGCTTGATGGACAGTTGTGCATCATGCAAAGCTAAAATTCGCACGGCCAACAGGGCCGCATTCTTGGCACCCGATGCGCCGATCGCAAGGGTCCCGACAGGGATCCCTGCGGGCATTTGCACAATGCTCAAGAGCGAATCGAGTCCGGATAAAGCCTTACTCTGAATCGGTACACCCAGTACCGGCAAGGGAGTGCTCGATGCGACCATCCCAGGCAAATGCGCAGCCCCCCCGGCCCCAGCGATGAGGACCTGCAAGCCCCGATCCGAAGCCCTCTGCGCATACTCGAACATCCATTGGGGGGTCCTGTGTGCCGATACGATCCATCGCTCGTGCTCGACTCCAAAATTCTCAAGAATCGCGCATGCTTCGCGCATCGTCGGCCAGTCGCTCTGGGAACCCATGATCACTCCGACCCGTGCAGTCGTCTTGCCTAGCAATTTCTCCACGCGACCTACCCCTACCCTTGATGCAACTGTTTTGACTGCTTGTGCGTCGGACTATCGATTTGACCAAGTCGCAATCAACGATCCGGCGAAATCATCGATGGACCGTCCCCGACAGTCTTCTCGTACCTGCCGTCCCCAGACTTAACATACTTGGTAAAGCCATGCTTGGCCAATTTGTTATCGCTGATCGAATTTTTCATCGCTCCATCCGACCATATCCCACCGATCGAAGTCCTTGCTGGGATACGACGAATCCGAACCCCTGTCTCAGGATGCTTATCCAAAACAGGATCGCTCATGTTTTGGAAAAACTCGAACTCCTCAGGCTCCTGGCCTTCCTCACAAATCGACTCATAAACGTAGATCGGCATACATCACCTAAAAACGCCTTTTTCCGAAAGCCAACTCACTACCTTCATCCTAAACACTGAATTCCCTTTGGGCTATAGCCGAACCCAAACTAGACTCCGATGGGTCGTTAAAGTCGTTGCGTCCGTCGAAACCGATAAACTTTTTGCGATCTTCCTACCTACCCAGCTTCCTTCGGGGATACCCAGACGCCCACCGCGAACCACACTGGGTTGACGAATCACCATGGAAATCTTCACAAGACCTTCCCACCAAAGCATCCTACGAACCGAAACCCAATGATGTCCACTTCGCGATTTCTTAACCCTTTCCAGGCCAAACCCTGGGTGCTGATCCTCGGATTCTCAATCCTTGGGCCTGCGACCCTCTGGCCGTCGAATCTCTGGGCTCAAAAAACGGATACCAAACCCGATGTCGGCATCACGGAAAACAAAGTCAACGACTTCCTGCTGACCAACGCTCGCATCACCGTCGAACCAGGTGTCGTGATCGACCAAGGCTCCCTGTGGATCCAGGACGGAAAGATCGTCGCTGTCGGGACTTCGCTCCGAGCCAACGAAGGGCTCCGTGTCATCGACCTCAAAGGCAAGTCGATCACTCCTGGATGGATCGATGCAGGGCTGGAAACCGACCTTCCGGAATTCCCGACGAACCAAGGGTCTCCGCATTGGAATTCCGAAATCACTCCCCAGCGATCCGTAGCCAATTCCGTCGAAACTCTCGCCAATCTACAAAAACTCCGACGCGCCGGTATCACCACAGCCCTGTTTGCTCCCAAAGAAGGTATCCTCAAAGGAACCAGCGCAGCGGCGATGACAGCCGATGCTCCTCTGGCCACAAATCTAATCCGCGCCGATGTCGCCATGCACGTGCGACTGACCGTCTCACGCAGCGGGGGACGAAACAACTATCCCTCGAGCCCCATGGGCGCTGTGGCACTGGCCCGCCAAACATTCCTCGATTCCCAATGGTACGACTCGGCCCTGCGCGCCCACCTTGGAGCTCCCGACTCGCTCAAACCCGAAACCAACGCTGCTCTCGAGGCGATCCAAAAACACATTCAGGCAGGAAAACCCTTCGTCTTCGATACCTTCAACGAACAATACGTCCTGCGCGCTGATTCCTTCGCCAAAGAATTCGGACTCAAAGCCCTCCTCAAAGGAACTGGTCAAGAATACCAACTCCTCGAACCCATCGCCAAAACCGGGCGCACCATCATCCTGCCCGTCAATTTCCCAAAACCGCCCAACGTCTCGACCCTCGAAGCTGCCCTCGAGACCGAACTCGAAGAACTCATGCACTGGGAACTCGCACCCGAAAACCCAGCCCGACTCGATCGCGCCGGTGTCCCCTTTGTCCTCACCTCGAGCGGCCTGAGCGATCCTGCCGAATGGCTCCCGCAGATCCGTAAAGCCATCGCTCGTGGGTTGGATCCAAACAAAGCCCTCGCTGCACTGACAACCAAACCCGCCGAACTGCTGGGCATCGCTGACCAAGTCGGCAAAATACGACCAGGACTCTGGGCGAACTTCATCGTCTCCAACAGCGATCTTTTCGCCGAGGACTCACGCATCGAAGAAGTTTGGGTACGAGGGACCCCTCCAGCAAACTCCTTCAAAAATGATCACGATATCAGCGGACTCTGGGATGTCGCAATCCTCGATGTCCGATCCCCCACCAACCCAAAACCCTCCTTCGAACCGTTCCAGCTCTCGATCAAAGACTCCACCAAAAAAATCGCAGCTTCGATCCTCTTGCCTCCTGCTCCCGTGCCCGCTGCTCCTCCCGCTCCCGAGCCTGCTGCTACTCCCGCCGCCGCGCCTGAGCCTGCTCCTGCTGCTGAGCCTTCTGCTTCGGCTCCTGAGCCCGCTGCCGCAGAAAGCAAACCCAAATCCGACACCAAACCCCAAGCGACCGAAGAGAAACTCCAATCTCCTCGCTGGGCCGAATTGACCCTCACGGCCAGCCTCAAGGCCAAAGCACTCGCAACCAAATCCACCAACGCAGAACCTCCCAAGACGGCTCCTTCGGGGGTCGCACTGCTCTCCATGGCCCTGCTGGCCGCCGCAGACACTCCACCGACTCTCCTGGGCTCGATCCGATTGGCCGATGGGACCGAACTGATCGTCCGAGGAACCCGCTCAGCCTCCCAACCCGAACCGAATCGTGAAGCAGAAGCCAAGAAGTCGGCCAAGCAAGACAGCGACAAAGAAAAGGCCAACCCAAGCCTCTCGACCCTTCGCTATCCATTTGCCTCTTTAGGATTCGAATCGACCCCCGAACAACCCAACTTGCTGGTCATCCAAAATACAACCATCTGGACCTGTGGCCCCCAAGGACTCCTGCGCGATGCAGACATGATCGTTCGGCAAGGGAAAATCGAATCCATCGGCATCGATCTTCAAGTACCCGCTGGTGCTACCATCATCGATGGATCCCAATTCGAAATCAGCCCAGGTCTCATCGACTGCCACTCCCACATGGCCACCGATAGCGGCGTCAACGAGGGAACCCAAGCCGTCACGGCCGAGGTTCGTATCGGGGATTTTATCAATGCCGAAGATGTCACACTCTACCGACAGCTTGCCGGTGGCTTGACGACCGCCAATATCCTTCACGGTTCGGCCAATCCGATCGGTGGACAAAATCAAGTCATCAAACTCCGATGGGGACACGCTTACGAAGACCTCAAGTTCCAATCAGCCCCGGCCGGCATCAAGTTCGCTTTGGGGGAAAACGTCAAGCAAAGCAACTGGACCGATGTGAACCGAACACGCTATCCGCAATCCAGGATGGGAGTCGAACAGATCTTCCGAAGCCGATTCCTGGCCGCCAAAGAATACGACCGTGACTGGAAAGCTTGGTCGGCCTCCCACAAAGGACTCCCTCCCCGCAGGGACCTTGAGCTCGAAGCCATCGCTGAAATCCTCAGTGGGCAAAGGTGGATCCATTGCCACAGCTATCGCCAAGACGAGATTCTCGCACTGATCCGAGTGTGCGATGAATTCGGCGTCAAAATCGGATCGCTCCAACACATTCTCGAAGGCTACAAGGTGGCCGATGCGATCGCCAAGCACGGTGCGACCGCCTCGACCTTCTCGGACTGGTGGGCCTACAAACTCGAAGTCTACGACGCGATTCCCCACAACGGCGCTCTGATGCATAACCAAGGGATCGTCGTGTCGTTTAACTCCGATGACGCCGAACTCGGTCGGCACATGAACCACGAGGCAGCCAAAGCCGTCAAGTACGGAGGACTCGATCCCCACACCGCCTTGCAATTTGTGACGCTTAACCCTGCCAAGCAGTTGCGGATCGACAACCGAGTCGGCTCTCTGGAAATAGGCAAGGACGCAGACTTTGTCCTCTGGAATGGCTCTCCCCTTTCGGTCCGCGCACGCTGTGAACAGACCTGGATCGATGGCCGTAAATACTTCGATCGCCAAATCGATGCCCAAATGCGAATCCGAGATGGCCAACTCCATCGCCAATTGGTTCAGAAGGTGCTCGATAGCGGTGAAACCGCAGGGGACCGCAGCTCCCTTGCCGACGACCCGTCGAGACTCTGGCCAAGCCACGATGAATACTGCCATCACCACCACGACGAAAACGAAGCGCATGAGCATCGATAAACCACAGTCTCGCCATCGCGGTTCTTCAGCAATTACCGTGGGTAAGAATCGTTATATTCGGTCGCACTCGTACTCGTACTCAATGAAATGGTACTCGTACTCGAAAGGTCTCTTCGGGACGGATCCGGTCAACGTTCCGACTGCCAATGCAATCAATCGCTTTTCAAATGGTGTTCAATGCTAGTCCATTCAAGCAGTCGAGTATGAGTACCAGTACCAGTACCGTCCGCCGCGACGGACTGAGTACGAAAAAGCAGGAAACCAGCAATTGCCCGATAAAACAACCAAATAACCCCCAAACCATACCTACCACCATGAACTTCATGACTCGAATCCAAAACTGGCTCAAAGCCACCCCGAACATCGTAGGTCTTTTGGCCCTGTCGAGCCTCAGCGCGCTCGAAGCATTCGCCTCGGACCAAATTCCAGGCGCACGGCAGTCCAAACCGATCCTGATCCAAAACGCGATCGTCCATACCGTTTCGAATGGAACTCTGGTCAACCATTGCCTTCTGATCCAAGAAGGAAAGATCGCTCAGATCCTGCCAGTCATCCTCGCCGAAGATGGTTTTGAGGTCATCGACGCCCAAGGCAAACACCTCTACCCAGGACTCTTCGATTCGCTCTCCTACATGGGACTCGTCGAAATCGATTCGATTAACGCATCGGTCGACAATGCCGAAACCGGTAGCGTCAATCCCAACGTACGGGCCAACGCTGCCTTCAACCCAGACTCCGAGGCGATCCCAGTTGCCAGAGCCAATGGAGTCCTGTTCTCATTGATCAGCCCGACAGGCGGACTGATCTCAGGCCGATCGGCCGTTATGCAACTCGACGGATGGACATGGGAAGACATGACCGTCCGATCCGATGCGACAATGACCGCTCAGTGGCCACGATTCGGAATGACTTCGGGGCGAGCACGAGGCGGACGGGGGCCCCGAGACGCCGAAGCGAGCGAAGGCGAATCGACCGACCGACTCGCACCGGTCTACGAAATCCTGCGCGAAACGCGTGCATACGCTCAAGCCAGAGCGTCGGACCCGAATTTGAACGTCGATCTACGCCTCGAGGGGATGATCCCCGTCATCGAGCGGAAAACCCCAATGATGATTGTGGCAAACAGCAGCAAGCAGATCCAAACGGCAGTCGCCTTCTGCCAACAACAAGGACTGAAAATGATCCTTTTTGGAGGTGCCGATGCGATGCACTGCGCCGATTTGCTCAAAGAGGCAAATGTCCCCGTGGTCCTCTCGGCGGTCTATCGGCTCCCTGTCCGACGCGATGCGGCTTATGATTCGATGTACGCGCTACCAGGCGAGCTCCACGCTCGCGGAATTCGGTTCAGCATCGCAAGCGACGGAAGATTCGGTTCGGCGAATGTTCGCAACCTACCATACCATGCCGCTGTCGCTTGCGGGTTCGGACTCGATCCGGAAACCGCGTTGCGATCGATCACTCTGGCCCCGGCCGAGATCTTCGGAGTCGCAGATCGAATCGGATCGATCCAGGTCGGCAAAGAAGCATCTTTGTTCCTCGCCGATGGCGATATCCTAGAGACTTCAACCCAAGTCGAAAAAGCTTGGATCCAAGGTCGAAAGGTCGATCTGAGCAGCCGACATACCGATTTGTACGACAAGTACAGAACCAAGTACGAGCAACTCAAGAACTAAATCCGAGCAGATCAACCGAGGATTTCAGCCGACTCGATCAAGACCGCATCGACGGGCACATCTCCGTGCCCGTTTTTGTTGGACGTTTTGACCACACGAATCTCCTCGACCACGTCGGTCCCAGCGGTGACCTTGCCAAAGACGCAGTAGCCAACGCCGTCCCTGGAGTTGGCTTTGTCGAGAAAGTCGTTGTCGGTAGCGTTGATGAAAAATTGGCTCGTTGCGCTGTCGGCGACATTGGTACGTGCCATGGCGATCGTGTACTTCTTGTTGCTAAGCCCGTTGGACGATTCATTGACGATCGGTGCCAAGGTTTTCTTTTGGGACATATCGGGAGTGAACCCACCACCTTGAATCATGAAGTTGGGTATCACACGGTGGAAGATGGTTCCATTGTAGTGCCCCGATCGGACGTAGCTCAGGAAGTTTTCGACGGTCTTAGGGGCCGCTTGTGCATCGAGTTCAAGTGTGATGCTGCCCTTGCTCGTCTTGATCAAAACGCTCGTGGATTTGTTGCTCATGGTGGAACCTTTCGTGAAATGGGAATCTTGAAATAGTGATCGTTGATGTGCTGAGTTTTTTAGTTGGCCAGAGCCAGCAAAGAGCGATTGGACCTCTTAGTCCTGGGTGTGCAATCCGCATTCGGTTTTCCCCGTTCCGCTCCATCGACCTGCACGCTCGTCCTCACCCAAGGAGACAGCGCGGGTGCATGGCCAGCATCCGATGCTGGTGTAGCCTTGGTCGTGGAGGGGATTGTAAGGGATATTCTTGTCGAGGATCCGGTCCCAGACTTGTTTTTTGGTCCAATTCGCAAGCGGGCTTACTTTAACAAGATGGAACTTCTTGTCCCACCCAACAATAGCAGCCTTGGCGCGATCCGGAGATTGGTCTCGACGGATAGCGCTTGCCCATGCGAGTTTTCCTACCGCAACTCTTTGGAGCACACTGAGCTTTCGGTCGCCGCAGCAACGGCTCGGATCAGACTTATAAACCGGTCCGCCATGGAGCTTCTCATAGTCAATGACGGTCAACTCCGGTCGCATCAACTCAACCTCAATTCCATAACGCTCTGCGACTTGGTCACGAAGTTTGAGCGTTTCAGGAAACTGGTATCCTGTATCGAGATTGAAAACATGGCATTTTGGATCGATCCTCGAGAGCATTTCGAGAATGACCATCCCCTCAGGGCCGAAAGCCGTCGCCATGGTAAAACGATCTCGGTAGCGAGCAAGCGCCCAGGCGAGAATCGCTTCTGGCTCGGACTGCTCAAAGGAATTGCTCAATTCCTGCAGCTCGGCTAGATACTCTGAGGTTGGCTCTTCCTTGCTATCCATGCCTAGGGCACTCGTTGCGAAGCCTCGAAATCGGCTCGCTCCTTTGAAGATTTCTGTGTAAAACTGGTAGGAATGATAGTCGCTGGGGCTCGGGGGTCAAGAATCCCCAATCAGGTACCGGGGCCGACGACAAGGGATACTTTTGAAAAGCCAGTACGATGCCAATTTACGAGTTTTACTGCCCACCTTGCCATACCATTTACAGTTTTTTGTCCCGACGTATGCAGGTCCCAAGCACCACATCGTGCCCGAAATGCGGTTGCAGAAAACTTGAGAAAAAAGTCTCACGCTTCGCAATTTCCAAAGGCTTGCTCGAAAACAGCCAGGGCGATCCCTCCGACCCTTTTGCCAACATCGATGAGTCGAAGCTCGAGCAACTCATGAGCGAGATGGCTCCGAGCATGCAGGACGAAGGCGGTCAAGAAGATCCCAAACAGATGGCCCACCTGATGAAGCGGATGTTCGAACTCACCGGCGGGGAACCGACCGGTGCGATGCTCGAAGCGATCAAGCGGATGGAAGCCGGCGAGGATCCCGACGCGATCGATGAAGAACTCGGACCGGCCATCGATGAGCAACCCGATCCGTTCTCGTCGGCAGCCGCCGCACCGACGAACAAGTCGACGGCGAGCAAACGGCTCGCGGTACGAAGGTTGCTCCAAGCCCCAAAGGTCGATCCCGAACTCTATGAACTCGAGCAATAGCGAGATTGAGCAAATAGCCTCCAGAGTTAGCCCCAATGGCTCCGCCCGACGCGCAAGCGACGGCGTCTTACAGTGTAGAGCCATTGTCCCCAATGGCTCCGCCCGACGCGCAAGCGACGGTGTCTTTCAGTGTAGAGCCATTGTCCCCAATGGCTCCGCCCGACGCGCAAGCGACGGCGTCTTACTGTGTAGAGCCATTGTCCCCAATGGCTCCGCCCGACGCGCAAGCGACGGCGTCTTACCGTGTAGAGCCATTGTCCCCAATGGCTCCGCCCGACGCGCAAGCGGAGGCGTCTTACGGCTGTTGGGCTGTTTTTCCGGTCTCGTGATCAGACAGAAAACTGGTACCTTTATCTCGTCTAAGGATTTCCAACAAACTCGACAGACGATGAAATAGCACTACTTGATTTTATCCGCGTGGCCTGCTTGGCCAAATGCGACCATTCGCGCAACACAAACTTCCTTCATCGCCGTGCGTGCTGGTTTCAAGTAATCCCGCGGATCGAACTTCTCTGGGCTTTCGGCCAAGACTTTTCGGATCGCCCCGGTAATGGCCAGTCGGCAATCGGTGTCGACGTTGATCTTCCTGACACCACTCTTGATCCCGCGTTGGATTTCCTCTACGGGTACCCCCCAAGTCTGCTTGATGCTCCCACCGTATTTGTTGATGATGTCCTGGAGTTCCTGAGGAACCGACGAGCTGCCGTGCATAACCAAATGGGTGTTGGGGACCATCTTGTGAATCGCTTCGATCCTCGACATGGCTAGGACTTCACCGTCTGGTTTGCGTGTGAACTTGTAAGCACCATGGCTCGTACCGATCGCCACGGCCAGTGCATCGACCCCGGTCTCTTGAACAAATCGTTTGGCTTCCTCAGGATCCGTCAACAGTTGGTCGTGGCTCAGTTGCCCTTCGGCACCGTGTCCATCCTCTGCCTCTCCGTGCCCGGATTCCAAGGAGCCCAAGCATCCGAGTTCGCCTTCGACCGAAACACCCTTGGCATGCGCCAGTTGAACCACGCGTCGGGTAACAGCGACATTGTATTCGTAGTCTGCCGGGGTTTTTCCATCCTCTTTAAGCGAGCCGTCCATCATCACCGATGTAAATCCGTTCTCGATCGCCGAGAGGCAGGTCTCAGGGGAGTTGCCGTGATCTTGGTGCATCACCACAGGGATGTTCGGGTAGAGTTCCACGGCCGCGAGCATCAGATGCCGAAGGTAGGCGTCTTGCGAATAGGAACGAGCCCCCCGGGACGCTTGGATAATCACGGGCGAATTGGTCTCCTTGGCCGCCTCCATGATCGACTGGATTTGCTCCATGTTGTTGACGTTAAACGCAGCCACGCCGTAATGATTTTCAGCGGCGTGATCCAAGACCTTGCGAAGAGGTACCAAAGCCATATCAGGGCTCCCGATGGAGGAATTTTAAACGGACGAAACGGATGGAGGGTTTCCAGCGAAAAACCAGCCTAACGACTTGTGGTCTATCGCACCAGATCGGATAGGATTATGTTGACTCAGTCCCGTTTCTTCAATGCGTAAAGTGACCAATAGCCCATGCAGATCATTCAACGGAGTCGGGGCGATGGATGAATACCAGCCCGTTAGAAAATCGGTAACCGGACTCAACCCCGTCGATAATTTCCTCAGCGGCAGTTGGGAAGCACTCGGAGCAGGAGCCCCGGTTCTAGTCGCCTTGGCCCAATTGTGCAGCCAAGCGATGGTGGTAAGAGCACCCCATAACACGACCCTTGCGGAAGGATTGTTGCCCGAAGCCAAAGCGGTCTTGGTCGCGGCCCGAAAACGCGGTGTCATCGAAGTCCGAGGCGTCAATACCGCCTTCGATCCAGCAGCCCGTCTGCTAGCCGTCTACGTCGAGATCGATGAGAGCCAAACCATCGCATTTCGGGACCCCGAACGCCCGGAAATCACCGTTTTGTTTTTGGAAGGTTTTCGGCAACTTTGCGAACTCGGACTGGTCATGCATCATCTCCATCGCGATTTTTCCCTGACGGCTCTGGGCTTCGAATTAGCAAGATCGATTTCGCAAGAAGAGGTGCAGCCATGGCTGGACAAAGGTACCGAGTTTGGCCTGCACGATTGACCCCATGGCTGATCCTGCTGATCGGTTTAGGTCTTTTCGTCACCTTGGGAATTCGACACCTGATCGACAACTGGCTCATCGAAACACCCGTCGGGTCGATCCAGGCTCAAAACAGACCAGGCGATGCAAGTGGGCCAGGGGCTCAGCCCGATACGCTCCGAGACGCTCACCCATTGGACGAAGTTTTGAGCTTGGCGAACACCATGATGCAAACGCATCGACTCGAACATCAAACGTATCGAGCCGTGATTCGGAAACGCGAACGGATCGGCAAACAACTCGGGCCCGAATCGAAAATGGCCATCAAACTTCGATACCGAGAACCGCAGACCGACGATGGCCTACGTGCCATCGATGTGTACTTGAAGTTCCTCGAACCTAAGTCGCTCTCGGGCCGCGAGGTGATCTGGCGACAAGGGATCCACGACGACCTGATGGTGGTCCATGAATCGGGCCTGCTGAACATCACACGCGTGGAATTATCGCCAACGAGTCGCTTGGCCATGCTCGGCAACCGGTATCCTATCAGCCAGATCGGCATCGAACGATTGCTTGCAAAACTCCTAGCCAAGGGGAATCGCGATCGGGGTTTGGGCGATTGCAAAGTCAACCTGACCGAACCGGTAGAGGTTGCAGGACGAGCCTGCAAGCGGATCGAAGTATGCCATCCGGACCGCGAAGTGATCGTGGGGGATCAAACCTTCGAGCATGAATTCCACAAGGCGATCATCGACATCGATCTGGAGCTTGGGATCCCGATACGATACGCCAGTTATATGTGGCCAGAAATCTCCGGTGGGGATCCTGTGCTCGACGAGGAATTCGTCTACGAAAACCTCGAGCTCGATGTGGCTCTGGACGATCAGGATTTCGACCCCGACAATCCAGCCTACAATTATCCCTAGAGTTCCTGAGTCGTTTCCGACGGGTCACAACATGCCTAATGCCATCGAATTCATGGACTGCCAGGGATGTGGCAAACGGGTGCGAACCACTGCCCGACGATGCCATCATTGCAGTCGAGAATTCCAACCCGAGTTGCTCGAGAGTCCTCGTGAGATTCGCGAAGAGGAGGATTTCGACTACGAAGATTTTCTCGAACGGGAATTCGGACACAAACCACGCCATCGCCCTAGGGCCTGGTGGTGGTATGTCGCTTGGGTCGTCCTTGCCGTGATGATCTTGGGGATCGCATTCGATACTCTGCGATTGATTCCAACTCAAAACCCTTAGCGAGATCTCTCCCACCGAGGCATCGACGACTTGAAATCCGCGCAATGTTGCTCATTTGTTGTGCTGGGCCACGATTAAGCGACAAACCCAATGAAATCCAGGGCCACAGTTCCTAAAAGAATTATGGCATTGCATCGCATCCCCTAAGCCGACCGAGCAGGTAGGATTCTGCGCCCTAGAGGTCAGGCTCCATAGGAAACCGTACCGAGCCTGCCCCTGGAAATCGGCCCTCGGATTCTTTGGCACAGTAGTTGCGACACACGATTTGCGACATGGTGGTTTCGATTTGAGAATTCGAATCGAGAAACCGCCGCTCTTTGCCGTCAAGCAATCTGCTTTTGCAACAGAGCTTTGAATTCCAAAACAACCAGCGAGAGCCGACGATGCCAGGATACTTGATCGATATGGATGGTGTGATTTACCGAGGTGGAGAGTTGATTGAGGGTGCGGATCGGTTCATCGCCGAGTTGCAATCGCAGGACGTCCCTTTTTTGTTCCTGACCAACAATTCGCAACGCACTCGCAGAGATGTTGCCAAAAAAATCGAACGGCTTGGGATCCGTGTTTCGGAGTCCCATGTCTACACCTGTGCGATGGCCACAGCCCGCTTCTTAGCATCCCAAAAACCCAACGGAACGGCCTACGTCATCGGAGAAGGAGGCTTGCTGACGGCGCTGCACAAAAACGGATTTTCGATCGTCGATAAGGATCCGGATTATGTGGTTGTCGGCGAGGGCCGGAGCTTGAACTTCGAGATGGCCGAGCAGGCGCTCCGGATGATCCTCGGAGGGGCCAAGCTGGTGGCGACGAACATGGATCCGAATTGCCCTACCCAAAACGGCTTGCGACCCGGTTGCGGCGCCGTCGTGGCGATGCTCGAGGCGGCCTCGGGGGTCAAAGCCTTCAGCGTTGGAAAACCCAGCCCGATCATGCTTCGAGCGGCTCGAAAAGAACTGGGTCTTTCGACCGACGAGACCGTGGTTGTCGGGGACACCATGGAGACCGATATCCTGGGAGGAACGCAACTGGAATACAAAACCATCTTGGTCCTTTCGGGTTCGACAAGCGAAAGGGACCTTCGCAATTACGCTTACCAGCCCGATCTGATCGTTCCCTCGCTCGGAGAACTCTCCCACGCTCAGGTCCAATCAAGGCTGTTTGGATTTAGCCCGGAGGGCGGCACTTCACTGCCGGTGTGCGTTAGCCACCGGACCTGAGCGACCCACCGCTCCGCTCTACTTCGGCTCCGGCGACTTGGGGAGCCCGGAAGAAATCAGGGCAACCCGAAAGCCGCTGTAGTAGTAGCCAAGCGACGGACCGGACCTGCTCCGGTACGCCGACCGACAATCCGCGGCCTCGAAGCTCCAACAGCCGCCACGGTTCACGCGGAGCAAGCCCCATGATGGTCCAACCGGATCCGTCAACGATCCGGCTGAATACTTGCTGGCATAATAGTCGGAACACCACTCCCAGACCGACCCATGTCCGTCATGGATCCCCCAATCGTTGGGTTTCCTTGTTCCCACCGGGTGATTTTTGTTGCCGGAGTTGCCAGAGTACCACGCGTAGTCACCCAGTTTCCCTGCATCATCTCCGAAACAATACGCTGTCTTGCTGCCTGCTCGAACCGCATATTCCCACTGCGCTTCGGTTGGCAAACGAACTTCGTAACCTGCAAGTACACCCCCGGCCTCCAAAAGCTGATTCAGTTTCCTAGCGAACTTTGTCGCTTCATCATGCGAAATGTTGTAAGCCGGATACGGATCTCCGACGCCGTCTTGGTTCGTCCATTCCGAACTCTTCGAGGACCCCATCACCGCTACCCATAACTCCTGCCAGCATTCCGTTTCCATCATCCAGAATCCCTCTGAATGGGTCACCATGACGATATCCCCATCCACTTGACCATCCTTCTCTGAGCTGGGACTTCCCATTCGAAATGTCCCCGCGGGACACCAACGGAATCGGACATCGATGCCCTTGACGTTGACAACCAGCAGTTCACCTGCGACTCTCCCGGGCGTCGATGTTTTTGAGGTAAACTCGTCCATGATTGCCGCGACATCGAGCTGCTGCTTGCCGATCGCACGCTCATGGCCAGCGGTGTATTTGACCTGACTGGCAAGGAGACTGGAGATCTGATTGTCCATTTCCACCACAGGTCCAGAGGTCGGTAAACGCCCTACCTTTTCAATCAAATCCGTGCGGCCAGCACGCTTGGTCACAAGCTGCTGCTCTAACTCCATAAACATCTGATGGTCGGCTTGATCCCGAAGCTGCAACGCTTTCCTTACAACGGACTCCTGGATTGCCAATTCCGCATCGATCATTCGGATTACAGGGCTTGTCTTGTTGAAATCCTGCAACTGCTTCATGCGATTCTTAGATATCTCAAGGTACTTGCGCTTCGCCTCGGCCAACGCCTTGTCGGTAGCGGTCCAATCTTTTGAATCGATCGATTCGATCTTCAGAATCTCCTGCTCGGACATCTTGACCAAATCGACGGGATTTCTGGGGTCGCTCGACGCTAAAAGATTTGCCAATCGATCCGCTTTGTCCTTGGCCTTGTCTCGTTCTTTAGCAAGCTTCACCGCCTGAGCTTGTCCCTCTTCCCATGCCGAAACGCGCTCGGCAATCTGCTGTTGGATTTGAATCACGTCTCCATCGATGCGGAGTTTCTCACGCAAGGTTGCTTTAAGGTGATTCAAGTCCAATTCGGCTTCAGACTGCTTGGCCATGAGTGCGCTGGTTTGGCTTTCGGCAGACTCCCTGGCCAAGCGGTCTTTTTGATTGAGTTCGGCTTGCTTGGCTATTTGCGATTTGAGCGTATCGATTTCTGCAGCCAATTCGCTATTGCGCACCTGGGATTGTTGCAACTGCTGGGCAATGCGGGTTGCTTCGGACTGGCTCTGGCTGAGTCGATCGGACTTCTCGCTTGGGCTTTCCTCCTTTTCCAACCACTCAACAAGCCGCTGTTGCAAATTGCTGTAGGTCTTCTCTGCCAAGTCGAAGGCGGTTATCGTGTCGGCGCTTTGCCATTGTTCATCGGCACGCGAAGCATCCTGCTGGAGATCGGTGAAGCGAGGGGTTTCGGCAAGTCGCGTTGGAACGGATGTGTGCAATCGACTTAATTCGGATCTTAGCGACGCTGCCGATCGGGCTCCTTCGTTGGCTTCCCATGCAGAGATCAGGCGACTAGCGAATATTTCGATCCTGGATTCCGCTTCGTTGACGTTTCCTTGGTCTAACAGCTTACCGAGCGCGAGGAATTCGTTTTGCAATCCGGTGCTAAGCGTACTCAATGCCTGGGCATCAGGCTGCCAGCGGATCTTCTCTCGCATCGTTCCGAGCGTATTGTATCGAGGCAGGATCGCCTCGAGTTTACGTCCTGTCTCGAGCGCCTTTCGCAGAGCGTCTGCAGCAATATCGAGTCGCTGACGGCGCTGCGATGGGGACATTTCACGCTCCCTTTGATGGACCGCACGCAGCTCTTCGTCGGCTTGGTCAATGAGTTGCTTGGTGGCCTGATGCGGCCCAAACGCATCGACTTGTTCGCGCAGCACCCGAGCCGTTTCGCTATATCGGTTGGCCACTTCGGATTCCAGACGCCACCAAGCCATGGCCAAGAGCACGCAAGCTGCTGCCAAAAGGGGGCCAAAAACGAGAACTTGTTTTAGCCGCGACCTTTGCAATTCCCAACCATCCAGCGCCTTGACCACCTCCTCGGCGCGAGCAAAGACTTTCGGATCGTTGGCTGTTCGCTTATCTGGCTGGCGCAGCCCCTTCAGAATGATTCTTTGAATTCCCGCAGGCACGTCGGCATTTTTGAGGTTCTTACGTTTTTCGGCCAGCGTCAACGTATCGTCATGCAATGTCCCCGTAAGTGCATCGTAGGCGACCGCTGCCATCGCACGCAGATCGGTATGGATCGATGCCTGCTCCTCACCGGTCAGTTGCGATTGCGGCGCGTAACCGGCCGTACCGCCTACGGCCATGGCGGATTGGGCCGAATATCCAGCCTTGAGGATGTCACGCCCACCGCCGAAGTCCACAAACCGAACTTGATCATCCGCTTCGATCAACAAATTTCTTGGCGAAATATCTCCATGGACAACCCCCGATTTATGGAGTCGTTGGAGCGCCTCGAAAAGTTTTCGAACCAACACGATTCGATGCTGCATCGTGGTATAGCGTTCGCCCAAATAGGTGTGGACCTCTTTGCCATCGATCCTCGACATCACGAGGTAGGGCTGGACACCATCGGCTGCATCCTTGGCAAGTTCTTCGTCTTTAGGTGCGGTGACCTTGTGTGCCAAATGGCAGTAGGGACGCAAGTCGGTCGGTATTTTATCCCAACTGAGAATCTCGGATTCCCGCTGATGCCGTTTGCGTGACTGCCGATCCGAAGGTCGAAGGACGACTTTCACAGCCAGCGGTCGTTGCATGGCATCGGTTGCGGCCAGGACGATGCCGTAGGCACCGGGTTTTCCGAGCGGATCTTTGAGTGTGATCCCCTGTTGCTTAAGATGGTCGCGGGTGGCCTGCGTGACGGCACTAGCCGCCTTGGCACCGTCCAATCCCAAACCATCATGAATATTCGGAATGTTGCTTGAGGGGGGAACATGGATGGACATGATGAAAACTCGATTTAGCTTCTATTTGCAATGTTTCTGAGGCGTTCTTTACCTTCTGCCAGAGTCCGCTTGACTTGATCTCGCGACAACTCCAAGGTCTCGGCGATTTGGTCATAAGTCATCCCGTCGATGTATCGGAGCCTAAGAGCCTTACCACGCTTTTCGCCGGCATTTTCCCATTCGTCAACCTTCTCTAGCAGAAGCTCGATGTCGATGTCGTAGTTTTCCTTGAGGTAGCGTTCTCTCTGTTCGACGAGCGGTTTGATCGCATCGTCAAGAATTTCACCAAAACGTTTTCTGCGTTTCAGATAGTTTCTTGCTTGATTTGCAAGCGCGGTTGAGAAATAGGAGGTTAGGCTATGGATAACATCCCCTTCGGGAGCCTTGAGCCTCCCGCTGCTAAGCATTTTGAAAAGCACATCGTTCCACAGCACAGTAAACCGCAAGCTTCCTTCTTTGGCGATTTGCGGACCGAATGCTCGGAACATGATCGCTTTGAGATTGTTTTTCAGGTGTCCTTCGCACCAAAGGACCAATTCATTACGAGCATCCCTTAATGAATCGTTGATTGATTCAGGGACCTGCTTATCCGACGAAGCATAAGGCTTGAGAGCTTCTGTCGCTGAATAAAGAGCATTCAGGATCTTGATCAATCGCTCAACTGCCCGTTGTTCTGGGTCGGAATCGGTGTTGCCTCCGTTTCCGTTTTGAGAATCATGGGTTGCCATCAGCAGACGTTCCTAAGCGAAGCGACTTTGTGTGCGTTGAGTGTATTTGCTAGTCTAAGCAATATGGAATCGCGATGCTTTTGACCTGACAAGGATTTGGTTATTTCTCGACTTGATCGTTCGACTCGGGATTGCGGACCGATCGGCTTTCTTCTTGGTACTTGCGAAGCGATTCCAGGCGATTCCATTGGCGAGCGAGTGGGTTGGTAGAGGCTCGGGAATTCACGGGAGCCAGCCCCCGCTTGGCGTCGTTCATGGCCTCCTCTCGGGTGACATTGTCGCGCAATCGGTCCAGACTACGGCCGACCCCTTCGGTGGCCGTGTGAACCCCATCGGCGACGGCACTGACCATATCGAGCGTCTTGGACTCGACCTGAGCTTGTTCGCGTCGGCTCTTGAGAACCGCAACTTCATGTTCAGCACCATCGAGAGCATGCCGCATGTCGGCCAGCGCCAATTCGGCTTCCTTCTCGCTTTTCTCCAAGCGACTAAGTCCCGCCTTCTTGATTTCAAGCTGCTTGGTCTCGGACTCTTGCGAGGCCATCAATTCATCGATTTCGCGTTGGAAATCAACCAATCGGTAGTCGGCCTTGGCGAATCGCACTTTCTGCAATTCCTCTTCTTCGGCGGACTGAAGGATCGGGAAGGCTTCGGTCAGCAGACGCTTACGGGCGGCCAGAGTCTTTTCGAGTTTGCTCACGTCCTCTCTTAGTTGAGCGATCTGAGTCTTCGACTGGCTGAGTTGGACTTGTCGCTCGATGACTTCTTTGCGTACCGAGGTCAATTCGTTGGCAAGCTTGCGATCGTGAACTTCCTCGGGGATATGGTCTTCCAATTGGCTGACCGTTTCGCCTGCGGAGGCTCGGAAGTAACCGGTCAAATCCCCCAGGCTACGACCGGCAACCAAAAACAGAAGCCCCAGACCAAGCACGGAGCCAGCAGCGATTTCCAGGGACTTTTTCATCGTAGAGTACCTTTTCGTAACGAGAACCAAACTTCCGAGTAGCAACGTCGCTGCGTCGGTTATGAAAGATTCACCGTTGGGCAAGAGAACTCGGGCGGGGAATTTCGGAAAAATTTTGAATTCACACAAAAACCAAGGGGCAGTCCCTGGTTTTTATTAAGTGAGCACCTTTCAACGAATAAGAACAACCTCGCTTTCTGCCGCACCTGAGGACCCAAAGAGAACCAGAGCATTTCACTCTGTGGCCTCTGTGCCTCTGTGTTTCCCTGCTTTTTCTTTGGAGGAAGAGATTCTTCTGGAGTGGGTCCGATCCCAATGGCCCCTTACAGGGTTCCGGGAAACGAGACGGTAACGCCCGATCCGAGCGCGTAGAGGACGCTTGCAGGTTGGACTTCTTTGAGAAAACCGAACTCCTTCCCGTAAACGCTCGCAAAGTCGACCTCGATCTGATATTGACTGACGGGGCAACTGATCCATTGCGGATGCTCAACACGATACTCCCTAGTCCGAGTGCGGCCTTTGGAATACCCCCAGTAATGCTCGGTGATGAATTCCCCCAACGAGCCACCGGTGGGGAGTGCAAGCGGCAGATCGATTTGTGCGGCGATGCGGTGCTCAAGTCGTTTTCCCCAGCGGTATTCGAGCCTCTGAAGAGGCCCCGAATCGAGCCCGGCAGGCTCGAAGCGATGGCTCATCGTTGTGGCGACATAGCTTTCCTCGAAAAGCGTGTTGGCGATCATCGCGATCGCCCGTTTCGGGACGATCTCCCGCACAAAGGTCACGGCCCTAAGGCTTGTGTCCCGTTGCGGTACCACGTAAAAGCGAAGATTCACTTCTTCGAATCGACGATGGAATGGGATCGGTATCCCCAAAACTCGCGTTTGATCAAACAGAAAACCTACAAGACTGACGAAACACTGGCCCTGGAAAAAATCCAATCGAGTCTTGGCCGGCACCAAGGGCTCGAGCAACGAGGGCTCGACGGCGTAATTTGCAAGTATCAGATGCTTCCAGTGCGCAGATAAAAACTTCATCGCAACCCCAGCTAAACCCTTGGAATTCCAGAACCCCAGACCTTGAGCCATCCGAATACCTTGTGGAAACCGGCTCGAGCAGCCAAAACCCTGTCGATTGGTTTCAGTATACTAAACCGACGTACTTGCCGTGGCCGTGGATTCGATTTGCCACGGGGCGGATTGGCTGGTTTTTAGGAAACGCGATCGAATGCTCAACGACCCACACACTACCTTTTCGAATCCATCGGTCAGCGTCGTCGGTTTGGGACTCATGGGTACGGCGATGACCGAGCGACTTTTGGATGCGGGCGTTAAGACCTTCGTTTGGAATCGCACCCGGGATAAAGCAGACCACTTGATCGCCCGAGGTGCGCATTGGACGGATCGCCCAATGGCCGAGTCTCCTCGGGTGATCCTGAGTCTCTACTCAAGCGACATTGTCGGTGAAGTTCTGGCCCGTTGGAAGCACGACCTAGTCGGCCCGAAGATCCTCATCGACACGACCACAGGCGACCCTCAGGCGAGTATCGAATTTGCATCGTCGTTAGAGGCTCAAGGTGTAGCCTATCTTGAAGCTCCGATTTCCGGATCGAGCGAACAGACCAGGAAAGGGCTCGCGACGCTGATCGCATCGGGGAATCGCCAAATCTTTGACTCCTGCAGCGACCTTTGGGATATCCTCGGCACAAAGAGATTTTTTGTAGGGCCATCAGGCTCTGCGGCGAGGATGAAACTCGTGACCAATTTGGTCTTGGGATTGAACCGGGCGGCGTTGGCCGAAGGACTCGCATTGGCCGAATCGATGGACATCGATCTTGCAAGTGCCCTGGAGGTTCTCCGAGGTAGCGGCGCATATTCGCTTCAAATGGATACCAAAGGAGGCAAGATGGTCGCAGGGGACTATGCGCCTCAAGCCCGTCTTTCGCAGCACCTCAAGGACGTGCGATTGATGCTCCAAAGCGCCGAGGGATCCGAGTTGGCATTGCCATTGACCCAAGCGCACCGAAGACTCCTCGAGTTGGCCGAATCGCTTGGCTTAGGTGAACACGACAACAGCGCAGTCTTCGAGGCGATCCGCCCGAGGAGGACTCGATGAACAGACCAGTTCTCGAATTGTCCGCTCCGATGCGTTGGCTGGTTCTCGCCTCGGCGAGCCTTGGACTTCTCTTCGACGGGATTGAACTGGGCCTGATGCCCGTAGCTTCCTTGTCGGTTTCTCAAAGTTTATTGGCCGAGGGATACACCAAAGGGCTTGGAGCCGAATGGTTTGCATGGTTTACCGCTTCGTTGATGTTGGGGGCCGCCATTGGCGGGATCGCACTGGGGAATCTCGGGGATCGCATCGGGCGAACCAAGGCCATGGGGATCAGCATCTTGTTCTATTCGGTCTTCGCGCTTCTCGGGGCGTGGGCCAAGACGCAAGAGCAGATGCTCCTGCTTCGATTCCTTGTCGGTTTGGGGGTCGGTGGGATGTGGCCCAACGGCATGGCACTGGTCGCCGAATGCTGGCCCACGGCGTCGAGGGCCTGGGTCGCCGGGGTCATGAGCGCTGGGCTCAATGCTGGGGTCTTGTTGATTTCACAGCTCACACGACTTTTTCCGATCACCCCGGATTCATGGCGGTGGCTCTTTCTCCTTGCCGGCATACCGGGATTGCTAGGGCTCTTTGTGCTGTGGGTCCTTCCTGAGTCTCCGACTTGGCTTGCCAAACAAATCGACTCAAGGGAGTCCCCAGGGCTACCGAGCGGGTCTGGAGGAGAACCGAAATCTTTGTTTTCCGAGAGCCTTTGGAGGACGACCGTCCTAGCGATGGTCCTTTCAGCAATCCCACTAGTTTCGGCTTGGTCGGCCAGCAAGTGGATGATTCCTTGGGCCGATTCACTGGCCGGTCCGAGCGATGCGAGCTACAAATCAGTGACCCAGGGTTGGTGGGCTCTGGGCGCGACGATTGGAAGTTTTCTCGGTGCTCAAACCGCGATTCGTATGGGTCCAAGACAGAGCTATCTTTGGATCAGCTTCGGCTCGATCGTATCGACCCTGTGCATGTTTTTGGCGACGGGTCCATTGCAGTCGGGATTTCATCCGACGGTGTTTGTCCAAGGTCTCTTGTCGACCCTTTTCTTCGGATGGCTTGCGGTGTATCTACCGGTTCTTTTTCCGACCAATGTGCGAGCATCTGGATGCGGGTTGGCATACAACGTCGGAAGGTTTGCAACAGCCCTAGGCGTTTTCGTGGCCGGGAGTCTTCTGCCTTGGTTTGATAACAGCTATCCGAAGATCGGAGCGACCTGTGCGTTGCTTTACGGTTTAGGCTTGATTGCCGCCTGGTTCATCCCCAGGAAGCTTTGAGATCACTTCCCAGGGGATAACCGTTCGAAGGTTCGACGAGCCTTATTTGTTTTTAAGGCCTTCGATCATTTTCATCACCCCTGGGCGTTGTTCGTCGATCGTTTTCTTTGGGCCGGTCATTTTGACGAAGACCAGTTCGCCCCCTTCGAGTTCGAGGATCACTCCGATCATGGCATGATTTTCCATCTTCTTGACCGGGCCGGGAGCAAATGGGCCGCCCCCCATCGAATCCTTGAAGGTCCCTTGGAGCTCGACGATGTGCGCGGTGGTCTTTTGGACCGTTTTCTTTTCGATCTTTGCATCCGCTTTGGAGAGACCCTCGAACTGTCCGATCCAGCGAGTGATGTTCGCATCGATTCCACCGGTCGCGCCCATGACCGTGACCCGAGCGGTCTGATCGCCTTCGGCAGGTGCACGGAATTCATACTGAACGATATTGGACTTCGGTGGAACGGTTTTCCAGCTCTCTGGTTTCTCGACAGTGACTTTTCCACCGGCGAAGCTGAGCGTTTCAGTTTTGGCAGCAGCCTCCTGGGCCATGGCTGTGCCGATCAGGCCTACCGATGGGAACCCCAATGCACCAAGGGCAATCGATAGGGTGGTAGCAGCCAGAGAGTTCCTTTGAAAAATACGCATCGCGATGCTCCGTGGGTTGGAAATAGGGGCTAAAAACCGGCTTGAGAATGTTACACTATATGCGGGCAGTTGCACTCTACAAGCCCATGGACAGGACCGAATTTGGAACTTGGAAAGGCCTTGAGAAAACCCATGGATTACCGTTCGCAGACGATCGACACGTCTTTGCTGGAGGATTTAACCGAGATCTTGCGACTGGCGATTCGCGAGGACCTGGATCGAAGCGTCGATTTGACCACCATGGCAATCGTCCCGCCGGGGGTCACAGGCTCGGCCGCCCTGATCTCTCGGAGCCACGGCGTGGCAGCCGGAATCGACTTGATCGACGAGATGCTCGAAGAACTCGATGCAAAGATCCACTGGGACCAACGCGTCGGAGACGGCCAGTGCATCGAGCCGGGCCAGGTCTTGTCGGTTCTCAGCGGCGATGCCAGGGATTTGCTGACCTGCGAGCGCACGATTCTCAACGTCATCTGTCGACTCAGCGGGGTCGCTTCGCTGACCCATCGGTATGTCCAAGCCGTCGCGGGGAGCTCGGCACGGGTCTACGATACTCGCAAGACCACACCAGGCTGGCGTCGTTTAGAGAAGTACGCCGTTCGATGCGGTGGGGGCCATAACCACCGGCTCGGCCTCTACGACGGGATCTTGATCAAAGACAATCATCTTGCCTGCAGGGCTGCTGCCAACGGGGAGTTATTGGATCCTGGCCAAGCCGTGGCGCTTGCCAAAGCCTTCGTAGCTGCCGGCTCGGTCAAATTCGCGAATCCGCCGATGATAGAAATCGAGATCGACCGTATCGATCAGTTGGAATCAGCCCTTGCGGCCCGCCCAAACATCGTTCTGCTCGACAACATGAGTTGCGATCTGCTCCGCGAAGGGGTCGCGATTCGAGATCGGCTCGCACCCGAGGTCGAGCTCGAGGCCTCCGGTGGGGTGAATCTCTCGACCATAGGTGGTATTGCCGCAACCGGGGTCAACCGCATCAGTGTCGGGGCCTTGACCCATTCGGCACCCGTCCACGACATCGGATTGGATTGGAAGATCGGCTAGTGAGGCGCGTGCCTCGAATTTCTAAACAACCCAGGAAATGCATCCATGAACACGCATCGATTTGACCACAAAAAATTTCGCGTCAAGGAGGCAGAGACGCTGCAACTGTCCAAGATCGCCACGAAGGCTGGCGATGAGCTCGAGGGCAAAAACCAAGGGCTCGACGCCTTAGAGAAGGATCTGGCACAACTTCAAGAGGCCCAAGAACGCCTCTTTGCGAGCGGCCAGCGATCGCTCCTGGTGATCTTGCAAGGGATGGATACCTCAGGCAAAGACGGAATCATTCGGCATGTTTTTCGAGGCTTGAATCCCCAAGGATGCCGGGTGATCGGTTTCCGAGCGCCCAACAGCGAGGAAATCGGCCACCATTTCCTCTGGAGGCCCATGCGTTACCTACCCCCCAAGGGTCTTGTTTCGATCTTCAATCGCTCCTACTACGAGGAAGTCCTAGTCGTTCGCGTCCATCCGAAGTTTCTCGATGCACAGAATCTGATGCCTTACAAGAAACTATCGGAACTTTGGAAGCGACGCTTCGAAGAGATCCGCATGTTCGAACGGACCCTTGTCGAAAGCGGAACGAGCGTCTTGAAGTTCTACCTGCACATCTCCCGCGACGAACAGCGCAAACGCCTTCTCGAGCGTCTTGAGACCCCGGAGAAACATTGGAAGTTCAACGCAGGGGACTTGCAAGAACGCAAACTCTGGAAGGAGTACGAGGAAGCCTTCGAGGAAGCGCTCCCTGCGACCTCGACCAAGCAAGCACCCTGGTATGTCATTCCCGCCGACGACAAGTGGTATGCCAGGGCCGCCGTCGCAGATTTGATCGCCGCCCACCTAGACAACCTGGACCTTGCGTACCCGAAGGTCAGCCCCGAAGAGCTCTCCAAGTACGCTAGCTACATCGAAGAGCTTAAGAAGGAATAGCAACCGATGATCGATTTTGTGCGTGAGCCAATCGACTTGAATCGAGTCTCAAACGTCTGCAACATCGATCGCGTCGGTGCTGTTTCTCTGTTTGTCGGCATCACCCGACGCTTTACCGGCGATGTCCAAACCGAATGCCTCGAATACGAAGCTTATGAATCGATGGCCGTTCAAAAAATGATCGAGTTGATCGCGATCGCAAGCCAGCAATTTCGCATCGAACGTGTCGCCTTCGTCCATCGCTTGGGCAAAGTCCACGTAGGTGAAACGAGTATGGTCGTGGCCGTCGGGTCGGCCCATCGAGCCAGCGCGATCGAGGCCTGCGCATGGCTCGTCGAGCGGATCAAAGCCGATGTTCCAATTTGGAAGAAAGAGCACTACCCGCAAGGTTCCTCGCAATGGATCCATCCTGAGTAACTACTCAGTGAAACGGTACTCGTACTTGATGGCTGTTCGAAACTGCGGCGATCCCAGTCGTAGATCGACCCGGTTCGCGGGAACTTGCCGACCTATGGATCAAATTGCTTTACAAGATCGATTCGAGTACGAGTACCGTCCGCCGCGGCGGACTGAGTACGAGTACGAGAAGAAGCACAAGCAATGCATCGCCTCGGATTTCGTCGTACTCGTACTCGTACTCAGTGAAACGGTACTCGTACTCGATGGCTGTTCGAAACTGCGGCGATCCCAATCGTAGATCGACCCGGTTCGCGGGAACTTACCGACCTATTCGTCCTTGGCTTTCTTCCTCGCAAGCCGATGATGCTTCTCGGGCCGGGTGTGAATCCCCCATCGCAACGACTCGTCTTGCTCATAGCGTTTGTTGAGCGTCAATGCAGTCAGGGCCTTTGAGAGCTCGAACCCCAAATAAAACGCATGCGATGGATCCACATTTCGCGACTCGGGAAGCTTGAGCAACTCCTGCATGATCTCAAAAGGATCGGTTCCTTGAAGATGGACATTGGCACTCATGAGGTGGATGTTCTGGCCATCGATTGCAATCCGATAGTTGTTATCCTTGATTTGCTCGGCCAGAGCGATCAAGGTCGATGGGCTCGGGTGGATGCTGCTCGTATCGCGAAGCATCACCAGTCGCTCTTCAAGATGCTTAGGGGGAACCCCATGTCGGACTGAGTATTCGACCAAACGTCGTGCAAGGTCACATTCTTTAACGCTCGATTGAGCCCATGAGATGACTTGGGTTGTCAGGACGCTGTGGATTTCCAACTCGGCGCAGAAGCCCAAGAGCAAGGTGTTGATCGCCGCTGAATCCGCATCGGTCAACTCGGTGATGTTCCCAATCCCCATCATGATCGCAGCCTCGGGGAAAAGGGCTCGGGTCTGCAAGTACCTTCCTAGCGAATTGGCGAATCCACAGCCGATAGGCTCGAGGATTGGGTCCAATCGAAAGGGGATCCTGTTCTCCGAGAGGAACGCTGCGGTCTGGACCATCGAGGTCTGGAAATCCGCGGGATCATCAGGGATCGCCACTACCTCAACTCCCCAGTTTAAAGCCTCTTTGCGATTGCTCGAATTGACCGATAGGACCAGCGTCGCTCCGTTGCGGACGGCTTGCTCGACCTCCCATGCATCGAACGAATCGATCGAGACGGCGATGCCCTGGTCGGTGATTTCTCGAACCGAATCGGCGACGTCCGACCAACGCATTCCCGGTTCGCACCCCAAATCGATGCGATTGGCACCATGCTCGATCAAACGTTGAGCCTCAGCGACCAAGGTGCGGCGAAGAAGTCTCGGTGCGTAATTGATCTCCGCGATGATCTCGATTTTGTATTGACCATAATCCTCCGATCGATGGCGTTTGCTACCGAAGACCGTGGGTAGATCACGGACATCCTTCGGCCCACAATCAACCCGGCATGAAAACTGCGGCCGAAGCTCGTCGAGATGCGGAGCTAGATATCCTGGTAACACGACGCGCGTCGTGTTACCAGGTACATCGATATGACGCATAAGCCACTTGGGTGTCATCAACGCAGCGACTGTGATCGGAAGCACATCGATGCTGTAAGCAAATCTATGCTTGTGCGACAACTGAGAGACGATCTCTCGCACTGCCGACTCGGCCAAGCGACCGGTGACAAAGTGTATCGACTCTTGCTGGTCAGCCATCAAAAAATTTCCCTGACTTCATTGCATCGCGATTGAGAGTCCCTATTGACCCGAGCGCCATTTTGCTCGAACATAAGCTCAACGAGAAGCACTAATGAAACATAACATTCGGACATGTTGGTTTCGTGGCCGGTGTTTCTCGTTTTTTTTTGCCCCGATGGGGCTGTTGTCTGGGGCTATTGTCGCTCGATCGTCTCTAGGCTGCAAGCTTCGCCATGCAACGTGTTACCTGATCCCAAGATGCCCGATCCCAAAGCCATCGAAATCCTGATCGACGACCCCTGGTTCTTGGTCGTCAACAAACCGATCGATCTGCTGACCCAAGCCATCGACACTCTCCCAAGCTTGCAATCTCGGCTCATCGAGCAACAGACCAACGACGCTACCCCCGAACCCTTCATCGGTATCCCTCATCGGCTAGATCGTATGACCAGCGGAACGGTCGTCGTGGCTAGAAACCGAAAATCGCTTCGACAACTCTGCCAACAATTTGCGGCTAGGATTGTCGGCAAAGAATACCTCGCTTGGGTCTCAGGAAGCCCTCCTAGCCAAGGGACCTGGGAGGACTCGATGCGCAAAGTCCCCAACGAGCCTCGGGCCGAACTTTCCAGCCTCGATCAAGAACACTCCAGGACAGCAACCCTCGAGTACCAGGTCCTGCGTCAACGCACCGGACCTCAAGACCAAATCGAGTCTCTTCTGCTGATCCAACTCGGAACCGGACGCATGCACCAAATCCGACTCCAATGCGGCTCACGCGGGTTCCCTATCCTGGGCGACCGCCTGTACGGCAGTCACAAGTTATGGATGCCAGAAACCGGTGCTCCTAACCCCGAGTATCGCGAACCCCCAATCGCCCTGCACGCCTACAGACTAACTTTCCACCACCCGCAAACCGCCGAGCGAATCTCAGCCACCGCACCAACACCAGCGGAATTCCCTTGGGGAAACGGACCTCTCTAACCTCGCGAAACGACCGTTTCGCTACGAGGCCTACCCCCGACTGCTTGGCTTGGCACGCCATATGCGGTAAAGTGTTCCAGTCAAGGGAGACTGCCAATTGGTCCAACGCATGCGACGGACACCAGAGTAGACCCTTTATGTGCCACTTCATTTCCAAGGAGAGATTGCCAGATGGGACACGCAGCGGAATTCACCGATGCCGGTTTTGATAGTGATGTTTTGACCTCGAGCGAACCGGTACTCGTCGACTTTTGGGCCACTTGGTGCGGACCCTGCCGACAGATCGCTCCTCTGATCGACGAACTGGCATTGCAGTACCAAGGAAAGGTCAAAATTGGCAAGGTCGATGTCGACCAGAACCCTGAATTGGCCACCAAGTACGGGATCAACGCCATTCCGACTCTCTTGCTCTTCAAAGATGGCGAGATCATCGAGCGTTTCCAAGGCGTTCCGCCACGAGTGAAACTCGAAGCAGCCCTGAACTCCTCGGTCTAGCATCGCAGTTCGGTCGAATATCCCAATCACAATATCCAAAAAGATAAGGCATGTCTTGCATCGAGACATGCCTTTTCTTTTTTACAAACTCCTAGCAAGGAGGACTTAGCTAAGCCAGGATTTTCTCAAGCACCTGACCCGACACGTCAGTCAACCTGAAGTTCCGCCCGTTGTAAGGATAAGTCAACTTCTGATGATCCAATCCAAGCAGATGCAAGATCGTCGCGTGCAGATCGTTCAAATGGACCCGATCGACGGCAGATTTATAACCGATCTCGTCGGATTCTCCGAAGCTGGTTCCTCCTCGGATTCCGCCACCGGCCATCCATGCAGTGAAGCAATGTGGGTTATGGTCTCGCCCAGGCTTACCCCCAAGTTGGGCGATCGGCAATCTACCGAACTCACCGCACCAGATAACCAAGGTGTCTTCAAGCATCCCGCGTTGAGCAAGGTCCGTTAGAAGGCCCGCCACAGGACGATCCGTCTCGTCGGCAAACTGTTGATGGTTCCCTGCGATGTCAACATGCCCGTCCCACGAACGTTCATTCTCCATTCCACCGGAGTAGATCTGCACGAACCGAACCCCACGTTCGAGAAAACGACGGGTCATCAGGCACTGGCGTGCGAAGTGATCGCATTTCGGATCACCGATTCCGTAAAGCTGATGAATGTGCTCAGGCTCGTCGGCGATATCGAGTGTCTCGGGGGCTTTGCTCTGCATCCGAAATGCCAGCTCAAAGCTCTCGATACGGGCTGCAAGATCGCCCTCTGAGGCATGACTCTGCAGATGCATTTGATTCAGCTCCGAGAGCGCATCGAGTTGCTGACGCTGGATGGCAGTCGTCAATGAAACCGGCGGCTTGAGATTCTCGATCGCATCTCCAGTAGGCTTCAAATAAGTCCCTTGATAAATTCCAGGGAGAAAACCCGCAGACCAGTTGGCCGCATGCCCCTTGGGTAAACCACGTCCCTTGGGATCACTCATGACCAAGAACGCAGGCAGGTCCTGCGTCTGACTCCCTAACCCATAGGCCACCCAGGACCCCACGCAGGGGAATCCCATGCGAGCCATGCCGGTATTCATTGCAAAAAGGGCTGGGGAGTGATTGTTCGATTCGGTGTATCCCGAATGAATAAATGCCATCTTGTCGACATGCTCTCCGAGGTGCGGGAAAATCGAAGAGACCATCTTGCCGCATTGGCCCCTGGGAGTGAACTCAAAAGGGGACTTCATCAAGTTCCCGACCGCGTCGCGAAAAAAACCAGTGGTGTTCGAAAAAGAAGAGTCAAACTCCTTGATCGACTTGCCGTCGGCTTTCTCAAGTCCAGGTTTGTAGTCCCAAGTATCGACCTGGCTGGGACCTCCGTTGACAAAAATCCAAACGACTCTCTTGGCCCGCGCTGCGAAATGGGGCTCGCGTTCGGCAAGCGGATTCCTCGCACGATCGCCGAGTCCATCGCCGAGTCCATCACCTAGTGCTCTTGGACTGAGAGCACACTGAGCCAAAAGACTTTGGAGTCCTAGCCAACCAAATCCGCATCCGGCATTTTGCAACCAAGCTCGACGCGAATGCATGGTCGAGCACATACGTGGGTACTTTTCAATCGACATAGATAAACTCGTTGGCACAAAGGAGGATCTGGCAGAAATCAGCAATCGCCATCTTCTCGGGTTGCGGGACGTTTTGCTCCTGCCGAGTCTTCTGCGCCTGGGCAATGAATCGAAAGGCCGCTTGTCGCTCGGCATCCGTCGGCGATCGGGAAAGAACCTTGAGGAAAACCACATCGATCTGCTGCACATCGGAGATTTGATTTGACAACGCTTCAGCCGCCGCGCGAGCGATCGGATTGTTCATAAATGCCAAGGCCTGCGGCGCAATCGTCGTCGACTGTCTCTGCCCGATACTGACCAAATGCTCAGGCCAATCAAAGAGCATCATCATAGGAATCAATTGACTGCGTTTAATGAAAAAGTAAATGCTCCGACGCTTCATGTTCGGATCCAAGGTTCCAGGCCCATACATCGTCCGATCGAGCAACCCGGAAACGACAAGCATCGAATCGCGAATCGATTCGGCCTCGAGTCGCCTCGGTGAACGATGCCACCAGAGCAAATTGTCTGGATCGCTCGTCAATCGCGGATCTTCGGGCTTGCGATTGGTCTGCATATACGTCTGACTGGTCATGAGAAGTCGATGCAGTGCCTTGAGTTTCCACCCCTGATCGATCAATTCCTGGGCCATCCAATCGAGCAGTTCCGGATGAGTAGGCTTTTGCCCTGTCGATCCGAAATCGTTAGGCGTCGCGACGAGCCCTCGGCCAAAGTGGTGTTGCCAAAGCCGATTGACGATCACCCGAGCGACCAATGCCCCGGTGCCGTCGGTCGTGTCGGTCAGCCATTTGGCCAACGCAGCCCTTCGGTAACTGGACTTGGAATTCGACTTCGTCGAATCCGCCCAAGTCAACTCAGCAGGTGCATTCAGGTCCTTAAGAAAGACCTTAGGAAAGCCTGGGCTTACAACCGAGACCTTCTGATCAACATCCCCTCGTCGGAGCAAATGCGTCTCGGGATAAAAATGAGGGTACCCCCGACCATCCGCATGATGGGGCACGTGCGGTTCTCCCTCGGTGGTTACCAAAACATTTGTCCTTCGCAACGCTGGACCATCTCGCTCGTGCTTCGACAGCTTGCTCGTGAGCTGACTCCATTGCGGATCTGCCGATCGGTACCATGCCACCGCGGTTTTCCACGCGTCGGTGCTCTGAAGCTCCGAACCCATTATCAACTCCGCAAGGTCGCTCGAAGCCTCCTTGGCAGTAGGTATTCTCTCGGCGAGATGCTCGATCGCTTCGAGAACATCGGCCGGCGGAGCACTACCACCGACCTCTACCGGGGGATTCGGTGCGTTGGAGATCGAGAATCGCATACGACCCATCGCATGCTTGGAATTGGGATGATGGAACCGCAGGGTCATGCGAAGACGGTCTTGCGCTCCGGATGGCAAGGCTGTTGCGATCCTAAAAACCGCCGCTTGGCTTTTGCCAATCTGCCCATCGACGGCCCATCCGGATACGGGATCGTCGTCGATCGATGCGGCGATCGATAGGGAGTCTCCGTTCTGTTGGTGAGTCGCTTGGGGTTGCTCCAAAACCAACTTCTTCGGTTCATGTCCTTCGACCAAATGCTCGACCGTTAGATTTCCAAGGGCAAAGTTTCCGTTGCCAGCCCGACCAGGGCCCTGCCTAGGTAGCGTCGGATCTGCCAAGGCTTCGATACGAAGCGCAGACCACTCACCGGCGGGCAAGTTCGCAGTAAAGGTGATGGTCTCTTGATTGGGCGCCTCGCCTGAGGCCAAGTAGGATCCATCGGTTTGGATCTTGAAATCGCTTGCGGCACTCGACTGAATCTCTCCTCGAATGTTCCTCCACGGATCGCTCGAAATTTTCGCAGGATCGTTGGCATGCTGCCCGATGAACCGGGCAAGCTCGAGCGGCAACTGCTCGGCTTCATAAGTCATGAGCTCTCGGCGCAACTCTTCGAGCTTGAGCTTATGATCCGCAGCGATCTTTTGGTTCGCCTCAGGATCCAAATCCAACGTCTTTTCTGAACGGATCGCAGCGGTAAACGAGGCAGCGAAGCGGTAGTAGTCCTCGCTCGATATCGGATCGAACTTATGATCATGGCACCGGGCACAACCGATCGATAACCCTAAAAAGGCTACACTCGTCGTGGCCGTCATGTCGTCGAGTTCATTGTAACGAGTCGACTCGAATTCCCGTTCCGTCAACTGCGTCGGAAAAGCCCCAGCGCCGAGGAATCCAGTTGCCATCCAAGCCAATGGGTTCTCAGGAGCAAGCTCGTCGCCAGCGATCTGCCAACGCACCATTTGATCAAAAGGCATGTCTTGGTTGAAAGCCCTGATCAAGAAGTCGCGGTAGTGGTAAGCATTCGGTCGATCGTAATCCTGCTCGTAACCAAAGGACTCGGCAAACCTCGCAATGTCCATCCAGTGGCGAGCCCATCGCTCCCCATACTCGGGCCGCTCGAGCAACCGATCGATCAGGGCGCTCCAGGCCTCTGCCGAGACGGTTCCCTTTTGCCCCTCGGGAACCTCAAGCGATGCGATCGCCTCATGCAACTCCTCCGGAGTCGGGGGGATCCCCAATAGATCGAACCAAGCTCTCCGAACGAGCACCCTCGGATCGGCCATCTCTGAGGGTGTGAGATTTTTTGCTACTTGTGCAACGTGGATAAATGCATCGACCGGATGCGCATCGGATGCAGGCCGAATCAAGCCCAAGGGCTGGAGCGACCAAAACTTCCGACCCGACTCCAGATCCATCGCTTTTTGCTTGATCGGCTCGGCAGCGCGCCTCGGGTCGATGGCTCCTTGCGCGACCCATCGCTCGAAGTCCTCGATGATGTTGGCTGACAATTTGCCCGAGGGAGGCATCTCGTAGTCTTCATACCGTAGCGCTTTGAGGATCAAGCTCTCCTCGCTAGGCTCGGAACTAAGAGCCGGACCGGTATCTCCCCCTCGAAGCATTCCGTCCCTGCTATCGAGGTACAAGCTACCCTTGAGCTTGCCCTTGGCAGCCGCCTCTTGAGAGTGGCACGAGTAGCACTGCTCGACCAGGACCGGACGGATCTTGCTCTCGAAAAAAGCGAGCGACTCTTGAGATGCTTTGAACTCTGGCTCTGCTTCGCCCAGGGATTCGCGTTGTGACTGCGGCTTGCCTTGCGCTACTGCCGCGGATATCACAGAACTTACCAATAAGGCAGAAAACAACACACCCTTGGCAAAACGGAAGCAGGCCATCGGTAGGATCCACATGGAATTAGGGAGTGAGCCGTCGGTACGTTTCGAAACGCTCGGTCGTAGGCGCAATCGGATCAGCCCACCTTAGGGGGCTCAGCGATCGAGCAAACCGGATCAACCGATCGAAAGGATTCCGTTGGAATCACCGAAATCACCCCGGTCTGCGCCGACCGAGTCGAGCATTGCGCGGAATAGGTTGTTCAACGGTGTGTTCTTGGAATACTCAAGGACCCGACCGGTACTGAGTTGCCGTCCACCGCGACCTGCCAAGAGAATCGGGAGATCATGGTGGTCGTGCCGGTTGCCGTCATTGATCGCACCGCCGTAGACGATCAAGGAGTGATCGAGCAGGTTCCCATCACCATCGGGAGTCTCGCGCATCTTCTTCAAGAAGTAAGCGAACTGCTCGCAATAGTAGCGATCGATCTTGGCAATTTTCTCGATGTTTTCCTGCTTGTTTTCGTGATGGGAAAGTTGATGGTGACCGTCTTTGACCTCGATCATGGGAAACGCGCGGTTGCTTCCCTCGTTGGCTAGCATGAAACTGGCGATTCGGGTCGTGTCGGTTCTAAAGGCCAAGACCATCAGGTCGTACATGAGCCGAATGTGCTCGGTCGCGTCGCTGGGCTTCTCCGTCGGAGTTTGCGTCCCTTCAGGCAACTGGATCGGGGTTGCAAAGCGCGAGATGCGCTGCTCGAGTTCTCGCACACTGGTGAAGTACTCGTCGAGCTTTCGCGAATCATCGGCTCCGACCTGGCTGACCAAATGCTTGCGTTGGTCAGCGACAAAATCAAGAATGCTCGACTTGAGCCCCTGTTCTTTTGCATCCGCCCCACCAGCGACTCCAAAAAGTCGATCGAAGGCCCGAGCAGGTTGGATCTCTTTGCCCGTCGGGAGCGATTCGCTCCTCCAGGATATATTGTTGGAGTAAGCGCACGCATAGCCTGAATCGCACGAGCCTGCATCTCGCCCCTCTTCGGTTCCGAGTTCGATCGATGCGAGACGAGTCTGCCGCCCATAAGTATCGGCGGCGATCTGGTCAGCAGATCGTCCGACCCGGATCTTCGAGCCAGCGGTCTTAAATGGGTGTGCTCCGGTCAAATAAGCGGCGGCGCTGCGAGCATGATCCCCAGGTCCGTCCCCTAAGGACTGCGCGTTGACCTGAGCGAGTCCCTTCAAGACGTTGAAGTCGTTTCGACAGTCAGCCAACGGTTCGAGAGTCGGCGAGAGTTCCCATTGCGTACCGGATCCCTTAGGCTCCCATCGTTCTGCGTTGGTGCCGTTAGGAAAAAAGACCCAAGCCAGCCGCACCGGTCGTTCGGCACCCTGGGAAGCCTGCACAGGTCGCATGATGTCGAGCATCGGAAGAGCCACCGAGGCGGCCAATCCATGGAGTCCAAACTGACGTAAGACCGTTCGTCGATTGATTTGCATCGAACGGTGGTAAGAACCCGAGGGTAAGGATGCATCACGACTCATGGCTCAGTTCCGATTGGCTTGTGTTTGTGGCAGGGAAGGGGAGCGTTGGAGGAAAGGATCGCTTTGGATAATCTGAAGGACTATCTCTTTGATTGTATATCGATTCGGCTTGGTGTGGGCCAGTATTTTATCGACATCGCAACGGTCAGCCCGCTGCAAACCTCTTCCAAGAGCGTAAGTTATCAGGCGTTGGGTGAAGTTTTTTGCGACGTCATCGGTTCTTTCGGTAAGAATTTCAATGAGTTCTGTCGGGCCTGTAAAGGTTTTTCCGTCTACCAAGGCACCTTGGGCGACGATCTGACGGCCGTCCTCCTGATCTCTCCAACGGCCCGTTGCGTCAAAATTTTCGAGCCCAAGACCGATCGGGTCGATCAACTTATGGCAGCCGGCGCAACTTGGGTTGGATCGATGGATTTCCAAGCGTTCTCGCAACGAAGCTTTGTCATCTGCCTTGGCTTGCTCAAGCGATGGGACGTTGGGAGGAGCCGACGGCGGGGGATCTCCTAGGACCGTTTCGAGCACCCATTTGCCCCGTTTGACCGCCGAACTGCGAGTAGGGTTGGATGTTAGGGCCAAGGCGGCGGCTTGGGTCAAGACCCCCTTGCGATTGACGGGAAGCGCAACGCGAATCCAACGGTCCTCCTCCTCGTAAAGGCCCTGGCGGCGTGGGTCCCCGTCGTTCTTGCCCGGTCGACGACGGTACATTTCCGAAGGCTGTTTTCCGTCGAACTCCATTCCGTAAAACTCCGCAAGCCTCGGATTGACAAACGTGTAGTCGGCAGAGAGTAAGTCTTCAATCGAACCCTCATCGAGCAAGTGCTTACAGAAAAGCTCGGTCTCTTTAACCATCGATGCACGCAGGCGGTCGGACCAAGCTGGGAATTTATCCCGATCGATCTCAATCTTCTGGATGTTCCTAAGCCCGAGCCACTGCGAGAAGAATCCTTGAATCAGCGACTCGCTCCTGGGATCTTTGAGCATTCGAAACACCTGGGACTCTAGTTCCCCAGGCTCATGAAGCCGATTCTCCGAGGCGAGATTCAACAGAGTCTCATCCGGAGTGCTCGCCCAGAGGAAATAAGACAATCGCGTTGCAATTCCGTAATCGTCAAGCCTTCGGACCCCATCGCTCTCGACCAAGTTTTCCGATCGAAACAGAAACTGCGGAGCGACCAAGGCACCTTGAAGCCCGTACCGCAAGGACTCTTCGTAGCTACATCCCGCATCTGAAGCCTTCTGGCAAATCATCATGACCGCGTGGACCTCATCCTGGCTGACCTTGCGTCGGTAAAGCCTCGGAAGCAACGCCGAAAAAACCCGCCGAGTCGCTTCGGAAAACCCTATCGGCATCGAATCAGGCTGATCTCGGTCTTCGGGGGAGGCGATGACAAGCTGCTGGTGGATTTTCGGAAAGGCCGGATCCCCTTGGTCAGGTCCAACAAGTCGCACCGTGTGAATGATCAGCTTGCGATTGCCGGCATTCCTGGTCTCAGGATTCGAATCGTCGCTGTACTGGACCCTCAGAGTATGGTCCCCGGCGGTCGTCTCCATTTCGTACTTGGCCGTCTCATCCTTGGGCTGAACCTCCCACTCGGCAATCAACGCCTCGTCGAGAAACAACTTGGCTTTACACGTGTCCTTTTGATCGTCGCCGAACCTCGTTCGGATGCTGATGGTGTATTTACCGGCAGCCACATGGATCGGAATGCTCAGGGATTGATCGAATCCAAGCTGCTCGCCCTCGAAACTCTGCTTGCGAAACGATTCGCGATCGACTGAGATGACCCGCTTGGAGATCAGTGCCGCCGCTTGGAGATACTTCTCAAGAGCGATCGGGGCAAGTGTCAGAACCTCCCCTTGGTTATCGAAACCATTTCCTACATCATCCGAGACAAATCCGATCTCTTTCGAGGGACGGAAATCCACGCCGAAAAGATCCCGGATCGTATTGTCGTACTCGAACTGATTGAGTCGGCGGATCGTCACACTGGGGGTCGCAGGACGATGGTTGCAGTCGACTTCATGCAAGGTGCGTTCGATCCATCGGGTCAAAAGCGACCGTTCTTCAGGAGACATGGTCGAAGTCTCCGGCGGGGGCATCGCCTCGGCTCGGATCACGCCGCGAATTTGCTCCCAGGTGCTTTCATGGGAGCGAATTTTCTCTAGAGTCGAATAATCGCCCAAATTGACACCCGCCTCGTTGGCTCCATCCATGTGGCATTCGCCACAGTGCTTCTTCATCGCAGGCAATACACTGGACGTCCAAGCTTCGGTGAGCTCTGCGTCCAATGGATCGAGTTCCGCCTGAGATGCCGTTTCAGGTGTTTGCGCCAAAAGCATTGGGTGGGCCAAAAGGCACCATACCAAGCAGATCCACGCTCCGTTGTTGCCCGATCCCAAAGGAGCGATGCCCAGAATCGATTGCAGCGATTTACGTTTCATGGTCGGTGGGTCTGCGTAGGCGGGGGGACGGTCGCGGTAATTATAGGTAAATGAGCCGATCTTTACGAGAGGGAACCGCTATTAACAAGGCTTCTTTTGCGTCGCTGAGCAGGGTTACTCCTCTGAGGCACTGCTTGGGTGCTACCCGTCAGAGGCTACACGGGGGCAACACCGGGGGAAACAAAACCGGGAATCAACTGGAAATCTGAGCAGGAAAACAAGAAACCCTGTGCTAGGTGCCAGCGCCTCATAACGCTAGCAACTCGAGCTCGGTGGTTTTGGCCTTTCGATACACGCCGTGCATTTGCTAGAACGCACCCGACTGTTGGATCAAGAAATGGATTTCAGATCAAAGGTGATCGGTAGATGTCGCGATATGCATTTATAGCGGCGGCGACCTTGTTTACTGGGTTGCTGGTGGTATTGACCATGGCAATCGCACAACGCGATTCGAGAGTTAGCAGAAACATTTCGGATCTCGATGCGAATGCCTACTCTGCTGTCTTGGCCAAACCGATTCTGGTGTCCTCCGATGCGCTTGGACCCGATGGAGGGCTGGCCCCGAGCCTTCCCCCCCGAGTAGATCTGCCAGAAAGAGTGGATCTGCCAGAAAGAGTGGATCTGCCAGAAAGAGTGGATCTGCCAGAAAGAGTGGGTCTGCCAGAAATTCCGTCTGACATTCCAGTGCCAGTCGAAGCCTCTGGCCCTACGCTGCCCGGCGTTCCCGAAGTGTTTTTGGCCACGGAAGGTTTTGTCTCTGGCGAGCCGAACGACGTCGGTCCACCGATCAATCCCTACGAGCCATCGCCCCGCACCGATTCGCCCCGCACCGATTCGCCCCGCACCGATTCGATCGATGCAGCCGCGCCGGTCGCCTGGGCCTCTGGCCAAGTCCCAGCCAATCCGGTCGCTGAGCCTCCTAAATTCGATGCATCGCGGATTGTTGCGCCCAAACCACGATCCGACTCGGTTCCGACGTTGCTGCCTCCCGGCGGCATGCCACCGACGGCTCCACCACCTGGCGTCACTTTACCCCCGATAGGTTTACCGCCGCTGCCTGAGCTTGCCGCACCGGCTGCCCCTGTCTCAGTGCCTTCGGCAAGCACACCGTCGCTGGGGCCCCCGGCACCTTTATCTCCGGCACCAGCAACGATTCCCAATACCTTCGCGACACCCACGCCGGTTCTCCCGGACACGGCTTCGCAACCACTGCCTTCTCAACCACTGCCTTCTCAACCACTGACTTCGCAACCACTGACTTCGCAACCACTGACTTCGCAACCACTGACTTCTCAACCACTGACTTCGCAGAGCCGAGTGCCTGAGTCGCTGGTCCCCTCGATGGATCCTCCCTCTCTGACCAGTCGACAGGCTCCCGGATGGGCCATGTCGACCTCGACCCCTGGATCGCGTCAATTCGAAGGTTCCCAGAACCCAAGCTTGGAAATTCATAAACGGGCACCTGCGGAAGTTCAAGTCGGCGTGCCGACGTCCTTTACCGCTGTGGTTCGCAACGTCGGCAACGCGACGGCTTTCGATGTCCAGGTCACCGACGCGATTCCCAAAGGGGCCCGATTGGTGCGTACATTTCCAGAGTCGCAAAGGGTCGGTAATGATGGCTTGGCGTGGAATCTCGGTGAGCTGGCTGCCGGGCAGGAAGCGACCATCAGCATGGAGATTGTCCCGGAGACCGAAGGGGAACTCGGTTCGGTCGCGAGTGTGAAATTCGCCGCCCAAGCATCGGTTCGAACCATCAGCACCCAACCGCGACTGACGGTCAAGCAAACGGCAGTCGCCGAAATGCTCGGTGGAGATTCAGCCACGATCTTCATCGATGTGATGAACACCGGAACTGGGGTTGCTCGCGATGTGAGACTAGAAGAAGACGTTCCCAAAGTGTTTCGACACGTCAGCGGCGCCAGCGCGTTGCAACACGATGTAGGCGATTTAGCTCCTGGCGAATCTTTGCGTTTTGAGATTGAACTCATGGCCTTAGAGGCTGGTAAAGTCTCGAACGTGGTTCGAGCCACTTCGGCCAATTCCGCCATGGCCGAGTCGTCCTATCCGATCGAGGTCAAAGCACCCAAACTCCAATTGCAGATCGTCGGCCCGAAGCTGCGCCATCTTGAACGGCCAGCACCCTACGAAGCCGTCATCGAAAATTCCGGAACGGCTGTTGCAAAAGACTTATATATCACCGCACGCTTACCGCGAGGAATGAACTTTATCAGCGCCTCGAACGAAGGGACCTACCTCCCCGATCAACACTCGGTCGTCTGGAATCTGATGGAACTTGCGGCCGGCACCAAGGCCAAAACAGAGCTCGTCCTCCTGCCGGTCGAAGAAGGTCGCTTCGCGATCGCAATGACGACCGACGCCGAAGGTGTGCGCGCCGATCCTACCGAACGCGAGGTACTCGTCGAAGGCCAAAGCGAACTGACTTTTGAAATCGACGATGACAACGATCCGATCGAAGTCGCTGGCATGACCACCTATTCGATTCGAATCAACAACATCGGCACTCGACCCGATACGGAAGTTCGATTGGCTGTCGAAGCACCCGAGGGAACCACCATCGAACAAGTCAGCAGCCCGATGAAATACCAAGTCTCAGGACGACAGGTGATTTTCGCTCCGATCCCGAGCCTGGCATCCAAGCAACAGGTGGTCGTCAAGGTCAGCGTCAAACACGCCCGAGAAGGAACGCAGGTCCTAAGAGCATCGCTCCAGAGCCAACTGCGAGCCGTGCCGGTCATCAAAGACGAGAGCACCCAGGTTTATCGCGACCGGTAGTGGCCTACCACCACCAGGTTTTCCCCGTTTTTTTCCAGAATTTGCCCTCGACCACTCCCCCTTTGCCAATAGGTTTCCTTGTCGGAGCCGCTCCGGAAACTTAACCTTGGCATCATCTCAAATTAACAGAACGGGGGCTACTTCATCGTTTCTTAACAAAATCCTCACATCCGCTTCACGGAAATGCTAGCCTCGGTCTTTAAAGTATTCGCCTGTCGTTAAGCAGGGACTTGTCGGGGTTTTCGATGCGAGCCAAGTTGGCACCGCGACCGCAAGGACAGCAGCCCTGGTCAGACAATGGTCAAAACCGGCCTAGAGTCGTCTGAAGCATTCACGAGGAAGCGAATTTATGAAGCGAAACAAGTTGGTCCTGCGTTCGGGTTTCACACTGGTCGAGTTGCTTGTGGTCATTGCGATCATCGGTATTTTGGTCGGATTGCTTTTGCCAGCGGTTCAAGCCGCTCGCGAAGCAGCACGTCGCATGAGTTGCAGCAGCAATGCCCGACAACTCGGCCTAGCATTGATGAACTACGAGAGCGCCTACAAGCGACTGCCGCCGAGCCGCATTTCGACGAACAACCCCGTCTTCCAAGTCTCTTGGCCCGCGATGATCTTGCCGATGATTGAGCAAGGTCCCAATTTCACTCGCTACAATTTCAACTTGCCTTGGTACGCTCCGGCCAACGATGTGGTCACCACGACCCAAATTCCGATCATGATTTGTCCCTCGTCGCCCTCGCCACGCGATACTCCACCGCAGAACCTCTACGCCGCGATCTCCAATAACTTGCGAACTGACTCGCCATTGTGGGGACATGCGGATTACGGTTCAATCAATGCAGTTCGCAACTCGGCTTTCGTCGCTGCTGGCTTGCCAAGCATCGGGACTCGCGAAGTCATGGGCGCCATGGGCCGGGGACCTGAGGGTGTCAAGCTTGCGACCATCCGTGATGGACTCTCGAACACCTTGGTTATCGGAGAAGGCGCCGGTCGTCCAACGATGTATGTCAGCGGCCGCAGGGTCGTCAACCCACGCACGGGGAACATCGCTGCCGGCACCAACGTCACAGCAGACGGTTGGGGATGGGCTGACATCAACGGTGGATTCAGCGTCGACGGTTCCAACGCCCAAGGATTGCAGAATAACACCACCAGTGCAGGTGCGACGACGATCGTCGGAAATTGCTTCATGAACTGCACGAACGATTCGGAATTCTATGCCTTCCACGGCAGCGGGGCTCATTATGTCGTCGGAGACGGATCGGTTCAGTTCATCTCGGCAAATATCGCTGGACCGGCTTTCGTCGCCCTTTGTACCCGCGATTTAGGGGATATCGGAAACTTCGGCGATTAATCAATCCCCGCCTCCGGTTCGTCGGTTTTTCGAACCGGAAATAGTCCGACGACCACAATGAGCTTACACATACTTTCCTGTGTAAGCTCTTTTTTTTGGCAGCCGAACATTCGCTAATTCGAAGAGAGACGTTATCGATGAAATCATCAAGGAAGGATCCATCTGGCTCCTCATTGCTCCGAAGGACGGTTCTGGCTGCGGTAGGATGCGTGCTAAGCTACTCGGCCTTGGGCCATCGGCTTGCATCGGCGCAAGTCGAATACCTCGGGTCAACCCAAATCTCAGGTAAAACCACCGACAAGAGCGGTTTGACCGGT
>Ga0315906_10000467_pt1 | contig 64674 bp, 64 predicted proteins | sample LakEriMetagenome_4_FD_203526 | JGI IMG/M metagenome (GOLD analysis project Ga0315906, IMG submission 203526) | Freshwater fungal communities from buoy surface, Lake Erie, Ohio, United States - Buoy 2 MA122 | ecosystem: Environmental > Aquatic > Freshwater > Lake > Lake biofilm | place: USA... | reverse complement strand
TGCCGGACGGCCCTAATTCTGTAACGCTGTTAAGCGATTACTGAGCGTTGGTGGCTTCAGCGGCGTTGCCAGCTGCAGCGTCAACGTTCGTCATAGTGTCGTTAGCAGTGCCTTCGGTGGCAACAGCTTCGTTGAGTTCGGTCGCGTTGGCTTCAACGGCTTCTTCCTTCTTGCCGCAAGCAGCAACGGTGAGGCCAGCGGCAACGAGCGAAACGATCATCAGCTTCTTCATAATATCAACTCCCTAGGCAGATATGATCTGGAGAGGGGCGCGCCCCCTAAATACCCAAATCGGGGTGGACATTTATAGATTTCCTGTCCCGGGCTCAAGCTTTTTTGTTCGCTTTCGCAATTGCATCAAGAAACGCCGGAAATTCACGCCTTAGAGCGGCATCCAGCATGGCCAAATTGGCCCCTAGATCCAAAGCGGAGAGACTTGTTACCGGAAATTCGCCGAGTCCGCAGGGCACGATTCCCGAAAAATGAGTCAAATCCGGGTTCACGTTGATTGAAAAGCCATGAAAGGTCACCCAGCGGCGCACACGCACGCCAATGGCACCAATTTTGGCCTCTTGGCCGCGATCTTCAGTCCAAATGCCAACGCGGCCCTCTGCCCGACGCGCCGAAACACCCAGATTGGCCAAAGCTGCAATCAACCAGCCTTCGAGCGCATGGACAAAACAGCGGACATCTGGGCCCCGCGTCTTTAAGTTGAGCATAACATAGCCAACCCGCTGGCCCGGCCCGTGATAGGTATAGCGCCCCCCCCGGCCCGCCTCAAAGACAGGAAAGCGCGGATCCAGCATTTCTGCCGGGTCCGCACTGGTGCCTGCGGTGTACAAAGGGGGATGTTCCAACAGCCAAATTTGTTCAGGCGCGGACCCTGCGGCAATATCCGCCGCCACAGCCTCCATCTCGGCCAAGGCAGCGGCATAGTCTGTAAGGCCGGGCAGCACCCGCCACACAACATCCGAATCAGCGATATGCTCCATGGCTGCCAGATCAACTGTGCCGCGCGCGAGTGCAAGCCTTGCCGCGCGCTTACCAATTGTCCCCAACCGCGCAATCGCGTAAGGAAAGCGCGCAAAAGCGGCATAGGACGAGGAAAGAGCAGCGATGAAGTTATCTTACGATGCCGTTTGGCAAGATGTGATGCGCCTGCTGCGCGCCCATGCTGATATGATCTTTGTCCTCACAGGCGTTTTTATTTTCCTGCCCTGGTTGGCGCAGGCGCTGTACTTTCCGCCGCCCGCCATGGTCCGCTTTGATGCGGCGTCGTTGCAGACTTATCTCACCTATTTGCAGGATAATTTCCCCGCGATTTTAGCCCAGCGGCTTATGGGCCTATTGGGCACCGGGGCAATTTTGACGCTATTGATCTGCGCGGATCGCCCCACTGTGGGCGATGCCATTAAGCGCGCTGGCCGCCTTTTGCCCAGTTTGTTGATGATCGATATCTTGGTGCAGACGCTGTGGACACTTGGCCTATTGGCGCTGATTATTCCCGGCCTCTATCTCATGGGCCGAACCTGCGTGAGCCAAGCTGCCATGATGGCCGAGCAGATTGCCAACCCCTTGCGCGCGACCGCCCGCAGTTTTGCCCTTACCAACCAAATTGGCTGGCAGGTATTTGGCTTTATCGCCATTATCGGAGTGGTGACATGGATTGGCACGTCGGCTGCAATGACCGTGATTGGCGTGGTGGCGAAATTGCTGCTGCCCGCGGCTGCGACCACGCAAATTCAGGGCGTGCTGGCTGCGGCAAGCACCAGCCTGATTAGTATCGTTGCCATTCTTGTGCCGGCGGCACTTTATCGTCAGCTGTCCACGCGCAACAGCGGGACATGAGGGCCGGCGCTTTCAGGCAAAAGCCCGGTCAGGCGCGGATCAGCAAAGCTCTCAATCGCGCGAGCAAAAGGCACAAAGCCTGACTTTATGTAAAAATTGAGCGCCGATGGCGCATCAAGCGTGCAGCTGTGCAGCCACACGCGGCTGACACCCGGCCGCCACGCTGCGGCCATGGCCTGGGCCATCAGCCAACGGCCATAGCCCTTGCCCGTCAATTCTGGCACCAACCCAAAAAAGCTGATCTCGCATTCACCCGCCACGCGAAAATCCAACTCTAAAATGCCAACTTCAATGCCCGCGCGATCACAGACGGCCCAAATCATCACATCGTCATGATGGATAATGTCCATCAGGTCGGCATCTGACATGGCAAGGCGCGAAAACCAGAGCCACGGGCTTCCAACGCGCGTGAACAGCGCACGATATTTGGCTGGGCTTGGCCGTTTCCAACGCACCAGCACCAGCGGCGCCTCTGGTAAAGGCGCAGGCTTGGGCCGCGCCCGCATTTCCAGCGAGGTGACAAGAGTTGCCAGATGATCAGGCGGAAGCGGCGTTAGTCCCATTTCGCTTCAGGCGGCAGGCTCATTAAAATTGCATCAATATTGCCACCAGTCTTGAGGCCGAACAGCGTGCCACGATCATAGACCAAATTAAATTCGGCATAGCGCCCGCGCCACACCAGCTGCTGATGTTTTTCTGCATCATTATGGGCCATGCCCATGCGCTTGCGGACAATTTGCGGGTAAATGTCTAAAAAGGCCTCACCCACATCGCGCGTGAACGCAAAATTGGCTGCAAAATCGCCTTCGAGATGATCGTAGAAGATGCCCCCCACGCCGCGATGCACGTTGCGATGGGGGATATAGAAATAGTCATCGGCCCATTTTTTGAACCGATCATAATAATCTGCGCCATGCGCATCGCACGCCTGCTTCAGCCGTGCGTGAAACGCCTCGCTATCCTCGGCATAGGGCAGAGGGGGGTTAAGATCTGCCCCGCCCCCAAACCAGCGTTTTTGCGTGACCAGAAAGCGCGTATTCATGTGGACAGCGGGCACATGCGGGTTGGCCATATGCGCAACCAAGCTGATGCCTGTTGCAAAGAAATTGGGATTATCGCCCGCGCCGTGAATCGACTTTGCAAAATCTTCTGAAAAAGCACCGCCAACGGTGGAGACGTTCACCCCCACTTTTTCAAACACGCGGCCCTTCATCACCCCGCGCACGCCACCGCCGCCTTGGGCCTGCGGATCATCATCGCGGTTCCATGCGCTATAATCAAAAGCAGCATCGCTGCCTGCTTCACGCTCAATCGCTTCAAATTCCGCGCAAATGCGGTCACGTAGATCTTCAAACCACGACCGAGCGGCCTGTTGTTCATCATCGAGCGCGAAAGGGACATTGGGTCTGTTCATGGCGCGCGGCATTACGCACAGCGGCGCTGAACGCAAGTGGGCACGCATAAGACCTTTATCCGGGTGGCAGCTGCCCAGTCTGGCGTAGCGCATCGAAAAGCGCGATTCCCGTGGCAACGGAGATATTGAATGAGCGCAAGCCCGGCATCATGGGGATGCGAATGGCCGCATCGCAGGCGGCGCGGACATCATCGGGCACACCGGCGCTTTCTTGGCCCATCAGCAGCGTATCATTGGGCTGGAAGGCAAAAGAGCCAATCAAATCGGTGGCCTTGCTGGTCATGAGAACCAAGCGTCCCGGCACGTGTTGGCGGAAGCTGTGCCAATCCGCATGGCGGGCGATGTCGACTTTTTCAGCATAATCCATTCCAGATCGGCGTAATTTTTTATCTGAAAAAGCAAAACCGCAGGGATCAATAATATCCACAGGAACGCCCAAACAGGCGGAAAGGCGTAAAATTGCCCCCACATTTCCTGCGATTTCTGGTTGGTAAAGTGCAATTCGCATCTGAATGCGTTAAGCAAAGCACGCGTCTTGGGGCAAGCGCCTCGGATTTGGTATTTGCAAGTTTTTGCAACATCGCTATCAGGCGCGCAAATCTAACGGTTCCGGGGGTCGATGTTCTGACTTTCGCGCGGAATTCCAAAAATGGACCGCAAGGCAGGCTGGGCAAAGGTCGAATCAGGGATAATGGAAAGCATGGCAAGTTTGACGGAAGACAGCGCAACCGCTGGCGGTGATCAGGGCGGCGTTCGTCGTCGTGACTTTATCAACGTCGCAGCGGCAAGTTTCGCAGGCGTGGGCGCCGTATCGGTGGCCCTCCCCCTTATCAATCAGATGAACCCTTCGGCAGACGTGCTGGCCGAAGCATCAACTGAAGTTGATGTTTCTGCGATTGCACCCGGCCAGGCGATCAAAACCATTTTCCGCAAACAGCCGCTGTTTGTGCGTCATCTGACGCCGGCAGAAATTGCTGCTGCTGAAAAAGTCCCGACATCGGAACTGCGCGATCCGCAATCGCTGGAAGACCGCACCAAGGCCGGCCACAAGCAGTGGCTCGTGACCATGGGCGTCTGCACCCATTTGGGCTGCGTGCCGCTGGGCGCGGCTTCGGGCGAAATCAAAGGTGAATTTGGCGGCTATTTCTGCCCGTGCCATGGTTCGCACTATGATACGGCAGGCCGCATCCGCAAAGGCCCGGCCCCGACGAACCTGATGGTTCCGGAATATGCCTTTACGTCTCCCACTGTCATCAAAGTCGGCTGAGGATCAGAGCTATGAGTTTTCCTTGGGCTAACGAATATAAGCCGTCCAACGCATTTACACGCTATTTGGACGAGCGGCTGCCTTTGCCGCGCTTCGTGTACAACGCTGTTGGGGCTGGCTATCCCGTCCCGCGCAACCTGAACTATTTCTGGAATTTCGGCGTTCTCGCTGGCGTTGCTTTGATGGTGCAGATTGTGACTGGCATTGTGCTCGCCATGCATTATGCGGCGGAAGGCACAATTGCCTTTGCCTCGGTGGAACACATCATGCGTGATGTGAACGCTGGCTGGTTCATCCGCTATGCGCACGCCAATGGCGCCTCGATGTTCTTCATCGTTGTGTACACCCATATTTTCCGTGGCCTGTTCTACGGATCATATAAGCCGCCGCGCGAAATGGTGTGGCATCTGGGCCTGGTTATCTTCTTGCTGATGATGGCGACTGCGTTCATGGGCTATGTGCTGCCTTGGGGCCAGATGAGCTTCTGGGGTGCCAAGGTGATCACGGGCCTGTTCGGCGCTATTCCTTTGGTGGGTGAGCCGATCCAGACGTGGCTGCTGGGTGGCTTTGCGCCAGATAATGCTGCGCTCAACCGCTTCTTCTCGCTTCACTATTTGCTGCCATTTGTGATCTTGGGTGTCATCATCCTGCATATTTGGGCGCTCCACATTCCGGGCTCTTCCAACCCGACAGGCGTGGAAGTGAAGTCTGAGCAGGATACAGTGCCGTTCCACCCCTATTACACGGCCAAGGATGGCGTTGGGGTGGCTGCCTTCTTCCTGCTGTTTGCAAGCTTGGTGTTCTTTGCCCCAAACATGCTGGGCCACCCGGATAACTATATTCCGGCCAACCCGATGTCGACGCCGGCGCACATTGTGCCTGAATGGTATTTCTGGCCGTTCTACGCCATTTTGCGTGCCTTCACCGTCGACTTCTTCTTCATCCCGGCAAAGCTTCTGGGCGTGTTGGCGATGTTTGCCTCGATCCTCTTGCTGTTCTTCCTGCCTTGGCTGGATACGTCGGCAGTGCGGTCGGGCCATTATCGCCCGCTGTTCCGCAAGTTCTTCTGGTTTGGCCTGGTGCCCTGCGTGATCATTCTCGCATGGTGCGGCGGTGCCCCGGCTGAAGAGCCCTATGTAATTATTTCGCAAATTGCATCGGCTTATTACTTCGCGCACTTCTTGATCATTCTGCCGATCATCGCGCGCGTCGAAACGCCGAAGCCGCTTCCCAACTCCATTACCGAAGCTGTTCTGGCTAACCATGCCGGCGCCAAGCTTCAGCCTGCTGAATAAGGACCTTTCGACATGATCCGCATTGGTGCATTTCTTGTTGGGCTCTTTTTTGCTGGCTGGCTTGTTGTCTCGGCCGTGATGGGAGCATTTGCCTTCGTTTCGGAACCCCCGGCGAAAACCGCCGAAAAGGTGTTCCACAAATATCCCAAGGATGTTGACTTCTCGTTCAACGGTCCGCTGGGCAAATATGATCGCGCTCAGTTGCAGCGTGGCCTGCAAGTGTTCCGCGAAGTTTGCGCAGCATGCCACAGCCTTCACTATGTCTCGTTCCGCGATTTCGCGCAGCTTGGCTATAGCGAAGGCCAAGTGAAAACGATCGCCCAGGAATGGCCTGCTGAAACCCCGTCGATCAACCCGGATACGGGCGAAGCGACAACGCGCAAGCCCATTCCTACGGATAAGATTCCGGCGCCCTACGCAAATGATGTGGCTGCACGCGCTGCCAATAATAATGCCATTCCGCCAGATCTCTCGCTGATGACCAAGGCCCGTCATGATGGCTCGGCCTATGTCTATTCGCTGCTGACGGGCTATCAGAACCCGCCGGCCGAACTGGCGAAGAAATTCCCCGAAGCCATGCCGGGTAAGACGACGCACTATAACCCCTATTTCGCCAACCTGAACCTTGCGATGGCAGCTCCGCTGCACACGGATGGCCAGGTGACGTATGGCGAAGGTGCGCCCAAGCCGACTGTCGACCAGATGGCAAAGGACGTCTCGGCGTTCCTCACCTGGACGGCTGAACCCAAGCTGGAACAGCGCAAGCGCGCTGGCGCAGCCGCGGTGATCTTCCTGCTGGTGTTCCTCGGCCTGTGCATTGGTGCCTATAAGAACATCTGGGCGGACAAGAAGGCGCAGGCCTAAACCCGCTTGGGGAAACCCAACACCCAAGAAAAGGCCCGGTAGATCCGATAGATCCGATCTGCCGGGCCTTTTCTTTTGCCCGTGTAACCGGCAGATAGCTGGTCCCCCGACAAGAAATGGAGAGCCACGCCATGACACTGCCCCTGCCCTTTTCGCTTGCTGGCCGCACTGCCCTTATCACGGGGGCGTCATCTGGCCTTGGCGCGCATTTTGCCCGGCTCTATGCGCAGGCTGGGGCCAAGGTGGTGCTGGCCGCGCGCCGGACAGACCGGATTGCAGCTCTGGCGCAAGATATTGGCCCAGCTGCCCATGCCGTTGCGATGGACGTGACATCAGAAGACTCCATCACCTCTGCCTTTGCGGCGGGTGAGGCGGCCTTAGGCCCAATTAATATTGTTGTGGCCAATGCGGGCACCTCCGCCCCGGGTCGGGCAACGCATGTCAGCGAGGCTGGCTTGCGCATGGTGACGGACACCAATTTCACAGGAGCCTATCTCACGGCGCGCGAAGGCGCACGGCGGATGATGGCTGCAGGCGTCAAAGACACAGGCCAAGGGCGCATCATCCTCATTGGCTCAATCACGGCGCTGCTCACGGGCGAGGGCGATAGCGCTTATGCGGCCACCAAAGCCGCCATTGCCCATTTGGGCCGCAATTTAGCCCGCGAATGGGTGCGCCAAGGCATTAATGTGAACACGATTCAGCCCGGCTATATTCAGACTGAAATTGCCGGAGACTTTTTTGAGACAGATTTGGGCAAGGCCAAAATTGCAGGCTTTCACCGCCGCCGGATGCAACCCATTGAGTCACTGGATGCCATGATGCTCTACTTTGCATCTGATGCCTCAGCCTGTGTGACTGGCGCTGTGATAAATGTGGATGATGGCCAATCGCTTTAACTAGTCTGCCGCAGCTGGGTCAGCCCCTGCTGGGTCTGGCGCGGGAGCGGCGGGGGCCTCGCTCAGACCCGGCAGCCCGGCCAGCAGGGCAATCCGCACCGCCGCCGAGGCTGTCCGCACGCCCAATTTATCCATGAGCGTGGCGCGAAAACTCTCCACCGTGCGCGTGCTGAGATTAAGGTGATAGGCAATAAGCTTATTGGGCAAGCCATCCAGCAGCCCTTGCATCACCTGCCGTTCCCGGTTGGACAAACGGGCAATTTTCTGCCGTGCCGCATCAGCTTTGCTCGCATCTAAAACGCGTTGATCGAGCAGCGCAAAACCAGCTGCCAAGGCGGCAACCAGTTCAGCCTCGTCATAGGGCTTTTCGAGAAACTCAATCGCGCCATTTTTCATGGCCCGGACAGCCCGGCCAATATCCCCCTCGCCGGTAAGAATGAGCACGGGAAAGTTAATGCCCCGTTGGTTCAGCTGTTCTTGCGCGGTCAGCCCGTCCATATCGGGCATACTTATATCGAGCATGACACAGCCGGGTTTATCCGGATCTATAGTCTCTAAAAATGCCGCAGCGCTGGCAAAACTGGCAACATCAAAATCATGGGCGCGCAGCAATAGAGACGCAGAATCGCGAACGACGTCGTCATCATCGATTAAGTATACAAGCCGGGCCATATAAATGTGTTGCCGTTCTAAAGTTCCCCGGTGGGAAGATGTTCTTCTATCCTATATGAAACGAACAAGAATCAACAGCTCTGCTATTAATTTCGGCTAGAAAGAACGCCGTTTGCCAAGGTCACAAACCAGCAAGGGAAATGCAACTCCACCCGAAGCTCCATCAGCGGCTGGCCCTTCGCTGGTTGCCATTTATGCGCTTCTGGCCTTTGCCTTGCTGAGTCTTTTTGGGGCCGCCATTGGCATTTATGGGGGCCTGAGCAAGCTCGCCAGGGCCAGCAATGAGGTTGAGTTAGGCTATCGGCGCATTGCAGCCGCAGAAGACATTCTCTCGCTGGCCCGTGATATTGAAACGGCCAAGCGCGGCTTTGTGCTGACGGGGCAGACCATATTTTTGAAACCTTATTATGCCGCCACCAATCGGGCCCCTGCTGCATGGACAACGTTGGAGCGCCTGACCCCGGCCACACAGGCGGCCCAAGTTTCTGAAATTGGCCGAACCTATAAAGACTTTGCAAACCTGAATGCGCAGACCATTTTTCTGCGCCGCACCAACAGCCTGCCATCCGCCCAGCTTGTTGACGATATTGGCGCAGGCCGCACCAAGATGGAGCAGCTGCGCGCGCAAGTGAAAGCCTATGTGGATTTGGAACGCGGCCATCTGCAACAGTTGCGGCGCGAGGATGACCTTGCCTATCGAGATGCCATTGTCCAAGCGCTGATCGGCTCGCTTGCGCTGATTTTAACGGGCGCCTTGCTCTACGCGGCCCTCCGCGAAGCCCGCCGGGAAGCCGGGAAAAGTGCTGCCCTTGCAGAAGCAGCAGAGCAGCGTTTCAAAGCGACCTTTGAACAAACCAGTCTTGGTATTTTGCACCTAAGCCCTGCCGGTGACCCCATATTGGTGAATGATGCCCTGTGCTGGATGACTGGCTATACGCGGGAGGAAATTCTAACAGCTGAGCCCGATAGTCCAGCCTATGCCGCCACTGTGTCGCACGTGCCCGACATGGAACAAGCTGTGGTCAATGGGGCCAACCACCAAATCTATGCCATCTACCCCGTGACGCGCAAAGACGGCACGACCTTATGGGTTGCCTCAGTTCTTTCGGCGGTGCGGGGCAATGATGGGCAGGTTTCCTTTTGGACGCTGTTTGTCCGCGACATGAGCGAACAGCGCCGCGCAGAGCAGCAACTTTTGGAAAGCCAAGACCGCATGCTGCGCTTGCAGGATGAGATGGCCCATATTGGCCGTGTGAATGATCTGGGAGAAATGGCGACGGCAATTGCGCATGAAGTGAACCAGCCATTGACGGCAATCAGCAATTATATGGCGGTTGCCCAGCGGCTGATGAGCAGCCGGGCTGAGGGTGATAGCGATCTTGCCGATATTCTGCGCCGGGTAGGCGAACAGGCCGTGCGGGCAGGCCAGATTATTCGGCGGATGCGCAGCTTCATTGAACGGCGCGCCCATGCCCCTTCGCTTGAAAACTTAGATGAGCTTATTGAATCAGCAATCGAACTTGCCTTGCTGGGGCTTGATAAAAGCCGTTTCACGATTCAGTATCACTGCGGGGTGGCCGGCCTCCAACTGTTGGTTGATCCCGTGCAAATCCAACAGATTGTGCTGATTTTGCTCCGCAATGCGATGGAAGCCATTGTCCGCTCCGATCCGGACGCAAAGGCCGACATTCACATCATCACAGAAATGTCCCCAACGGATGCGGGCCAAATTGCCATTCATGTCAAAGACAATGGCCCCGGACTAAGCCCTGAAATTTTGTCTCAGCTGTTCCAGCCTTTTGTGACAACAAAGCCGGGCAATTTGGGGATGGGCCTCCCAATTGCCCGCCGCCTTGCCGAACAACATGGCGGCAAGCTGGAGAATATTGCCAGTGACCAAGGGGGGCATTTTGTTGTCTATTTGCCGGTACCAAATGCCGCTGCGGTATCCTGACAAACAGACGCACTTTACATGATGGGACCCGTCCAAATACCGCGCGTATCATAAAGGCGCTTATCCGCTAAATCTGCCGGGTTGATAGCCCGGAAGGGCGCATGATCCACCAGTAAAACAATAAGACCAGCGCTATTCAACGCATCCTCAAGCGCCACCAAGTTGACGCCACTGCCGTGCAATTGCGCAGGCAGCGCCGCCACATAAGGATCAACCAGCAGCATTCTTGGTCCAAAATCCCGTGCCAGATTTTGGGCAATGGCAAGTGCGGGGCTTTCGCGTAGATCATCGCTGTCGGCCTTGAAGCTCAACCCTAAAAGCGCGACGCGCACATCCGGCGCGGCGGCCATTTGACGCGTGATCTGGTCAACAACATGGCGGGTCTTGGCCTGATTAACACTGCGCGCTGTGCGCAGCAGCGGCATATCACCTGCCTGTCCATGGATGAGAAACCAAGGATCAACTGCAATACAATGGCCGCCGACCCCGAGGCCGGGCTGAAGAATATCAACGCGCGGGTGGTGATTGGCCAGCTGAATGGCCTCCCAAATATTCACGCCCAGTCGTTCCGCCGCCAAGGAGAGTTCATTGGCAAAGGCAATATTCACATCTCGAAAGCTGTTTTCGGCCAATTTCACCAGCTCAGCCGTTCGCGCTGTTGTGGTGGCACACGCCCCTTTTACGAATTTCGCATAAAAGTCCTTGGCGCGTTGAGCACAGGCGGGCGTGATGCCGCCAATACACCGATCATTTCCAATCAATTCCTTCAAAATCTGCCCCGGCAAAACACGCTCGGGGCAATAGGCCAAGGCAATGTCTGCCGCCTCTGCCCCGGCATAAGGCAGGCGCAAATCAGGGCGAAGTTGGGCCAGCTGATCGCGCACCACCTCAGTTGTGCCAACGGGGCAAGTGGATTCCAGAACGACCAGATTGCCGGGGCGAAGATGGGGGGGCAAGGCGTGGACTGCGGCATCCACATGGCGGATATCTGGCACATTTTGCGGACCCAAAGGGGTCGGCACGGCAATGAGATATTGGCCCGCTGGACGGGGCTGTTCTGCCATGTGCAGCCGCCCCCCTTGCTGAACGCGCGCAAGGGCTGTGTGCAGGCCCGGCTCAATATAGGGCACGTCGCCCGACGCAATTTGCGCCACTCGGTCTGGATTGGTCTCCACCCCCAAGACATGGTCGCCGGCATGGGCAAGCGCAATGGCCGTTGGCAGGCCAATATAGCCCAAACCAATGACCACAGTCTCTATGGGAGGCTTAGCTTTCATGCACCAAAATCCGGGCAATTTGGTCTGCCGCTTTGCCATCCCCATAGGGATTATGCGCCCGCGCCATTTGAGCATAAGCTTGGGCATCTTCCAGCAGCTGCGTGACCGCAGCCACAATTTGCGCAGACTGTGTGCCGACCAACAGCGCCGTTCCGGCAGCCAGGCCTTCGGGCCGCTCTGTTCGATCCCGCACAACTAAGACAGGCTTACCCAAGGCAGGTGCTTCTTCCTGAATGCCGCCGCTATCCGTGAGGACCAAATCAACGCGATCAAGCAGGGCGACAAAACTGGGATAATCCAAGGGTTCAATCAACGCGACATTCGGACATTGGCCTAATTGCGCGTGCATGACCCGCCGGATGTCGGGGTTGGGATGCAAGGGATAGATAAGCGCAACATCTGGCCGGGCTGCCAAGTGCGCTAGTCCGGCTGCAATAGTGGCAAGCGGCCTGCCCTGATTTTCCCGCCGATGCACGGTCACAGCCATGAGCCGCCGACCTGCAAAGGGCTGGAGAAGCGCGTCGACAGCCGCAAGCACCTGCGGCGCGGTCTGCACATAAGCCCGCGTGCTGAGCAACGCATCAATGCCCGTATTCCCGGTGACATAAATGGCCTTTGGCCCCACATTTTCAGAACGCAAGGCAGCCGCTGCCGTGTGCGTGGGGGCAAAATGGCATTCCGCCAAGGCTGCCAGCATCTTGCGAATGGCTTCTTCAGGCGTCGGCGCCCATAAATCCCCGCTGCGCAGGCCTGCCTCAACATGGGCAATGCGAATGCCCCGAAAATGCGCCGCCAGCGCGCCCGCAAGCGCAGATAAGGTATCGCCATGGACCAGAACCCAGTCTGGCCGAACATCATCCATCACCTTGCCAAGGGCAGGCACCAGCCGCGCCAGCAGTGCATCCAGCGATTGCCCCGGGTGCAAGGCTGCCAGATCCCAATCTGGCGTAATGCCCGCCATCGCCAGAATATCTGCGACCAGCTGGCCATGCTGGCCTGTGACGCAAATTGAAAGGCGCACCCCGGGCTGGCGCTGAAGCGCATGAATAACGGGAAACAGCTTTATCGCTTCTGGCCGCGTGCCAATAACAATCAAAATGGTCTTTGGCGCATCTGCCGGGCGGATCAAAGTCATGACCCGGCCTTTGCCCGAGGAACGTTAAGCTCTCGTCAACGCCGCTTATGCTGCCAAAGGCAAACGGAGCCGTGCCAAAAGGCCACCCATATCCTCGCTCTGCTCAAGCGAGATGGACCCGCCATAAATTTCCGCCACATCGCGGACAATGGCAAGGCCAAGCCCCGTGCCCGGCTTTGACGCATCTAAGCGGACACCACGGTTGAACAGCCGGTCGCGATTATCCGCGCTGATGCCCGCGCCATCATCTTCGATCAGCACTTCCACATCATCGCCCGCGCGCTGGACCGTCACAAACACGCTGCCGCCGCCATATTTGGCCGCATTTTCAATCAGATTGCCCAAGATCTCATCCAGATCCTGCCGTTCAACACGGGCGGCCAGTGCTTTATCGCCTGCAATATCCAACCGAACATGGCTGTAGAGCCGCGACACGGCCCGCTCAACCGATTGCAACGAGGGCCAAATCTCTGCCCGGCTATGTGCATGGCCCCGCCGCCCCACGGCACGGGCACGGGCCAAATGATGATCCACTTGCCGCCGCATGGTTGCAGCCTCACGCAGGACAGTTTCGCCAAGGTCTGCCGCCTGCGCCGTCGCGGCATTCATAATCACCGTCAGCGGGGTTTTGAGCGCATGGGCCAAATTGCCCGCATGTTCGCGCGCTTCTTGGGCCTGTTTTTCATTGTGTTCGAGCAGGCCGTTCAGCTCGGCGACCAGCGGCTCCACTTCATCTGGCAGCGCCTGTGCCTCAATGCGCTGGGCCCGGCCCGCGCGCATATCCGCAATGGCACGTTGTAGCTTGCGCAAGGGCCACAAGCCATAAAGCGTTTGCAGGGCGGCCATGCCAATGAGCCCCAGCCCCAGCAGAACAAAGCTCTTTAAAATGGTGCTGCGCAGGGTTTTGATTTGCGCATCCAAGGCATCACGCCCTTGCGCCACTTGGAAACGCCAGCGGGTTTTGGACGTAGGCAGATAAATATCACGCTCCACAATGCGCAGAGGCTCATCCGCGAATTCATTACTATCGTAAAAATGGGCTTTGGTGTCGCCATGCGAAGGGTTGATGCGCAACGTCTGATCCCACAGGGATCGCGAGCGGAAAGGATCATAACCGGCCCCGCTGACTTGCCAATACATACCGGAATAGGGCTCTAAGAACCGCTGGTCGCCCAAAGGCCGGTTCAACCGCACTTCGCCATCAGGCCCAATTTCAGCCGAGGCAACCATCTGCGTCAGCACATATTCCAGCGCGGCATCAGAATTGTTAGTGACAGCCGTCGTCAAGACGCGGTCAAGCGCCAGCCCGCCGCCCAAGAGCAAAAGCGAAATCCACCCCGCGGCAATCAGGATCATGCGTCGGCTGAGCGAGCCGCCCGTCCGGTGCAGAGCCGCTTTTGGCATATCAGGCCGCCGGGTCTTCCAAACTATAGCCAAGGCCGCGGATTGTGGTGATGACATCCTGGCCCAGCTTTTTGCGAATGCGCGTCACAAACACTTCAATCGTATTGGAATCCCGATCAAAATCCTGATCGTAAATATGCTCAATCAATTCTGTCCGGCTGACGACCTTGCCCTTATGGTGCATCAAATAGCTGAGCAATTTATATTCCTGCGCCGTCATCTTCACGGGTTCGCCCGCCAGCGTGACGCGGCCCGAGCGCGTGTCGAGGCGGACATCGCCTGCAGTCAGTTCAGACGAGGCATTGCCCGAGGCTCGACGGATCAGCGCGCGCAACCGGGCAATCAGTTCCTGCGTTTGGAAGGGTTTGGCAAGGTAATCATCGGCCCCGGCATCAAGCCCAGCCACTTTATCTGACCAGCTATCCCGCGCCGTCAGCACCAACACAGGTGTAGTGCGGCCTTCTTTGCGCCAGCGATCGAGCACCGTCAGCCCATCTATTTCGGGCAGACCCAGATCCAAAATGACGGCGTCATAATTTTCCGTCGCGCCGAGAAAATGGCCTTCTTCGCCATCTGCTGCCAAATCGACTGCATAGCCAGTTTGCTCAAGCGTTGATTTGAGCTGGCGCCCCAGATTGGGTTCATCCTCGACGATCAGAATGCGCATGGCTGCCTCTTGGTCTGTTGGGAAAGGAAATTAGGGTCAATTGCCGGCCTGGGCAATGATTTGGCCCGAGCGACCATCGACATCAATCCAGATGACGGATGAGCCGCGAACGAATTTCAGCCGATAGCGCCGCGAGCCGGGCTCAAATTCTGCGCCAATATAATTGGCGCCGCGCCGCTGCATCCCCGGCACAATCGCCCCTTCAATATCCCGCAGCGACTGAACTGAGCCGCGCCGCGTGGCATTGAGGGCGGCATCTTGCTCATCCCGACGGGCCAATTGCGCCTCTGCCGGGCCTGCCATCAAAAGCAAACACGCCGCCGATGCGAGAGGTTTGAGAGAGACGTTGAAGTTTTTCACAATTTCAGCGCATAGCATGTTGGTTTGAATAAGCCATGAATGGACTGGGGCCTTCCCAGTCTGCAACCATAGTCCGGTCCGAAAAGATGTCAGCACCTGTTTTGAGTTATGAAGGCCTTGGGCTTGTCCAGGGGTCTGGCTGGTTGTTCCGCAACCTTGATATTTACATTGGCGAGCGCGACCGGCTGGCGCTGATTGGTCGCAATGGCGCGGGCAAAACAACGCTGTTCAAATTGCTTGCCAACCGAGTTGAGGCCGATGAGGGCCGCCGCACCATTGTGCCTGGCACCAATGTTGTTCTGCTGGAGCAAGAGCCGGACCTGACAGGCTTTGCCACCTTGCGCGATTACACAATTTCGGGCGCAGGCGCGCCGCCGCTTCATGAAGTTGAAGCCATTGCCGGGCAATTGGGAATTGATCTGTCGCGCGAAGCGGCCACGGCCTCGGGCGGGGAACGCCGCCGCGCCGCCATTGCCCGCGCGCTGGCGATGAACCCGGATGTGCTGCTGCTGGATGAGCCAACCAATCATTTGGATTTGGGCGCAATTGATTGGCTGGAAGATTGGCTCAACCGGTTTCGTGGCGCGTTTCTGGTGATCAGCCATGACCGAACTTTCTTAACGCGGCTGACCAAGCAAACCTTGTGGCTCGACCGCGGCAATGTGCGCCGGGCCGAAGTGGGCTTTGGCGGCTTTGAAGCGTGGCAGGAAAAAATCTATGCCGAAGAGGCGCGCGCCGCGGAAAAGATGGATGCCAAGCTGAAGATTGAGCTGCATTGGCTGCAACGCGGCGTGACGGCACGGCGCAAGCGCAACCAAGGCCGGTTGGAAAAGCTGCACCAAATGCGCGCTGTTCGTGCGGCGATGATTGGCCCGGCAGGCGCCGCCAAGCTGGCCGTGGAGAGCGATGACGTCCGCTCTAAATCCGTCATCACGGCCGAAGGCGTCAGCAAGACCTATGGCGACCGCACGCTGATTAAAAACTTTACGCTGCGCATCCAGCGCGGCGACCGGATTGGCATTGTCGGCGCCAATGGCACAGGCAAAACCACGTTGCTAAAGCTCCTGACGGGCGAAATTGAGCCCGACCAAGGCAGCATTGGCCGCGCCAAGACGCTCAATGGCATTGTGATTGACCAGCAGCGCCAATTGCTGGGCGGCGATAAGCGCGTGCGCGATGTGCTGGCCGATGGTGGCGATTGGGTGACGGTGCGTGGCGAGAAAAAGCACATTAAAGGCTATTTGAAGGAATTTCTGTTCGACACCGATATGGCCGAAGCACGCGTGGCAACGCTATCAGGCGGGGAACAGGCCCGGCTATTGCTGGCGCGGGAATTTGCGCGGCAATCCAATCTTCTGGTGCTCGATGAGCCGACCAATGATCTCGACTTGGAAACGCTGGACCTGCTGCAAGAAGTGATTGCCGATTATGACGGCACCGTGCTGATTGTGAGCCACGACCGCGACTTTCTGGACCGCACCGTCACGCTGACATTGGGGCTGGATGGCAGCGGCAAGGTGGATATTGTGGCAGGCGGCTATGCCGATTGGGAACGCAAGCGCGATGCGCCCAAAACAACTTCTGCCAAGCCAAAGACGGCAGCAGCCCCGGCCCCCATGGCTGAAAAGCCCAAGGCGCAGACCAAGCTGAGCTATAAAGACCAGCGCGATTATGATCTGCTGCCCGGCCGCGTGGAAGATTTGGGCGCCCAGATTATAGCTGCTGAAGCGGCGCTGTCTGACCCTGATTTGTACAGCAAAAATCCAACCCGTTTTGCGGAACTCACCAAGAAGATCGAGAGTCTGCGCGCCGAACGCGATGCCGCGGAGGAACGCTGGCTGGAATTGGCCGAAATGGTGGAACAATTGGGCGCTTAAGGCCGCACTTTGGGGGGGCTAAATCTTCTTCCCCGCGCGGCCCGCGAGTTCGACCGCATAATGCCACGCAATCCGGCCCGAGCGGGCACCGCGTTGGGTGGCCCATGTGAGCGCGTCTTGCGGATCAAAGCTGAGGCCCAGCTTCTTGGCATAGCCTGCCACCATCTCCAGCCAAACATCTTGCGTGCAGGCATGAAAGCCAAGGCTAAGCCCGAAACGGTCTGCCAGTGCCAAATTATCATCCACGGCGTCGCGCGGATTGATGGCGCTTGATTGTTCTTCCAAATTGCGCGGCACGATGTGACGGCGATTGGCCGTCACATATAAGCGCACATGGCCGGGGCGTGCGGAAATGCCGCCATCCAAGACCGAGCGGATATGCCGCATCTGCGGATCGCCCTGTTCAAACCCCATATCATCAATGAAAACAATGGCCGGGCGCGCCTCACGCGCGAGCAAAGCAAATAAATCGGGCAGGCGCTCCAGCTCATCACACGCGGCTTCGACAAGGCAGAGATGGCCGCCTTCCGCCTGCACAGCGGCAACCGTGGATTTGACGAGCGCGGATTTTCCAGCGCCACGCGCCCCCCACAGCAATATGTCATGCGCGGCATGGCCTGCTGCCAACCGGCGGCTATTGTCGAGCACGGCTGCCTTTTGGGCATCAATACCCGCCAGCAAATCAAGCGAGACAGGCGAAAAGCCCGTGGCCGCGCGCAACGTGCCTTGGTGCCAAATATAGGCCGGGGCATTGGTGGGTGCCGGATCTGTCACAGGCGGGGCCAAACGTTCCAGCGCGTCAGCAATGCGGGTCAACACAGTCTGATCCATGAGCACGCGATAGGCGGAGCAGTGGCCCTCTGTCAAAAAAACACAGCTTGCGGGTTAGCGCGCACCCGTCCGCCAAATCAGCACCCGCGCGGTTTGCAGCAGGATGAGGATATCCAACAGAAAATGGGCGTGTTTGACGTAGAAAAGATCAAATTCCAGCTTGGCCCGCGCATCTTGGAGGCTGGCAGCATAGGGATAGTTGATTTGCGCCCAGCCTGTAATGCCAGGGCGCACGCTATGCCGCTCTGCATAATAGGGGATTTCGGCCTCTAGCTGGACCACAAATTCAGGGCGTTCGGGCCGGGGGCCGACAAAGCTCATCTCCCCGCGCAGAATGTTCCAAAGCTGGGGCAGCTCATCAATATGCAGCTGGCGCAGCCAGCGACCAAGCCGCGTGACGCGGGGATCATCGGCTTCCGCCCAGCGGGGTTGCCCATCTGCCTCGGCATGGACCCCCATAGACCGCAGCTTCACGAGCCAGAAGCGTTGGCCAAATTGGCCCACCCGCTCTTGCCAGAACAAGGCGGGGCCGGGGCTTTCGAGCCGAATGGCCATCATCACCACAGCCAGAAATGGCGCGAGGCTGAAGAGCAGGCCCAGCGCCAACACCAAATCAAGACTGCGCTTTACAACTGCCCCAACATGGCGAACGGCAAAACCCTGAGGTCGCAACAGCCAGGCCGGCCGCGCCCAGCGCAAATCAATGCGCCCAATTTCGCGCTCAATAAACGCCGACACATCAATCACGCGGACCCCGGCCATGCGCAACGGTACAAGCGCCCGCACGGGCCATTGTTGCCGACACGCAGTTGCCAAGATGACCTCATCCACCCCCTGCCCCAAAATGTGACGGGTGAGCTGTCCATCTAACTCAGCCTCGGTTGACTCAACCTCCAAATGCCCCAGCAACCTTAAGCCGGGGCGTTGCGCCACAATGCTGGCAACGCGCGCATGGCCATCCCCTGTCCCCAAAACAAAAAGGCGGCGGGCAAAATAGGGCGTATCCGCCACATGCGAGAAGGCCAGGCGCGACAGGCAGAGCATTGGCAATGCAAGCAGCAGCATAATCATGTGTGCCCCCACGGGCCCTGCAAAGCCGGGGAACATCATATGCCCAATGGCTAATAAAATGGCCCCGAGCGACAGGCTGGCCATCACGCGTACCAGCATATCCGCCCGCGCGCGAAGCCCATCGGGCGAAACTGCGCCACAGCCAATCAGGCAAAGCGCCAGCAAAGCAAAAATAGACCAAGGCTGGTTGGGGACAGGCACATCAGGATGAAGCCCCGGCCAGAGCGCAAGCCCTGCACTGCGCGCTACCCAGAGCAAACCAAAATCCGCCAGCAAAACGCCAAGTGCGCGCAGCGGAATGGGCAAAGGAAAAAGGCGTCGCAGCATCAGCATTCCATGCGTGGCAGCGCCCGCACTGGGCCGCCACAATGTCCTGCGTCTCTGGCAGCCAGATGTTAAGGAAGACTAAGCGTCAATCGCCGGCAAAGGCAAAGGGCGTAAGGCCACGCTCCCGCTCATTAAAGGTCAGCACCCGGCCTTGGGGCGGGGCACTGCGCTGGGGACAATCGGGCCGCAGGCATTGGCGGCAGCCGAGCCCAATGGCCGTTGCGGCCCCGGCACCTAAATCTACCCCCCGCGCAGCAGCCAAAGGCGCGGCAAGGCCTGCATCAAGGCCCAGCCCGACAGCAAACTCAGCTGCCACCCCACCGGCGCGCGCGCCTTGGGGATGAACAGTCCGCGCCAAAGTGAACCAGCGGCTGCCATCTTCCAATTCCACCAACTGGCGTTGCAGGCTGCCGGGCCGATCAAAGGCCTGATGCAGGTTCCACAAGGGGCAGCGCCCATCGCTATCCACCAAAGGCGAATTGCTGGCCCCGCCATAGCGTTTGGACGATTGGCCCGCCCGATCAATACGGAGCATGAAAAAGGGCAGGCCGCGCGCGCCCACGCGTTGCAGCGTTGTCAGCCGGTGGGCCACCTGTTCAAAACCCGCGCCAAAGCGGCGTTGCAGCAAATCCAAATCATAGCCTGTCGCCTCGCAGGCGCGCAGGAAACGCGCATAGGGCATCATCAGGGCCGCCGCGAAATAGCTGGTCAAATGCCGCCGATAGAGCCGCTCACCCGCGCGCTCGGCAAAAGTTGCGCCCGACACAAGCGCCTCAATTTCATCGCGCGCTTCCAACTGGGCCAGCTGAAACCCAGCGGCAAAGGTGCGCGAGGCAGGATCGAGCAGTTCAGACAATTGCAGCTGCCGCGCGTGCAAATCGAGCCGCCGAAGCCGGTCTGGCATGACATCTATGGGAAGGATGCGGATGGTCAACTGGTGCTTGACGCGCAGCCGATCTGCAATGGCGCCATAAAGATCAGCTGAGCCAAGGCGAAGCTCATCCGCCAAGGCTTCGGCTTGAGCCTCCAAATCGGGGAAATGATTGCGCCACCGCTCAATCTCTTGCCGGACTTCGGCAATGGGATCACTCAGAGTCAAAGCCGCACTGCCCGCCCCTGCCCCAGCCCGATCAAAGGCGCGGGCAAAGGCCTCGACAGCCTCTGGCGCAAGCGCAATCCAATCTGCAATTGCTGCACGGTCCAGCGCCAAATCTGCAAAGATAGGGTCTGCCAGCCGCCGCCGAATGGCCTCTACCCCGCCGCCCGGCGCCGTGCCCGATAGGGTGCGCGGGTCAAAATCAAAGCGATCTGCCAGCCGCAGCATGAGCGCCGCTGTCAGCGGCCTTTGATTGCGCTCAATAAGATTGAGGTAGGACGGCGAGACGGCCAGTACATCGGCCATGGCGGATTGCGTAAGCCCCGAGGCCCGGCGAATGCGCCGCACAGCATGGCCTGCAAAAAGCTTTTGATCGGACATGAACTCATTTTGTCATATTCTTACAGAATGACAAGTATAAAGCCCATTTCACGCACCTAACCACAACAATTTTTACAATATCCGCTGGCCGATGCGCCTCAAAAACCCGAGGACGAGTTGCATAACCAATGGATTCGCGTCTCCCGCATGAGTCGCCCAGAAAGGATTTGTAAATGTCGTACCAACAGCACATCAAAGATATGGAAGCTTTGCGCGCCACGAAAGGCGGCACTTGGGACGGCATTAATCCGGAATCCGTCGCGCGGATGCGGTTGCAGAACCAGTTCCGCACGGGCCTCGACATTGCGCGCTACACTGCCAAAATCATGCGCGACGACATGGCCGCTTATGACAAGGATCCGGCCAACTACACCCAATCGCTGGGCTGCTGGCATGGCTTTATTGCCCAGCAAAAGATGATTTCCATCAAAAAGCATTTCGGCACGACCAAGCGGAAATATCTCTATCTCTCGGGCTGGATGGTTGCGGCGCTCCGCTCAGAATTTGGGCCGCTGCCCGATCAATCCATGCATGAAAAGACCAGCGTGCCTGCGCTGATTGAAGAACTTTACACCTTCCTACGCCAAGCCGACTCGCGTGAACTGAACTTGCTGTTCCGCGACCTTGATAAGGCGCGCGCTGCGGGCGATGCGGCGAAGGAAGCTGACATCCAAAGCAAGATTGACAATTTCCAGACGCATATCGTGCCGATTATTGCCGATATTGACGCCGGCTTTGGCAATGCTGAAGCCACCTATCTGCTCGCCAAGAAGATGATCGAGGCCGGGGCTTGTGCGCTCCAGATCGAAAACCAAGTGTCGGATGAAAAGCAGTGCGGCCACCAAGATGGCAAGGTGACGGTGCCGCATGAGGACTTTCTCGCCAAGGTGCGCGCCTGCCGCTACGCGTTCCTCGAGCTGGGTGTGGAAGATGGCATCATCGTTACCCGCACCGACTCGCTGGGCGCTGGCCTGACCAAGCAAATCGCTGTGTCGAATGAACCGGGCGATATTGGCGACCAATATAATAGCTTCCTCGATTGCGAAGAAATTGACCCCGCAACCGCGCGCAATGGCGATGTTGTGCTCAACCGCAATGGCAAGCTGCTGCGCCCGAAGCGTCTGCCATCCAACCTGTTCCAGTTCCGCCCCGGCACGGGCGAAGACCGCTGCGTGCTTGATTGCATCACCTCGCTGCAAAATGGCGCGGACCTGTTGTGGATTGAGACCGAAAAGCCGCATGTCGAACAAATTGCAGGGATGATGGACCGCGTTCGTGAAGTCTTCCCCAATGCCAAGCTGGTCTATAACAATTCCCCCAGCTTTAACTGGACGCTCAACTTCCGCCAGCAAGTCTATGACGCCATGGTCGCCGAAGGTCTGGACGTGTCAGCCTATGACCGCGCCGACCTCATGAACGCGAAATATGACGAGACGGAATTGGGCATTGCCGCGGACAAGCGCATTCGCACCTTCCAAGCCGATGGGGCAAAGCGGGCTGGCATTTTCCACCACCTCATCACCTTGCCGACGTATCACACGGCCGCCTTGTCGACGGACAATCTGGCCAAGGAATATTTCGGCGAAGCTGGGATGCTGGGCTATGTCGCGGGCGTGCAGCGCAAGGAAATTCGCGAAGGCATTGCCTGTGTGAAGCACCAGAACATGTCCGGCTCTGACATTGGGGATGACCATAAGGAATATTTCGCTGGCGAAGCCGCGCTGAAGGCCGGTGGCGTCCACAACACGATGAACCAATTCAGCTGAGCCAAAGACAGGGAAAGGCGTTTTTATGACGACAACAACCGAACCCGCACGGTCCCGCGCCGTTCTGTCGACTGAGGATTTTGAGCTGCTGCGTGAAGCTGTGCTCCATTACCTCGAAGTGGTGAAGGACAAGCCGGAATCCATCAAATTCTCGCGCCTCTACCACCGTCTTGGCAGCGCGATGGGCCGCTAAAGCCCAAACAAGTTTCCTGGGGAGGAAAAGGTGCCCGCCGGACTTGTTCGGCGGGCATTTTGCAGGATGCGGATTGGCTTTCGTCGCCCCCCGCCCTTTGCAGGGGGTTTCCTGTGCCACAGGCTGCGCTATAGCCTCACAGCATGAGCACTGACCGCATTTGGACCGCCGCCCTTGCCGTAATTGGCGACGAAATTCTCTCTGGCCGCACGCAGGATAAAAATGTCAGCCAGATTGCGCTGTGGCTGAACTTGCAAGGCATTCGCCTGCGCGAAGTGCGGATTGTGCCTGATATTGAGGACGAAATTGTCGACTGCGTGAACGCCCTGCGCGGCCGCTATGACTATCTCTTCACGACAGGCGGCATTGGCCCCACGCATGATGACATCACTGTGGATGCGATTGCCAAGGCGCTGGGCGTGGATGTGGTGATCCACCCAGAAGCCAGCGCCATGCTCCAGGCCTATTATGAAAGCCGCGGCGGCCTAACCGAGGCCCGGCTGCGCATGGCGCGGGTGCCGAACGGGGCAGAGCTGATCCCCAACCGCATGTCGGGCGCACCGGGCATTCGCCATGGCAATATCTTCATCATGGCCGGCGTGCCGCATATCACGGCGGGGATGCTGGATGCGCTCACCGGCACGCTGGAGGGCGGCCAGCCGCTCCTGTCCCAATCCGTCGGCTGCTGGGTGGCCGAAAGCGAAATTTCTGACATGCTCGCCGCGGTCGAAAAGGCGCATGAAGGGTGCCAAATTGGCAGCTACCCCTTTTTCCGCGAAGGCAAAGTCGGCTCCAACTTCGTCATCCGCTCGGTCGACCAAGCCCAGCTGGACCAATGCGCCGTCGCCCTAGTGGCCGAACTCGCCAAGCTGGGCCGCGACAGCGTGGTTGGGGGGATTTAAGGGCGGGGAAGTGTTCGCAACTTCTGGTTGAGGCGGGCAACGAATAAAGTCGGGTCATCAAGTCGGAAGTCAAATAGAGAGATTTGACGCTTACCGTGCAGCAATGACGTATCATGCAGCGGCTCTCGCAGAACCAAACGAACATTGGGCGGATCAATAATCGAGTACTCAAGACGCTCTCCCTTATCGGAGCCCTCTGGCGAGCGACATTCCGCTCGGTCGATCATCGCCAGTCGGATAGTCTTGCTGCGAAGCACGCCAAGCCGAACGGTCAGGACAGCGTCACTGATTGTTGTGGGCATTATCCTAAGTGTGCGGGCTATCCCGAACAGATAGAGGAGCCCGACAATTGAAAGGAGCAAGAGAATAAGAGCAGCGACGGGGAACCGGTGCGCCAAGAGCAAATGCACCGTCGAGAGTTCGATGACACCAATGCCCATCAAAACCCGCATGGCAAACACATCAGAGCCTGTGAAACCCATGGAAAACGGCTCACCGGAAATTCCCCTCGTCAGGGCAGACGGCCACAGAATAGCCAACCAAATTTGCCCCTCCTTAGCTGCGAAGCGCTTTAAAGCATCTGGCAACAAATCCAGCAGGGATCCCCAAAGCCGGTCTTTAAAGTCCCCCTGCCGCTGCCGGACACGCAGACCCAAAGCGACGTTGTTCCAGACCAGTGCCACACCCCCGATCGCAACGATTAAAGCGACAAATCCGTGCGGCGCTGATGCTCCCGACCAGCTGCTAACCAACAAGCAAGCGCAGGCCATCCAAGCCCCTGCCGTCAAGAGGGCGCGGACCTGAAGGGTTTCCGTAAGAGCTGCGGACCAAAGAACGCCGACACCCGCATACGCCGTCACGACCAGAATAGCCTCTGGCACATGATCCATCCAAGGGAGGTGGGCGCGCGACCATAAGAAAAGGACGGCCGAAAGCAGCACCAGCCCAACATAGCGCAGGATTATGACGCGTGCGTGCCGCATGGATGATGCCATGACGCCCCCACTGAGGAGCGGAAAGCCTAGCGTTTCTGCGGGTTACGGACCACAAAAAACATCATCTTCACGCTGCGATACGCGCAAAATGGGTCTAAATTTTTGGGATATAAGCGAAAGAAATTTGGAGCGGGTGAAGGGAATCGAACCCTCGTCTTAAGCTTGGGAAGCTTCTGCTCTACCATTGAGCTACACCCGCTGGGGTGGAGCGCCCCTGCCATGCTGGCGCAGAGTCGTCAACCAAGGCAGTTTATGTGGGCGTGGGGACTTGCCTTTTTGGGCGCATCTGCCTAATGCCGCGCTCTTCCGCACGATTGTAATGCGATCGGCCTGGCTGAAAGGGCTGCCATGGCTGATGCGAAATCGTCGAACTTGAAAGGACGAAAATGCCCAAACTGAAGACGAAGAGCGGCGTCAAAAAGCGGTTCAAGATGACCGCCACTGGCAAGCTGAAGCACGGCGTTGCTGGCAAGCGCCACCGCCTGATTAGCCATAATGGCAAGTATATCCGCCAAAATCGCGGCACCTCTGTTTTGTCTGATGCTGATACGGCAACAGTCAAGGCATGGGCCCCCTACGGCCTGAAGTAAGGAGCGCTAAACCATGTCACGCATTAAGCGCGGTACGACCACGCACGCCAAGCATAAGCGCATCCTGAAGGACGCGAAGGGCTATTATGGCCGCCGTAAGAATACGATTCGCATTGCGCGTCAGGCCGTCGAAAAGGCTGGCCAATACGCCTATCGCGACCGCAAGGCGAAGAAGCGCACCTTCCGCGCGCTTTGGATTCAGCGTATCAACGCTGCTGTCCGCGCCGAAGGCCTCACCTATGGCCTGTTCATGCATGGCCTGAAGCTGGCCGGCGTTGAACTGGACCGTAAGGTTCTGGCCGATCTCGCCATGAACGAAGCTGGTGCGTTTAGCGCCATCATCGCGCAGGCGAAGGCGGCGCTGCCCAAGGCAGCTTAACGATCCACTTTCGTGAATGCGCACATGGGCGTGAACGGTGCTTGCCGTTCGCGCCCATTTGCTTATCAGGCACAGGCTATGACCGATCTCGCATCTTTGAACGCACAGGCGCTGGCCGCCATTGACGCTGCCGCATCGCTGGATGCGCTAGAAGCTGTCCGCATTGAAACCTTGGGCAAGCAAGGCAGTGTGACGTCGCTGCTGAAATCCTTGGGCCAAATGTCGCCCGAAGAACGCCAGACGCAGGGCCCGGCGATTAATGGCCTGCGCGAAGCCGTGACAAGCGCAATTGCTGCGAAGAAGGATGCACTGGAAAGTGCGGCGCTCAATGCGCGCCTCGCGACTGAGCGGCTGGATATGACGCTGCCAGCCCCTGATACGGCCGCAGGTTCAGTCCACCCCGTCAGCCAAGTGATGGATGAGCTGGCTGAAATTTTTGCCGATATGGGCTTTGCGGTCGCCGAAGGGCCGGAAGTGGAAGATGATTGGCATAATTTCACTGCGCTCAACATTCCGGAAACGCACCCGGCGCGCGCGATGCACGATACGTTCTACTTCCCCGAAGAAGCGGCCGTGGACGGCAAGCGGATGCTGCTGCGTACGCACACCTCGCCCGTGCAAATCCGCACGATGCTGTCTCAAAAGCCGCCCATTCGCGTGATTGCGCCGGGGCGCGTCTATCGATCAGATAGCGATGCCACGCACACGCCGATGTTCCACCAAATTGAAGGCCTTGTCATTGATAAGGGCATTCATATGGGGCATTTGAAATGGACGCTGGAAACCTTCCTCAAAGCCTTTTTTGAGCGCGATGATGTCGTGCTGCGGCTGCGGCCGAGCTATTTCCCCTTTACCGAGCCAAGTGCCGAAGTGGATGTGGGCTATACGCTGGTGAATGGGAAGCGCGTCATTGGTGGCTCAGAAGGCTGGATGGAAGTTTTAGGGTCGGGCATGGTCCACCCGCGCGTAATTGCGGCCTGTGGGCTCGACCCCAATGAATATCAGGGCTTTGCCTTTGGCACCGGCGTCGACCGGCTGGCCATGCTGAAATATGGGATGGATGATTTGCGCGCCTTTTTTGACGGTGATCTGCGCTGGCTGAAACATTATGGCTTTGCGGCCTTGGATGTCCCCACATTGAGCGGGGGAGTAGGCGCATGAAATTCTCCCTCTCATGGCTGAAAGAACATCTCGATACGAGCGCCGATATTCAGGGCGTGGCAGATGCGCTGAACCGCATTGGCCTTGAAGTTGAAGGCATTGAAAACCCGGCCGAAAAGCTAAAAGGTTTTACAGTTGCCAAGGTGCTGACGGCTGACCGCCACCCGCAGGCTGATAAGCTGCAAGTGCTGACCGTGGATGCCGGCCAAGGGCCACTGCAAGTTGTGTGCGGCGCGCCCAATGCCCGCGCTGGCTTAGTTGGCGTCTTTGGTGTCGAGGGCGCTGTTGTCCCCGCCAATGGCATGGTTTTGAAAAAGGCCGCCATTCGCGGCGTTGAATCCAATGGCATGATGTGTTCGACGCGCGAGCTGGAGCTGGGCGACGACCATGATGGCATTATTGAACTGCCGAACGACGCGCCCATTGGCACGGCCTTTGCCGATTATACACAGCTGGATGATCCGATTATTGATGTCGCCATCACCCCCAATCGGCAAGATTGCATGGGCGTACGCGGCATTGCGCGTGATTTGGCAGCCGCGGGCCTTGGCACGTTAAAGCCGCTGAAGGTTCCGGCCATTGCGGGCAGCTTCCCCTGCCCCACCGAGATCCGCATCGCCGACCCCGAAGGCTGCCCCGCCTTTTACGGGCGCGTTGTGCGCGGCGTGACCAATGGGGAAAGCCCAGATTGGATGCAGGCACGCCTCAAGGCCGCAGGCCAGCGCCCGATTTCCGCACTGGTGGATATTACCAATTATGTGATGCTCGATCATGGTCGGCCCAGCCATGCCTATGATCTGGCAAAGCTGACGGGCGCCGTTTCTGCCCGCCGCGCGGTGGAGGGAGAAACTGTCACCGCGCTCAACGGCAAAGATTATACGCTGACTGCCGACATGACCGTGATTGCCGATGAAGCGGGCGTGCATGATATTGCAGGCATTATGGGGGGCGAACATTCGGGCTGTGCGGAAAGCACGCGCGATGTTCTGTTGGAAGTGGCCTATTTCACGCCAGAGCGGATTGCGAGAACGGGCCAAGCCTTGGCCCTGACATCGGACGCGCGCAGCCGCTTTGAGCGCGGCGTTGACCCCGCCTTTTTGGAGGATGGTCTGGCGCTGCTCACTGGCCTGATCCTTGAGATTTGCGGCGGCGAAGCGTCTGAGATTGTCCGCGCGGGCGAACCGCCTTTGGCGCAAAAGACGCTGAGCTATGATTTTGGACTCTGTGCGCGTTTGGGCGGTATGGATGTGCCACAAGACACGCAGACAGCCATTCTGACCTCTTTGGGTTTCGCCGTTGCAGGCGATCAAGTGACTGTGCCGACCTGGCGGCGCGATGTGGATGGCCCCGCTGATCTGGTGGAAGAAGTCATCCGCATCATTGGGCTGGACAATGTGCCGTCAACAGCGCTGCCGCGCGCGGAAGGCGTGGCCAAGCCCACCGCGACACCAATGCAAAAGGTTGAGCGCCGGATGCGCCGCACCGCAGCAGCACGTGGGCTGAATGAAGCGATCAACTGGTCGTTCCTTCCGGAAGCCCAAGCTGCCGTATTCGGCGGCGGAACATGGACGCTGGCCAACCCGATCAGCGAAGACATGAAGGTCATGCGCCCCTCGCTGCTGCCGGGCCTCTTATCGGCTGCGGGCCGCAATTTGGACCGCGGGGCTTCCAGTGTGCGCCTGTTTGAATTGGGCCGCCGCTATTTGGCGGAGGGCGAAAAGCTGACCTTGGGGCTTGTGCTGGCGGGCGAACGCCAAGCGCGGGGCTGGGCCAGTGGCAAGGCGCACAGCTTTGACCCCTATGACATGAAAGCAGAAGTAGTGGCGCTGCTGGCCGCCGCAGGGGCGCCGGTCGATAATCTGCAGGTGATGGGCGACGCGGGCGACCATTTCCACCCCGGCCAATCCGCCACGCTGCGCTTAGGGCCGAAAACCATCCTCGCCAGCTTTGGCGCGCTCCACCCCAATGCCGCGAAGGCTTTTGATCTCGACGGCGCAGTCATGGCAGCTGAACTCTATCTTGATGCCATCCCCGCCAAACGCGGCGGCGGCAATGGCTTTATGCGCCCGGCCTATACGCCGCCCGCGCTGCAAGCCGTGACGCGCGATTTTGCATTCTTGGTGCCCGCCGATCTTCCCGCGGGCGATCTCGTCCGCGTGATTAAGGGATCAGATAAGGACAATATCACCACGGCCCGCCTGTTCGACCAATTTATGGGCGCAGGCGTACCCGAAGGACAAAAGTCGCTGGCTGTCGAAGTGACGCTTCAGCCAAGTGAGAAGAGCTATGGCGAAGAAGATCTGAAAGCCATTGCCGAGCGCGTGGTGGTGGCAGCGGCGAAACTGGGGGCAGTGCTGCGGGGGTGAGTTCAGCCGCGTCATCCTGAACTTGGTTCAGGATCCATTGGCATCAAAACTGCCAGATAGGCGCAGAGCGGTCCGCGCGACTGTTGGAGCCATACCCTCGCACCCAGCGACAATGGATGCTGAAACAAGTTCAGCATGACGAGGAGAATGGACAAAAGGCTGGAGCGGGTGAAGGGAATCGAACCCTCGTCGTAAGCTTGGAAGGCTTCTGCTCTACCATTGAGCTACACCCGCGTCGCCAAGAAGGGCCCTTGGCCATCCTCTCGCGCAGCGGGGCCTTGCCACTTTGAGCAGGCGCGCGTCAAGCATTTCTGCGCGGGAGGCGGCTTTAGGGTTGGATGAGGAACGTGGTGGCGGCCATCCCTGCTGTCAGCGCCCCAAGCCCCAAGGATAGGTTCCGGCGCAGCGTCAGCCAGCCCTGTGGCAGGCTGATCGTGAGGGCCAGCTCCCGGTCCACCAAGGGGCTAAGCAATAGGCAGGCCGCCATCACCACCAGCGAAGGCCCCGGCCAGCTCCAGCCAAAAATCCACGGCAGATAAGCGGCCAGCGATATCAAACTGGGCAGAACGGCGGCACCATAAATCCAGCGCGGGGCATGTGGATTGCTGATGCCAATGCCCCACCAAACGCCGCCTAAAAAGCTGAAGATGAAGGCGGCATAACCAAAGCCAGCGGCCAGCGCCGTCCAACGCAGGCCTTCATCACTGAGCAGCAGGACTGCGAAGAGTTGCGGCAATAGCCCCGCATAGCCCAAAAAACGGGCGCGCCCATCCAGAAAGGAAGCTGTCATCATCATGCAAATATGCCTTTAATATTAGGGGCGTATCAAGCCGGGCGACCCGTGCGGCGGCATTTGTCTGAGCAATAGACGACATTTTCCCAATCACGCGCCCATTTTTTGCGCCAGACAAAGGGCCGGGCGCAGACAGGACAGAGCTTTTCAGGCAGCTCAGATTTTTGCCGCATCCGGGGCATGACAGGCGTCCTTTAATCAGAAAAAAAGAGCGACGGTTCGCAAATTCTCGGATCCGACTCTTTAGAAAACGAAAATTTAGTTTGGGGATCGCGTCAGAAACGCATAAAGGAACCTATACTAAAGACCATAGTGACCCTCTTGCTGCCAGCACCAGCTTAGACCGGCTGCAAAATGATAAAGGCAAAATCGTGGCTGATTTCAACATTGCTCCGCCCGGCCTTAGCGCCCTCATCGTCAATAGCCCAGTTGCTTCGGTGATTAGCAATCCAAGGTTGCAGGACAACCCTATCATTGCGTGTAACCAAGCATTTATTGATTTGACGGGATATGCAGAAAACGAGATTTTGGGCCGCAACTGTCGTTTCTTGGCGGGGCCTGCAACTGAACCGCGTCTTTCGGGCTTGATCCGCGAAGGCGTGCGGGACAAGCGGCCCGTTCTGGTCGAAATCCTCAATTACAAGAAGGACGGAACACCATTTCGGAATGCCTTGCTTGTCGCGCCGATTTTTGATGCCGAGGGTGAACTGGAATATTTCTTGGGTTCGCAAGTTGAATTGCCCCAGGATGCCCCCGGGCCAAGTGCGAGCCGGCATGATAAAGCGGTAAAGTTGGTCAACGCACTGACCCCGCGCCAACGTGAAGTGCTGGAACATATGGCGATGGGCAAGCTGAACAAGCAAATTGCCTATGATCTGGGCCTGAGCGAGCAAACGGTGAAGATGCACCGGGCAGCCCTGTTGGACCGGCTGGGCGCTGCCACCACGGCGGATGCCATCCGCATTGCTGTAGAAGCCAATATTTCAACCCCAGCCCAAGCCTAATAACCGCTGGATTATCCTGACCTTTAGGTCACAATCTTTCGGGCATATCGACCCGTCCTAAGCTGCGGCCTAGAGCGCCACTGCCGGATCGGGACTCCCCCCCTCTCTCTCCTCCCCTTCCGGCACTTTCCCCGCTGCAAATTTAGGGCCTGCGCAAAAACTGGTGGCATTTTTCTGTCTGCGCCGTCATCTGTGACACTAGATTTTGTCCGGACGATGCGGGAGGAAAGATGCACGCAGCTTTGGCGCAACCCTCATGGGTGATGCTGGCCTATTTGCTGGCCGGTATTTTCTTCATTCTCGCGCTGCGCGGATTGTCATCTCCGGCCACCTCGCGGCGGGGCAATCGCTTTGGCATGGCCGGCATGGCCATTGCCGTTGGGACAACGCTGGCAACGCACGAAATCGCGAGCCTGCCCGAGATTTTGGGCGCCATAGCAATTGGCGGCGGCATTGGCTGGATTACCGCCCGGCGCATTGCCATGACAGATATGCCGCAATTGGTGGCTGCCTTTCACTCCCTCGTGGGCATGGCCGCTGTGCTGGTGGCTGCGGCGGCCTTTCTTGAGCCTGAAAATTTTGGGATTGCCGGGCCTGATGGGTTGATCAACACGGTTAGCCGGATTGAAATGGGCTTGGGCATTGCCATTGGCGCCATTACCTTTTCGGGTTCAATCATCGCCTTCCTCAAGTTAAACGGCAATATGTCAGGCAGCCCGATTTTGCTGCCCGCGCGCCATGTGATTAATTTGGGCACCTTGGCCGCGATCTTGGGGCTGATTGCCTATTTCCTGACCGATCAATCGCCTTGGATATTCTGGACGATTACGGCGTTGTCGTTCCTGATTGGCTTTTTGCTCATCATCCCCATTGGCGGGGCGGATATGCCTGTCGTGGTGTCGATGCTGAACAGCTATTCGGGCTGGGCCGCCGCAGCCATGGGCTTTACTCTCCAGAATTCAGCCATGATTATTACCGGCGCCCTGGTTGGCTCATCCGGCGCCATCCTGAGCTATATTATGTGCAAGGCCATGAACCGCAGCTTTTTAAGCGTGATTGCAGGTGGCTTTGGCGCAGAGGCAGCTGCCAGCTATGGCCCAGCCAAGGAACAGCGCCCGTGGAAGCGCGGGTCTGCCGAAGATGCCGCCTTCCTGCTGAAAGAGGCCGAACAAGTCATCATCATCCCCGGCTATGGCATGGCCGTGGCGCAGGCCCAGCATATCCTGCGCGAAATGGGGGATCTGCTGAAGAAAGAGGGCGTGCGCGTGAAATATGCCATTCACCCCGTCGCCGGCCGGATGCCGGGGCATATGAACGTGCTGCTGGCTGAAGCGAATGTGCCTTATGATGAAGTCTTTGAGTTGGAAGATATTAACAGCGAATTTGCACAGACGGATGTTGCCTTCATCATTGGCGCGAATGACGTTGTGAACCCAGCTGCCAAAACTGATAAATCCTCGCCCATTTATGGCATGCCCGTGTTTGACGTGGATAAGGCAAAGACGATTATGTTCATCAAACGCTCGATGGGCGGCGTCGGCTATGCCGGGGTGGACAATGATGTCTTCTACATGGACCAGACCATGATGCTGCTGGCCGATGCCAAGAAGATGGTGGAAGATATTGTAAAGGCGCTGCAGCATTAGGCTGATTGGCAGCACCATTCCTGCCCCCTAAGAGCAGTTTATGTCTTTGGATTCGGATCTTCAGCTGGCGCTAGCCTTGGCCGATGCGGCTGGTGAGGCCATTCGCCCCTATTTCCGGGGCAGCTTTGGCTTGGAGAGCAAGTCCGATGCGTCGCCCGTTACGCTGGCCGACCGGGCCGCGGAAGAAGCCATGCGGCTTATCCTAAAGCGGGAGACGCCGCGCGATGGCATTATTGGCGAAGAATTTGGGACGGAACGCGCCGATGCCAGCCGCGTCTGGGTGCTAGACCCGATTGATGGCACGACCAGCTTTATCGCGGGCCGCCCGATTTTCGGCACGCTGATTGCGCTGCTGCAAGATGGCTGGCCGGTGCTGGGCATTATTGACCAGCCCATTACTGGCGAACGCTGGGTAGGGGCAATTGGCCAGCCGACCCTCTTTAATGGTCGCCCCGCCACCACGCGCCGCTGCCGCACATTGGACGATGTGATTTTGGCGACCACCAGCCCGCATCTTTTTACCGAGCACCAGGCAGATCATTTCCTGGGCCTTGCCGGTAAAGTCGCACGCCGCCGGATTATCTATGGCGGGGATTGTTATAATTATGGTCTCGTTGCCAGCGGCCATGTCGACTTGGTCGTAGAAGCTGGACTGAAACTCCATGATTTTGCCGCTCTGGTGCCCATTGTGGAGGGCGCTGGCGGCAATATGTGTGATTGGCATGGCCACCCGCTCAACGCTGACTCCTCAGGCGAAGTGATTGCGCTGGGTGATCCTGCGCGATTGGAAGATGTGCTAGAAGCACTGGCGCATCAGCACTGCGCTTGAGCGCAAATTTGCGCAACTGAGCGCATTGATCCACAGCTTCAGTCGCTTGCCTCTTTCCCTGAGGGCCGCCCTCGCGTAACGATCCTTGGCCATGTGGCATCTCTATCAATTTGCATTATGTCCCTTTTCCCGAAAGGTCCGCCTGTTGATGGGCGAAAAGGGCGTGGGCTATGAACTGGTCCGCGAATATCCGTGGGAACGGCGCGACGAATTTCTGGATTTGAACCCGGCGGGCCAAGTACCCGTGCTGGTCAATGCCGATAGCGGCATTACGCTGATCCATTCCGACGCGATTAGCGAATATCTGGAAGAAACGGTGGATCAAGCGCCCATGATCTCGGGCACCGCCGTGAATCGTGCTGAAATTCGCCGGTTGGTCGCATGGTTTGATGAGCAATTTTATTTTCAGGTAGTCGGCCCGCTGCTGCATGAGCGGATGGAAAAGCGGCTGGTGAGCCGCACGACTCCCGATGCTGGTGTGCTGCGCATGGCAATGCGCAACGCCAACCAGCTGCTCGATTATCTCGATTGGCTGCTGGACCACCGCAATTGGCTTGCCGGGGCCAGCCTCAGCCTTGCTGATTTGGCAGGTGCGGCGCACATCTCCGTTGCTGATTATCTGGGCGGGATTGACTGGCGCAGCCATGAACAGACACGGCGCTGGTATTCGGGCCTGAAATCACGCCCCTCCTTCCGCCCATTGCTGAGCGAGCGGATGGAAGTCATCCCCCCGCCGCCGCATTATGACAAGGTGGATTTCTAAGCGCGGGTCGCAGTGAGAATATAGTTTAAGGACAGATCGTCCGAGAGATGCAGCCCCGCGCTTGCCGAAAAGGCAATGCCGCGAACCATGCCAATGCGCAGCCCGGCGGCGTCAAGCAGCGGCGTCAGTTCTTCAGGCGTTAAGAACTTGTCCCAATCATGCGTGCCTTTGGGGATGGCGCCTAGCCCCTCGGCCACAGTAATCATCGCCAATTTTGATTTGCCTGTCCGATTGGGCGTAGAGAGGATCATCAGGCCACTTGGTGCTAAGCGATCCGCCAGTGCGGCGATAAAGGCGGCTGGGTCTGTCACATGCTCAATCACTTCCATTGAGGTCACAAGATCAAACTGCCCGTCCATCGCCGCGACATCAGCGCAACGATAGGCAATGGCAAGGCCACTTCCTTCGGCATGATGCTGGGCTGCAGCCACATTCTCCGGCGCGGCATCCACCCCCGTCACATCCGCGCCCAGCCGTGCCAGTGGCTCACATAACAGCCCAGCCCCGCAGCCAACATCGAGCGCCGTGCGCCCGATAAGCGGGCGAAAACTGCCCTTGTGGCCAGGCCAATGCGCGTCAATGGCCGCGCGAATGAAGCGCAAACGCACCGGATTCAGCTTGTGCAGCATGGCCGATGAGCCAGTGGGATCCCACCAATCTGCTGCCAACTTACCAAAATGGGCGGCTTCTGCCGGATTGATCGTCGTTGTGGTGCTTGCCTTTGCCATGCCCCTTCCCTAACAGGACCGCGCCTTCCGGCCAAATCCACAATTGGTTTACGAAACAGGAAAATCGATGGCCCGCATCGTAATGAAGTTCGGCGGAACGTCCATGGCGGGGACTGAGCGGATCCGCAATGTCGCTGCCCGCGTGAAGCACGAAGTTGACGCTGGCAACGAAGTTGCCGTGGTTGTTTCTGCCATGGCAGGCGAAACGGACCGGCTTGTCAATTTCTGTCGTGAAGCAGCGCCGCTGCATGATCCCAAAGAATATGACGTAGTTGTCGCCGCGGGCGAGCAAGTCACGTCAGGCCTGCTGGCAATTACGTTGCAAGCCATGGGCGTGAAGGCGCGCAGCTGGCTGGGCTGGCAATTGCCAATCCAAACAACAGATGCGCACGCCACTGCTCGGATCGAGACAATTGATACAACGGCGCTGATGGCCGCCATGTCGTCAGGCGAAGTGGCCGTGATCCCCGGCTTTCAGGGGATGACCACAGACAACCGCATTACGACACTGGGACGTGGCGGGTCTGACACATCGGCTGTTGCTGTGGCTGCCGCCGTTAAGGCCGACCGGTGCGATATTTATACCGATGTTGACGGCGTCTATACGACTGACCCACGCATCGTCCCCCGCGCGCGGAAGCTCGCGAAGGTGACATATGAAGAAATGCTCGAACTGGCGAGCGTTGGGGCAAAAGTGCTGCAGACTCGCTCTGTGGGCCTCGCCATGAAAGAGAATGTCCGGGTGCAGGTGCTCTCTTCCTTTGACGCGCCGACTGACAACCCGATCCCCGGGACGCTGATCGTTGGGGATGATGAAATCGGAGATGACGAAATGGAACGCCAACTGATCACCGGCATTGCGCATGACAAGAATGAGGCCAAGGTGACGCTGACCAGCGTGCCAGACCGCCCGGGTGCGGTGGCCAGCATTTTTGGGCCGCTGGCCGAAGCGAACATCAACGTGGATATGATCATCCAGAACATCGCCCATGCAACAGGGTCAACTGATGTGACCTTCACTGTGCCCGGCGCTGAGCTGGCCCGCGCGATTGACACGCTGGAAAAGGCGAAGGGCACGATTGGCTATGCCGAGCTGATGCACGATACCAAAGTTGCCAAGGTCTCGGTGGTGGGCGTCGGTATGCGCAGCCATGCCGGTGTCGCCTCAACAATGTTCAAGGCATTGGCCCAACGCGGCATTAACGTGCAGGCCATTTCCACCTCAGAAATCAAGGTGTCAGTGCTGATTGACGAGGATGAGACCGAGCTGGCTGTTCGCGTGCTGCACACCGCCTATGGCCTTGATGCTGAGGATGCGCAGTGAGCAAGCTGAATGCGCTGATGGCCCGTGGCACCGCGTTTCTGGGCTCAGACGTTGCCATCATGGCAGGTGCGATGAGCTGGATTAGCGAGCGGCACTTGGTGTCCGCTATGTCGAACGCGGGCGGTTTTGGCGTGATTGCCGGGGGGGCAATGCCGCCGGAGATTTTGTCGGCAGAAATTGCCGCCACCAAGGCAATGACGACAAAGCCTTTTGGCGTGAATCTCATCACCATGCACCCGCTGTTGACTGATTTGATTGCAGTCTGTGCAAACCACAAGGTCAGCCATGTGGTGCTTGCTGGCGGCTTGCCGCCTGCCGGCGCAATTGACCAAATTAAGGCCTTTGGCGCCAAAGTCATTTGCTTTGCACCAGCCTTATCGCTGGCAAAAAAACTCGTCCGTTCGGGCGTTGATGCGCTGGTGATTGAGGGCAATGAAGCAGGCGGCCATATTGGGCCTGTCACCACCTCTGTATTGGCGCAGGAAATTCTGCCCGAAATGGCAGATCAAGTTCCCGTCTTTGTCGCAGGCGGCATTGGCCGGGGCGAAATGATTGCGGCGTTTCTTGAGCAGGGAGCTGCGGGCGTCCAGATTGGCACGCGGCTGGTGTGTGCGACAGAGTGCATCGCCCACCCCAATTTCAAAAAGGCCTTTATGCGTGCCTCTGCCCGTGATGCCGTGGCCAGTGTGCAAATTGACCCGCGCCTGCCTGTCATCCCTGTCCGCGCCCTGAAAAATGCTGGCACTGAAGAATTTACGCGCAAGCAAATTGAAGTGGCCGGCATGCTGGATCGCGGCGAAGTTGATATGGCCGCAGCGCAGTTGGAAATTGAACATTTCTGGGCCGGTGCGCTGCGCCGTGCCGTGATTGAAGGCGATGTCGAGAATGGTTCGGTCATGGCCGGGCAATCCGTCGGCATGGTTAAGTCTGAAGAAAGTGTGCAGCACATTCTCGACACGCTGATGGCCGAGGCACAAGCCGCACTATCGGGCCGGTAAGCCCAGTCGCTAACCGCCGATTTTCGTCCGGGGTGCACGCACCCCCGCTTTGCCGCGACGAGCAAGCTCTGCCTTCAGCGCTTCAGGCTTTGGAGCCCAGAGAAAACCAAAGCTTACCGTGCCCTCTTTGGTTTCAACCACATGGTGGAGCCGATGGGCCTGAATGATGCGCTTCATATAAGCGCTTTCGGGAATGTAGCGGATATTCACCCGGCGATGAACGATGACGTCATGAAAGCCGAAATAAATGGCCCCATAGGCCGCAATACCGCCGCCAATCCACGCATAAAGCGCGCCATGGCCAAGGCCAATGCCATACCAGAACAGACTGATTGACGGCACCGCGAATATGACGGCGTAAAGATCGTTCAGTTCAAAACGGCCCTCGCGCGGTTCATGATGGCTTTTGTGCAAAAACCAGCCCGGGCCATGCATCAGCCAGCGATGCGCCACATAAGCAAAGCCCTCCATGAAAATCACGGTGGCAGCAAAAACAAGAAGGCCAGTCCAAATTGACATGGGGGCGCTATACAATGCTGTTCATGCCTTCGTCATCCCTAAAGGACTAAGATACCCCCCTCATCTTTGGTCTTATGTGAAAGGAAAGATCATGCGGAGTGCAGCAGCCGGGCTGATTGGATTGGCAGCATTGGTGGCAGGCTGCGCCACGCCGGAAACGCGTTTGCGCACGGGCCTGATGAATGCCGGCCTTTCCCCCCAAGCCTCGGCCTGCATGGCGGACCGAATGGTGGATAAGCTCTCCTTGGCGCAATTGCGCCGTTTGTCTGACCTCTCCAAGATTAAAGAGCAGCGCTTGGGCGAGATGCGCGTCCGTGAATTTTGGCGCCATGTGCGCGCCCTGCGCGACCCTGAAATCCTATTAATTACGGCCCGAGCGGGCCTAAGTTGCGCTATTTCCGAATGACCTGCCCAGAACGAGCGATTGGTAGGGCTTCCCATATCGTCATGGCTATGCTTTAGGCCCTGCATCAATAGCAGGGACTCGCGCACACAATGAATATTCACGAGTATCAAGCCAAGGAACTTCTGGCCAAATATGGCGTGGCTGTGCCCAAGGGCATTCCAGCCATGTCGGTGGAAGAAGCGGTTGCCGCCGCTAAGCAGCTTCCCGGGCCGCTTTACGTCGTGAAAGCGCAAATCCACGCCGGTGGCCGTGGCAAGGGCAAGTTTAAGGAACTCGGCCCCGATGCCAAGGGCGGCGTCCGCCTCGCCAAGTCGCTTGAAGAAGTTGAAGCGCACGCGAAGGACATGTTGGGCAACACGCTGGTGACAATCCAAACTGGCCCAGCCGGTAAGCAAGTGCAGCGCCTTTACATCACCGATGGTGTCGACATTGGCAAAGAATTCTACCTCGCATTGCTTGTCGACCGTGCGACCAGCCGAATTGCCATTGTCGCCTCCACGGAAGGCGGCATGGATATTGAGACTGTGGCGCATGACACGCCTGAGAAAATCCACACGATCACGATTGATCCGGCCTCGGGCCTGATGCCGCATCATGGCCGTGCCGTTGCCAAGGCGCTGGGCCTGACGGGGGACCTCGCCAAGCAGGCACAGTCCGTGCTGAAGGGTCTTTATGACACCTTCCTCGCGACCGATGCCTCGCAGATTGAAATCAATCCGCTGGCCATTTGCCCCACGGCAGAGGGGGATAAGCTGTTTGTTCTCGACGCCAAGGTTGGCTTTGATGGCAATGCCATGTTCCGCCACAAGGATTTGGCCGAACTGCGCGATTTGACCGAAGAAGACCCGGCCGAAATCGAAGCATCAAACTATGACCTCGCTTACATCAAGCTGGATGGCAATATTGGCTGCATGGTCAACGGCGCTGGCCTTGCCATGGCAACGATGGACATCATTAAGCTGAACGGCGAATTCCCGGCCAACTTCCTCGATGTGGGCGGTGGCGCGAATAAGGAAAAGGTGACAGCCGCCTTCAAGATCATTTTGAAGGACCCAGCCGTAAAGGGCATTTTGGTGAACATCTTTGGTGGCATTATGAAGTGCGACATCATTGCCGATGGCATTGTGGCCGCCGCTAAGGAAGTAAATCTGTCGGTGCCGCTGGTTGTCCGTCTGGAAGGAACGAACGTACAGCAGGGCAAGGATATTCTTGCGAATTCCGGCCTGCCGATCGTCCCCGCCAATGATTTGGGCGATGCCGCAAAGAAGATTGTTGCAGAAGTGCGCAAAGCGGCTTGAGGCTTGCCAAGCCCTAGCTTTTTGTGCAGTGCGACGAACATTGACGTAAACGTAAAGCGATTCACAGGAGACGCCTGATGAAGATCCTTGTCCCGGTAAAGCGGGTGATCGATTACAACGTAAAGCCGCGCGTAAAGCCTGATGGCTCTGGCGTGGATTTGGCCAACGTGAAGATGTCGATGAATCCGTTCGACGAAATCGCGGTGGAAGAAGCCATTCGCCTCAAGGAAAAGGGCGTCGCGACGGAAGTCGTGGCTGTGTCCATTGGGCCGGACAAGGCGCAAGAAACGCTGCGCACGGCGCTGGCGATGGGTGCAGACCGCGCGATCCTGATTGTTGCCGAAGATGTCGAGCCGCTGGGCGTTGCCAAGCTGCTGTCCAAGGTCATGGACGAAGAGGCCCCCGGCCTTGTCATCCTTGGCAAGCAAGCCATTGATGATGACTCGAACCAGACTGGCCAGATGCTGGCTGCTCTGACGGGCCGTCCGCAAGGCACTTTTGCCTCGAAGGTGGAAGTTGCTGGCGACAGCGTCAATGTGACTCGCGAAGTTGATGGCGGCTTGGAAACAGTCAGCCTCAAAATGCCCGCAATTGTCACGACTGACCTGCGCTTGAACGAGCCGCGCTATGCGTCTTTGCCCAATATCATGAAGGCAAAGTCCAAGCCGCTCGCGCAGAAAACGCCAGCGGATTATGGTGTGGACGTCAGCCCGCGCCTGAAGACGCTGAAGGTTACAGAACCGCCCGTACGTTCGGCTGGCATCAAGGTTGCTGATGTCGACGCACTGGCCGCCAAGCTTAAGGAAATGGGAGTAGCCGCATGAGCGTTCTCGTTTACGCCGAACATGATAATGCCGCGCTGAAGGATGCAACGCTTGCCCTTGTGACGGCCGGCGCCAAGCTGGGTGATGTTCATGTGCTCGTGGCCGGCTATGGCTGCGATGCCGTGGCCCAGGCTGCCGCCAAGGTGGCTGGCGTTGCCAAGGTGCTGGTTGCCAATGACGCAGCCTTTGCCAATCAACTGGCTGAAAATATCGCGCCGCTGGTTGCGGATTTGATGGCTGGCTATGATGCCGTGCTCTTCCCGGCAACTGCGCATGGCAAGAATATTGCCCCGCGCGTGGCTGCCCTGTTGGATGTTATGCAAATCAGCGACATTTTGTCGGTGGAAAGCGCCGACACTTTCACGCGTCCAATCTATGCAGGCAATGCCATTGCCACCGTACAATCGGGCGATGCCAAGAAGGTGATCACTGTTCGCGGTACAGCCTTTGCTAAGGCCGATGCTGAAGGCGGTTCAGCCGCTGTTGAAGCAGTGTCGGGCAAGGGCGATGCAGGTCTCTCGTCCTTCGTGGGCGCTGAAATCGTCAAGCTCGAGCGTCCGGAACTGACCTCAGCCAAGATCATCGTTTCAGGTGGTCGTGCGCTCAAGGATGCAGACACTTTCCAAGCCACCATCTTCCCGCTCGCGGACAAGCTGGGCGCTGCCGTTGGTGCCAGCCGTGCGGCCGTGGACGCAGGCTATGTGCCCAATGACTATCAGGTCGGCCAGACCGGCAAGATTGTGGCGCCTGAAGTCTATGTCGCGGTCGGTATTTCTGGTGCCATTCAGCACTTGGCGGGCATGAAGGATTCCAAGACGATCATCGCGATCAACAAGGATGAAGACGCCCCGATTTTCCAGGTCGCAGACATTGGCCTTGTGGGTGATCTGTATAAGGCAGTCCCCGAACTGGTCGAAAAAATCTAAAGGCTTTTGACCTTAAAGGCTTTGAAAAGGGGTGGCTCTGGCCACCCCTTTTTTATGCCCGCCGCTTTTTTGCGCCTGCCGTGTGTTTTGCGCCTGACAGCCACAGCACAAGCGCGCCCAACAGAGCAGACGCCAATGAGCCCATTAACACGCCCAGCTTCACACCATCTGCATGGGCGGCATCGTCAAAGGCCAAATCGCCAATGAACAGGCTCATCGTAAAGCCAATGCCGCAGAGCAGCGAGAGGCCATAGATTTGAGACCAACCGGCATGGGCTGGCATGGCCGAAAAGCCACTGCGCACCGCCAGCCAAATTGCCCCAAAAATGCCAATTTGCTTGCCGAGAAACAGGCCAAGCGCAATGCCCAGCGGCAGGGCATCACCAAAAGGCGCCCCACCCAAGGCGACGCCCGCATTGGCAAAGCCAAATAGCGGCACAATGAAAAAGGCCACAGGCCGGTGCAAGGCGTGTTCCATGCGGTGCAATGTGGACTGCGCATCATCTGGCCGCGCTTTGGTGACGCGAACGGGCACACATAAGGCTGCCAGCACGCCCGCCACCGTCGCATGAACGCCCGATTGCAGGACAGCAAACCAGAGCAACGCAAAGCCCAAGGCATAGGCCGCCGGATGGCTGACCGAGAGCCGATTGAGCGCATACATGCCCCCCAATAGCCCCAGCGCCACCAACAACCAAAAGCCCGAAATCTGGGCAGTATAGCCAATCGCGATAATCGCCACGGCGCCCATATCATCCACAATTGCAATTGTGGTGAGGAGAAGCTTGAGCGAGGCCGGCACCCGGCTGCCCAACAGCGCAATGACCCCAATCGCAAAGGCAATATCGGTTGCGGCCGGCACAGCCCAGCCGCGGGCCAGTTCGGGTTGGCCCCATGTGACGGCCAGAAAGACAAAAGCGGGCACAGCCATGCCGGCAACAGCCGCGACAATAGGTAGCCGCCGATCCGTCCAGCTCGATAAATGGCCATCCACCAATTCGCGCTTAATCTCCAGCCCAACCAGCAGAAAGAACAGCGCCATCAAGCCATCATTAATCCAATGGAGGATAGAAAATGGCCCAACATATTTGGCCAACAGACCTGAATAGGCATCCGCCCAAGGCGAATTGGCAATGACCAGCGCAGCAGCGGCAGCGGCCATTAGCACCAGCCCACCCGCTGCTTCGCTCCGTAAAAACTCACGCAAGGCAGACCGGGGTTTAATTGCTGTCATCATCTTTTCTTTCAAAGGATGACAGGATGTTAAATATCCCCGGCCATCTGGTCAAACAGCGGGACAACCAAGCTGTCCTCATAGCTGGTCAGAAATTCATTGGGATTGACAAAGTGCGGCGCAAACCAAGGATAGCGCCGCGCATCAAAGCTGTCTTTCAGCCAGTTAATGGCTTTGCGCACGGGCACAGACTGGCGGGCCTCATGTTTGTAGGACAACCATAAATCCAGCCGCAAATTGATGAGGATGTCGAGTGGGCGCACGCGGCGCGTAATGACACGCGCATAGGTGGGCATGGCTGCAATCCCCGCACCACTCACCACTGCTGAATAGAGGGAATAGCTGGAACTTACACGAAATGGCACCAAACGGCGCATCATATCTTCCGTCAGAAAGGCGTTGATAATGGCCGATTGTGGGTCCGGCAGATCCAGCTCGATAAAGTGATGTCCCTCAATATCGTCAATCGATTGGGGCACACCATGTTGGCGAATATATTGGTCTGACGCGAAGAGCATGAGATGCACAGTGGCCAGACGCGCGCAAATGGCCTCTTGATCCTTTGGCTTGTCGAAGCTGACCGAAATGTCAAAATTCTCAAGATCGACTTTCTCTTGCAGAGATGAGCAGCTGAGCGTGATGAGATGATCGGGCAGCGCCAATTTTAACTCCGGCAAACGTGGCGTCAGCCAAAATGTGCCGATACCCTCCGACGCCGAGAGGCGGAGCTCACCTTCGCGATTGGTGATATAATTGCCCTTGGCCGCAGGCAGGCCACAGCCAACCATGCGCATTTCCTTAGCAATGCGAATAACCGTCCGGCCTTCTGCCGTCACACGCAGCCCATCGCGGGAGCGGCTGAACAGAGTCGTGCCCAAAGCCTGCTCCAGACGATCAATTCGCGCGCGCAACGTGTTGACTGACATCTTCAAATCGCGGCTCGCTTTGCGCAGGCTAGATGTCTCAGCGACTTGACGTATCACATTGAGATCATCCCAATTTATACGATCCAGTAACTCTTCCAATGTTGGTTGTTCATCTGACTGAACACCGCATTCCGATAATTGGAACACCCCATCCTCCGCATTGCTGGATAACGTAACGCCACAGATCACCATCTGACAACGTTACGCGAAAGCAAAGGAATATCCAATGTTTCAAGACAGACATCTCAAGTCTTATCGTTCCATCAGTCAAATTGGATTTTCCAGCACAGCACGGCGCGTGCTTGAACGTACCAAAGCAGAGGATGTCCAGCTTGAGCGGCCTAATCTTGCACAACTGACGGATACTCTGGCCGAGTTGCGGGCCATTTTTCCACTGGCGGAAGATGCCATCATCCTTGAGATGATGGAGAGACACCCTGATATTGTGCGCATCGCTCGGACTGACAGGGCAGACCAACCCCCTGGTATCATTGCCCTTCTGCCCTTGACGGTGGAGGGAGCCGAAGCACTGGTCACAGGCGCGTTTTCGGGCATTCGGCCCAACCCATCTTATATCTGCCGCCCCGGCACGCCTGTCGCTGCGCTTTATGTCTGGCTGGTCCATATGCCTGGCAGGCTGGGGCAGATGCTGGGGGCTGTGGCCAAAGCCATGGAAACTTTCTTGCAGGAACCAGCGCCCATTTTTTCGCGCGCAGCGACTGACTATGCCCTGCGTGTTCACCAAAGCGCCGGATTTCTGCGTGCGGCGGACTTTTATCCAGAGTGCACTACCGATTTGCTGGTGGTGCTGCCGGAGAAGTCGGCACCGTCAAAACCCCAAATTGATATTCGCGTGGCCCGCACGCTGGAGGATGTGATGCAAGTCTTCTCCATTCGCTCTGCCACCTATATCGCCGAGCAATTCTGCCTCTATGCTGAAGAATTTGATGGGAATGATTTGTGTTCAACGCATTGGTTGGGCAAAGTAAATGGCGATCCAGCAGGGTGTATCCGAGCACGGTTTTTTGCTGATTTCGTAAAAATTGAGCGGCTGGCAGTCCGGGCCGAATATCGCAATAGTCGGCTGTCCTTTCAACTGGTCCGCGCTGCAATCGAACATTGCCAACGCAAAGGGTATCGCACGTTTTTTGGCCATAGCCGGCTGGATTTGCAGCGTTTTTGGCAGGTATTTGGGTTTCGCCCCGTGGCTGGCCGGCCGCTGCTGGATTTTGCCAATGTGAAATATGCCGAAATGCGGCTGGATCTGCCAGTGCGGGCCGATGCCATCACACTTGAAGCCCCCCCCTGCAATTGCTGCGCCCTGAAGGCGCGTGGGACGTGCCCGGGCCATTTGAGGCGGCCCCCGCCCCCGATAATGACTTGCGCCTTCAGCTTATGGCCGGGCGGACCCGCACCATAAGAGCAGCCGATATTCAGGCCTGACATGGCCAATGGTGCACGACATCGCCTCTCTGCTGTGGATGGTGCGAGATGAACTGCTGTTCTTTGCGATGATAGGCTATGTCATTGTGGGGCTGGGGGAAGTGGCAATAGATTTGCTCTGGCTGGGGCAAATGTCTCGAACACGATTGGTCAGGGACACACGTGCGCCGCGCTATCTGGAAGACTTGCCCCAGCCCCGCACGCCCGGCCGCATCGCAATTTTTGTGCCCGCCTGGAAAGAAGATGGGGTGATTGCAGATATGCTGCGCCATGCGCTGCGCGTGTGGGAGGCGGCTTCCTTTCGCATTTATGTTGGCTGCTATCAAAATGACCTTGCAACCATCAGCCAAGTGTTGGCGCTTGGCCAATCCCGCGTCCGTCTTGTCTATCATTGCACAAATGGGCCGACCACCAAGGCGGATTGTCTGAATGCCATTTACCACGCAATGCACGCGGATGAGGCCCGGCATGGTCGGTTCAAAGCCATTTTGCTGCATGATGCCGAGGATTTGGTGCATCCCGATGAACTGCAGATTTGTGATAGCCTAAGCGAGCATTATGCGCTTGTTCAGTTGCCCGTGCTGCCCCTGCGCACACGGGGATCGCCATGGATTAGCGGCCATTATCTCGATGAATTTGCCCAAGCGCATAGCCGGGATTTGTGCGTGCGGCAGATGCTGGGCGCGGGCATCCCTTCCGCCGGCGTGGGCACAATTTTGTCACGCGATATACTGGACGATCTGGCCACAGCCCAAAACGGCCTGCCCTTTGCTTTGGGAAGCCTAACGGAGGATTATGAACTGGGGCTGCGCATTGCAGCGCTGGGCAAGCGGACTGCGTTTGTGCGGATCCGCACGCGGGGCGCAGGCGACATCGTGGCCAGTCGCGCGCACTTCCCCGATAGGTTGCGTGCGGCAACGCGGCAGAAAACCCGATGGACGATAGGCATTGCCTTTGCTGGTTGGGATCGTTTGGGCTGGACGGCAAGCCTGAGCGAAAACTGGATGCGTCTGCGCGACCGGCAAGCCGCATTTACCACTCTGTTTCTTGTTGCGGGCTATGCTGCGATGGGGATGACGGCGGGCCTTTATCTGCTGGCAGGCCACAACGAAGAGCCAAGGAGCTCATTGGCGGCCAGCCTGTTAACAGTGACACTCTGCCTGCTGCTGTGGCGGCTGGCCATTCGCGCCATTTGCGTTGCGCGCCATTATGGCTGGCAAGAAGCGCTGATTGCTATTCCCCGCAGCTTCACGTCAAATCTCGTCCTAATTTTGGCCACCCGCCGTGCCGTTGCTGGCTATCGCCACTTTTTAACGACGGGGAGGCTCATTTGGGACAAGACACGCCATAAATCGCCGTTGGAGCTGTAATTTTGGCATCCGCAAGGGCCTTTCGGGCAGTGTCAGCGGGGCTTGTTCTCTGGGCCTGTGGCCGCGTGTTAAGCCATATTTTCGCAGATTGGCCGCAATCAGCCCCCTTGCCTTCGCCGCATCCCCTGCCGCCCATAAATTCTGAGCCAAAGGCCAGGGCAGATTGGGTGGGCCAGCCCAACCCAAAGCCAGCTGCACGCGCGAATATTGCACAGCTTGTGACCCCTTTTCCTGCGCCACGTGCCCCCATGCGCCCGCGTCAAGAGCCTGACGCACGACCGGCCCCGTCTCCCAGGACAATCCCGCGCCTCAGCACCGCCTTAACCCCTGCGGAGGAAGAAGTTCTGCCAAGCAGCAATGGCGAGCCAATGGGCCGCCGCGCTGCGGCGCGGATGCAGGTGAGCAGTTGGGCCCTGCTGCGCATTGGCTATGCCCCCCAGCCAGATACTTGGGCTGGACAATATGGCGGCAGCCAAATTGGGCTGCGGGCGCGCATCCCCATAGAGGCCTTACCACGCACTATGGGAGTGTCCGTGCGCATCAGCGGAGATTTACCAGCTCTGCACTCGGCAGAGATGGGCCTTGGCGTCAGCTATCGCCCGGCCCGCGCGCTCCCGCTTGAGATCATCGCCGAGGGCCGGGCGCCGTTAAACCGACCCGGCGGCATCCGGCCTGCCGTGCTAATTGCAGGCGGCTGGCATCGCGCCCGCAGCCCGCGACATGCGGTGTCACAAGGCTATGCCCAAGCCGGGGCAACAGTGCTGCGCCAACCCATTTTCTTTGCCGATGGCGGGACCAGCCTGCATTGGCCAATATCACCAACCAGTGGCATCGGCGCGGGCCTTTGGGGCGGGGTGCAGGGGCGGACAGCCCGACTGGATATTGGCCCCAGCATTGCGCTGGTCCATCAAGGGGCGCGATTAACGGCGGACTGGCGAGTGCGCATTGCCGGACAAGCACGCCCCGGATCGGGACCTAGCCTGACCTTGGGAAAGGATTTCTGAGACAAAGCTTCCGCCCAGCGTCATCTGCCGCTAGGACAGGCGTGCAATGGATATTTACCTGCCAATTGCCAATATGTCAGTGAACGCCCTGGTTGTCATTCTACTGGGCGGCGGCGTGGGCATATTATCTGGCATGTTTGGCGTGGGCGGTGGCTTTCTGACAACACCGTTGCTGATCCTTTATGGCATTCCCCCCACTGTCGCGGCGGCCTCGGCAACTACGCAAGTGACGGGCGCCAGCGTCTCCGGCGTGTTGGCGCACTGGCAGCGCGATGGGGTGGATGTGCGTATGGGCGCCCTGCTGGTGTTTGGCGGAATGTTTGGCGCACTGGCGGGTGCCGGCGTGTTTTCCCTGCTCGAAAGCGCGGGGCAGATGGATACCATCATTGCCATTATGTATGTTGTGCTGCTGGGGGGCATTGGCAGCCTTATGGCGCGCGATGCCTGGGCTGCCATTTCAGCCAAAAAATCAGGCCAGCCGCGCGTGGCACGCAAAAGGCGGCATCACCCACTTGTCGCCAATTTGCCAATGCGCTGGCGCTTTTATGCCTCGGGCCTCTATATTTCTCCCTTGGCGCCGCTCGCGCTAGGTTTTGGCGTTGGTGTGCTGACTGTGTTGTTGGGCGTGGGTGGCGGCTTTATCTTGGTGCCTGCGATGATCTATGGCCTTGGCATGGCCACGCGCGTGGTGGTGGGCACGTCGCTTTTTCAAATCTTGTTTGTGACGGCGATCACAACCTTGGTCCATGCGCTGACCACACAAGCCGTGGATATTGTGCTTGCAGGCTTGCTGCTGATTGGCAGTGTGGTGGGCGCACAATTGGGGACGCGCCTTGCCTCAAGATTGCCGGCTGATTGGCTGCGCCTGGGCTTAGCCGCAATCATCCTCAGCCTGTCCCTCTGGCTGGCCTTGGGCCTTGGCTGGCGACCCAGCGAAATTTACACGGTGCAAGCGCTATGAAATTATTGCGCGCCCTTTTGCTGCTGCCCATCCTTCTCTTTTCCATTGGGGCCGCCAACCCGGTGTTGGTGCCCGATGTATCGCAACGCAAAATTGATATTGTGTACAGCTTTACGGGGGCCGAGCTGCTGATGTTTGGCGCGATCCTCTATCCCGGTGGGCGCATCCCTACCGAAAAGGCCGATATTGTGGTTGTATTGCGCGGGCCAACCCAGCCGCTGATCGTGCGCGAAAAGCAAAAACTGGGCGGCTTAATTTGGGTGAATGCCCAAAGCGCCCGCTTCCTCTCAGCCCCCGGCTATTATGCCATTGCCAGCTCTCGCCCGCTGGACGAGCTGGTGGATGAACGCACGGCCGCTATTTACGAACTGGGCGTGAAGAACCTGCAACTCTCCCCCGCCAGCAGCGAACAGCCTGAAACCCGACGCCGGTTTGAAAATGGGCTGATTGATTTGTTCAGCAAATCCAAGCTTTATGATGAACAGCCCGGATCCGTCGAGATTAGCAATGGCGTGTTGTATCGCGCACGCTTGGCCATTCCCGCCCGTGTACCCGTGGGCAATTATGTCACGGAAACCTTTCTCATAAAGGATGGCCGCATTCTCGCTGTTGCCAGCAAAGAAGTGCAGATTGATAAATCGGGCTTTGAACGCTTTGTGGCAGAAAGCGCCCGCCAATATCCCCTCCTCTATGGGTTGGTCGCAGTATTCCTCTCGCTATTGCTCGGCTGGGGTGCGGCTATGGCCTTCCGCCGCATCTAACCCACCCCAGTTGGTTTACCCGGCTTGACCGGCTGCCACGCACCCCTCAAAAGCAGGCTGGGCGCATAAAAAAGATAAGGCCGGGGGAGACTTAGCCTGTGAATACCGAAAACACGAAATTGTCGTGGCTGGCGCGCGCCATTCGCTGGGTCGTTCTCTGGTATTATCACCGCCAAGGCTGGACGGAAGTGAACGCCAACCCCGATTTGCGCAAATGTGTGATTATTGCCGCCCCGCATACCAGCAACTGGGATTTCGTCTATTTTCTAGGCGCGGCCACAACGCTGAATGTACCCCTGTCCTTCATGGCGAAAAAGCAGCTCTTCCGCTGGCCCATTGGCAAGGCAATGCGCGAATTGGGTGGCATCCCCGTCGATCGATCTGCCTCGCATAACTATGTGCAAATGATGGTCGATGAATTTGCCAAGCGCGGCACCTTCATGCTGACCATCGCGCCGGAAGGCACCCGGTCGGCCGTTGCCCGCTGGAAAACGGGCTTTTATCATATTGCCGTGCAAGCCAATGTGCCGCTGGTGCTGGGGCTGATGGATTATGAAAAGAAGCAGGTTGGCCTTGCCGGGGCAATCTGGCCCACGGGCAATTATTTGAAAGACATGGAAAAGGTGCTGGAATTTTATAAGGCCACCACGCCGTTGCATCCACGCAAGGGCAGTGTCGATTTTGGGCAAGCCTAGGCGGGATGCGCCTGGGCTTATTCGCCCTTCATCTTTTGGGCATAGCCCGCAGCCATCATCTTTTCCATCAGATCAAACAGCTTATTGGGAGATTGACGGCGCAGGCGCGCAATCGTCTGCTCAACACCGCGCGCAATCAGAATTTCGCGATCGCCGCGTGCCATAGCCCGCAACATCCGCTGGACCGCCTTGTCAGGATCAATCCCATTTTCAATGGCTTCATCGCTGACACCCCGGCGCGAGCCATCGGCCACCACTGCGTTGCGCGACACATCGGTCTTAATGGAGCCCGGGGCAATGACATGAACGTTGAGGCCCAGCGCCGCCACTTCCACCCGCAAGGCATCGGCATAGCCAATCAAGCCATGTTTGGCTGCAGAATAGGCTGTGCGCATGGGCGAACCCACTTTGCCCGCAACGCTGGAAATGAAGACCAAGCGACCTGATTTGCGCGCCACCATATGCGGCAACACCAATTGCGTCAGCGCAATCGGCGCCATCAAATCCACATCAATGACTTTTTGATAAACAGGGAATGCCGTTTCAATCGCCAAGCTGCGCTGCGAAATGCCCGCATTATTGACCAGACAATCCACCCCATCGCGCCACGCAAAAGCTGTGTCCAGGAGCTTGGGCAAGGCCGCGTAATCCGTTGTTTCAAAAGGCAGGATCAGACAGCGATCTGCACCACATTGCGCCGCCACCTCTTCAAGGGCGGTCTGATTGCGGCCCGAGAGGATGATGTAGGCGCCTTGCTTGGCCAGCTGGCGCGCAAAAGCGGCGCCAATGCCTGAGGATGCACCTGTGATCCAAAATGTCTGATCTTTAAACATCGGCCCCTCTCCCAAAGGCCTGTGCTGGTGGGCGCTGACGGGCTCGAACCGCCGACCCTCTCGGTGTAAACGAGATGCTCTACCAACTGAGCTAAGCGCCCCACTGCACGGGAAGGGCGGATTTAGCTGCTTTTCCAACAGCGTCAAGAACTAGCTGCACGGATTGCACATAGAAGTGAAAAAGCCCGGCACAAGGCCGGGCTCTCCCAACGCATCTGAGGACGAAATCTCTAGCGGACGCTGCCCCGACGAAAGAGATTTACAATCGCCAACAGAATAACTGCACCAACCAGCGATACCAGCAAGGCGGCAAGCGAGAAGGCGCCAGATGTAATAGAAGGCGCCCCAACCAGCGGCGATATGATAAGACCGGCCAAGAGCGCGCCCACAATCCCCACCACGACATTCAGCACAATGCCTTGCTGGGCATCGGTGCGCATCATGAGGCTGGCGAGCCAGCCCAAAATGCCCCCGACAATGATGATATAGATGATGGTCATGACATCTCTCCTTCGTTAAGCCGCAAAGGGCGGTGCTGCCGTTTTGGATTGCGGATCTTCTCTGCGTTCATGTGCGTACGCCCGAACAAGGCGGCCCAATTGCGCGCGTGCCGCGCCAATAGCTGCCGTGCGACACGTCTTAACGGCCTGTCCTATCGTCACGCTCCAGTGCGTGAGGATGCCTGTGTCCCGGTTAATCTGCATTGCCGAAGCTCCATGAAACACCAGAGCCAAGTAAACCCCGCGATCACAGCAAGGTTCCCCACTTTGTGCTTTGGCCGGGACAGCCACCCTCGGCTTTCAAAGATGCTATGTCGCGCCACTGCCCAAAGAGCTGCGAGCGGCGTATCAGCTGGCAACCTGTGCCGGCGACCGCACTGCCTGGCTGGCCGGACGTTCCAAACTGGGCCGCAGCCGCCGATATGCCGCCAGCGCCTGCCCAATCACTTGGTCCATATTATAATATCGATAGGTCGCGAGCCGGCCGACAAATAGTGTTTCCGACGCATCAGCCAACCGCGCATAGCGAGCGTAAAGCGCCTGATTTTCTGGCCGCGGAATGGGGTAATAAGGATCGCCTTCGGCCATGGGATATTCATAAACGAGGCTGGTTTTAGACCCTTCCTCCCCTGTGAGATGGCGAAATTCCGTAATCCGCGTGAAGGGCACCTGCTCGGCGGGATAATTTACGGTACCCGTTGGCTGAAACTGCGGCTTGGCAATGATTTTATGATCAAATTTCAACGATCGGTACGGCAATTTCCCAAAGCAGCAGCCAAAATATTCGTCGACTGGCCCGGTCCAAACAAGCCGGTCATAGGAAATCAGATCCGCAATATCTGCATGGGACACACCCAGACGCACATCAATGCGTGGGTGATCGAGCATCCGTTCAAACATGGCTGTATAGCCCTCGCGCGGCATGGCCTGAAATTTATCCGTGAAATAGCGATCATCGGCATTGGTACGGGTGGGGATGCGCGCGGTGACAGATTTGTCCAACTCTGCCGGGTCTACCCCCCATTGTTTGCGTGTATAGCCTTGGAAGAAAAGCTCATACAGCTCTCGCCCCACAGCCGAAACAACAACGTCTTCAGATGTTTTCACACTGGCCACCGGCGTGCGCCGCTGGTCCAAAAAGGCCGCCACTTCAGCGTCACTCGCAAGTGATAGCCCATAGAGCATATTGAGCGTGGTTCGGTTGATTGGGATAGGCACCAGCTGCCCCCGCACCTCTGCCAAAACACGATGCTCATAGGGCCGCCATTCCGTGAAATCTGATAGATACTCAACGATCTCAGCCGAATTGGTGTGGAAGATATGCGGGCCATAAAGATGCACCAACTGGCCCGCCGCATTGCGCACATCATAAGCATTGCCAGCAATATGGGGCCGTTTATCAATCACCAAGACGCGCTGGCCACCCTCTCTGGCCAGCCGCTCTGCCATGACTGCGCCGGCAAAGCCGGCACCAACAACCAGAAAATCATAATGAGGCCGAGCGGTTGCCCGCAGCTTCGCCAATGATGTGGCGCGCACCAGCCCTGCCTGCACATGGGTGCGCATATCCCAATAGCTTTTGTCCCACGATATATCTGCCAAGACTTCATCCACCTGCGGCAGCCACGCAGCTGGATCATGCGCCAAGAGGACCACAGCATCACACGCCGCTGCAAACCCTTCGGCATCATCCGCAATCAGCACACCGGCCAAATGCCCATATTGGCGCTCAACATCGCGCACCGCCGTTGAAACGACAGGACGCCCCGCTGCTAAATATTCTGGCGTTTTGGTGGGGCTAATGAAGCGCGTCGACTCATTGCGGGCAAACGGCATAATCGCTGCGTGCCAGCGCCCCAAAAGGGCGGGCAAATCGGCATAAGCGCAGGGACCAAGATAATGGAGATTGGGCCGCTGCGGCAGATTTGCAGGATCAATTTTTACGACAGGGCCAACAATCTCAAACTGGATGTCGGGCCGCAAATCAGCCACGCGTGCCAATAGGTCCGTATCGAGCCGTTCATCAATTACGCCGTAAAAGCCAAGTGTTGGCGGCGCTGTTCGATCGGGCATATGCTGGCGCGCTTGGGCGAAATGCGCAACATCAACTGCCGATGGAAAGGCATGGACATTGGCGTGCTGGGCCGATTTTGCTTCATACAGGCTATAGCCGCCGGTAAAGACAATATCGGCTGCGTCAAACAGCTCGCGCTCCAGCCGTGGCAGATCAGGCGGCGCAAATTTAAAGGCCGATAGCTCGTCCATACAATCATAGACTGTGACTGCGGCATTCAAATGTTGCGAAATGGGCAGCATCATCGGCGTATAAAACCACCGGACCAAATCCCCCGGCTGGCCGAGCAACGCCTTATTCAACAAGGCCCGCAAATGTTGGATTTGCGCCGCCTCATCCAGCCCGGCTGGCAAACGCGGTGTCAGAATGCGCACACCAGAGGGGTCTTGCGTCACATCAAGATGGGCGGGGCCACATGTCTCTATTGGCTCTTCCCAAAAGAGCACATCAAAATCGCGGGCAAAGCGGCTCATCACATGTTGCGGTCGTTGAAAGACAAAGTTCCAACGGAGATGGGAAAAGCACAGGAGCGTTGGGCGGATATGCGTTGGATGGTCTGAGGGTCCAGTCGCAGCAATGGTGGTGAAATTGGCGTCGCGCAGCACGTTTTTCCGTCTCCCGTAGAACATCGCCCCGGCAACCGAGGGATGGAAAGCTCGCAAGTCCTAGGTGGCAGCGGGGCCCAAAGGCGCATCGCCGCGGCGAGATTAAGCGTTGAACGGCAAAAACTGCGGTTCGTTCCCAAAGCGGGCGGCCACTTAATCTGCGTTAGTTATGGGTGAGAGCCTTAGACACAGGCCGGCGTGCATCCAGCGAATGACCAGCTGGAGACGCCTATCCATTCCATGCCGCTGGCAAAGTTACCCGGGCCTATGCCTGCCATGCATGAGGTGCCAACGATGGTTCAGGAAAATGGCGGAGAGGGAGGGATTCGAACCCTCGGTACAGTTGCCCGTACGCCGCATTTCGAGTGCGGTGCTTTCGACCACTCAGCCACCTCTCCGCAGAGGACATGAGTAGACATATGCGTCTACCGGGCCGTTGGAAGGGCGGCGCTTAGCCGAGGGGCGCATTGAGTGCAAGCGGGCGCTTGCGATTATCCTGCGAGACACTAAATTTAGCAGTATGAATATATCTTCTTCCGGTCCCTTTGGGGTTGAGCCCCCTTCTGTTTCCCATGCGCGTTTTGGTATTGGTGAGGTTGTCCGGCATCGGATTTTCCCATTTCGCGGCGTGGTTTTTGATATCGACCCAGTCTTTGCGAACAGCGAAGAATGGTACGAATCAATCCCGGAAGAGATTCGCCCCGCCAAGGACCAGCCTTTTTATCATCTGCTCGCCGAAAACGGCGAAACCAGCTATGTGGCCTATGTGAGCCAACAAAATTTGCTGCCTGATGACGAAGAAGGCCCTGTGGATCACCCTGAAGTCCGCCAGATGTTCAGCGAGTTTCGTGATGGGCGCTATGTGCTGAAGCGGGAATTGCGCCACTAGGGCCAAAAGCGCGGTTCAGCCGGAAAAAGGGCGCGACAATGGTTGACAGAATCGTGCCAGCATTCTAGCGAGCCTGCTTCCGCGCCGAGGCAATGCCTTTGGCGATGTTTTTTGCGCGGTCTCGAAGCTTTTAGAAGAAGTGATTTATAGCCATGTTCGCAATCGTGCGCACGGGCGGCAAGCAGTACCGCGTCGCCGCCGGAGACAAGATCGTTGTCGAGAAACTCGCTGGTGAAGCGGGTGATACGGTAACGCTGAACGACGTCCTCTTTGCGAGCGACGCAGGTGAAGTGAAGCCGACGACCGGTCTGACCGTGTCGGCAGAGATCCTGACCCAGGGCCGCGGTGACAAGGTCATCGTCTTCAAAAAGCGTCGTCGTCATAACTATCGTCGTCGCAACGGCCATCGTCAGAGCCTGACGGTGCTGAAGATTCTCGCTGTGGGTGAAGCCAAAAAGGCTGCCCCGAAAAAGGCAGACGCCGCGCCCGTAGAGGCTGCCGCTGAAGCCAAGCCTGCCAAAAAGCCCGCGGCCAAAAAAGCCGCTGCGGCTAAGTAAGGAGTTTTGAACCATGGCACATAAAAAAGCAGGTGGTTCGTCTCGCAACGGCCGCGATTCTGCGGGCCGTCGCCTTGGCGTTAAGAAGTTCGGTGGCGAGACTGTCGTTGCCGGCAACATCATCGTGCGTCAGCGCGGCACGCGCGTCTATCCGGGCGTGAATGTCGGCCTTGGCAAGGATCACACGTTGTTTGCCACCTCGGGTGGCCGCGTGCGCTTCCATGACGGCCGCCAAGGCCGCAAATACGTATCTGTCGACGCAATGGCGATTGCGGCCGAATAATCGGCGATCCGATATCGGGTCGCCCCTGGGGTGGCCCGACAGTCCGGCTTAGACGGACAAGAAGGGAGACGGGACCACCCCAAGGGCGGTCCGGCTCCCTTTTTCTTTATCTCCCTTCGCGCAGTTCATCCCAACGGGAACACAGGTTCCCGCATCGGGCCCCGCATATGTCCCCGACCCGTCACATCTGGTCGTTAAAGGGACGAAGAAAGGAGAACCTTATGTTCGCAAGAACTGAGCGTCTGATATTAAGACCGGGTTGGGCAGATGATGCCCCCGCGCTGACCGAGGCAATTGGCCATCCGCACGTCACGCAAATGCTGGCGCATGCGCCCTGGCCCTATGGTCTGAATGATGCCGAGCGTTATTTAGCGATGAACGCAGCCCTCAACGTGCCACATGCGCTGATATTCCTGAGGACAGCAGGCAAGCCCAAGCTGATTGGCGGCATTGGGCTGCAAGAAGGCACAGCCGGTATGGAATTGGGGTTTTGGATTGCGCCGCCCTATTGGGGCCTTGGTTTTGCCACTGAGGCAGCAAGCGCGGTTATTGCCATGGCGCGTGATAGCCTGCGCCTTCCTCTCCTGCGGGCAACGCATTTCATTGACAACCCAGCCTCGGGCCATGTTTTGCGCAAGCTCGGCTTTGAGCGCACGGGCCAAGCAGCCCCGCGCACCTGCCTTGCCCGTCAGGCTGATATATTGGCGATTGATTATGCGCTGGATTTGGCAGCGGCAGATAGTGGTTTGGAGAGTCGAATGCGGGCAGCGCCTTTGCTGGCGGCCTAAGGCGACGCGCGTTTAAACCGTAAAATCGCCCGCCACCGCGGCGGCGAGGCTGGTGCCATCTAAAATGCGTGCCGTATCATCCCGCACGATCATCATCGCTTTGCGGATTTCGCACGTCGCCTCGTCACGGCAATCTTTGCAACGCTTATACGCCGTGCGACTGACACAAGGCACCAGCGCCAAAGGCCCCTCAATGACGCGGATAATATCCCCAAAAGAAATCAAGCTTGCCGGGCGTGCCAAATGGAACCCCCCTTGCTTGCCCCTTGTGCTGACCACGAGTTTGGCCTTTTTTAGATCAGCCAAAATGATTTCTAGAAATTTGCGTGGAATAACAGCTTCTTGCGCAATTCGGCTCATCGGAAGCGGGGCCCCGCCAACAGGTTCTCTCGCCAGCAAAAGCATTGCCCGCAGGCCATAGCGAGATCGTTGGGTAAGCATTTAATCACCCTAATGGGAAGTAGAGATTAGGACAAGGGCCCGCCTGTAAGAGTTTTGCAGAAATCTTAACCAGTTGCAGTCACAGGCTTGGATTATCCCTGCTGAGCGCCTATATCCATTGGGCCGGGTTCGCCCGGCTATGGCGATAAATTGTGCCGTGAAATAGATGCAGCGGACCCGGGGGCGGTACCCGGCGGCTCCACCAAAATCCCCGCGCAATCGGGGGCTCTGACGGGGCCGAACTAGGATCGACGTGTGTTGAAAGACGGTATTTTCGCTCGGCCTGAATGCGCCGTAAAACCGTTCAAAACCTATAAGTGCCAACGATAACGAAGCACTTGCTCTGGCTGCGTAACTAAGGGCCTTCGTGGCTTAAAGTTACCCAAATAGAACGCGGCACGGACTGCGCCGGGCAACAGAAGCAGAAACCAGCGGCCCGGGGGTGCCGGGCAACAGAAACCCCCATCCCTGCCCTTAAGCTTCAAATCAAGCGCTTGTGCCTTAGCGCTCTGGTGTAATCTTCCATAGCTTAAAGGGGGATTTGGCAGGCAGCACAACAGGTGTGAGCCAAGACGGCACCTGCCCTTTTTCTAACTGGGCCAAAAAGCCTTTGGGCGCGGACCGGCGGTGATTGCCCCCTTCGGCCATATTGGGGCAGATCAGCACATAATCGGCCCCATGGCGCGCCATGATCTGCCGGGCCGTCTCGGGTGTGCCACGAAAGGCGCGGAACACATCCAAAATTGCATCGCCATTTCTATGATAAGGCCCAGCAATGGCCCGATGTGGGGTCATCGCAATGAGCCGGGGCGATAAATCAACAAAGGTGAACATAGTGGCAGCTGGCACCCGCCCAATTGGCCGCAATGCGCTGAGTGTGGTGCAAGCTGCCGACGCTTGACGGGCCTTGGTGCGGACCGGACTGACGGTGACCTTATCTGGCACGAGGCTCAAGCTGATATAGCCGGCCATGCCCGAGATAAGGAGCGACGCCGCCGCCACGCCAAAAATGCGCACAGCCAAGGCTGGCGCGCGCGCCAAGCGGGGCAAAACATGCCACGCCAAGGCAACAGCGCCTGTCACTGCAATCATCTGCGCTGCTGGAGCTGCCCGAAATTGCCAGAAGAGCATGGCCGTCGAGAGCAGGCCAAGCACGACAAATTGCGCCCATACCCAACGCGCCGTGCCGCGAGCGGAGATACAGGCCCATAAGGTGCCCACCAGCCCAACACAGGGCAAGGCAGCAGCGGGCACGGCGGATTTTACATCATGGGCATATAATGGTCGCACTTCCATGATGTTGACAAACCACGTCCGATAGAGCGCATCTGAAATACCCTCTGGCCGGGCAATACAGTCTGGCCAACTCACGGCAAAAAAGGCGGCGAGCGCGAGGCCAGCCAATGCCCCTGCGACCAAACGGATTGACCAGCGCGGCCCTCGCAAAAAGCTGAGGCCCAGCATCAACGCGCCCGCCAAAACAAAAGTTGATAGCCAGACAGGCGTCAGCGCATCGCAGCGCGGAACCCGGTTGGCATAAGAGGCAAAGACCAGATAGCCCAAGCCTGTTCCAAGGCCGAGCGTCGCGCCATAGCTCCGCAGCCGCAAGGCTTGGCCTGCATCAGCCACCCAACGCAGGCCAATTAGCCCACCGCACAGCGCCAGGTAAGGCAACATTTCAAGACCGACTGACACCGACAAGGCTGTGGCGGCGCCTGTTGTCAGGCCGCCGCGCCGGGCATCAGGATCAGCCAGACCTGCCAAGGCAAGCGCCAAAAACGCCAATTGCCAGCCATGGTGATCGATACGCATGGGCAAGAACATGCCCATGGCAGAAGGGGCCGAGAATAAAAGCGCTGCAGCAAACAGCCAGGCTATAGGATGCACCAGCCGCCGCGCGGTGAGGCCCAAGCCCCATAAAGCCAGACCAAAAGGCACAAGGGGCGCCACTGCCAGCGCCAGTCTCTCTGCCCATAAGGCCCCAAGGATAGGCGAAAAAAGGCTGATAAGGCCGGCAATTGGCATATCTGGCAGGCGCGACCAGTGAATATCTGCCCCGTGAGGGGGGTCGAGCTTATATTGCCGCAGATCATACCAATTCTGCCCAGCCAGCCATGCTTTGACTTGCGCGAGACGCAGATTATCGTCGGTATCGGCTAGGATTAGAAAATTTATATTCGGCCAACGATAGGCCAGCAAAACACAGGCCATAAGAAGCCACAGGCCCAAGAGCCACCGCACCCAATGTGTCTCAAATGGTGGATTGTCGGTTTGCATGTCTGGCCAAGAGCCTTAAAGGCTCCGCTCGAAAGGGCAAGAAGGCCAGGTGTGACCGCACAGAAGACGAATGAAAAAGTGCAGATGCTGTGGCAGCTGATCCGGTTTGGGATTGTCGGGCTGGCACTCACATTTTGCGTGGCGGGCAGCTATTGGGCAGTGACGGACCTGCTGCACATTGACCCAATGGTCTCGATGACGCTGGTCTACGCCATTTTCACGGGCATTGGTTTTGTGCTGCATAGTCGTGTCAGCTTTCGCGGCCATGGCGCGCGTGACCGCGTGCATGTGCGAACGGTGCGCTTTTTCGTGACCAATGGCTTGGGATTTGCGTCGAACCAGTTTTTTGTTTGGCTGTTAGTCAAATATTTGGGCGGGCCGACTTGGTGGCCCGTGATACCCATTATCTTCGTCACGCCGATCCTGACCTTCACGCTGAACCGACGCTGGGTATTCGGATGACAAAGTCTCTGCTAGCAGGGTCGCGAACAGGGTTCTGAGATTGATGAGCATGACTGCATTTGCCGCGCCCATTTTGTCCATCATCGTGCCGGTGAAGGATGAAGAAGAGGCCATTCCTGATTTTGTCCGCCGGGTGAGCGCGGTGATTGAGGCCTTGCCCGACGCGGCGGCCCAATCTTATGAAATTCTGTTCATTGATGATGGCAGTTCTGACCACAGCATGGCCGCGATTGCTGCAGCCCATTTGGCCAACCGCAATGTGCGCGCAATTTCTCTATCTCGTAATTTCGGCAAAGAGGCCGCCTTATCTGCTGGGCTAGACCATGCCCGCGGCGCGGCCGTTGTCCCCATGGATGTCGACTTACAAGATCCGCCCGAAGTCTTGGCCGAGATGGTGGCCAAATGGCGCGCGGGCTTTGACATGGTTTATGGCGTCCGCAAGGATCGCGCGACTGACAGCCTCGCCAAAAGATGGACGGCTGACCTTTATTACAAAGCCCATAATCTTTTAAGCTCAGACAAAATCCCCGATCATGCAGGTGATTTCCGCCTGCTCGACCGCCGCGTGGTCGATGTTCTGCGTGTCCTGCCGGAACGAAACCGCTTCATGAAGGGGCTGTTTGCGTGGAGCGGGTTCAAATCCACCTCGGTTGAATATGTGCGCGCAGAACGCATGCTCGGCACAACCAAATTTCGCGCTTGGAAGCTCTGGACGCTGGCGCTGGATGGCATCACATCATCCTCCACATTGCCCCTGCGCATTTGGACCTATGTGGGTGGCGTGGTTGCCATTCTCTCCTTTCTCTATGCCCTCTTCATTATCACCAAGGCGTTATTCTTTGGCATTGCTGTCCCCGGCTATGCTTCGCTGATGGTTGCGGTGCTGTTTTTGGGCGGATTGCAGCTCTTATCCCTAGGGATATTGGGTGAGTATGTGGGGCGCATCATGATCGAAACCAAACAGCGCCCCTTGTACATTGTGCGCGATAGCATTGGCCTCTCAGACGATGAGCAGGCTAACAGCGCAGGAAAGAACTAAGATGGATCGCGACGTTTATGACCGGATGGCACAGCATGATGCCACGCATTGGTGGTATGTTGCACGGCGACGTATTTTAAGCGGCCTGATTGCCGACAAGATCAAGCCCGCAAAAGGCGCACGCATCCTCGAAATTGGCTGTGGCACGGGCCATAATTTTGAAATGTTGGGCCGCTTTGGTCATGTCGACGCGATTGAAATTGATGAAGGCGCACGCACCCTTGCCCAAGAGCGGCTGGGCCGCCCGATTTTAACTGCCCCCCTGCCCGAACTAACGGGCATTGCCGATGGTAGCTATGATATGATTGCCCTGCTCGATGTGCTTGAACATATTGGCGATGATCTGGCCTCGCTGACGCATATCAAACGCAAGCTGAAGCCCGGCGGTAAAATCTTGCTGACTGTCCCGGCCAATCCGTGGATGTGGAGCGCGCACGATGTCGCCCACCACCATCATCGCCGCTATACCAAATCAGGTTTGGCCAAGGTCGCGCACCAAGCGGGGCTTAAAATTGAGCTGCTCAACCATTTCAACAGCCTGCTTTTCCCGGTTGCAGCAGTCGCCCGGATCATCGGCAAGGCAATGGGGAAGAAGACCAGTGATGATCAAATGCCCAGCCCGGCAGTTAACCGTATTTTGACAGGTATATTCGGGTTGGAGCGGCATTTTGTGGGCCAAGTTCCCCTGCCCGCGGGCGTATCGCTGGTCGCTATTTTGTCCTGACGACGCGGTAGAGGGTGCTGCGGCCCCTTTGCCAAATGGGCTCAAGCCCCGCCATATCTGCCACGGCGTCTGGCTGCTGAATAATCCAGACATAATCAAAGGCATCCCGGGGGAAACTGGCTATGGCCTCAGGAAAGGCGCGCCTTTCAAAGCGGGCGCAGCGTGGCTTGACCACATATTGGTTGGGATCGCTTTTGAATGGTCCGGCTTGCTGATAGCGGACGGAGATCAGCTGGGCACCTGATGCCTGCCACTGATCATTGGCAAAGGCATGTCGCCGGATCAGCGCCATGCTGGGCAGATGATCAAGACGATGGACCGACCAACCCGGCGCACACGGCCGCCCGACGAAGGAGATAAGCCGGGCACCGCGCGGGACATGGTTCAGTGCATCGAGCTCTGCTGTATAGCTTTTGTCATAGACATATGTGCTCAGCGCCGTGCCCGACAGGCGGACGCCAAAAAAGCTGAGCGCTGCGACAGCCAATATCCCTCCAAAACGAGGAGCTGGGCCAATGGCGAGGACGGCTGTTGCAACGGCATAGGGCGTCAGCCGCATATCTGCATAAGCGGAGCCCAAAAGCGCATGGGGCAGCAGCACAAACAAAGCGGAAAAAATAAGAGCCGCCAAAATCAGCGGGCCGCCGCTTGGCCGCCGCCGAATCCAAGCCCAGCGCAAAAGAGCGACCAAGACTACTACTAGGATGAGGATTAAGCTCGCCTTGTCAAAAATCTCCCAGCGGTCTCGCAAGACGCTTTGCGCCCAACGCCATTTGAGATCAAAGTTGAACCACACTCTTGCCCAAGGCTCGCCGCCTGCTCCGCTTTCACGATATTGCAGCAGCATCAGGACAATTGGCGGCAACAGACAGAGGCAGCGCACAACAGCCATACCAATGACCCGAAATACTTTGCGGCTGAACACCTCCCAACGGGCAAGTTCAGCACTGGCTGCCAGCACGCAAAAGGCTGCCCAGCCATAGATATGGGCGGTCCAGAGCAAAAGCGAGAGCGGCAGGAACAGAACAAAGCGCAGTCCGTACCGCTGAGCACGAGCAAGGCGGAGCCAAAGCGCAAATGCCAAAAAGGCCAGCGCCATGGCCAGCGCAAAATTCGCAAAGCCCCACAGAAAGGGATAGCCATAGGCCAAGGGCAGCGCAAAAAAGGCCGTCGGTGGCACCCTGCCATGCACCTCATGGGCAACGGCCAGAAAGCCCGCAGCGGTGAGCATGGGGATGGCAATCACCACCAGCTTGGTCGCAGCCTCAACGCCCAAAACCGGCCCTAGCAAGTGCACCAGCAGATCAACGCCCAAATTGCCGAGCCAGCGCCATTCAAAATGGTACCAGCGCGCCAAATCAGCTGAGTGCCCGCCATCCAATTGCACGGCATACCGGCCCATATGGCCTGGCAAATCAGTTAAAGGTGGAATGGCAGGCCACCAGAGAGGCGCGCCTGCCAGCACAATAACGGCAATCAGCAGGGCTGGCTTGGTCCACCAGCCCGCTGTCAGATCAGGTGCGTGCCTCGGCGCGCTCAAAGACCCCCGCGACGGCCCAGCAAGCGCAAACGCAGCGCATTAAGCTTAATAAAGCCCTGTGCATCGCGCTGATCATAAGCGCCGGCATCATCCTCAAAGGTGACGATCTTTTCAGAATAGAGCGACATGGGGGATTTGCGACCCACCACATAGACGCCGCCCTTATACAGCTTCAGACGCACTGTGCCGGTGACATTATGCTGGCTGTGGTCAATTGCGGCTTGCAGCATTTCCCGCTCAGGCGAGAACCAAAAGCCATTGTAAATCAGCTCAGCATATTCGGGCATGAGCTTGTCTTTCAAATGCGCAGCCCCCCGATCCAGCGTGATCTGCTCAATCCCGCGATGCGCGAGATGGAGAATCGTGCCACCCGGTGTTTCATACATCCCGCGTGACTTCATGCCGACAAAGCGGTTTTCAACCAGATCCAGCCGCCCAATGCCGTGGCGCTTGCCATAGTCATTCAGCTTGGCAAGCAAGGTTGCGGGAGACATGCCTTCACCATTAATCGCCACGGCATCGCCACGCTCAAAATCCACCGTGATGAATTCGGGAGTATCGGGCGCGTTTTCGGGGTGGTCAGTGCGCGAATAGACATAATCCGGCACTTCTTCCCAAGGATCTTCCAGAACCTTGCCCTCAGACGAGGTGTGCAGCAGATTTGCATCTGTCGAAAACGGGCTTTCCCCGCGCTTATCGCGCGGAATTGTAATCTGGTGCTGTTCTGCAAATTCAATCAGGCGCGTCCGGCTGGTCAAATCCCATTCACGCCACGGCGCAATCACCTTGATGTCAGGGTTGAGCGCATAATAGCCGAGTTCAAAACGGACCTGATCATTGCCCTTGCCCGTGGCACCATGGCTGACGGCATCCGCGCCAACTTGCTTTGCAATTTCAATCTGGCGCTTGGCGATCAGCGGCCGCGCGATCGACGTGCCAAGCAGATACAGCCCTTCATACAGCGCATTGGCGCGCATCATTGGGAAGACGAAATCGCGGACAAATTCTTCACGCACATCTTCAATAAAGATATGCTCTTCCTTCACACCGGCTTGCCGTGCCTTTTGACGAGCAGGCTCAATTTCTTCGCCTTGCCCCAAATCTGCGGTGAAGGTCACAACCTCACATTGATAGGTTTGTTGCAGCCATTTCAGGATCACGCTGGTGTCGAGACCGCCCGAATAGGCAAGAACGACGCGATGAATATCGGCAGCATTGGGCTTGGTCATGAAAATCCGATCCTGTTGGCTCACAAAAACGTGCAAGCGCGCCTAGGGCTAAAGCCGCGCGAAAGCAACATTTAGGGGACAGAAAAACCCGGTGATCCCAGCCGCGTGGGACGCGCATGAGGCGAAGAGCGGTCAGCGGCTCTCCATCCATGGGGGGAGGATGGAGAGCCACCGCGCTTGCCCGAAAAGGCAAGCGAAGGCGAAATCGGACGCGGACACTGGAACACAAGGTCCCCCATGGACGCCAGAACCAATGGCCTGCGCCCTGCATCGCCCAACCCATTACGGCGCTTTCAGCCTGCACTTTAGACATTGGGGGTCGGATTTCTGACAGTCCTCAATAAAAAGTCGGACAAACAATATCCTGCAGAAGGTGGCACATAGCTTGCTTGCTCGTTTTCCCTCGCAGTCACTTGCCCAAATATCGGCAGATCCAGACTGCGGGCCACATGAATAGAGAAAGCGACTGGACGCATGATCACTTGCAATCGCGCCCTATGCCAGCGTGCTCTGCCACGCCATCGCGCTCCGCGCAGTGCCGGGACTGCCCATGGCGCCTAAGCGTATCTTGATTGTCGAAGGGCAGGCGGCCTTTGCCACAGCCCATGCGGCCGAAGTTGAAAAGGCCGGTTATGCGGCTGTAATCGTCCATAATGGGGCGGCAGCAGTGCGTGCATTGCAGCAGGACAGTGGCTTTGGGGCAGTGATGGTTGATCTCAACCTGCCAGACACAACAGGTCTGGCGTGGTTGCGCGCGAACCCGGACATTCTAGAACATTATCCCGTAATTCTAACCACAGCGGATGCCTCACTGGCGACAGCCGTTGATGCCATGCGCATCGGCGCCTTTGATTATTTAGTTAAGCCAATTGCCTGACCGGCCCCCACTGAGTGGTCCGCGATGATTGTTAGTGCATGATTGCTTCTGGCGCCATGGGTGACCGTAGGTGTAGCGTAGCGGAACCGGAGGGCTGCCATGGCGGTGTCGCC
>Ga0315906_10000464_pt1 | contig 64727 bp, 57 predicted proteins | sample LakEriMetagenome_4_FD_203526 | JGI IMG/M metagenome (GOLD analysis project Ga0315906, IMG submission 203526) | Freshwater fungal communities from buoy surface, Lake Erie, Ohio, United States - Buoy 2 MA122 | ecosystem: Environmental > Aquatic > Freshwater > Lake > Lake biofilm | place: USA... | reverse complement strand
ACGGTACGGGGCAAGGTACGGCAAATAACGTGAGTAATAACTCAGATAAATCAACTTCAATAAGAGCAATAAGAATAGCATAATGGCATATATAAATTTTGACAAGGCGGCTGAACTATTTATTACCACACGAAAGGGTGATGACTTTCAGATGTCGTTAACCAATGTACAAATTGACGGGGTAAATATTACAAGCAGCTACACTGCCTCAATGATAGTTCGCGCGTCAGAAGGCGCAACCGCGCTTTTAACGTGGGAAACACCTAACGAGATAGTAATAACTACGGGAACAATATCCTTTAACGTGGCAGCGTCCGCAATGGATGTGACTTCGGGCGTGTATTTATACGACCTTAAAATTACTTTCCCTGATGGGGCGAAGCAGACTTGGCTATACGGAACATTCACTATTAACCCTGAATTCTCATGATAACTTTTGATATCGTAGTAAGTGGCAACGTAGAAATAAGCCCTGCCAATGGGGGAACGGTTACGTTTCAGATTGAGCCAATAGCGCACTCAGTTCCCGCAGGTGGAACTAGCGGTCAAGTATTGGCAAAGGCAAGCGGTGACGATTATGATGTTGAATGGGTTAACCAAACAGGCGGTAGTGGTGGCGTGTCCGATGGTGACAAAGGCGACATAACTGTTTCATCAAGCGGCACTGTTTGGACAATAGACAACGGTGCTGTAAGTAATGCTAAGTTAGGCACGGGCATTGACGCTGCAAAAATCGCGGACGGTTCTGTTTCTAACGCGGAATTTCAATACTTAAACGGTGTTTCCTCTGCTATTCAAACTCAATTAGATAATAAGGCGGACGAAGGTACAGCGGTTGCATTTACATCTGTAAACATTAACGGAACGGGCGGAAATGGACATATCCACTTAAAGCATCAAAGCGCAGACCCCTCAGTAAGCGCGAGCAATACAGCTATATGGGCGGACAACGCGGGGGATTTATACGCAAAGAATGACGGTAATCCAAAGGCTAAAGTACTAACAGCGGACGCGATTGGCTCAACCGTTCAAGCGTATTCAAGTGTATTGGCTAATACTACAGCATCATTTACCACAGCGGATGAAACCAAATTAGACGGAATTGAGGCGGGAGCAGACGTAACAGATGCGGGAAATGTAGGTAGTTCTATTGACGGGGCAACAGCTAAGACAACCCCCGTAGATGCGGACACTATGCCGTTAATCGATTCAGCCGCCTCTAACGTGCTAAAAAAGGTAACGTGGGCGAACATTAAAGCTACATTAAAAACGTATTTTGACACGCTATACCAAGCAGCAGGAACATACCTAACAAGTGCCAATATAACCCAAACTATTACAAACGGTGTAACGGACAAAGCACCAAGCGAAGACGCGGTATTCGATGCACTAGCGGGCAAACAAGCGACCTTAGTAAGTGGCACGAATATTAAATCTGTAAACGGTAATTCGTTGTTAGGTAGTGGGGATTTAACGATAGATGTCGGAGGATATTACGACCCCGCATATTGGGAATACTACGACCATTTCCACCATACCGCGAATATCTCAGGGTATAATTATACGATTTCTAACTCAGGCACGGGTTCGGGTGGGGCAAGTCAAGCAAGCGAAGCAGACCACCCAGGCGTTTGGCGTGTGTCGTGCGGTACTACTTCAACGGGTTTTGCAAACTTAAACCACGTTCAATCTACCTCATGGTTTTACTTCAATGACGGTGCTATTGTTTTCGAAGCATGGGTTAAACTTCCTACCACGTTAAGCGACGGCACAGACAACTACATAGTAAGATGCGGACTAGGACAAAGCACGTCAGGAGACGGAAACAACGGTGCATTCTTTAAATACAACCACGCTTTAAACGGTGGGGATTGGACATTCGTAATGCGTGCAGCTGGCGCGGACGTTTTGAGTATTGACACGAACACAGCAGCAGCCGCGAATACATGGGTAAGACTTAAATTTACCATAGCAGCAAGCACACAAGTCGCCGAGGTGTTTATTAACGGGACTTCGGTTGGTAGCGGAACACCGTCTTCTACAATTGGCAGTCAGTTAGTAGGCTTGATGTTCCAAGTTGTTAAGTCAGCGGGCACTACCACAGAGCATTTCTACATAGATTCACTATACATAAAACAAACATTCTAATGATAACAATTAATAAAACCTTCACAGAATCCACCGTATGCGATGGCGCGGAGTGGAAAGTAATTTACTACCGCAAAAACGGTATTGTTGAATGCACCGCTGTACTTTATTTATATGAAGGTGACAGCCTATTCAAAACCATCGAACAGCCTATGCCGTCCGAAATCTACGAAGCGTGGGGGGAAGATGACAGCGTTGTGCAAGATTGGCTATTTAGCGAAAACGGGATTTCATGATTACGATGGCACTAAAACAACCCGAAACGAATAACTGGATAAGGTGGGCGGTAGGCATAATTGTAACGGTTATACTTGCCTTAGTGGTTCACATTGGCAACGAAGGCAGCGAAATGAAAAAAAGGTTGTCAGCAATGGAAGCGATACAAGCCGCGCACCAAGAAAACCAACGGATAACGGAAAAGAAAATAGACAGAATTGAAACTAAGATTGATATACTCATAGAGAAAAAATGAACTACTATAATTTTATGTCGGGTGGCATGACCCCCTCACACCTACTTGCAGCGTTGTCATTTGCAGCGTGCGGGTGGTTTGTTTACAAAGCTGTTACAGCAGCAACACGAAAAAAGAGCAGCAAAAGAACCCCCGTTAAATGGGATTGGAAATTTTGGATAAGGGATAATTGGAAAGAAGCAATCCAACACGCGGTAATAATGTTCGCTTTAGTAAGATTTGCGGCTGAGATACTAGCTAAATCAGGCGTGGATTCAGAGGTAATAAATAGCGAAGACCCTATGTGGATTTACTTTGTAATTGGCGTGCTTAAATCGTGGCTTCTTGATTATTGGAAAAAGCGGAAAGGGTAATCACCCCAACAATACAAAGTCCATTACATACCCATTAGGGAACATCGTAGCCCACACACTCCAATACTTGTCAGGCACTACTTGACAACCTGCAGACCACCTTTCAATAAGCGAACCAAGCCCGCCTCTGTGTAAATTGATGCCATATAGCCCCGTGGTTTGTACGCCTTGATTTATTACGTTGTCTTTATTCCCGTCGCGGTAAATCTTCATAGGCTCAATCTGTCTGAAAAACGGCATAGAAAGCCATAGGGTTTTCCAATTTGAAGCGGTGTTAAATACGTGGCAATTCTTTACAATTTGATTTTCCACGGCTATAGCAGTGCCAGTGATACCGCCTACGGTGAGTGGATTCATAACATAGTGCCTACCTGCTGTGGTGGAGCATGGCGCGCAGTCAACTAAAAGACCACGGTCAAACAACACGGCAAAGTCATCGTATGTATTCGTTAATGAATAATCCGTGCGGATGTAAACTATTTGCTTTCGCTTAGGTAGTGTGTAATTCAACCTGCTTAGTTTAGCGGTAACGTAAGCCGTTAACTTTGTTTTCGTGTCGTTGCCGTACTTCCCGTCTACATCGGTAGTAAATCCGTTGTCGCAGAGGAATTGTTGAAGGCGTTTTATTTCTTGTGGTGTCATAGGTTTTCTATTTCGGTTTTAACGTTTTCAAAATAATGTATCCAATCCTCTAGATTTTCTAATAGGTCTTCTTTTTTAAGTACGCTTAACATTTCTTTAACTGCAATTAAAGCGCATTCTTTGGATGAGTTAAATGTCATAGGCGCATTCATTACTGCGGGTACTGAATCCTCAGTATAAAGCACGTTTACTTTTATTTGATAGTTGCCTACTAACTCTATTGATTTTTCTTTAGGTCTCATTTTATTATCATTATAGCCCCAACCAATCCCGCTGCAAAGTGTCCGATTTTGGCAAGTCTTTTGCCACGTTTCTGTTTAGTGTTGAGTTGTTCGTTCTTCTTTATTAGGTTTGAAATTCTGTCTGTCTTAATTGAATCAAGTTTCAAGGCTTCTTGAATCCATGCCGAATCCTTCGACCATTTGTTCTGATATTCATTAACAAGGGCAACGTTGAGTTGCCCACTGAGGAGCTGTCTAACCACCTCGCGCTGACAGCTTTCTTTTGTTCCACTATCTGTGAAGCCTCGGCAAACGTTATTCCATGTTGAATCATATACCCATCGTGTAACTGAATCAGTAATATACCCGTATCGCTGTCTGATTTTGTAGATGGTGTCGGTTCGTTCGTATCGTAATCTGAGTGTATCATGTTTGGTAATTGTTTGTGGTGTTTGTTCTGTATTCTCGGCAACGATAAAGATAATCATTGCAAGGGCTACGATAATGGCTATAACGGCAAGTCTCATACTACCACCTCCACGCATTCCCATTTTTCGCTTCCATCGCTACCTTGCCACTTCTGCTGCAATATTTTCCTATACCCGCCATCTTCTTTGTATTCTTGAATATATCGCAAATATGGGGTAATTGTGTATATTACTGGAGTGTTTATACCTACAAACACAAAGCCGCGTTCTTTTTCTTCTGTGTTGCTCATTTCTCGTATGTTTTAGCCGTTCCGCCTTTTGTTTCCCATACCTTTAAAGGTTCGCATACCACAGCCACACCGTCAATAAGTTTAACCGTAGCTATGTAATCACGCGGGTATTTAAACTTAGTCTGTATAACCCCATTGGCATCGTAAAAACCAATCAACGGGTATACATCATCCCCTATTTTTGCTTTATCTTTGTTTATGACTGCTTGCACGTTTGCAAACTAAGGGGTAATATTTGAGATATGCAATAGGCATCCCTTATTTGGAATCATTCTAAATTACTGAAAACGCTTGCAGAAATAAAAAACCGTTGTACATTTGCCACATGGAAAACATGGAACAATACATCGGCAGAAAGATAAAGGGGTTTAAGTTTAGAGAAACAAATAAAGTTGATTATGCTAAAAGTATGAATAGATACATTGGTGAAATAGGTGAAATAGTGGCAATAGGAAAACACTCATTTAAAGTTAGGTTTAAAGATAACTATTGGTACTATCCATTTTTACCATCTATAAAACACCTTATACCAATAGAGACGAAAACCATAACCAAAGAAGAAGCAACCGCCTTAATTGAAAGCATGACTGGCGATAAATACGAAATCATATGAACTACTTTGAACTAAGAGAATGGAAAGATGGCGAAGCGGAAAGCGTTGCCCGTTCCAAAAAGTACTGGTCAATTCAGCGCAACCGCGTTTCAAGGGCTATCGAACACAAAGAACGAAACAAGGTTGAACAATGGGCATCTAACCAAGTAAGGAAATTCTATGGCAAGTGAAATAGGATACTTTGCAGGCATGGCATCATTGCTACTAGTTGCCATCCTCGGCTTTGCCATTTGGATAATAATTAAGGATGACTTAAAATGACTGACATCATAATAATAGCAATGTACGGGGTACTTGCTTACTACACAATTAAAGGAGAATAAACAATGACAATTTGGAAATATGAAACGTCTTTTGATGGACAGTTTACCATTAAAATGCCAAAAGACGCAGAAATACTATGCGTGCAGAGAGATGAGAAAACAAGCATACCTTGTATATGGGCTTTGGTTAATCCCGAAAACGAAGAAGAACTAAGGCATTTCGAACTTTATGGAACTGGTCACAGCATCCCTAACGTAGGCGTTAATCGTAACTATATTGGAACATACCAATATCAGAAAGGCGAGTTTGTAGGACACCTATTTGAAATAAGATGAAACACTACCAAACAAGAATAGCCTTTGCCGAAAAGGAAATAAAGCGATGGGCTAGGACTTTGTACATTGTAACAGATACACTTCCCGCAGGTCAGCTAACAAATTTGAAACCTTTAGAGAAACTCAACCAAGCAAACCGCATCCGCAAATACTACATAGCCAAGAACTATGAATATGTACGGGCAAGAATGAAAAATAAGAAATGAACGTAATAAATTTTAGCGGTGGGCGTACCTCTGCATACATGACTAAGCGATTGATAGACGAAGGTGGCGAATACTTTGTCACCTTTCAAAACACTGGCAAAGAGATGCCTCAAACGCTTGACTTTATAAACGAGTGCGATAAAAGGTGGAATCTGAATATCCTTTGGTTAGAGTATCGTTTTGGTAGCAACTATGAAGTTGTCACATATGAAACCGCTTCACGGAATGGAAGACCGTTTGCTGAACTAATAGCGCATAACAAGCAATTCCTACCCAATCAGCGAATGAGATACTGCACCCGTGAATTGAAAATAAACACGCTTAAACGCTATCTTAAAAGCATAGGCATAAAGGAATATACATCGTTTAACGGTATACGCCATGACGAGCCTCGGAGATGGGCTAAGATTAAAGCAAGCGATTACGATGTAGAGTTACCTCTTGTTAAATGGAAAACAACCAAGGCAGATGTATTGAACTTTTGGAAAGAACAAGATTTCGATTTAATGGTAAATGAGCCATACGGAAACTGCGACTGCTGTTTTCTAAAGGGTAAAGGTAAATTAGCAATCATAGCAAAAGAAAAACCAGAATTATTTGATTGGTGGATTGCCCATGAAAAAAACTCTACATTCAAAAAAGAAATAACTTACGCGCAAATAAGAGATAAAGCACAGAAACAAATAGGGCTATGGGATAACGACCCTTCGTTTGAATGCTTCTGCAATATAGATTAATTTGCATAAGTAAAAACTTATCCGTATACTTGCAACAACGACAGAATGATAATCACTAAAGATATTTGGAACGGGGCTAACGGTATTAATTACCGCATTCTGTCGTTGGTATGCGCCCCGTTCCTTCATTTTTTACAACGACATGAATCTACTAATTCCAAACAAAGACACTACAACTAAGCAGCTAACAGATAGGCTTATTGAGTTGCAGCATGAACGCGATGCGTTAGACCCGAAATTACTAAGTAACAAACTTAGGCTTCTAGACATTGAAGCTGAGATGTTTGCCATTTATCGAAGATTTACCTATAAAACATGGGAAAGGGCAAAAAATGGCTAAGAGGTTTATCGATACAGAACTATTCGAAGATGAATGGTTTTCTGAATTGTCAACAGATGCCAAGTTGTTATGGATATACTACATAACACGGTGCAACCATGCAGGGTTATTGAAGTTTAATAAAAGGCTCATTGAGTTTCAGACTGGCATTAAGAATATTGAAAGGGTATTTGAACAGTTGGGAAACCGTTTAATAAGGGTTAGTGAAGTATTATATTTCTGTCCTAAGTTTATTGAGTTCCAATACCCAAACTTCCCAAACTCACAAGTTAGGCAACAAAACAGCGCAATTAAACTTTTACTTGAAAATAATATAAATCCTGAAACCCTTACTGTATCAGATACTTTTAACAGTATACAAACAGTTAGTAAAGACTTAACTAAGTCTTATGAATATGAACATGTACATGAACATGGGGGAAGTAAAGAAAAGAAAATCGATTTTGAAGTTTTTTGGAATCTTTATCCTAACAAGGTGGCAAAGTCTAAATGTATTCCAAAATGGAACAAGCTAACAAGTGAGGAACAACAAAAGGCAATCGATACACTACCCAAATTTGTACAACACAAACCGTTTCCGTCATACACACACCCAAACCCTGAAACATATCTGAATCAGAAACGGTGGGAAGATGAATTAGTAATGCCAACGTCTAACAACCGTCTTTCAGGAGAGGGTGTAATGGAATCAAGAAGGGAGTTTGTGCCATGAGTTTTGAATTATACCATATAGACATAAAAGGGCGAACAAGTGGCAGCTTAAAAGTGAAATGCCCGAAATGCAGCGACAACCGCACTAATAAAAGCGACAAGTCTCTAAGTGTAAACATTGAAAAAAAGGTTTGGCATTGCCACTACTGCGGGTGGTCAGGCTCACTGAATGAACGCAAAGAGGACATAAAGTATGAATTGCCAGTGTGGAAAAACGAAACGAATCTACCTGACGCAGTTCTAAAATACTTCGAGGGTAGGCGTATAAGCGCAGAAACCCTGCTTAAAATGAATATTACTTCGCAGGTGGAGTATATGCCACAAATTGAAAAGAAAGTGTCTGTAATATGTTTTAATTACTTTTTTGGTGGTAAGTTGGTAAATGTCAAGTATAGGGACGCGGCAAAGAATTTCAAACTTCACAAGGGCGCGGAATTGATTTTGTACAATTTGGATTCTGTTATAGCAGCCGAGGACGTTTGGATAACAGAGGGCGAAATGGATGCGCTGAGTTTGATTGAAGCGGGTATTTATAACGTTGTAAGTGTTCCAAACGGGGCAAACGAAAACACACAGTACCTTGACCGACACATGGAGTTATTCGATTCTGTTAAACGGGTTCATTTGTGTGTTGATAACGACACGAAGGGACGCGAACTAAGGGAAACACTAGCCGACAGATTTGGTAAAGAACGCTGCGACTATGTGGTTTTTCAGGGGTATAAAGATGCTAACGAATATCTAATTGCAGAGGGTAAAATAAAACTAAGGGAAGCCGCCTATAATTTTACTGAGTTTCCTCTATTGGGGGTGTTTACTATAAAGGATATTCAGGACGATATTTACGACTTGTATCAGAACGGATTACCTCAAGGCGTGGACACGGGCATGAATGGATTTGACAAGTTATTGAAATTTCACAAGGGGTATCTTACTACAATAACGGGAATCCCTGGGCATGGTAAATCAGATTTCTTAGACCACATTTTAATCAAACTAAACACTAGGCACGGGTGGAAGGGTGCATTTTACAGCCCTGAGAATAGACCTACACAGCTTCACTTTAGCAAGTTGGCGCGTAAAATAACGATGCGACCTTGGTTCGGGGAACACCGCATGAATGAAAGCGAGTTGCAAAGTGCCATGTTCTTCTTAGATGAAACGGTTTATTTTATCAAACCTGAAAACGATTTTACACTAGACAGTATTTTAAGCCATGTAAAGTTACTGAGAAACAGAAAAGGCATAGACTACTTTGTAATTGACGCGTGGAATAAGTTAGAACACCAATACAGCGAAAGCGAAACAAAGTATATCGGGCAATCATTGGACAAGCTTGTGAACTTTTGCGAAAGGAATAACGTTCATTGCTTTTTAGTGGCGCACCCTACCAAGATACGAAAGGATAATGGGTTTTATGAAGTGCCTAATCTTTATGACATAGCAGGCAGTGCCAACTTCTTTAACAAAACGGACAACGGTATAACGGTCTACAGAGATATGAGAAACGACATTGTAGAAGTTCACGTTCAAAAGGTGAAGTTTTCACACTGGGGGGAAATCGGTATGCAGAAATTTAACTACGACAAAACAACAGGACTATATTTAGAAACACTATGACGGACACATTCACAGCAGCCCTAGACATATTAACGGGCAGAGGCTTTCCAAACGCGTTAGAGATAGCGAATGAAATTGAATTCCAAACTAGATTAAAGACCATACAGCGTCCGAAATCTTTTGAGGACGACAAGAATAGGCTATTTGAGATTATCAAAGACTATGTTCCTACATACTGCGCAGGTAAGAAACCTATTCAAAACAGATTAGGCGAAACAATCGGCTACAAAGAGTTAAGAGAACGCCTAACAATCGAGGCGGTAAACTCTAAATCTCGTAAAGGTGAATTAGTTATGGTAAGGCAGATAATGATGTACTTTTTACGCGAAAAATCGGGGTACGGATTGAAGCAAATAGCATACTCATTTGGTGGGCGTGACCATTCCACCGCTATCCATTCAAAGGACACGGTAATAAATTACATGGACGTGGATAGGAAGTATAAGGCAATGATTGAGGAAATCGGCAAGGCTTATTTAGAACGTTTCTAAATTACTAAAAGTGCTTGCAGAAATGGAAAGTGTATGTATCTTTGTGCTATGAAACATATACAAGACGCATCATTAAACGGGTTTGTTATACTTACCGCTAAAAAGAATAACGTAACGTTTTTAAGTAAGGCAGATGTAAACGAAGGTGATTTGGTTAGTTACGGCCATAGCAATGGCAAACTTATGTACAGAAAAGTATTATCAATTACCGAAAAGAGACCACAAGCGGGGAAGTTTATAGACGAATCAAATAGGCGCACACATTACACCGCTATTCTTTCTGAGCCTGATAGTATAGAAGAATTCGATTAAGCCAACTCATAACCCCCGCCCGCCCGATAAGCCCCTCCGCTATCGGGTTAAGGCGGTGAAAAGCGACAATGAAAAATTACAATCCAAATAAAAATGTTTATGAAGCGGCTGTAGAACGCATAGATTTTACATTTAAAAACTTTGAAAGGATATATCTGTCATTTAGCGGCGGTAAAGATTCAGGGGTTATGTTAAACTTAGTATTGGATTATATGCGTCAAAACGGTATCACTGAAAAAATAGGTGTAATGATACTTGACAATGAGGCAAATTATGAATACTCTTTGAAGTTCATGCACAAAATACTACAGGATAATATAGACTTGTTGGATGTTTACTGGTGTTGCCTGCCAATAACATTGCCTTGCACGGTTTCAAGTTATGCAACAGAATGGCAATGCTGGGGCGTTAAAGATGAATACAAGTGGATTAGACCCATGCCAAAGGAAGATTACATTGTCAATATAAACAATCATAAATTCCCATTCTTTAAAGAAGACATGTCTTATGACGAATTTTGGGATGACTTTGGCGATTGGTACTCACAAGGCAAAACTACAGCTTGTTTAATTGGTATTCGTGCGGATGAATCTTTAAACCGTTTTAGAGCCATTATGAACGACAGAAAAGGAATGGTAGGTAATAAGTATTGGACAAAGAAAAAAAGACTAAATAAGCTGCCAGTATACAATGTATATCCAATATACGATTGGAAGACAGAAGATATATGGATTGCCAATGCAAAGTTTGAATGGGATTACAACGAACTTTATGATATATTTTGGAAAGCTGGTTTGTCAATTCATCAAATGCGCGTTGCTTCGCCATTTATGAGTGAGAGTAAATCCTCTTTGAATTTGTACAGGGTAATTGACCCACATGTATGGCAAACACTTTGCGCACGTGTAGCAGGTGCAAACTTTATAGCTACTTACGGTAAACAGTTGAACTATCACACTTTCAAATTGCCACAGGGTCACACTTGGAAGTCATTTGTTAAATTCCTATTAGACACTTTGCCAAAAGAGGTTTCAGAAAATTTTAGGATGCGCTTTGCTCAATCTATAAAGTATTGGGGTAGAGTAGGGCGCGGATTACCAGAAAAAACTATTGAGGAACTCAAAGAAAGCAATATTGAATTCAAAGAAAATGGATATACTGCACACGGCAATCAAGATAAAACCCGCGTAAGAATGCAGTCAGTACCAGACCATTTAGATATGCTTAGTTGCCACAACTCGGACGTTATAAGTTGGAAAAGATTTGCAATAACTATACTTAAAAACGACCATACCTGTAAGTATTTAGGATTAGCACCAACAAAAGAACAAGCAATCCGTCAACGTCAAATAATGGAAAAATACAGAAAAATATGAAAATAGTAAGAGTAAACCAATTAATTGAAACTGAAAGGGCTGTAGAATTTACAGGCGGAGTAAGTTTAAGGGCATTGTTGAAATCGGATAACATGGGATTTGGTTTAAACAAGACCATAATACCAAAAGGCGGTCCATATCATTGGCATTATCCATATCACTTAGAGGCTTGTTATTGCATTAAGGGTTCTGGTATATTGACAAACCTTGAAACAGGTGAAAAGCATATAATAAATACAGACACGGTTTATGTATTGGATAATCACGATAACCATACTTTTGAAGCACTAACAGACGTTGTTTTGATTAGTGTATTCAATCCACCATTGACAGGAAAAGAAAAACATAACAAAGAAGGAATATACGAACTACTATGACAGATTTCATTTCACCAGTTTACAATGTGCGTTCAGTACACATTAGTAAAGTACAGGCAAACGATTACAACCCTAACTCAGTAGCGCCTCCAGAAATGGCGTTGTTGGAAACTTCAATATGGGAAGATGGCTATACACAGCCAGTGGTGACTTTTTACGACAAGGAATTAGACAAGTATATTGTAGTGGATGGATTCCACAGGTATACAGTTTTGATGACAAGCCAACGAATCAGAGAACGCGAAAAAGAAATGTTACCTGTTGTTGTTATTGACAAAGAGATTGGCGACAGGATGGCTTCAACTATTAGGCACAACAGAGCAAGGGGTTCACACAATATCGACCTTATGAGCAATATAGTGTCTGAATTAGTTGAGATGGGTAAGGGTGACGCATGGATATGTAAGCACATTGGAATGTCACCAGATGAATTATTACGATTGAAGCAAATCACAGGGTTAGCTTCATTGTTTACGAATAAGGATTTTTCACAAAGCTGGGACGTTGAAGCAGATATATCATAAATACACCTATTGGGAATGTTACAAAAGCGGGATGTGGCGAAAAGTTCCAAAAGAACAAGAGCCACACCTGCTGAAAGTAGCAATAGAGTTTACAGGCAATCACACAGAATACGGTAAAGCAATGTTAGAAGTAGCTAAAAAGTGGCGTTATTCATGCGAAAACTTCTTGTCTAATAAATCGATAAATAGAAAAGCATGGTTAGGGCACGCTGCCTGTAGTTTGAAACATAATTTACCTGAATATATTGTGCGTGAAGCATGGGGTAAATTGACAGATATGCAAAGATATTTAGCTAACTTAGAGGCAGAGAAAACAATAATACATTGGGAAACTAATAAGAATAAACCTTCAAACCAATTACAATTGTGGTAAACGAAATACAGGCTTATGTTAAAACTTGGGAAAATCGCTGTTATAACACAGGTATACCAGATGAATGCCCTGTTGAAATAGATGATATGGTACCAAGTTATAAAAAGATAGCAATAGCAATTTTAAAAAATGATTTGCGCGGATTAGGTTTTGAACCAAAACAGAGCAAATACTATTCAATCCTGAAAAGAATCGAAATACAAGCACGGGCAACAGACCCACAACTAAAACTACTATGATAACAGAACTAGGCGACCTACTCTTAAAACTCTACTTTGAGGCTAATTATAGCATAGAAGACATACAGAGAGAGGTAAACGAAACAATTGAAGTAATAAAGTACGGACAAAAAATAAACGACAATGAAAACAATTAAAGAATGGTTAATGGAGTTGCCTGAGCCAGTAAGAAGTAGGGCGTTGAAGTATGAAATAGGATTTAACGATGTACATATATGCTTGACAGCAGCAATAGGAACAGCTTTTACATGGGCTGCAACTAAAGAAGGCAGCGATTATTGGGGATATGTGGCTTTAGGTTATTACGATAAGGCAGAAGCATTGCTAACACCCGACACCCGCAAACAAAACAGCAGAGAAGCACACGAAAGCGTAAATAAAGAAAAGGTGCATCAGGTAATACTTGACACGTTGTTTACATGGCAAACGGTTGCGTACACAGACGGCATGACTAAAGACGAAATTTCAAAAGTAAGCAAGTTGACATCCGAGCAAGTGCATAAGCGTATGAGTGAGTTGGAAAAAGCGGGCATTGTAAAGCCTAACGGAAAGAGAAAAGGAAGCTCAGGACGCAATCAAACAATATGGAAACTAATATGAACGATATAATTAACAACCCAATACAGCCTGACGAAATCGAATGGAGAGTTCAGTCAGCAAAGGACGGCAAAATGACAATAGTGCCATACATTACTAACCGTTGTGTTATGGATAGATTCGATGCTGCCTTTGGTGCATGGAATTGGAATTCAGAGTTCCGAGAAATTGACAATGGCTTTATTTGCCGTTTAACGGTTCGATTTAACGGTGAAACTATATATCGTGAGGACGGTGCAAGTAAGACGGGCATAGAGCCTGAAAAGGGTGGCATATCGGACGCAATGAAACGGGCAGCTGTGCAGTTTGGATTAGGTCGCGGGCTTTACAAATACCCACGCGTAGTAATTGCAGATGGAAACAAGTATATCCCTAATTGGGCATACCCTAAATTAAACGCGCTTGTTAAATGGCTTAACGAAGGTAATACAAAGGATTACGTTTTACTTGAAAACAAATGAATAAAGTAACTAAACCCCGCAACTTTGTACACATGACCTCAGACGATTGGGCGTTGTACATAACGCATTTTGAACCTGAGAATAGGGAAGAAGCGGAAGAATATTTGAACGACTTGCTAGCCTACTCAAAGACTGGCAACCTCGAAAGCGGAATAGCAAAAGTAAGGGTAACGCGCTTGTTACATGATTACCCCGATTTAGACGGTGTTAAGGTGCGTAAGATAGAGTTTAACGACAGATTCGAACAGGGGGGATATTTTAGGCATGAATAAGGAATTTGTACCATACGCAGAGGCGTTAGCGTTAAAAGAGTTGGGGTTTGATTTAGAATGTCATTTTGCTTATACAAAATGGGCAAGAATAGACACTGAGAAACCTCAACTGTTTGTTGAAAGTATCGATTTCAATAAAGACCATATTTTTGTTTCAGCCCCACTTTACCAACAAGCATTCCGATGGTTTAGGGAAAAGTATGGATTTAACGAAGTGATAGTGCCGCATAGTTCGGGCGATTCTGTATGGTGTGTAAGATGGTATTTTGATGGTTTGCAAAAAGACACGCCTTGGTTGAGTTGCTGTAAACGCGAAGAAGCTGAACTTGCTTGCCTACGTAAATTAATAGAATTAGCAAATGAAAGTATTTAGCTGCATATTAGAACACTACCAACCCCGCGCGGATAAATCCCTTAAAATAGTATTCGGCACGGCTGAGGCTACACCCGATGACGTTAGCTTCTTACAGCGTCACTTAAAGCGTGTAATGGCTGTGGGGATAAACGAGGACACCCTTAACCAAGACCAGATTAACCTGATTGATTCCGTAAAAATAGACTTCACAGATTCGGGCAAGTCACCCGCGACAAGGTTACGCGCTGTATTGTACCGCCTTTGGGAAATGGATAACGAGGGTTTCGATAGCTATGATTTGTATTATGTTTCCAAGATGGAAAAGTTGATAGGGCATTTCAAAGATAAGTTGCCGTAATTATTTAGAATGATTCTAAATTACAAAAAGTGCTTGCAGATTTAAAAAATAGTATTACCTTTGCTTCATACTTAACAACGAAACAATGACAACGCAAGAAAAAAAACAAGCCATTTTGAATGTGATTTTTGAAAGAGCAAGCGAACTAATAGAAAAAGCAGAAGAGTACAGAGGCATACTTTTCCCTAAAAATGCAGACTATAATGAAATGGAAAAAGCAGCATTGAAAAAAGCATTTGAAGAGTGGAAAGAAAACAAGCCAGTATTTAACACACCACAATTAAGTTGATAACCTTTAAACCCGACACCTAATTAGGTGTTAAGTTCCACCCGCCTCGCTATCAAAAGTAGCGGGGTTGCGGTGGTGAAATGGCAGGAAGAAAGAAAAAGGAGAACATGGCGGTGCTTTACAAGCGCGTACCATTGAGGCTAAAGGCAGAGTTACAGAAACTCGTAAACGAATACGTTAAAAAGCATGAATAACGAATATGACCTACTCAGACGCGAAGTAGAAGCACTAGATGAAGCAGCTATCTATTTACGCAATCACAACGGCTATTTATTCAGCCGCACCCCTTTGGAGTTCTTGGAGGAAATAAAGACGCGTAGTGAACGCATTACGGCAATGGCTAACGAAAAGATTATGGCTATACATGGGGGAAAGTTAGAGCAGTTTATGTTCCCTAATTCAGATAAGGCATGAAAGCAATGGAAATAGACAGCAGCGGATGGACTGACGAAATGCGTAAAAATGCTGTGCGTAAGTTGGAAGAGTTGGGGTATAAAGAGTGGAGTCCTACAAATACAGAATTAATGGGGAATCCGACGTTAAAGCGTATACTAACATTTGCGTATTATGGTGAATATCACTTAGATTACGTTGGAAGGGCTGAATTACTTGCGCCTCGGTTCACCCCCACCTACGAACAATTAATGGCAATGACTAAGGAGGGATGTCGCTTGAGCTACCGCGAAAAGTATAAACGTGCCTTTAACGTACACGATGATAAAATACACTGCGAAAGCTGCCAACGATACGGGGAGTTTGACGTTCACCATATCCAAGCAAGGGGCATGGGTGGCGACCCTAACGGAAAGCGGGATATAATCGAGAACTTGATGGGGTTATGCAGAAAGTGTCACGAATGGCACGGGGACAAAAAGCACATGAGATTTTACCTATACGAAAGCCATAGACAAGCCTTAGTAAGTAAAGAGGTAGAGTTTGACGAGGAACTAATGGAGCAATTAAAACACGGGAAAAGGTTATGAAAATTGAAGTAATAATCTACACCGAAACAAACGGACAACGCAATAGCTTAGATACTGCCCACACGGATTTAAAAGCAGCTATGAGAGAAATAGAAAAGGCAATCAAAGAGGGTAAGGATATACAAGTAAAGGTAAATGACAAAAAGAAGTTGGAACGTAACGCGTAAGCCACAGGAAAACCGCACATTCGTCAACCCTTGGTATCATACCCAAGCATGGCGTAAACTTCGCGCCTCGGTGTTAGCGGACAACCCATTGTGCGTACAATGCCAAAAGGAAGGTATAACGACATTAGCAAAGGTATGCGACCACATAAAGAATGTAGCAAGTGGAAAGACAGCAGATGAACGGGAACGCCTTATGTGGGACAAAAACAACTTACAAGGGCTATGCACACAATGTCATAACAAGAAATCAGCAAAAGAAAAGAGATGAATTTAACTAAAAAAGAAATCAAGTCATTCAGCAGTCAATTAGTGGCTGACCATCTTAGACTATTGACTTTATGGAGTGTATCGGAGGCAGAGGTAAAGGAACTTCAATCAAAGGTTAAGTATTTAGAATCTGCATTAGTTCATTACAGAAGTATGGCTATAAACAAGTCAGAAAGCGAACAACAGTTAAAGTTCTGTTTTAAAAGAATGGTGGATATGTTCTACAATAGCCAAGATGAAAACTACAAAGTTTATGTAGAGAATGCTATAAAGGCTTATGAAACATTCTTTAATGATAAGATTGATATAGTAGAATACAAGAGATGAACCACGCATTAATGAAACAATGGGGCGGTAAACGCATCACCAAGAAAGGAAACCCTATCTTTGGGGGCAGGAATATTGACAGGTATGTTTTCTTTGTGAACAACCTGCACTTATACTGCAATGTGAATGATTCAGATAGCACGGTATTCTTTGCCTCTTACAATAGCCGTTTGTATTCGTTAGGGTACACGGACAAAGTATTGCCCTCTATGAGCATACAAGAGATAGCAGCACTTTTAAACGCCACAATAGCGAAATCACTATGAGAACACAACCATTTAAGCCTACAATAATAGAGTTAATCCAAGGAAATTGGACTTATCCAACACAACACCGTGGACACACTATAGAAGTAGAATGTGAAATAATTGAAACAAATTTACTAAATTCGCAAAATATGCAACCATCAGAAATACACCTAAGAAAAGAACTTGCCCAATGTAAAGAAACAAAAGGGGCAGAAGCTAAGAAACGCGCCAAAGAGATTGAGAAACTCCTCGGCATCGATAAGAAGATTGAAAAGGCTACCATCGCCACAGATGAACAACAAGAATGAAATATCTATTCACAATCATAATGCTATGGGCTGCAAGCCTAAAGGCTAACGATAGCACAGCAGCCATACACTTAACCAAGGCAAAGAACAACGCGCTAGGGTCAACTGCATTAACTACACTAGGGGTAGTAACTACTTACTACGGTATAACACAACAGGACAAGCAATCCACCGCGTTAGGCTATGGAATGATAATAGGCGGCTCAATCCTCGGAACACTGGCTCTATATCATTATACGGTGTCTAACATCATGTACACGGTAAGTGCAAGTGAGTTCAAGGTGTCAATACGATTCTAATTTACATTTGTAAAGTGATTGCAGCAATGATTTTTGGGCAAATTGACGGGGGAAGCCGTAAACCGTTGATATACAATGGGTACGTTTAACCGCATTGGCTTTCAAATTTATGCACAGCCAATTTTAAAGTCATTCTGTTACAAGTGTAAAGTAAAAAACCGAAAATGACAAAGCCTACAAAGCTAAAAATAATACAAGGAACGGCTCGAAAAGGTCGTTTATTGCCTGATGAATTTGAACCTGAGGCGGTCAATACTTTGGATTCCCGTTTGATTGAACATGAGTACGAAAAACAGGAATTTGAACTTATCACAACTGAACTTGCAAAGGTCGGAATATTGGCAACTATCGATATAAGTCTGATTGAAGCCTATTGCATCGAAGCGGCAAAGTATCGGGTGGCAATTGAGATGCTAAGAAAACAGGGTGTGATATTAGTAGGGCGAATGGGTAATTATATCAACCCTTGGCATATGGTATCGGAAAGGTCATTCGATAGGATGTTCAAAATAGGTCAATCGCTTGGACTAACCCCCACGGCACGGACAAAGATTTCTACTAAGCCACAGGCAAAGAAAAAACTTGACAATTTGTTAGATGGAACAGGCACTTAATTACGCAAAAGGGGTTATATCGGGCAAGATTGACGCGTGCATATACGTCAAACAAGCCGCGCAAAGGTTTATAAATGACGTAAAAGGCGCGGAATTTGTCTACAATGAAAAGGCTGCGATGCGTGCATTAAGGTTTGTGGAGTTGCAAAAGCATTCAAAAGGCGAGTGGAAAGGTAGAAGATTAATACTTGAAGACTGGCAAAGGTTTATTATTGCCAACTTATTCGGGGTATATCGTAAGGACGGACGCAGAAAATACACCCGCGCTTACTTGGAAATGCCAAAGAAACAAGGCAAAAGCCCGTTAGCTGCTGCGATAGGTAACTATATGCTACTTGATGAGGCAGACGGTTCACCCGAAGTTTACTCAGCCGCGACAAAGTTAGACCAAGCTGCGATAGTATGGCAGTACGCAGCGGATATGTTCAAGGACTTCAAAGATGAAGCGGATATCGATATTTCTATTTCATCTTCATTTAACAACAAGCGAATAGTTTACAATGGCGGTGTATTCCGACCGATTGCCTACGATGAAAGGGACAAAAACGACGGTTTAAGTGTAAGTTGTGCTATAATTGACGAGTATCACGCGCACCCATCGGACAGAATTTACAACGTTTTGGCTGACGGTATGGCTGCAAGGCGTTCACCTTTACTCTTAGCTATCACAACAGCGGGGCATAATCGGGATTCAGCGTGTTACAAACATAGGGAATACTGCGAAAAAGTCTTATCGGGAGTGCTAAAAGATGATGACTTATTCGCTTTAATCTACACAATTGACGAGGGGGACGCGTGGGACGATGAAAAAACACACCGAAAAGCGAACCCAAATTACGGTGTATCGGTTAAACCCGATTACATAAAAAGCAAAATTGCAGAAGCGCGGGAATCGGGAGTGAAAAAAGATAGCTTCATGATTAAGCACTTAAACGTATGGACAGACAGTTATCAAACATGGATAAGTTCAACGGACATAGAAAGAGTGAACCAAGGCTTTGAACCAACTAAAGGCGATTCGTGTTATGTCGGATTAGACTTGGCTTCAAGTGGTGACTTTACCGCTTTGGCTTTGAACTTCTTAAAAGACGGTGTGCATCGTATTAAGTTTTACTATTATCTACCAGAGGAAAAGGTTCGGCAATGGTCGGGAGGTATCGGGGAACAAATTAGAGACTGGGTAAGACAGGGATTTATCACGATGACGCAAGGCAAAACCACAGATTATGAGTATATCGAAAGGGATTTATTGAAGATTTCAGAGGACTTTAATATAGTTTCAGTAGGTTTTGACCCCTATAATGCTAAACAATTTGCTGCGAAAATGGAAGTTCACGGGCTAAATATGCGGGATTTCGGACAGAATATTACCAATATTTCCCACCCTACAAAGATGACAGAGGAGTTGATTTTGTCGGACAAGGTAATAATGGACGGCAACCCCGTGACTTCGTGGATGTTTTCAAACGTGGTAATTTATACGGACGCTAATTTGAATATCAAAGTGATTAAGAGCAAAGACCCGAATAAAAAGGTTGACGGAGTGGTGGCAATGATTATGTCAATAGGCGAGGGCATAGATGAAAATAATAAAGTAGAAGATTGGTTTTGGAATCCAGTATCATTATGACAGACCGCGAAATAAGAAAGCTAATAGTACCGCGCGAATTTGTAGCGGCATGGTTTAGGGAGTTACCCAAACATAAAACCTATGAAGCAGCCTATGAAGCTATTGAGGATATTTACGAAGACTACTTTGGTAGGCGTAGATATTCATGCTATGATTCATTTAGGGTAATAAAAGACAGAATCCACAAGGCAAAATAATTTTGCAATATCAAAAGTTTATGCTATACTTGCATCAATAAGTTCTGAAACGCCACATAGGCGCGTTTTCGAGTTTGATATTAATTCTACAAAAAAGCTATCTATATGGTAGCTTTTTTGTTTTACACTTGTAAATTTAAAACATTGTTTCACTAATAATTTTACAGATGTAATAAAATTTGCATCCGTGCGATTAGTTGAACAGTACCAACTGCAAAAAGTAGGTAAAAGGGTTAATGATGTGTACGGGGTGCAACTCCGTTCTAGCCTTTCTAACCCTCAACAATGGCTCTATGAAGCACTAGGGATTGAAACCGTGGGCGGTACTACGGTAAACGAAAAAACCGCAATGAGCCTTTCACCCGTTCACGCTTGTGTGCGGGTTATCTCAGAAGGTTTAGCAACCATGCCACTTAAACTTTATGTAGAGGACGGCAGAAATAAAACCATAGACAAAGAAAGCCCCGCTGCAAGATTAATAAATGAGCCTAACCCATACGACACGGGTGTTGGATTCAGAAAGTACATGGCAGCGGTTGCGGTACTACAAGGCAACTCATACGCCTATATTTTTAGAGATGGCGCGGGTAATCCGATTAATCTTCTTCCTTTACAGAATTGTGAAGTTACTCCAGTGTTGGGTACTGAGGGCGGTTTATACTATCAGGTCGCAACGGGTGACCCGATTTATAGAAATGTTCCTTCGGTAGTTAGTGCCTATGATATGATACACTTTAAAGGGTTGTGCATAACGTCACAGTTTGAAGGTATCAGCCCGATAAGATACCACGCGCAAATGCTAGGAACTGACCTTGCAGCTTGGAAAGCTATGAGCAACACGTTTAAAACAGGTACTAAAAAGTACATGGTAGCGAGTGATAAGCCTTGGGGAGTAGAGCAAATGAAGGCAACGCAGAAGTCAATGGAGCAAGTGTTGAATAATGATTCACTTGTTATGGCTGTTCCGTCGGGGGTAAGTGCGCACACTATCTCAATGACACCCGAAGAAGCGGGGTACTTGCAAGCTATTAATGCAACGGCTAAAGACATAGCTAGAATGTTTGGCGTTCCTGCTTCAATGATTGGTGCGGATGACGGGGGAAATAAGTCAAGTGTCGAACAAGATGCCTTAAACTTCTTAACCCAAACATTGCACCCGTGGGCGGTTTCAATCGAAGCGGAATTAAATAAGAAGCTATTACCTGAAAGAGATAAGGGCAAGAAATTCTACAAACATAATTTCAATTCACTTCTAAGGGCAGACGCGAACGCACGTTCTGAGTTCTACTCAAGAATGCACGCGATAGGTGCTATGTCGGCAAATGAAATCCGAATGTTTGAGGATATGAACACTTACAATAGTGGAGATACTCATTATGCCAATGTGAACCTTGTCCCAACGGAATTAATGCCACAATGGATTCAGGCGAAGATAGACAGCATGGATGCAGCCCAACAACAAACTAACAACCCTAACGGAAACAATTAATGGAAAAAAGAATATTAACGCTTGAAACAGAGGTAAGAACAGCGGGCGAAAATGAGCCTTCTGAGATTATCGGGCGTGGTGCTGTGGTAGGTGTTACCACTGACTTAGGTTATATCGAGGAGGAGATAGCCCCTGACGCATTCCGTGAAGCGGATTTGTCAGATGTATTGGTTGCCTTCAACCATGACCTAAACATTATCCTAGGACGTACAACAGCAGCAACGGCTGAAATAGACATTGACAGCGAAGGCAATTTAAATTACCGCGCGACAAAGATAGACTATGAAAACCCATCTGTTAAAAGTGCTGCAAGGTACATCGAAAGAGGTGAGGTAAGTAAGTCTTCTTTCATGTTTACAATTGACGATTACACATGGGAAGATTCTGAAAAGTACGGCAAGCGTATGAAAAGACTTATCACAAGAGTAGGCAAGGTTTACGAAGCTGGCCCTGTGACTATTCCTGCATACGAAGACACAAGCGCGAACAGCCGTTCACAGATTTTAGAAGCCCGTTCAAAATGGATTGAGGCAAATGAACCCGACAACGGCGAGGAATTCCGCGCTGAATATACAAAGAAATTTTACGAAACAATCATAAAATGAATACACAACTAAAACTAAAAGAAACCCGCGAAAGCCTTTCTGCAAAAGAAACTGAATATCGCGGTCTGTTGGGCGGCGAAATGAACGCTGAAACCCGTGCAAAATTGGACGGTATCTTGGCAGAGATTGAAACTTTGAAAGAAGATGAAAAGCGTTTCAACGCCGCTGTAGAAATGGAAGCACGCGCAGCTCAGGCTGTAGGCGGTGTATCAAGTTCAAGCAGCGAACAGAGAGAAGTGGCTAAAAACTTTTCTTTCAAACGCGCTATCGAAATGGCTCGCACAGGTAAAATCGAAGGATTTGAAGGTGAGATGCACCAAGAAGCAGAAAAAGAATACCGTGCTAGCGGTATTGGTGTGCAAGGTGTAGGTATTCCTACAATGGTTCTTAAGCGTGATATGACTGCAACAGGTTCTTCAGGAGCAGAAGGCGGATATGCCGTACAAACAAACGTAGGCGGCCTTATCACTGCGCTTTCACCAAAATTGGTTTTGGCAGGTTTGGGCGTTAGCATTTTCGATAACCTTGTTGGAAACCTTGATTTGCCTTCATTTGGTACTGAGCCTACCGCTGCGTGGGAAACTGAAACAGGTGCTGCCGATGAAGTAAACCCTGCTGCTACAAAAATCAGCTACAGCCCTAACAGATTGGCTGCGTTCGTTGACGTATCAAAGCAATTGATGATGCAATCAAGCCCATCAATCGAAGCGTATTTGCGCGACTTCTTGTTGCGTGCTGTAGCTTCTAAATTGCAGGCTGCTGCGTTGCACGGTAACGGTGGCAACATTGACGGTATTGCAGGTACTTCGGGTATCGGTTCTGTAGTTGGTGGTACAAACGGTGCTAATCCTTTGTGGGATGACATTACTAATTTGTACAAACAAATTGCTATTGACAACGCTGATATCGGAAACTTGGCATATTGCACAAACCCACAAGTTGTAGACAAATTGCAAAACACTCCAAAGCAGTCAAGCGGTGTTGAGGGTAATTTCATCATGAACCAACCTAACTTGCTTAACGGGTTCAATTGCGCTGTTACAACTTCTGTGTCAAGCACCTTGACAAAAGGTACTTCAAGCGGTGTTTGTTCTGCTATTTTCTTCGGTAACTGGGCAGACCTTGGTTTGGCTTCATGGGGTGGTATGGACATCCTAGTGAACCCTTACACCAAAGGCAAAGACGGTATCACTGAGGTGATTTTGAACACTTACCTTGACGCGAATGTACACCGTCCTACTAGCTTCGCGGCTATGTTGGATGCGACTACTTAATAGGTTTTTACTCCCACTTGCCCCGCTGCCGTAAATGGCGCGGGGTTTTGGGGTGAGATGAAGATAAAATTTATAAAGTCACCCGCTAAATTTGGACTTGCCTATTTCCAAGGCGATGAAGCTGAGTTTGAAGAAAAGCAAGCTAAAAGCCTCATAGATGCTAAATACGCGGTTGAAGTAGAACAGCCGAAAGCAAAGAAAAAAGCCGAATGAAAAACGTAGTTACTCGCACGTATCAAAGTACGTCTTACATCACAGTATCTGACCTAAAAAAACACTTAAGAATAGTCAGCAATGATGATGATATGTACATAGCGCGTCTTTTAGATGCGTGTTTTGAATACGCGAGTAACTTCGTTGGCTTTGAGATGCGCAAGTCTACGGTAGATTATTTCTTTGAAGATACCACGGACGGTAAGTTTCACATCCCTGCAAGGGTACTTTCTTTGACCTCGGTTAAATATCGCGATTCAAACGGGGATTTGCAGACAATGGCAAGCACTGACTATGATGAAGTCTTGACTATATCCGCGAATTACGGTTACGATGTGGCATTAATCAACTCCGCGCCTACTCTTTATGACCACGGATGGAGATATAAAATTACCGTTGTAGAAGGGTTCGGAATATCAAGCGATTCAATAGACGTTTCAAAGATGTTCCCTGAGGATTTAAGGCACGCTATTTATTTGTTCGCGGAACATTTGTACACTCAAAGAGGTTCGCAAGTAATTGGTACTATCGTGCAGCCTTTGGATTGGAACCACGAACATTTACTCTATAAATACGCAATAAGAGAATTCGTATGAACAGCGGGTTAATGGATTCTTTGATTCAAGTGCAAACGCCTACTTATACGAATAGTGCGTATGGGGTAGCGGTTAAACCTTCGGGATATTCTACCGTTAAAAACATATGGGCGAGGATTCAATACAACGGGGGCAGTGAAGCGATGGCAGCGGATAAAAGAGAATACCGCGAAACCGCGTCTGTATCGGTGCATTATATTGACGGAAATACCATAGGTGTAACGGATGTTTTATACTTCGATTCTAAGCGGTGGAACATAAAAGGCATCCAGCACATAGGACGTAGGCAATACATTAAAATGGAGGTTGAAAATGTCAGCTAAAGTTAAAGGTATTGGGGACGTTGTAAAGGCGTTTAATAATATGAAAGAGTTGGAGGTTAAAGATGTGTTAAGAAGCGCGGGGCAAGGCATAATAAACGCAGCACGGGCAAATTGTAAAAACCACTATGTTAAACCTCAAATTGATTTTATCACAAAGAACGAAGACAAATATCCGAACACTGTTCTTTTGGGTATTAAGGGCGGTAATAAAAACGGTAGCAACACTCTTACGGTACCCGCGATGGCGGTAATTGAGGAGTTTGGGACAGCGGTAAGGGTTCGCAAAGACGGGAGTACTACAGGTTATGTGGCGGCACGTCCTTTCATGCGTCCTGCGGTGGACTCGAACAGAGAAAGAGTTACCAAGATAATCAAAGAGGGCATAACCGATAAGATTGAAAAACAAGCAAAAACTAATAATTTATAAATCATGGCAGAAACAGCAGGTGCAATAAACGGCACACTAATCAAATTGTACAAGGATGTATCAGGCACTTTGAAGCCTATTGCAAACCTTGTTTCAGACGATTTCAACATTGATAAAACAATGATTGAAGTTACTTCAAAAAGTTCAGGCGCGGGTAGTGAATTTATCACAGGTCGCTATACTTGGAGTTGCAGCGCGGAATCCATCACAGAGTACGACACTTCTGTAGGTTCTAGCGAAATGTCCCTTCAGGATATTTTGACTGACCTATTGGCGGGTACTTCGTGGAGTGTAGTAATTGGAACAGGTGTAACAGGTGACTTGAAACTAAGCGGAACGGCTTATATTTCAAACGTAGCGGGTTCAAACCCTGATAACGATAAGTCAACCTTTACTTGTGATTTCCAAGGAACAGGCGTTCTTACCGTAGGTACATTCGCATAATGAATCACCCAATTAAATTTGACTGGCTCGCGATTGAGAAAATTAGCGAAGCGCAAAGCCATTTAAGCCTTGATGCAACGGCAAACCAATTTAATACTTTATTAACAAGTTTAAAGTTTGCCCGCACCGTTTTATTCCACGGAATAGAAGGTGGATATAGAGAACAAGGTACTGAATGCCCTTTCAAGTCAAGTGAAGACGTAGCAAAAGAAGTTAAAAAATTCTCGGACGTTGCGCCCGTGTTGGAACAATACACCAAAGCGGTGCAAGAATTCTATGCACCTGTTGAGGAATCAGACGATAAAAAAAAAGCGCAGAACCCCTAACATTTAAAAAGATAAGGGCGATGTGCTACGGATATGGATTGAGGGAAAAAGAAATGAATGTTTCAAGCCCTCAATTCATATCTTTGTTCTTGCAAGGTAATTCGATGCGTGAAGCTGAAAGTATCAAAGCAGGGTGGGAACAAGCGCGTTTAATTGCAACAGCAATGAGCAAGGACGCAAAGAAAATTAAATTCTCTTGGGAAAGGAAAAGGTCTAAAGTCAAAATTGATGAATCTGTATTTGATAAGTTTACTTTTGAGGAAGGCAGACCATTACTACCAAGCGATTTAGCAAGATTAAAAATTGGAAGCAGGTAAGGCAATATATTCGATTCTCAGCGGTGATAGTAACGTGACCGCAATAACCCCGCGTATCTACGGAAATGAAGCGCGACAGGGTATTATTTTGCCTTGCGTTGTGTATTCTATAATTAGCGACACCCCCCACAATTCCAAGTCAGGATATAGGGCGGTAACTTCAAGAGTTCAGTGTTCATGCTATGCGGATAAATACGAGGACGCGCAAGCACTGGCAATTGTGGTTAGAAATTCTTTAGCGGATAAGGCTTTAGGAACTTACGGCGGTGTGACGGTTCAAAACATTAAATGGGATAGCTCGCAAGACTTCACAGACGATGCGGGGCAAGATGGAATATTTCATGTAGCGGTTGATTTTATGGTTTACTATGGCTAAGAAGAATCAGTTAAACGTAAGTATAGGCGTAGACTCCAAAGGCTACGAAAAGTCATGGGATGAAATAATTAAAATCACCCAAGAAAGCGGCAACGACTTAGAGAAAGAAGCCGCGAAAATGGCGTTAGCCGTTTCCAAAAAGATTGAGAAAATGTCCCCTAAATCACAGGCGCGTCAGTTGGAGACACTGACCGTTAAGATGGTTGAAATGGGAATGGAAGGTACACAAGCCTTCAATATGGTTACTAAGTCAGCGGGGGAACTTAAAGCCACTATAGACGATGCAAAAGGTTTTATAGATGCGATGCGTCCTGATGCCCCATTTAAGGCATTAAACACAACTTTAGGGGCAAGTGCGCAAGCCTTTGCGGGTGTACAGGGTGCAATGGCTTTATTCGGCGCGGAGAGTGAAGACCTACAAAAGACCTTAATCAAGGTTCAGGGCGCAATGGCTTTGGCTGAGGGGTTCAAAGCTATTGATGGATTGACAGACGGTTTTGCGCAGTTAAACATGGTTATCAAGCAAAACCCTTTAATTGCAGGTGCTACGGTTATTGCAGCGGTGGTAGGTACTATTATTGCAACAACGGACGCAACCAAAAAACTAACAGAAACTCAAAAGAACTTCAATGATATTTCTGAAAAGAGCATTGCAAATTATATTTCCGAGGCAACCGAAGTAAAGGCACTTAGTACTTTAATATTAGACGAAAAGCAATCTAGGGAAGTAAGAACAGCAGCATTAGAAAAGCTACAACAGAAATACCCTGATTATCTTAAAAATCTTTCAATTGAAACATCTAAATTATCAGACCTTAAAAAAGGCATTGACGATGTTACAGAGGCTTTGTTTCAACGTGCCAAGGTTCAAGCTGCATTAGACAAATTAAGCGAATTAGGCGCAAAGCAATTAGAGGTTGAACTTGCCCTACAAAGAGAACAAGAACAAGCCTTAAAGCAAACAGATATGGGTGCTTTTGGTAAGGCGGGTTTTGATGATGCTGTAAAAACAAGGCAATCATATCTCAAGTACTTACAAAATGATGTAAAGCGTCAGACAGAGGAAATAAGCGCATTCTTAAAGAAACAAAATCAAACTATTGTTACAGATTTAGTTTCACCTGAACAAACTACCACAACTAAAGATAAAGCAACTAAAGTTAAAACACCTGCAAAAAATGCAGGATTTGCAGCAGATGAATTCTTTGGCGGTAAGTTTAACGCAACCACAGGTAAAACAGATTACACACAAGCAGCAGCCCCATTGATAACGTCATTAGATAATATCAATAAAGGCTTAGATAAGCTACCTGATGGATTTGGGCAAGCAACAGCAGCACAAAGGGCGTTTGCAGCTCAAATAGTTAAAACAAATATTGAAGCAGAGAATCAAAAAATTGTTTTAGATAGGATGGTTGAAATGACCGAAACCGTATCAAGAGCAATTAAAACTTTAATGGTAGATGCAATTAGTGGATTTTCTATGGCTTTAGGTGAGTCTTTAGGCGGTTCTCAAGATGCAATGCAAAACTTTGGGAAACAGCTTTTAAATGCGATAGCGGGCTTTATGGAAACACTATCTAAGGCAATGATTGCAGCAGCGATTGCATCTGAGTTATTTCAAAAGATGCTTTTCCCTAATCCTCTAGCTGCTTTAGGTGCGGGTGTGGCTTTAGGTATTGCAGCTGGTGTAGTTAAGGCTCAAATGAATAAAGGAATCCAAGGCGAAGGATTTACCAAAGGCGGGGTAATTGGTGGCAATTCGTTTTCAGGAGATAGGCTACTTGCGCCCGTCAACTCAGGTGAAATAATATTCAACACTGGACAGCAAAACGAACTACTAAAAATGGTTAACAATGGCGGTTCGGGTAGTGGATATATTGCAGAAACAAGAATATCAGGGCGCGACCTTGCTATTATTTTAAAGAAACACAGTCAAGACGTTACCCGTGGCTAAACAGTACGAAGGATATTGGAAAAGCGTTAACGACACTGATTGGAGTGTTGAACTACACAATGAAGATGTGACAGGTGCAACACGCGAATTAAAGGTTAAAGACCCACAAATTATTCATGATGGGGATGTTGACCGATTATATGAAAACCCAATAAGAAACAGCCGTGCATCTATTACGTTTGTAATGCGTGATGAAAACGACTACGGCAACTTTGAGTTAATTGCCTTAGACCATGAACAAGAATGGAATATGCGCATTTACCGCGAAGGTACTTTGTATTGGGTAGGGCGAGTATTAGCTGACCAATTTACATTCCAACGCGAAGCACGCGAAACAGGATGGGCAACCGTTACCGTTCAAGCTGTGGACGGATTGCAGCTTTTAAAGGATTACAAAATGGACGCTTCTATGTTCACCATAGATGACAGACAGGATGTAATCACTTTGATAGTTTTAATACTTAGAAAATTAGGTTTAGAATCTGCATGGTCAAGTTCTACATATATCTATGACCAAACACAAATAACTAACACAACAGCGTCAGGTGAAAGGATAATGTTTGACACGGTTCGAAGCCTTGCCTTTGTAAACAACTTAGACATATTTAAGGCAAATGAGGAGCTTGAATGGGTGGATTGTTACACGGCATTAGAAATACTTTTAAAAGGTGTTCTAATGGGGGCAAGATTTAAGCATGACAAGGGCGGGTATTGGATTTTACACCCTGCAAATTATGATGACGCGGATTGGACTTATGATAGCTATGATGAAACAGGAACACCACTTACATCAAATACATCATATACTCATAGAAAACTTATTGACACTGACACAGACCGTCCAAAATTTGAAACATTCCCTGAGATAACATATCAGCCAACAGTAAGAAGTTTTACCGCTGAGTTTGACAGGCGTAATGGGGTTTTAGAAACAAAGACAACTTCAAACACTACTTCAATACAAGCCACACACACCAATATTAAAAACGGTGGAACGGCAGCGGGGAGAGTTGTAAGGGTTAATTTTAAGGTCACGTTTGATAATTATTCGCCTAACGCTATAAACAAGTACGAACTACTTTATAGGGTGTATGCGAATAACCCAAGCACATCTCAAAAATACGAATGGTATAACGGCGCGTGGGCTGCAATTGGTTCAACACCTGCCAACAATAAAATCAAAATAGACTTAGCAGAATGGAAAGCGGGTGGGCAAACCATTACGCAAAACATGGAACTAAGCGAACCCCCAAGCGGAGCAAGTGAAATATACGCGGAGTGTTCTATGCAAAAAAGGACAGGCACTATAACAGGCGCAACGCGGGGCGGTGTTGTTATTGTAAGTTGGTTGACACCTACTACAACAGCGCACGCATTCACTGGCTACATTGTAATATCACAAGCCTACAATGACGCTGCTGAATATAAATTCGAGCAAAGAGCAAACTACATAAGCAACGTAGATACCCCGCGCGATACAAACAGCGAAAACCCAATAGAGGGTTTAGCATTTTACAAAGGCAAAATAACAGACGTTGGTTCAGTTCAAGTATTCAACGGAACAAACTATGTAGACGCGGGGGATTTTGGCGCACCATGGACAACCTTAGCAGGGGACTTGCCTGAGTTATACGCTAATACTTGGGCGGGTATGTATTCAGATTTTGTTCCTGAGATAAGAGCAAACATTCATGATGATGGGACTTATGCCGTAATTGATTCATATTATTTTGATTCTAAGATATGGATTTTCAACGGTGGCAATCATGACCTTTATAGGGATTTTATAAGCGGTGTATGGGTAGCGGTTGAAACAAACTACACAAACGTTACAGATGATGGAGAGGGCGAAAGAATACTCAAACAAGTTGAAGTAGACCAAGACAAATTCCAAGAATTAAATATTGAAGCATCAAGGGTTAGAAGCGTATTAGGTTCTATGGGCGAGTTGATGATGATTGACATTATTAACAATGGCGAAAGCGCACCAACGTCAGACCCTGCCACAGATAAAGAATATGTAGTTGGATTAAAGTACAATTACAACTCAGGAGAGCCATACTTTACATGGAAAGTAAGGGAATATGTAAGCCCTTCTGCGGGTTCGTTTTCCCCTGACGTGAATGTGGTAACTACCAATACAACCATTTCTCAAACTTCAGGATATGTTATTTATGACGCGTCAAGTGGTAGCGGGAATATAACTTTAGCAGCACCAACAGCGGTAGCAAATACTGCGGTTTATGTGATTAAAAATAGCGGTGCTACTTACGATGTAATATTTGATTGTGCGGGTTCTGAGACAATAGACGGCGCGGGTACTTTTACAATTAACGCGGGGGATTCAATTACGGTTTATTCTGATGGTTCTAATTATAAAATAGTGTAATGGCATACGAAAAGAAACCATATAGCGCAGCGGACATAGGTAGCGGAAACGTAAGCGATACGGAGTTTGACTATCTAAACGGTGTTACATCTCCACTTCAAACTCAAATAGACGGCAAAGCGGCTTCCTCTCATAGCCATATAATATCCGATGTTACAGGACTGCAAACAGCTTTAGACGGCAAAGAGCCTACCATTACTAACGGGTTTGGGATAAGCGGAACAACTACAAAGGCGGTAGCGTTAACAACCGCGCAAGCCTTTGCCACAGCCGAAACAACTTTATCCGCAGCTACTTACGCGGATATTACGGGGGCTTCTGTTTCTTTAGCAGCGGGGACGTGGTTGATATTAGCTACAATAAATGGTAGTTCACAAACCACAACAGCAACGGTATTAATAGCCGCAATTACGGACGGTTCAAATACTGTTATTGTAGAGGGTGCGCAACATATAGTAGCAGGTACGGCAACTGTTAGGACGTGGGGTAATGTAACTCTTTCTGCCATTGTTTCACCTTCAGGAACAACTACATATAAATTACGGGGAGCAAGGGGACAAACAACGCAAACAGGTAACTGTATAGTATCGGACGGTACTGGTCAAGGTACGGCAAATAACGTGAGTAATAACTCAGATAAATCAACTTCAATAAGAGCAATAAGAATAGCATAATGGCATATATAAATTTTGACAAGGCAGCTGAGTTCTTCATAACCACACGAAAAGGTGATGACTTTCAAATGGCGTTTTCAAACGTGCAAATTGACGGGGTGGATATAACAAGTTCTTACACCGCATCAATGATAGTTCGCGCGTCCGAAGGTGCAACCGCACTTCTAACGTGGGAAACACCCAACGAAATAGTAATAACAACAGGGCATATAGCGTGGAACGTTCCCGCGTCTGCAATGGATGTTACGTCAGGGGTTTACCTTTATGATTTAAAAATAACCGCACCCGATGGAGTTAAAACAACATGGGTATACGGGACGTTCACAATTAATCCTGAATTCTCATGATAACCTTTGACATAACTGTAAGTGGAAACGTAGAAATAAGCCCTGCAAACGGTGGGACGGTTACGTTTCAAATTGAGCCAATAGCGCACTCAGTTCCCGCAGGTGGAACTAGCGGGCAAGTATTAGCAAAGGCAAGCGGTGACGATTACGATGTAGAATGGGTTAATCAAACAGGGGGCAGCGGTGGTGTGTCCGATGGTGACAAAGGCGATATAACTGTTTCGGGCGGTGGGGCTACATGGACTATTGACAATGGGGCTGTGACAAATGCCAAGGTAGGCACTGGCATAGACGCTGCAAAAATCGCGGACGGTTCTGTTTCAAACGCGGAATTCCAATACTTGAACGGTGTTACCTCTGCCATTCAAACCCAATTAGACAACAAGGCAGACGAAGGTACAGCGGTTGCATTTACTTCTGTAAACATTAATGGCACGGGCGGAAACGGCCATATTCATTTAAAGCATCAAAGCGGCGACCCTAACGTAAGCGCGAGCAATACAGCTATTTGGGCGGATAACGCGGGGGATTTGTACGCAAAGAATGACGGTAATCCAAAGGCTAAAGTACTAACCGCGGACGCCATAGGCTCAACCGTTCAAGGGTATTCAAGTGTACTAGCTAATACTACCGCTTCATTTACCACAACCGATGAGGGCAAACTTGATAACATAACAATTACCCAAGCGGTTAACCTTGACACGCTAGAAACCGATTCGCATACGCATAGTAATAAGGCGGTATTAGACGCTACCACTGCAAGTTTTACAACAGCAGACGAAACCAAATTAGACGGTATTGAGGCATTGGCAGACGTAACAGATGCGGGAAATGTAGGTAGTTCTATTGACGGGGCAACAGCTAAGACAACCCCCGTAGATGCGGACACTATGCCGTTAATCGATTCAGCCGCCTCTAACGTGCTAAAAAAGGTAACGTGGGCGAACATTAAAGCTACATTAAAAACGTATTTTGACACGCTATACCAAGCAGCAGGAACATACCTAACAAGTGCCAATATAACCCAAACTATTACAAACGGTGTAACGGACAAAGCACCAAGCGAAGACGCGGTATTCGATGCACTAGCGGGCAAACAAGCGACCTTAGTAAGTGGCACGAATATTAAATCTGTAAACGGTAATTCGTTGTTAGGTAGTGGGGATTTAACGATAGATGTCGGAGGATATTACGACCCCGCATATTGGGAATACTACGACCATTTCCACCATACCGCGAATATCTCAGGGTATAATTATACGATTTCTAACTCAGGCACGGGTTCGGGTGGGGCAAGTCAAGCAAGCGAAGCAGACCACCCAGGCGTTTGGCGTGTGTCGTGCGGTACTACTTCAACGGGTTTTGCAAACTTAAACCACGTTCAATCTACCTCATGGTTTTACTTCAATGACGGTGCTATTGTTTTCGAAGCATGGGTTAAACTTCCTACCACGTTAAGCGACGGCACAGACAACTACATAGTAAGATGCGGACTAGGACAAAGCACGTCAGGAGACGGAAACAACGGTGCATTCTTTAAATACAACCACGCTTTAAACGGTGGGGATTGGACATTCGTAATGCGTGCAGCTGGCGCGGACGTTTTGAGTATTGACACGAACACAGCAGCAGCCGCGAATACATGGGTAAGACTTAAATTTACCATAGCAGCAAGCACACAAGTCGCCGAGGTGTTTATTAACGGGACTTCGGTTGGTAGCGGAACACCGTCTTCTACAATTGGCAGTCAGTTAGTAGGCTTGATGTTCCAAGTTGTTAAGTCAGCGGGCACTACCACAGAGCATTTCTACATAGATTCACTATACATAAAACAAACATTCTAATGATAACAATTAATAAAACCTTCACAGAATCCACCGTATGCGATGGCGCGGAGTGGAAAGTAATTTACTACCGCAAAAACGGTATTGTTGAATGCACCGCTGTACTTTATTTATATGAAGGTGACAGCCTATTCAAAACCATCGAACAGCCTATGCCGTCCGAAATCTACGAAGCGTGGGGGGAAGATGACAGCGTTGTGCAAGATTGGCTATTTAGCGAAAACGGGATTTCATGATTACGATGGCACTAAAACAACCCGAAACGAATAACTGGATAAGGTGGGCGGTAGGCATAATTGTAACGGTTATACTTGCCTTAGTGGTTCACATTGGCAACGAAGGCAGCGAAATGAAAAAAAGGTTGTCAGCAATGGAAGCGATACAAGCCGCGCACCAAGAAAACCAACGGATAACGGAAAAGAAAATAGACAGAATTGAAACTAAGATTGATATACTCATAGAGAAAAAATGAACTACTATAATTTTATGTCGGGTGGCATGACCCCCTCACACCTACTTGCAGCGTTGTCATTTGCAGCGTGCGGGTGGTTTGTTTACAAAGCTGTTACAGCAGCAACACGAAAAAAGAGCAGCAAAAGAACCCCCGTTAAATGGGATTGGAAATTTTGGATAAGGGATAATTGGAAAGAAGCAATCCAACACGCGGTAATAATGTTCGCTTTAGTAAGATTTGCGGCTGAGATACTAGCTAAATCAGGCGTGGATTCAGAGGTAATAAATAGCGAAGACCCTATGTGGATTTACTTTGTAATTGGCGTGCTTAAATCGTGGCTTCTTGATTATTGGAAAAAGCGGAAAGGGTAATCACCCCAACAATACAAAGTCCATTACATACCCATTAGGGAACATCGTAGCCCACACACTCCAATACTTGTCAGGCACTACTTGACAACCTGCAGACCACCTTTCAATAAGCGAACCAAGCCCGCCTCTGTGTAAATTGATGCCATATAGCCCCGTGGTTTGTACGCCTTGATTTATTACGTTGTCTTTATTCCCGTCGCGGTAAATCTTCATAGGCTCAATCTGTCTGAAAAACGGCATAGAAAGCCATAGGGTTTTCCAATTTGAAGCGGTGTTAAATACGTGGCAATTCTTTACAATTTGATTTTCCACGGCTATAGCAGTGCCAGTGATACCGCCTACGGTGAGTGGATTCATAACATAGTGCCTACCTGCTGTGGTGGAGCATGGCGCGCAGTCAACTAAAAGACCACGGTCAAACAACACGGCAAAGTCATCGTATGTATTCGTTAATGAATAATCCGTGCGGATGTAAACTATTTGCTTTCGCTTAGGTAGTGTGTAATTCAACCTGCTTAGTTTAGCGGTAACGTAAGCCGTTAACTTTGTTTTCGTGTCGTTGCCGTACTTCCCGTCTACATCGGTAGTAAATCCGTTGTCGCAGAGGAATTGTTGAAGGCGTTTTATTTCTTGTGGTGTCATAGGTTTTCTATTTCGGTTTTAACGTTTTCAAAATAATGTATCCAATCCTCTAGATTTTCTAATAGGTCTTCTTTTTTAAGTACGCTTAACATTTCTTTAACTGCAATTAAAGCGCATTCTTTGGATGAGTTAAATGTCATAGGCGCATTCATTACTGCGGGTACTGAATCCTCAGTATAAAGCACGTTTACTTTTATTTGATAGTTGCCTACTAACTCTATTGATTTTTCTTTAGGTCTCATTTTATTATCATTATAGCCCCAACCAATCCCGCTGCAAAGTGTCCGATTTTGGCAAGTCTTTTGCCACGTTTCTGTTTAGTGTTGAGTTGTTCGTTCTTCTTTATTAGGTTTGAAATTCTGTCTGTCTTAATTGAATCAAGTTTCAAGGCTTCTTGAATCCATGCCGAATCCTTCGACCATTTGTTCTGATATTCATTAACAAGGGCAACGTTGAGTTGCCCACTGAGGAGCTGTCTAACCACCTCGCGCTGACAGCTTTCTTTTGTTCCACTATCTGTGAAGCCTCGGCAAACGTTATTCCATGTTGAATCATATACCCATCGTGTAACTGAATCAGTAATATACCCGTATCGCTGTCTGATTTTGTAGATGGTGTCGGTTCGTTCGTATCGTAATCTGAGTGTATCATGTTTGGTAATTGTTTGTGGTGTTTGTTCTGTATTCTCGGCAACGATAAAGATAATCATTGCAAGGGCTACGATAATGGCTATAACGGCAAGTCTCATACTACCACCTCCACGCATTCCCATTTTTCGCTTCCATCGCTACCTTGCCACTTCTGCTGCAATATTTTCCTATACCCGCCATCTTCTTTGTATTCTTGAATATATCGCAAATATGGGGTAATTGTGTATATTACTGGAGTGTTTATACCTACAAACACAAAGCCGCGTTCTTTTTCTTCTGTGTTGCTCATTTCTCGTATGTTTTAGCCGTTCCGCCTTTTGTTTCCCATACCTTTAAAGGTTCGCATACCACAGCCACACCGTCAATAAGTTTAACCGTAGCTATGTAATCACGCGGGTATTTAAACTTAGTCTGTATAACCCCATTGGCATCGTAAAAACCAATCAACGGGTATACATCATCCCCTATTTTTGCTTTATCTTTGTTTATGACTGCTTGCACGTTTGCAAACTAAGGGGTAATATTTGAGATATGCAATAGGCATCCCTTATTTGGAATCATTCTAAATTACTGAAAACGCTTGCAGAAATAAAAAACCGTTGTACATTTGCCACATGGAAAACATGGAACAATACATCGGCAGAAAGATAAAGGGGTTTAAGTTTAGAGAAACAAATAAAGTTGATTATGCTAAAAGTATGAATAGATACATTGGTGAAATAGGTGAAATAGTGGCAATAGGAAAACACTCATTTAAAGTTAGGTTTAAAGATAACTATTGGTACTATCCATTTTTACCATCTATAAAACACCTTATACCAATAGAGACGAAAACCATAACCAAAGAAGAAGCAACCGCCTTAATTGAAAGCATGACTGGCGATAAATACGAAATCATATGAACTACTTTGAACTAAGAGAATGGAAAGATGGCGAAGCGGAAAGCGTTGCCCGTTCCAAAAAGTACTGGTCAATTCAGCGCAACCGCGTTTCAAGGGCTATCGAACACAAAGAACGAAACAAGGTTGAACAATGGGCATCTAACCAAGTAAGGAAATTCTATGGCAAGTGAAATAGGATACTTTGCAGGCATGGCATCATTGCTACTAGTTGCCATCCTCGGCTTTGCCATTTGGATAATAATTAAGGATGACTTAAAATGACTGACATCATAATAATAGCAATGTACGGGGTACTTGCTTACTACACAATTAAAGGAGAATAAACAATGACAATTTGGAAATATGAAACGTCTTTTGATGGACAGTTTACCATTAAAATGCCAAAAGACGCAGAAATACTATGCGTGCAGAGAGATGAGAAAACAAGCATACCTTGTATATGGGCTTTGGTTAATCCCGAAAACGAAGAAGAACTAAGGCATTTCGAACTTTATGGAACTGGTCACAGCATCCCTAACGTAGGCGTTAATCGTAACTATATTGGAACATACCAATATCAGAAAGGCGAGTTTGTAGGACACCTATTTGAAATAAGATGAAACACTACCAAACAAGAATAGCCTTTGCCGAAAAGGAAATAAAGCGATGGGCTAGGACTTTGTACATTGTAACAGATACACTTCCCGCAGGTCAGCTAACAAATTTGAAACCTTTAGAGAAACTCAACCAAGCAAACCGCATCCGCAAATACTACATAGCCAAGAACTATGAATATGTACGGGCAAGAATGAAAAATAAGAAATGAACGTAATAAATTTTAGCGGTGGGCGTACCTCTGCATACATGACTAAGCGATTGATAGACGAAGGTGGCGAATACTTTGTCACCTTTCAAAACACTGGCAAAGAGATGCCTCAAACGCTTGACTTTATAAACGAGTGCGATAAAAGGTGGAATCTGAATATCCTTTGGTTAGAGTATCGTTTTGGTAGCAACTATGAAGTTGTCACATATGAAACCGCTTCACGGAATGGAAGACCGTTTGCTGAACTAATAGCGCATAACAAGCAATTCCTACCCAATCAGCGAATGAGATACTGCACCCGTGAATTGAAAATAAACACGCTTAAACGCTATCTTAAAAGCATAGGCATAAAGGAATATACATCGTTTAACGGTATACGCCATGACGAGCCTCGGAGATGGGCTAAGATTAAAGCAAGCGATTACGATGTAGAGTTACCTCTTGTTAAATGGAAAACAACCAAGGCAGATGTATTGAACTTTTGGAAAGAACAAGATTTCGATTTAATGGTAAATGAGCCATACGGAAACTGCGACTGCTGTTTTCTAAAGGGTAAAGGTAAATTAGCAATCATAGCAAAAGAAAAACCAGAATTATTTGATTGGTGGATTGCCCATGAAAAAAACTCTACATTCAAAAAAGAAATAACTTACGCGCAAATAAGAGATAAAGCACAGAAACAAATAGGGCTATGGGATAACGACCCTTCGTTTGAATGCTTCTGCAATATAGATTAATTTGCATAAGTAAAAACTTATCCGTATACTTGCAACAACGACAGAATGATAATCACTAAAGATATTTGGAACGGGGCTAACGGTATTAATTACCGCATTCTGTCGTTGGTATGCGCCCCGTTCCTTCATTTTTTACAACGACATGAATCTACTAATTCCAAACAAAGACACTACAACTAAGCAGCTAACAGATAGGCTTATTGAGTTGCAGCATGAACGCGATGCGTTAGACCCGAAATTACTAAGTAACAAACTTAGGCTTCTAGACATTGAAGCTGAGATGTTTGCCATTTATCGAAGATTTACCTATAAAACATGGGAAAGGGCAAAAAATGGCTAAGAGGTTTATCGATACAGAACTATTCGAAGATGAATGGTTTTCTGAATTGTCAACAGATGCCAAGTTGTTATGGATATACTACATAACACGGTGCAACCATGCAGGGTTATTGAAGTTTAATAAAAGGCTCATTGAGTTTCAGACTGGCATTAAGAATATTGAAAGGGTATTTGAACAGTTGGGAAACCGTTTAATAAGGGTTAGTGAAGTATTATATTTCTGTCCTAAGTTTATTGAGTTCCAATACCCAAACTTCCCAAACTCACAAGTTAGGCAACAAAACAGCGCAATTAAACTTTTACTTGAAAATAATATAAATCCTGAAACCCTTACTGTATCAGATACTTTTAACAGTATACAAACAGTTAGTAAAGACTTAACTAAGTCTTATGAATATGAACATGTACATGAACATGGGGGAAGTAAAGAAAAGAAAATCGATTTTGAAGTTTTTTGGAATCTTTATCCTAACAAGGTGGCAAAGTCTAAATGTATTCCAAAATGGAACAAGCTAACAAGTGAGGAACAACAAAAGGCAATCGATACACTACCCAAATTTGTACAACACAAACCGTTTCCGTCATACACACACCCAAACCCTGAAACATATCTGAATCAGAAACGGTGGGAAGATGAATTAGTAATGCCAACGTCTAACAACCGTCTTTCAGGAGAGGGTGTAATGGAATCAAGAAGGGAGTTTGTGCCATGAGTTTTGAATTATACCATATAGACATAAAAGGGCGAACAAGTGGCAGCTTAAAAGTGAAATGCCCGAAATGCAGCGACAACCGCACTAATAAAAGCGACAAGTCTCTAAGTGTAAACATTGAAAAAAAGGTTTGGCATTGCCACTACTGCGGGTGGTCAGGCTCACTGAATGAACGCAAAGAGGACATAAAGTATGAATTGCCAGTGTGGAAAAACGAAACGAATCTACCTGACGCAGTTCTAAAATACTTCGAGGGTAGGCGTATAAGCGCAGAAACCCTGCTTAAAATGAATATTACTTCGCAGGTGGAGTATATGCCACAAATTGAAAAGAAAGTGTCTGTAATATGTTTTAATTACTTTTTTGGTGGTAAGTTGGTAAATGTCAAGTATAGGGACGCGGCAAAGAATTTCAAACTTCACAAGGGCGCGGAATTGATTTTGTACAATTTGGATTCTGTTATAGCAGCCGAGGACGTTTGGATAACAGAGGGCGAAATGGATGCGCTGAGTTTGATTGAAGCGGGTATTTATAACGTTGTAAGTGTTCCAAACGGGGCAAACGAAAACACACAGTACCTTGACCGACACATGGAGTTATTCGATTCTGTTAAACGGGTTCATTTGTGTGTTGATAACGACACGAAGGGACGCGAACTAAGGGAAACACTAGCCGACAGATTTGGTAAAGAACGCTGCGACTATGTGGTTTTTCAGGGGTATAAAGATGCTAACGAATATCTAATTGCAGAGGGTAAAATAAAACTAAGGGAAGCCGCCTATAATTTTACTGAGTTTCCTCTATTGGGGGTGTTTACTATAAAGGATATTCAGGACGATATTTACGACTTGTATCAGAACGGATTACCTCAAGGCGTGGACACGGGCATGAATGGATTTGACAAGTTATTGAAATTTCACAAGGGGTATCTTACTACAATAACGGGAATCCCTGGGCATGGTAAATCAGATTTCTTAGACCACATTTTAATCAAACTAAACACTAGGCACGGGTGGAAGGGTGCATTTTACAGCCCTGAGAATAGACCTACACAGCTTCACTTTAGCAAGTTGGCGCGTAAAATAACGATGCGACCTTGGTTCGGGGAACACCGCATGAATGAAAGCGAGTTGCAAAGTGCCATGTTCTTCTTAGATGAAACGGTTTATTTTATCAAACCTGAAAACGATTTTACACTAGACAGTATTTTAAGCCATGTAAAGTTACTGAGAAACAGAAAAGGCATAGACTACTTTGTAATTGACGCGTGGAATAAGTTAGAACACCAATACAGCGAAAGCGAAACAAAGTATATCGGGCAATCATTGGACAAGCTTGTGAACTTTTGCGAAAGGAATAACGTTCATTGCTTTTTAGTGGCGCACCCTACCAAGATACGAAAGGATAATGGGTTTTATGAAGTGCCTAATCTTTATGACATAGCAGGCAGTGCCAACTTCTTTAACAAAACGGACAACGGTATAACGGTCTACAGAGATATGAGAAACGACATTGTAGAAGTTCACGTTCAAAAGGTGAAGTTTTCACACTGGGGGGAAATCGGTATGCAGAAATTTAACTACGACAAAACAACAGGACTATATTTAGAAACACTATGACGGACACATTCACAGCAGCCCTAGACATATTAACGGGCAGAGGCTTTCCAAACGCGTTAGAGATAGCGAATGAAATTGAATTCCAAACTAGATTAAAGACCATACAGCGTCCGAAATCTTTTGAGGACGACAAGAATAGGCTATTTGAGATTATCAAAGACTATGTTCCTACATACTGCGCAGGTAAGAAACCTATTCAAAACAGATTAGGCGAAACAATCGGCTACAAAGAGTTAAGAGAACGCCTAACAATCGAGGCGGTAAACTCTAAATCTCGTAAAGGTGAATTAGTTATGGTAAGGCAGATAATGATGTACTTTTTACGCGAAAAATCGGGGTACGGATTGAAGCAAATAGCATACTCATTTGGTGGGCGTGACCATTCCACCGCTATCCATTCAAAGGACACGGTAATAAATTACATGGACGTGGATAGGAAGTATAAGGCAATGATTGAGGAAATCGGCAAGGCTTATTTAGAACGTTTCTAAATTACTAAAAGTGCTTGCAGAAATGGAAAGTGTATGTATCTTTGTGCTATGAAACATATACAAGACGCATCATTAAACGGGTTTGTTATACTTACCGCTAAAAAGAATAACGTAACGTTTTTAAGTAAGGCAGATGTAAACGAAGGTGATTTGGTTAGTTACGGCCATAGCAATGGCAAACTTATGTACAGAAAAGTATTATCAATTACCGAAAAGAGACCACAAGCGGGGAAGTTTATAGACGAATCAAATAGGCGCACACATTACACCGCTATTCTTTCTGAGCCTGATAGTATAGAAGAATTCGATTAAGCCAACTCATAACCCCCGCCCGCCCGATAAGCCCCTCCGCTATCGGGTTAAGGCGGTGAAAAGCGACAATGAAAAATTACAATCCAAATAAAAATGTTTATGAAGCGGCTGTAGAACGCATAGATTTTACATTTAAAAACTTTGAAAGGATATATCTGTCATTTAGCGGCGGTAAAGATTCAGGGGTTATGTTAAACTTAGTATTGGATTATATGCGTCAAAACGGTATCACTGAAAAAATAGGTGTAATGATACTTGACAATGAGGCAAATTATGAATACTCTTTGAAGTTCATGCACAAAATACTACAGGATAATATAGACTTGTTGGATGTTTACTGGTGTTGCCTGCCAATAACATTGCCTTGCACGGTTTCAAGTTATGCAACAGAATGGCAATGCTGGGGCGTTAAAGATGAATACAAGTGGATTAGACCCATGCCAAAGGAAGATTACATTGTCAATATAAACAATCATAAATTCCCATTCTTTAAAGAAGACATGTCTTATGACGAATTTTGGGATGACTTTGGCGATTGGTACTCACAAGGCAAAACTACAGCTTGTTTAATTGGTATTCGTGCGGATGAATCTTTAAACCGTTTTAGAGCCATTATGAACGACAGAAAAGGAATGGTAGGTAATAAGTATTGGACAAAGAAAAAAAGACTAAATAAGCTGCCAGTATACAATGTATATCCAATATACGATTGGAAGACAGAAGATATATGGATTGCCAATGCAAAGTTTGAATGGGATTACAACGAACTTTATGATATATTTTGGAAAGCTGGTTTGTCAATTCATCAAATGCGCGTTGCTTCGCCATTTATGAGTGAGAGTAAATCCTCTTTGAATTTGTACAGGGTAATTGACCCACATGTATGGCAAACACTTTGCGCACGTGTAGCAGGTGCAAACTTTATAGCTACTTACGGTAAACAGTTGAACTATCACACTTTCAAATTGCCACAGGGTCACACTTGGAAGTCATTTGTTAAATTCCTATTAGACACTTTGCCAAAAGAGGTTTCAGAAAATTTTAGGATGCGCTTTGCTCAATCTATAAAGTATTGGGGTAGAGTAGGGCGCGGATTACCAGAAAAAACTATTGAGGAACTCAAAGAAAGCAATATTGAATTCAAAGAAAATGGATATACTGCACACGGCAATCAAGATAAAACCCGCGTAAGAATGCAGTCAGTACCAGACCATTTAGATATGCTTAGTTGCCACAACTCGGACGTTATAAGTTGGAAAAGATTTGCAATAACTATACTTAAAAACGACCATACCTGTAAGTATTTAGGATTAGCACCAACAAAAGAACAAGCAATCCGTCAACGTCAAATAATGGAAAAATACAGAAAAATATGAAAATAGTAAGAGTAAACCAATTAATTGAAACTGAAAGGGCTGTAGAATTTACAGGCGGAGTAAGTTTAAGGGCATTGTTGAAATCGGATAACATGGGATTTGGTTTAAACAAGACCATAATACCAAAAGGCGGTCCATATCATTGGCATTATCCATATCACTTAGAGGCTTGTTATTGCATTAAGGGTTCTGGTATATTGACAAACCTTGAAACAGGTGAAAAGCATATAATAAATACAGACACGGTTTATGTATTGGATAATCACGATAACCATACTTTTGAAGCACTAACAGACGTTGTTTTGATTAGTGTATTCAATCCACCATTGACAGGAAAAGAAAAACATAACAAAGAAGGAATATACGAACTACTATGACAGATTTCATTTCACCAGTTTACAATGTGCGTTCAGTACACATTAGTAAAGTACAGGCAAACGATTACAACCCTAACTCAGTAGCGCCTCCAGAAATGGCGTTGTTGGAAACTTCAATATGGGAAGATGGCTATACACAGCCAGTGGTGACTTTTTACGACAAGGAATTAGACAAGTATATTGTAGTGGATGGATTCCACAGGTATACAGTTTTGATGACAAGCCAACGAATCAGAGAACGCGAAAAAGAAATGTTACCTGTTGTTGTTATTGACAAAGAGATTGGCGACAGGATGGCTTCAACTATTAGGCACAACAGAGCAAGGGGTTCACACAATATCGACCTTATGAGCAATATAGTGTCTGAATTAGTTGAGATGGGTAAGGGTGACGCATGGATATGTAAGCACATTGGAATGTCACCAGATGAATTATTACGATTGAAGCAAATCACAGGGTTAGCTTCATTGTTTACGAATAAGGATTTTTCACAAAGCTGGGACGTTGAAGCAGATATATCATAAATACACCTATTGGGAATGTTACAAAAGCGGGATGTGGCGAAAAGTTCCAAAAGAACAAGAGCCACACCTGCTGAAAGTAGCAATAGAGTTTACAGGCAATCACACAGAATACGGTAAAGCAATGTTAGAAGTAGCTAAAAAGTGGCGTTATTCATGCGAAAACTTCTTGTCTAATAAATCGATAAATAGAAAAGCATGGTTAGGGCACGCTGCCTGTAGTTTGAAACATAATTTACCTGAATATATTGTGCGTGAAGCATGGGGTAAATTGACAGATATGCAAAGATATTTAGCTAACTTAGAGGCAGAGAAAACAATAATACATTGGGAAACTAATAAGAATAAACCTTCAAACCAATTACAATTGTGGTAAACGAAATACAGGCTTATGTTAAAACTTGGGAAAATCGCTGTTATAACACAGGTATACCAGATGAATGCCCTGTTGAAATAGATGATATGGTACCAAGTTATAAAAAGATAGCAATAGCAATTTTAAAAAATGATTTGCGCGGATTAGGTTTTGAACCAAAACAGAGCAAATACTATTCAATCCTGAAAAGAATCGAAATACAAGCACGGGCAACAGACCCACAACTAAAACTACTATGATAACAGAACTAGGCGACCTACTCTTAAAACTCTACTTTGAGGCTAATTATAGCATAGAAGACATACAGAGAGAGGTAAACGAAACAATTGAAGTAATAAAGTACGGACAAAAAATAAACGACAATGAAAACAATTAAAGAATGGTTAATGGAGTTGCCTGAGCCAGTAAGAAGTAGGGCGTTGAAGTATGAAATAGGATTTAACGATGTACATATATGCTTGACAGCAGCAATAGGAACAGCTTTTACATGGGCTGCAACTAAAGAAGGCAGCGATTATTGGGGATATGTGGCTTTAGGTTATTACGATAAGGCAGAAGCATTGCTAACACCCGACACCCGCAAACAAAACAGCAGAGAAGCACACGAAAGCGTAAATAAAGAAAAGGTGCATCAGGTAATACTTGACACGTTGTTTACATGGCAAACGGTTGCGTACACAGACGGCATGACTAAAGACGAAATTTCAAAAGTAAGCAAGTTGACATCCGAGCAAGTGCATAAGCGTATGAGTGAGTTGGAAAAAGCGGGCATTGTAAAGCCTAACGGAAAGAGAAAAGGAAGCTCAGGACGCAATCAAACAATATGGAAACTAATATGAACGATATAATTAACAACCCAATACAGCCTGACGAAATCGAATGGAGAGTTCAGTCAGCAAAGGACGGCAAAATGACAATAGTGCCATACATTACTAACCGTTGTGTTATGGATAGATTCGATGCTGCCTTTGGTGCATGGAATTGGAATTCAGAGTTCCGAGAAATTGACAATGGCTTTATTTGCCGTTTAACGGTTCGATTTAACGGTGAAACTATATATCGTGAGGACGGTGCAAGTAAGACGGGCATAGAGCCTGAAAAGGGTGGCATATCGGACGCAATGAAACGGGCAGCTGTGCAGTTTGGATTAGGTCGCGGGCTTTACAAATACCCACGCGTAGTAATTGCAGATGGAAACAAGTATATCCCTAATTGGGCATACCCTAAATTAAACGCGCTTGTTAAATGGCTTAACGAAGGTAATACAAAGGATTACGTTTTACTTGAAAACAAATGAATAAAGTAACTAAACCCCGCAACTTTGTACACATGACCTCAGACGATTGGGCGTTGTACATAACGCATTTTGAACCTGAGAATAGGGAAGAAGCGGAAGAATATTTGAACGACTTGCTAGCCTACTCAAAGACTGGCAACCTCGAAAGCGGAATAGCAAAAGTAAGGGTAACGCGCTTGTTACATGATTACCCCGATTTAGACGGTGTTAAGGTGCGTAAGATAGAGTTTAACGACAGATTCGAACAGGGGGGATATTTTAGGCATGAATAAGGAATTTGTACCATACGCAGAGGCGTTAGCGTTAAAAGAGTTGGGGTTTGATTTAGAATGTCATTTTGCTTATACAAAATGGGCAAGAATAGACACTGAGAAACCTCAACTGTTTGTTGAAAGTATCGATTTCAATAAAGACCATATTTTTGTTTCAGCCCCACTTTACCAACAAGCATTCCGATGGTTTAGGGAAAAGTATGGATTTAACGAAGTGATAGTGCCGCATAGTTCGGGCGATTCTGTATGGTGTGTAAGATGGTATTTTGATGGTTTGCAAAAAGACACGCCTTGGTTGAGTTGCTGTAAACGCGAAGAAGCTGAACTTGCTTGCCTACGTAAATTAATAGAATTAGCAAATGAAAGTATTTAGCTGCATATTAGAACACTACCAACCCCGCGCGGATAAATCCCTTAAAATAGTATTCGGCACGGCTGAGGCTACACCCGATGACGTTAGCTTCTTACAGCGTCACTTAAAGCGTGTAATGGCTGTGGGGATAAACGAGGACACCCTTAACCAAGACCAGATTAACCTGATTGATTCCGTAAAAATAGACTTCACAGATTCGGGCAAGTCACCCGCGACAAGGTTACGCGCTGTATTGTACCGCCTTTGGGAAATGGATAACGAGGGTTTCGATAGCTATGATTTGTATTATGTTTCCAAGATGGAAAAGTTGATAGGGCATTTCAAAGATAAGTTGCCGTAATTATTTAGAATGATTCTAAATTACAAAAAGTGCTTGCAGATTTAAAAAATAGTATTACCTTTGCTTCATACTTAACAACGAAACAATGACAACGCAAGAAAAAAAACAAGCCATTTTGAATGTGATTTTTGAAAGAGCAAGCGAACTAATAGAAAAAGCAGAAGAGTACAGAGGCATACTTTTCCCTAAAAATGCAGACTATAATGAAATGGAAAAAGCAGCATTGAAAAAAGCATTTGAAGAGTGGAAAGAAAACAAGCCAGTATTTAACACACCACAATTAAGTTGATAACCTTTAAACCCGACACCTAATTAGGTGTTAAGTTCCACCCGCCTCGCTATCAAAAGTAGCGGGGTTGCGGTGGTGAAATGGCAGGAAGAAAGAAAAAGGAGAACATGGCGGTGCTTTACAAGCGCGTACCATTGAGGCTAAAGGCAGAGTTACAGAAACTCGTAAACGAATACGTTAAAAAGCATGAATAACGAATATGACCTACTCAGACGCGAAGTAGAAGCACTAGATGAAGCAGCTATCTATTTACGCAATCACAACGGCTATTTATTCAGCCGCACCCCTTTGGAGTTCTTGGAGGAAATAAAGACGCGTAGTGAACGCATTACGGCAATGGCTAACGAAAAGATTATGGCTATACATGGGGGAAAGTTAGAGCAGTTTATGTTCCCTAATTCAGATAAGGCATGAAAGCAATGGAAATAGACAGCAGCGGATGGACTGACGAAATGCGTAAAAATGCTGTGCGTAAGTTGGAAGAGTTGGGGTATAAAGAGTGGAGTCCTACAAATACAGAATTAATGGGGAATCCGACGTTAAAGCGTATACTAACATTTGCGTATTATGGTGAATATCACTTAGATTACGTTGGAAGGGCTGAATTACTTGCGCCTCGGTTCACCCCCACCTACGAACAATTAATGGCAATGACTAAGGAGGGATGTCGCTTGAGCTACCGCGAAAAGTATAAACGTGCCTTTAACGTACACGATGATAAAATACACTGCGAAAGCTGCCAACGATACGGGGAGTTTGACGTTCACCATATCCAAGCAAGGGGCATGGGTGGCGACCCTAACGGAAAGCGGGATATAATCGAGAACTTGATGGGGTTATGCAGAAAGTGTCACGAATGGCACGGGGACAAAAAGCACATGAGATTTTACCTATACGAAAGCCATAGACAAGCCTTAGTAAGTAAAGAGGTAGAGTTTGACGAGGAACTAATGGAGCAATTAAAACACGGGAAAAGGTTATGAAAATTGAAGTAATAATCTACACCGAAACAAACGGACAACGCAATAGCTTAGATACTGCCCACACGGATTTAAAAGCAGCTATGAGAGAAATAGAAAAGGCAATCAAAGAGGGTAAGGATATACAAGTAAAGGTAAATGACAAAAAGAAGTTGGAACGTAACGCGTAAGCCACAGGAAAACCGCACATTCGTCAACCCTTGGTATCATACCCAAGCATGGCGTAAACTTCGCGCCTCGGTGTTAGCGGACAACCCATTGTGCGTACAATGCCAAAAGGAAGGTATAACGACATTAGCAAAGGTATGCGACCACATAAAGAATGTAGCAAGTGGAAAGACAGCAGATGAACGGGAACGCCTTATGTGGGACAAAAACAACTTACAAGGGCTATGCACACAATGTCATAACAAGAAATCAGCAAAAGAAAAGAGATGAATTTAACTAAAAAAGAAATCAAGTCATTCAGCAGTCAATTAGTGGCTGACCATCTTAGACTATTGACTTTATGGAGTGTATCGGAGGCAGAGGTAAAGGAACTTCAATCAAAGGTTAAGTATTTAGAATCTGCATTAGTTCATTACAGAAGTATGGCTATAAACAAGTCAGAAAGCGAACAACAGTTAAAGTTCTGTTTTAAAAGAATGGTGGATATGTTCTACAATAGCCAAGATGAAAACTACAAAGTTTATGTAGAGAATGCTATAAAGGCTTATGAAACATTCTTTAATGATAAGATTGATATAGTAGAATACAAGAGATGAACCACGCATTAATGAAACAATGGGGCGGTAAACGCATCACCAAGAAAGGAAACCCTATCTTTGGGGGCAGGAATATTGACAGGTATGTTTTCTTTGTGAACAACCTGCACTTATACTGCAATGTGAATGATTCAGATAGCACGGTATTCTTTGCCTCTTACAATAGCCGTTTGTATTCGTTAGGGTACACGGACAAAGTATTGCCCTCTATGAGCATACAAGAGATAGCAGCACTTTTAAACGCCACAATAGCGAAATCACTATGAGAACACAACCATTTAAGCCTACAATAATAGAGTTAATCCAAGGAAATTGGACTTATCCAACACAACACCGTGGACACACTATAGAAGTAGAATGTGAAATAATTGAAACAAATTTACTAAATTCGCAAAATATGCAACCATCAGAAATACACCTAAGAAAAGAACTTGCCCAATGTAAAGAAACAAAAGGGGCAGAAGCTAAGAAACGCGCCAAAGAGATTGAGAAACTCCTCGGCATCGATAAGAAGATTGAAAAGGCTACCATCGCCACAGATGAACAACAAGAATGAAATATCTATTCACAATCATAATGCTATGGGCTGCAAGCCTAAAGGCTAACGATAGCACAGCAGCCATACACTTAACCAAGGCAAAGAACAACGCGCTAGGGTCAACTGCATTAACTACACTAGGGGTAGTAACTACTTACTACGGTATAACACAACAGGACAAGCAATCCACCGCGTTAGGCTATGGAATGATAATAGGCGGCTCAATCCTCGGAACACTGGCTCTATATCATTATACGGTGTCTAACATCATGTACACGGTAAGTGCAAGTGAGTTCAAGGTGTCAATACGATTCTAATTTACATTTGTAAAGTGATTGCAGCAATGATTTTTGGGCAAATTGACGGGGGAAGCCGTAAACCGTTGATATACAATGGGTACGTTTAACCGCATTGGCTTTCAAATTTATGCACAGCCAATTTTAAAGTCATTCTGTTACAAGTGTAAAGTAAAAAACCGAAAATGACAAAGCCTACAAAGCTAAAAATAATACAAGGAACGGCTCGAAAAGGTCGTTTATTGCCTGATGAATTTGAACCTGAGGCGGTCAATACTTTGGATTCCCGTTTGATTGAACATGAGTACGAAAAACAGGAATTTGAACTTATCACAACTGAACTTGCAAAGGTCGGAATATTGGCAACTATCGATATAAGTCTGATTGAAGCCTATTGCATCGAAGCGGCAAAGTATCGGGTGGCAATTGAGATGCTAAGAAAACAGGGTGTGATATTAGTAGGGCGAATGGGTAATTATATCAACCCTTGGCATATGGTATCGGAAAGGTCATTCGATAGGATGTTCAAAATAGGTCAATCGCTTGGACTAACCCCCACGGCACGGACAAAGATTTCTACTAAGCCACAGGCAAAGAAAAAACTTGACAATTTGTTAGATGGAACAGGCACTTAATTACGCAAAAGGGGTTATATCGGGCAAGATTGACGCGTGCATATACGTCAAACAAGCCGCGCAAAGGTTTATAAATGACGTAAAAGGCGCGGAATTTGTCTACAATGAAAAGGCTGCGATGCGTGCATTAAGGTTTGTGGAGTTGCAAAAGCATTCAAAAGGCGAGTGGAAAGGTAGAAGATTAATACTTGAAGACTGGCAAAGGTTTATTATTGCCAACTTATTCGGGGTATATCGTAAGGACGGACGCAGAAAATACACCCGCGCTTACTTGGAAATGCCAAAGAAACAAGGCAAAAGCCCGTTAGCTGCTGCGATAGGTAACTATATGCTACTTGATGAGGCAGACGGTTCACCCGAAGTTTACTCAGCCGCGACAAAGTTAGACCAAGCTGCGATAGTATGGCAGTACGCAGCGGATATGTTCAAGGACTTCAAAGATGAAGCGGATATCGATATTTCTATTTCATCTTCATTTAACAACAAGCGAATAGTTTACAATGGCGGTGTATTCCGACCGATTGCCTACGATGAAAGGGACAAAAACGACGGTTTAAGTGTAAGTTGTGCTATAATTGACGAGTATCACGCGCACCCATCGGACAGAATTTACAACGTTTTGGCTGACGGTATGGCTGCAAGGCGTTCACCTTTACTCTTAGCTATCACAACAGCGGGGCATAATCGGGATTCAGCGTGTTACAAACATAGGGAATACTGCGAAAAAGTCTTATCGGGAGTGCTAAAAGATGATGACTTATTCGCTTTAATCTACACAATTGACGAGGGGGACGCGTGGGACGATGAAAAAACACACCGAAAAGCGAACCCAAATTACGGTGTATCGGTTAAACCCGATTACATAAAAAGCAAAATTGCAGAAGCGCGGGAATCGGGAGTGAAAAAAGATAGCTTCATGATTAAGCACTTAAACGTATGGACAGACAGTTATCAAACATGGATAAGTTCAACGGACATAGAAAGAGTGAACCAAGGCTTTGAACCAACTAAAGGCGATTCGTGTTATGTCGGATTAGACTTGGCTTCAAGTGGTGACTTTACCGCTTTGGCTTTGAACTTCTTAAAAGACGGTGTGCATCGTATTAAGTTTTACTATTATCTACCAGAGGAAAAGGTTCGGCAATGGTCGGGAGGTATCGGGGAACAAATTAGAGACTGGGTAAGACAGGGATTTATCACGATGACGCAAGGCAAAACCACAGATTATGAGTATATCGAAAGGGATTTATTGAAGATTTCAGAGGACTTTAATATAGTTTCAGTAGGTTTTGACCCCTATAATGCTAAACAATTTGCTGCGAAAATGGAAGTTCACGGGCTAAATATGCGGGATTTCGGACAGAATATTACCAATATTTCCCACCCTACAAAGATGACAGAGGAGTTGATTTTGTCGGACAAGGTAATAATGGACGGCAACCCCGTGACTTCGTGGATGTTTTCAAACGTGGTAATTTATACGGACGCTAATTTGAATATCAAAGTGATTAAGAGCAAAGACCCGAATAAAAAGGTTGACGGAGTGGTGGCAATGATTATGTCAATAGGCGAGGGCATAGATGAAAATAATAAAGTAGAAGATTGGTTTTGGAATCCAGTATCATTATGACAGACCGCGAAATAAGAAAGCTAATAGTACCGCGCGAATTTGTAGCGGCATGGTTTAGGGAGTTACCCAAACATAAAACCTATGAAGCAGCCTATGAAGCTATTGAGGATATTTACGAAGACTACTTTGGTAGGCGTAGATATTCATGCTATGATTCATTTAGGGTAATAAAAGACAGAATCCACAAGGCAAAATAATTTTGCAATATCAAAAGTTTATGCTATACTTGCATCAATAAGTTCTGAAACGCCACATAGGCGCGTTTTCGAGTTTGATATTAATTCTACAAAAAAGCTATCTATATGGTAGCTTTTTTGTTTTACACTTGTAAATTTAAAACATTGTTTCACTAATAATTTTACAGATGTAATAAAATTTGCATCCGTGCGATTAGTTGAACAGTACCAACTGCAAAAAGTAGGTAAAAGGGTTAATGATGTGTACGGGGTGCAACTCCGTTCTAGCCTTTCTAACCCTCAACAATGGCTCTATGAAGCACTAGGGATTGAAACCGTGGGCGGTACTACGGTAAACGAAAAAACCGCAATGAGCCTTTCACCCGTTCACGCTTGTGTGCGGGTTATCTCAGAAGGTTTAGCAACCATGCCACTTAAACTTTATGTAGAGGACGGCAGAAATAAAACCATAGACAAAGAAAGCCCCGCTGCAAGATTAATAAATGAGCCTAACCCATACGACACGGGTGTTGGATTCAGAAAGTACATGGCAGCGGTTGCGGTACTACAAGGCAACTCATACGCCTATATTTTTAGAGATGGCGCGGGTAATCCGATTAATCTTCTTCCTTTACAGAATTGTGAAGTTACTCCAGTGTTGGGTACTGAGGGCGGTTTATACTATCAGGTCGCAACGGGTGACCCGATTTATAGAAATGTTCCTTCGGTAGTTAGTGCCTATGATATGATACACTTTAAAGGGTTGTGCATAACGTCACAGTTTGAAGGTATCAGCCCGATAAGATACCACGCGCAAATGCTAGGAACTGACCTTGCAGCTTGGAAAGCTATGAGCAACACGTTTAAAACAGGTACTAAAAAGTACATGGTAGCGAGTGATAAGCCTTGGGGAGTAGAGCAAATGAAGGCAACGCAGAAGTCAATGGAGCAAGTGTTGAATAATGATTCACTTGTTATGGCTGTTCCGTCGGGGGTAAGTGCGCACACTATCTCAATGACACCCGAAGAAGCGGGGTACTTGCAAGCTATTAATGCAACGGCTAAAGACATAGCTAGAATGTTTGGCGTTCCTGCTTCAATGATTGGTGCGGATGACGGGGGAAATAAGTCAAGTGTCGAACAAGATGCCTTAAACTTCTTAACCCAAACATTGCACCCGTGGGCGGTTTCAATCGAAGCGGAATTAAATAAGAAGCTATTACCTGAAAGAGATAAGGGCAAGAAATTCTACAAACATAATTTCAATTCACTTCTAAGGGCAGACGCGAACGCACGTTCTGAGTTCTACTCAAGAATGCACGCGATAGGTGCTATGTCGGCAAATGAAATCCGAATGTTTGAGGATATGAACACTTACAATAGTGGAGATACTCATTATGCCAATGTGAACCTTGTCCCAACGGAATTAATGCCACAATGGATTCAGGCGAAGATAGACAGCATGGATGCAGCCCAACAACAAACTAACAACCCTAACGGAAACAATTAATGGAAAAAAGAATATTAACGCTTGAAACAGAGGTAAGAACAGCGGGCGAAAATGAGCCTTCTGAGATTATCGGGCGTGGTGCTGTGGTAGGTGTTACCACTGACTTAGGTTATATCGAGGAGGAGATAGCCCCTGACGCATTCCGTGAAGCGGATTTGTCAGATGTATTGGTTGCCTTCAACCATGACCTAAACATTATCCTAGGACGTACAACAGCAGCAACGGCTGAAATAGACATTGACAGCGAAGGCAATTTAAATTACCGCGCGACAAAGATAGACTATGAAAACCCATCTGTTAAAAGTGCTGCAAGGTACATCGAAAGAGGTGAGGTAAGTAAGTCTTCTTTCATGTTTACAATTGACGATTACACATGGGAAGATTCTGAAAAGTACGGCAAGCGTATGAAAAGACTTATCACAAGAGTAGGCAAGGTTTACGAAGCTGGCCCTGTGACTATTCCTGCATACGAAGACACAAGCGCGAACAGCCGTTCACAGATTTTAGAAGCCCGTTCAAAATGGATTGAGGCAAATGAACCCGACAACGGCGAGGAATTCCGCGCTGAATATACAAAGAAATTTTACGAAACAATCATAAAATGAATACACAACTAAAACTAAAAGAAACCCGCGAAAGCCTTTCTGCAAAAGAAACTGAATATCGCGGTCTGTTGGGCGGCGAAATGAACGCTGAAACCCGTGCAAAATTGGACGGTATCTTGGCAGAGATTGAAACTTTGAAAGAAGATGAAAAGCGTTTCAACGCCGCTGTAGAAATGGAAGCACGCGCAGCTCAGGCTGTAGGCGGTGTATCAAGTTCAAGCAGCGAACAGAGAGAAGTGGCTAAAAACTTTTCTTTCAAACGCGCTATCGAAATGGCTCGCACAGGTAAAATCGAAGGATTTGAAGGTGAGATGCACCAAGAAGCAGAAAAAGAATACCGTGCTAGCGGTATTGGTGTGCAAGGTGTAGGTATTCCTACAATGGTTCTTAAGCGTGATATGACTGCAACAGGTTCTTCAGGAGCAGAAGGCGGATATGCCGTACAAACAAACGTAGGCGGCCTTATCACTGCGCTTTCACCAAAATTGGTTTTGGCAGGTTTGGGCGTTAGCATTTTCGATAACCTTGTTGGAAACCTTGATTTGCCTTCATTTGGTACTGAGCCTACCGCTGCGTGGGAAACTGAAACAGGTGCTGCCGATGAAGTAAACCCTGCTGCTACAAAAATCAGCTACAGCCCTAACAGATTGGCTGCGTTCGTTGACGTATCAAAGCAATTGATGATGCAATCAAGCCCATCAATCGAAGCGTATTTGCGCGACTTCTTGTTGCGTGCTGTAGCTTCTAAATTGCAGGCTGCTGCGTTGCACGGTAACGGTGGCAACATTGACGGTATTGCAGGTACTTCGGGTATCGGTTCTGTAGTTGGTGGTACAAACGGTGCTAATCCTTTGTGGGATGACATTACTAATTTGTACAAACAAATTGCTATTGACAACGCTGATATCGGAAACTTGGCATATTGCACAAACCCACAAGTTGTAGACAAATTGCAAAACACTCCAAAGCAGTCAAGCGGTGTTGAGGGTAATTTCATCATGAACCAACCTAACTTGCTTAACGGGTTCAATTGCGCTGTTACAACTTCTGTGTCAAGCACCTTGACAAAAGGTACTTCAAGCGGTGTTTGTTCTGCTATTTTCTTCGGTAACTGGGCAGACCTTGGTTTGGCTTCATGGGGTGGTATGGACATCCTAGTGAACCCTTACACCAAAGGCAAAGACGGTATCACTGAGGTGATTTTGAACACTTACCTTGACGCGAATGTACACCGTCCTACTAGCTTCGCGGCTATGTTGGATGCGACTACTTAATAGGTTTTTACTCCCACTTGCCCCGCTGCCGTAAATGGCGCGGGGTTTTGGGGTGAGATGAAGATAAAATTTATAAAGTCACCCGCTAAATTTGGACTTGCCTATTTCCAAGGCGATGAAGCTGAGTTTGAAGAAAAGCAAGCTAAAAGCCTCATAGATGCTAAATACGCGGTTGAAGTAGAACAGCCGAAAGCAAAGAAAAAAGCCGAATGAAAAACGTAGTTACTCGCACGTATCAAAGTACGTCTTACATCACAGTATCTGACCTAAAAAAACACTTAAGAATAGTCAGCAATGATGATGATATGTACATAGCGCGTCTTTTAGATGCGTGTTTTGAATACGCGAGTAACTTCGTTGGCTTTGAGATGCGCAAGTCTACGGTAGATTATTTCTTTGAAGATACCACGGACGGTAAGTTTCACATCCCTGCAAGGGTACTTTCTTTGACCTCGGTTAAATATCGCGATTCAAACGGGGATTTGCAGACAATGGCAAGCACTGACTATGATGAAGTCTTGACTATATCCGCGAATTACGGTTACGATGTGGCATTAATCAACTCCGCGCCTACTCTTTATGACCACGGATGGAGATATAAAATTACCGTTGTAGAAGGGTTCGGAATATCAAGCGATTCAATAGACGTTTCAAAGATGTTCCCTGAGGATTTAAGGCACGCTATTTATTTGTTCGCGGAACATTTGTACACTCAAAGAGGTTCGCAAGTAATTGGTACTATCGTGCAGCCTTTGGATTGGAACCACGAACATTTACTCTATAAATACGCAATAAGAGAATTCGTATGAACAGCGGGTTAATGGATTCTTTGATTCAAGTGCAAACGCCTACTTATACGAATAGTGCGTATGGGGTAGCGGTTAAACCTTCGGGATATTCTACCGTTAAAAACATATGGGCGAGGATTCAATACAACGGGGGCAGTGAAGCGATGGCAGCGGATAAAAGAGAATACCGCGAAACCGCGTCTGTATCGGTGCATTATATTGACGGAAATACCATAGGTGTAACGGATGTTTTATACTTCGATTCTAAGCGGTGGAACATAAAAGGCATCCAGCACATAGGACGTAGGCAATACATTAAAATGGAGGTTGAAAATGTCAGCTAAAGTTAAAGGTATTGGGGACGTTGTAAAGGCGTTTAATAATATGAAAGAGTTGGAGGTTAAAGATGTGTTAAGAAGCGCGGGGCAAGGCATAATAAACGCAGCACGGGCAAATTGTAAAAACCACTATGTTAAACCTCAAATTGATTTTATCACAAAGAACGAAGACAAATATCCGAACACTGTTCTTTTGGGTATTAAGGGCGGTAATAAAAACGGTAGCAACACTCTTACGGTACCCGCGATGGCGGTAATTGAGGAGTTTGGGACAGCGGTAAGGGTTCGCAAAGACGGGAGTACTACAGGTTATGTGGCGGCACGTCCTTTCATGCGTCCTGCGGTGGACTCGAACAGAGAAAGAGTTACCAAGATAATCAAAGAGGGCATAACCGATAAGATTGAAAAACAAGCAAAAACTAATAATTTATAAATCATGGCAGAAACAGCAGGTGCAATAAACGGCACACTAATCAAATTGTACAAGGATGTATCAGGCACTTTGAAGCCTATTGCAAACCTTGTTTCAGACGATTTCAACATTGATAAAACAATGATTGAAGTTACTTCAAAAAGTTCAGGCGCGGGTAGTGAATTTATCACAGGTCGCTATACTTGGAGTTGCAGCGCGGAATCCATCACAGAGTACGACACTTCTGTAGGTTCTAGCGAAATGTCCCTTCAGGATATTTTGACTGACCTATTGGCGGGTACTTCGTGGAGTGTAGTAATTGGAACAGGTGTAACAGGTGACTTGAAACTAAGCGGAACGGCTTATATTTCAAACGTAGCGGGTTCAAACCCTGATAACGATAAGTCAACCTTTACTTGTGATTTCCAAGGAACAGGCGTTCTTACCGTAGGTACATTCGCATAATGAATCACCCAATTAAATTTGACTGGCTCGCGATTGAGAAAATTAGCGAAGCGCAAAGCCATTTAAGCCTTGATGCAACGGCAAACCAATTTAATACTTTATTAACAAGTTTAAAGTTTGCCCGCACCGTTTTATTCCACGGAATAGAAGGTGGATATAGAGAACAAGGTACTGAATGCCCTTTCAAGTCAAGTGAAGACGTAGCAAAAGAAGTTAAAAAATTCTCGGACGTTGCGCCCGTGTTGGAACAATACACCAAAGCGGTGCAAGAATTCTATGCACCTGTTGAGGAATCAGACGATAAAAAAAAAGCGCAGAACCCCTAACATTTAAAAAGATAAGGGCGATGTGCTACGGATATGGATTGAGGGAAAAAGAAATGAATGTTTCAAGCCCTCAATTCATATCTTTGTTCTTGCAAGGTAATTCGATGCGTGAAGCTGAAAGTATCAAAGCAGGGTGGGAACAAGCGCGTTTAATTGCAACAGCAATGAGCAAGGACGCAAAGAAAATTAAATTCTCTTGGGAAAGGAAAAGGTCTAAAGTCAAAATTGATGAATCTGTATTTGATAAGTTTACTTTTGAGGAAGGCAGACCATTACTACCAAGCGATTTAGCAAGATTAAAAATTGGAAGCAGGTAAGGCAATATATTCGATTCTCAGCGGTGATAGTAACGTGACCGCAATAACCCCGCGTATCTACGGAAATGAAGCGCGACAGGGTATTATTTTGCCTTGCGTTGTGTATTCTATAATTAGCGACACCCCCCACAATTCCAAGTCAGGATATAGGGCGGTAACTTCAAGAGTTCAGTGTTCATGCTATGCGGATAAATACGAGGACGCGCAAGCACTGGCAATTGTGGTTAGAAATTCTTTAGCGGATAAGGCTTTAGGAACTTACGGCGGTGTGACGGTTCAAAACATTAAATGGGATAGCTCGCAAGACTTCACAGACGATGCGGGGCAAGATGGAATATTTCATGTAGCGGTTGATTTTATGGTTTACTATGGCTAAGAAGAATCAGTTAAACGTAAGTATAGGCGTAGACTCCAAAGGCTACGAAAAGTCATGGGATGAAATAATTAAAATCACCCAAGAAAGCGGCAACGACTTAGAGAAAGAAGCCGCGAAAATGGCGTTAGCCGTTTCCAAAAAGATTGAGAAAATGTCCCCTAAATCACAGGCGCGTCAGTTGGAGACACTGACCGTTAAGATGGTTGAAATGGGAATGGAAGGTACACAAGCCTTCAATATGGTTACTAAGTCAGCGGGGGAACTTAAAGCCACTATAGACGATGCAAAAGGTTTTATAGATGCGATGCGTCCTGATGCCCCATTTAAGGCATTAAACACAACTTTAGGGGCAAGTGCGCAAGCCTTTGCGGGTGTACAGGGTGCAATGGCTTTATTCGGCGCGGAGAGTGAAGACCTACAAAAGACCTTAATCAAGGTTCAGGGCGCAATGGCTTTGGCTGAGGGGTTCAAAGCTATTGATGGATTGACAGACGGTTTTGCGCAGTTAAACATGGTTATCAAGCAAAACCCTTTAATTGCAGGTGCTACGGTTATTGCAGCGGTGGTAGGTACTATTATTGCAACAACGGACGCAACCAAAAAACTAACAGAAACTCAAAAGAACTTCAATGATATTTCTGAAAAGAGCATTGCAAATTATATTTCCGAGGCAACCGAAGTAAAGGCACTTAGTACTTTAATATTAGACGAAAAGCAATCTAGGGAAGTAAGAACAGCAGCATTAGAAAAGCTACAACAGAAATACCCTGATTATCTTAAAAATCTTTCAATTGAAACATCTAAATTATCAGACCTTAAAAAAGGCATTGACGATGTTACAGAGGCTTTGTTTCAACGTGCCAAGGTTCAAGCTGCATTAGACAAATTAAGCGAATTAGGCGCAAAGCAATTAGAGGTTGAACTTGCCCTACAAAGAGAACAAGAACAAGCCTTAAAGCAAACAGATATGGGTGCTTTTGGTAAGGCGGGTTTTGATGATGCTGTAAAAACAAGGCAATCATATCTCAAGTACTTACAAAATGATGTAAAGCGTCAGACAGAGGAAATAAGCGCATTCTTAAAGAAACAAAATCAAACTATTGTTACAGATTTAGTTTCACCTGAACAAACTACCACAACTAAAGATAAAGCAACTAAAGTTAAAACACCTGCAAAAAATGCAGGATTTGCAGCAGATGAATTCTTTGGCGGTAAGTTTAACGCAACCACAGGTAAAACAGATTACACACAAGCAGCAGCCCCATTGATAACGTCATTAGATAATATCAATAAAGGCTTAGATAAGCTACCTGATGGATTTGGGCAAGCAACAGCAGCACAAAGGGCGTTTGCAGCTCAAATAGTTAAAACAAATATTGAAGCAGAGAATCAAAAAATTGTTTTAGATAGGATGGTTGAAATGACCGAAACCGTATCAAGAGCAATTAAAACTTTAATGGTAGATGCAATTAGTGGATTTTCTATGGCTTTAGGTGAGTCTTTAGGCGGTTCTCAAGATGCAATGCAAAACTTTGGGAAACAGCTTTTAAATGCGATAGCGGGCTTTATGGAAACACTATCTAAGGCAATGATTGCAGCAGCGATTGCATCTGAGTTATTTCAAAAGATGCTTTTCCCTAATCCTCTAGCTGCTTTAGGTGCGGGTGTGGCTTTAGGTATTGCAGCTGGTGTAGTTAAGGCTCAAATGAATAAAGGAATCCAAGGCGAAGGATTTACCAAAGGCGGGGTAATTGGTGGCAATTCGTTTTCAGGAGATAGGCTACTTGCGCCCGTCAACTCAGGTGAAATAATATTCAACACTGGACAGCAAAACGAACTACTAAAAATGGTTAACAATGGCGGTTCGGGTAGTGGATATATTGCAGAAACAAGAATATCAGGGCGCGACCTTGCTATTATTTTAAAGAAACACAGTCAAGACGTTACCCGTGGCTAAACAGTACGAAGGATATTGGAAAAGCGTTAACGACACTGATTGGAGTGTTGAACTACACAATGAAGATGTGACAGGTGCAACACGCGAATTAAAGGTTAAAGACCCACAAATTATTCATGATGGGGATGTTGACCGATTATATGAAAACCCAATAAGAAACAGCCGTGCATCTATTACGTTTGTAATGCGTGATGAAAACGACTACGGCAACTTTGAGTTAATTGCCTTAGACCATGAACAAGAATGGAATATGCGCATTTACCGCGAAGGTACTTTGTATTGGGTAGGGCGAGTATTAGCTGACCAATTTACATTCCAACGCGAAGCACGCGAAACAGGATGGGCAACCGTTACCGTTCAAGCTGTGGACGGATTGCAGCTTTTAAAGGATTACAAAATGGACGCTTCTATGTTCACCATAGATGACAGACAGGATGTAATCACTTTGATAGTTTTAATACTTAGAAAATTAGGTTTAGAATCTGCATGGTCAAGTTCTACATATATCTATGACCAAACACAAATAACTAACACAACAGCGTCAGGTGAAAGGATAATGTTTGACACGGTTCGAAGCCTTGCCTTTGTAAACAACTTAGACATATTTAAGGCAAATGAGGAGCTTGAATGGGTGGATTGTTACACGGCATTAGAAATACTTTTAAAAGGTGTTCTAATGGGGGCAAGATTTAAGCATGACAAGGGCGGGTATTGGATTTTACACCCTGCAAATTATGATGACGCGGATTGGACTTATGATAGCTATGATGAAACAGGAACACCACTTACATCAAATACATCATATACTCATAGAAAACTTATTGACACTGACACAGACCGTCCAAAATTTGAAACATTCCCTGAGATAACATATCAGCCAACAGTAAGAAGTTTTACCGCTGAGTTTGACAGGCGTAATGGGGTTTTAGAAACAAAGACAACTTCAAACACTACTTCAATACAAGCCACACACACCAATATTAAAAACGGTGGAACGGCAGCGGGGAGAGTTGTAAGGGTTAATTTTAAGGTCACGTTTGATAATTATTCGCCTAACGCTATAAACAAGTACGAACTACTTTATAGGGTGTATGCGAATAACCCAAGCACATCTCAAAAATACGAATGGTATAACGGCGCGTGGGCTGCAATTGGTTCAACACCTGCCAACAATAAAATCAAAATAGACTTAGCAGAATGGAAAGCGGGTGGGCAAACCATTACGCAAAACATGGAACTAAGCGAACCCCCAAGCGGAGCAAGTGAAATATACGCGGAGTGTTCTATGCAAAAAAGGACAGGCACTATAACAGGCGCAACGCGGGGCGGTGTTGTTATTGTAAGTTGGTTGACACCTACTACAACAGCGCACGCATTCACTGGCTACATTGTAATATCACAAGCCTACAATGACGCTGCTGAATATAAATTCGAGCAAAGAGCAAACTACATAAGCAACGTAGATACCCCGCGCGATACAAACAGCGAAAACCCAATAGAGGGTTTAGCATTTTACAAAGGCAAAATAACAGACGTTGGTTCAGTTCAAGTATTCAACGGAACAAACTATGTAGACGCGGGGGATTTTGGCGCACCATGGACAACCTTAGCAGGGGACTTGCCTGAGTTATACGCTAATACTTGGGCGGGTATGTATTCAGATTTTGTTCCTGAGATAAGAGCAAACATTCATGATGATGGGACTTATGCCGTAATTGATTCATATTATTTTGATTCTAAGATATGGATTTTCAACGGTGGCAATCATGACCTTTATAGGGATTTTATAAGCGGTGTATGGGTAGCGGTTGAAACAAACTACACAAACGTTACAGATGATGGAGAGGGCGAAAGAATACTCAAACAAGTTGAAGTAGACCAAGACAAATTCCAAGAATTAAATATTGAAGCATCAAGGGTTAGAAGCGTATTAGGTTCTATGGGCGAGTTGATGATGATTGACATTATTAACAATGGCGAAAGCGCACCAACGTCAGACCCTGCCACAGATAAAGAATATGTAGTTGGATTAAAGTACAATTACAACTCAGGAGAGCCATACTTTACATGGAAAGTAAGGGAATATGTAAGCCCTTCTGCGGGTTCGTTTTCCCCTGACGTGAATGTGGTAACTACCAATACAACCATTTCTCAAACTTCAGGATATGTTATTTATGACGCGTCAAGTGGTAGCGGGAATATAACTTTAGCAGCACCAACAGCGGTAGCAAATACTGCGGTTTATGTGATTAAAAATAGCGGTGCTACTTACGATGTAATATTTGATTGTGCGGGTTCTGAGACAATAGACGGCGCGGGTACTTTTACAATTAACGCGGGGGATTCAATTACGGTTTATTCTGATGGTTCTAATTATAAAATAGTGTAATGGCATACGAAAAGAAACCATATAGCGCAGCGGACATAGGTAGCGGAAACGTAAGCGATACGGAGTTTGACTATCTAAACGGTGTTACATCTCCACTTCAAACTCAAATAGACGGCAAAGCGGCTTCCTCTCATAGCCATATAATATCCGATGTTACAGGACTGCAAACAGCTTTAGACGGCAAAGAGCCTACCATTACTAACGGGTTTGGGATAAGCGGAACAACTACAAAGGCGGTAGCGTTAACAACCGCGCAAGCCTTTGCCACAGCCGAAACAACTTTATCCGCAGCTACTTACGCGGATATTACGGGGGCTTCTGTTTCTTTAGCAGCGGGGACGTGGTTGATATTAGCTACAATAAATGGTAGTTCACAAACCACAACAGCAACGGTATTAATAGCCGCAATTACGGACGGTTCAAATACTGTTATTGTAGAGGGTGCGCAACATATTGTAGCAGGTACAGCAACTGTGAGAACGTGGGGTAATGTAACTCTTTCTGCCATTGTTTCACCTTCGGGAACAACTACATATAAATTAAGGGGAGCAAGGGGACAAACAACGCAAACAGGTAACTGTATAGTATCGGACGGTACGGGGCAAGGTACGGCAAATAACGTGAGTAATAACTCAGATAAATCAACTTCAATAAGAGCAATAAGAATAGCATAATGGCATATATAAATTTTGACAAGGCGGCTGAACTATTTATTACCGTGCGCAAGGGTGATGACTTTCAAATGTCCTTAACCAACGTACAAATAGACGGGGTGGATATTACAAGTTCTTACACTGCCTCAATGATAGTTCGCGCGTCCGAAGGTGCAACCGCGCTTTTAACGTGGGAAACCCCAAACGAGATAGTAATAACCACGGGAACAATATCCTTTGATGTGGCAGCGTCCGCTATGGATGTTACTTCTGGGGTGTATTTATACGACCTAAAAATTACTTTCCCTGATGGGGCGAAGCAAACATGGCTATACGGAACGTTTACAATTAACCCTGAATTCTCATGATAACCTTTTATATCGTAGTAAGTGGAAACGTAGAAATAAGCCCTGCCAACGGTGGGACGGTTACGTTTCAAATTGAGCCAATAGCGCACTCAGTTCCCGCAGGTGGAACAAGTGGGCAAGTATTAGCGAAGGCGAGTAATACACACTATGACGTTGAATGGGTAGACCAAACAGGCGGCAGCGGTGGCGTGTCCGATGGTGACAAAGGGGATATAACCGTTTCGGGCGGTGGGGCTACATGGACTATTGACAATGGGGCTGTGACAAGTGCCAAGGTAGGCACGGGCATTGACGCTGCAAAACTCGCGGACGGTTCTGTTTCCAATACGGAGTTTCAATACATTAATAGCCTAACGTCAAACGCACAAACCCAAATAAATAGCAAAGCCACAGAAGGTACAGCGGTTGCATTTACTTCGGTAAATGTTAACGGCACGGGCGGAAACGGACATATCCATTTAAAGCATCAAAGCGGCGACCCTAACGTAAGCGCAAGCAATACAGCTATATGGGCGGATAACGCGGGGGATTTGTACGCAAAGAATGACGGTAATCCAAAGGCTAAAGTACTAACAGCGGACGCGATTGGCTCAACCGTTCAAGCGTATTCAAGTGTATTGGCTAATACT
>Ga0315906_10000462_pt1 | contig 64786 bp, 64 predicted proteins | sample LakEriMetagenome_4_FD_203526 | JGI IMG/M metagenome (GOLD analysis project Ga0315906, IMG submission 203526) | Freshwater fungal communities from buoy surface, Lake Erie, Ohio, United States - Buoy 2 MA122 | ecosystem: Environmental > Aquatic > Freshwater > Lake > Lake biofilm | place: USA... | reverse complement strand
ATCCAGATACGTGTCGCCCTCATGAACCGCTTCTCAGCGCTCGGAACGGCCGAGATCGTCCGCGTGGCCTGATCCCGAAGGGGAAAGGGGCTCTCATCCCTCAGGCGTGAGTTACGCAACAACGCCGTGCGGCGGTGGACGGGGCGGGGTCGGTGGCCGGCTCTGTCGTCGCCGGGGCGGGATCATCCGCCGGGGGGGCCACGGCTTCGGCGCAAGGCCGGTCAACCGCCGCCGGGGCGGGATCAGCCGCCGGGGGGGCCACGGCTTCGGCGCAGGGCCGGTCAACCGCCGCCGGGGCCGGATCAGCCGCCGGGGGGGCCACGGCTTCGGCGCAGGGCCAGTCCACCGCCGCCGGGGCGGGATCAGCCGCCGGGGGTGCGACGGCGGCGGGCAGCAGCAGCGCCGTCACCGGCGTGCCCGCCTGGGCGGCAAGACCCGCGCAGCGCAGCCAGGCCGGGGGGCGCACGCTGCCTGCGGCCAGCGGCGGGCGGCGCGGCGTGGCAACCGGGCGGGCCGTGGCAACCCTGATTGAGGCATGAGGCAGGCATGAGCGACATTTTCCACATGGCCCCCGGCGACACGCTCTGGGCGCTGGATTTCTTTCTGGATGACACGGCCATCAACCTGACCGGGGCAAGCGTGACCTTCACCCTTGCCACCGGGGACGGGGTGACGCTGTTCACCCGCCCGGCGACGGTGCAGATCGCCACCGTCACCCCCTGCCTGCGCTATGTCTGGCAGACGGGCGACATGGCCGCTGAAGGCTGGTTCAAGGGCTGGTTCCGCGTCACCTGGCCCTTCGGCACCAAACGCTTCCCCACCCCCGGCAGCATCGTGATCGAATGCCGCAACTGACCCCGATCCCCCGCCTGCGGGCGGGGGCCGGGCTGTACCACCAGCCCGACCACGCGGCACTTTCAAGACCCCGCGCCGACCCCTTCCGAAGGTTACAGGCCGCCCGACCGCCTTGCGGCGGCGCGGCTACAGTCGAGCGGAATCGGTTAATGAACAGTGAACGGACTACCACTCCCGTCGCGCCCTGGCTGGGCGGCAAGCGCAACCTGGCAAAGCGCATCTGCGCGCTGATCGATGCGGATCAGCACACCACCTATGCCGAGCCGTTCGTGGGCATGGGCGGCATCTTCCTGCGCCGCCGGAACCGGGCGCGGGCCGAGTTCATCAACGACGCGGGCCGCGACGTCTACAATCTGTTCCGGGTGCTGCAGGAACACTATGTCGCCTTTCTGGACCTGCTGCGGTTCCAGATCACCACCCAGGCCAACTTTGACCGGCTGGTGGCGGTGGACCCGGCGACGCTGACCGACCTGCAGCGTGCGGCGCGGTTCCTGTACCTGCAGCGGCTGGCCTTCGGTGGCAGGGTCTCGGGCCGGAACTTCGGCATCGCGACCGACCGGCCCGCGCGGTTCAACCTGACCACGCTGGAACCGGACCTGGAGGCGCTGCACAGCCGCCTGTCGGGCGTGACGGTGACCTGCCTTGACTTCGCGCCCTTCATCGCGCGGCTGGACCGGGCGGACACGCTGTTCTACCTCGACCCGCCCTACTGGGGCTGCGAAGGCTACTATGGCAAGACGCTGTTCAGCCGCGCGCGGTTCGAGGAGATGGCCGGGGCGCTGGGCGGTATCAGCGGGCGCTTCATCCTGTCGCTGAACGACGTGCCCGGCGTGCGCGAGACCTTCGGGCAGTTCCTGCTGCACCCGGTCATGACGACCTACACCATCGCCGGCACCGGGCCAGTTCCCCCGCGTCGCGAACTGCTGATCTCCAACTTCCCGCTGAAGGTCTGACGGGCATGGCGCGGGCGTTTGCGATCAGGGCAGAAGCGGGGTTGAAGCCCGCTTTAACCCGCCTTCAAACCACCCGCGCCAGCCTGCTTCTGAAACCCCGGACCCAGCCCGCCACCCCCCGCCGGACTCCTGCGCACCGGCGCACCCTGCGAAAACCGGGTTGTTGCAGCTTTCTGCGTCAGACTGTGCAGGTTCTGGCGTCAAGCCACACACATACAACAACGCCACAAACACCAAGTCACCAAAGAATCCGCTTTACACCCCCTCACTTATGACCCACCATATCTGGTATAGGTCAGGTCGGGATTATGCTGATCCTTGCCGGACGCCCAGCTTCTTGTGGGTCATGGCCCGCAGGCAGCTTCATGAAGAGGCCGGGCCATGTCGCTTTGCGAAGACCATCTGTCAGACGATCTGCATCCGATCGACATCGTCGAGACGATTGCCGCAGACCGGGCCTGGGAATTTGACCGGGTGACCGATGACCAGATCGCCATGGCGGTGGAGGGGCAGTGGCGCACCTATTCCCTGACGCTGGCCTGGTCGCCCCGGGATGAGACGCTGCGCCTGATCTGCACCTTCGAGATGGACCCGCCCGCGCACCGCATGGGCGAGCTTTACGATCTGCTCAACCGCACCAATGACATGGTCTGGACCGGTGCCTTCACCTATTGGGCCGAACAGAAGCTGATGGTCTGGCGCTATGGCCTGCCGCTGTCGGGTGGCCATATCGCAGGCCCCGGGCAGATCGACACGCTGATCGCCAATGCCGTGATGGCGGCCGAGCGGTTCTACCCGGCGTTTCAGTTGGTCGCCTGGGCCGCACATACGCCCGCAGAGGCGGTCAAGGTCGCCATTGCCGAGGCCTACGGGCGCGCCTAACCTGCCGGTGATCTGATCGGGGGCAGAGATATGATGGTCACACAGGTGAACCGCCGGGGTCTTGTGCTGCTGGGCTGTGGCAAGATGGGATCGGCGATGCTGGAAGGCTGGCTGAAGCAGGGATTGGCGCTGAGCGCGGTCTGGGTGGCTGACCCGCACCCATCGGACTGGGTCAGGGGCCTTGCCGCCAAAGGGCTGCACCTGAACGCGGGTTTTCCCCCGGACCCGGCCATCGTGCTGGTGGCGGTAAAGCCGCAGATGATGGCCGAAGCCTTGCCGCAGCTGGCACCGATGGGCGGGGGCGGCACGCTGTTTGTCTCGGTCGCGGCGGGCACGCCGCTTGCCCGGTATGAGACGGTGCTGGGGGCGGGGACGCCGGTGATCCGGGCCATGCCGAACACGCCTGCCGCCGTGGGGCGGGGAATCACGGCCATCGTCGGCAATGCGGTTGCCGGCGAAGACGACCTGGCGCTCGCCGAGGCCTTTCTGGGCGCTGTGGGGCAGGTGGTCCGGCTGGAGGACGAGCATCAGATGAATGCGGTCACCGCCCTGTCTGGATCCGGCCCGGCTTATGTCTTTCACCTGATCGAGGCGCTGGCGGCGGCAGGCGAGGCCGAAGGCTTGCCTGCCGGCCTGTCGATGCAGCTCGCCCGCGCGACGGTGACGGGGGCGGGAGAGCTGGCACACCGGTCGCCCGAGACGGCGACGCAACTCAGGGTCAATGTCACCTCGCCGGGCGGCACCACGGCGGCGGCGCTGGCCGTGCTGATGGACCCGGATACAGGATTTCCGCCCCTGTTGCGCCGGGCGGTCAAGGCAGCGGCAGACCGGGGAAAGGAACTGGGCAAGTGACGATCACCTACGACGATTTTCAGAAGGTCGATATCCGCGTGGGGCGGATCATGCGGGCCGAACCCTTTCCCGAGGCGCGCAAGCCCGCGATCAGGCTTTGGGTCGATTTCGGCAAGGAGATCGGCGAAAAGCGGTCTTCGGCGCAGATCACGGCCCATTACGCCCCCGATATGCTTGTCGGACGGCAGGTTCTGGCCGTGGTGAATTTCCCGCCCCGCCAGATCGGCAAGGTGCTGTCAGAGGTTCTGGTGCTTGGCGTGCCCGACGCCGCCGGAGAGGTGGTGCTGATCGGGCCGGGTCACGATGTTCCGCCGGGGGGGCGTTTGTTCTGATGGCCCGTTTGCTGATCACCCGCCGCCTGCCGCCGCGCGTGCTGGACGCGGCCCGCGCCCGCTTTGACGTCACGCTGCGCGAAGAGGAAAACCGGGTGCTGACCCCGGACGAGCTTCGCGCGGCCCTGCGCGACTATGACTATGTGCTGCCAACCCTGGGCGACAGGTTCGATGCCGGTGTCTTTGCCGATGTGCCCAATCCCCGCTGCCGGATGCTGGCCAATTTCGGCGTGGGCTACAACCATATCGACGTGGCGGCGGCACGGGCGGCGGGCGTGATGGTCAGCAACACGCCCGGTGCGGTCACCGATGCCACGGCGGATATCGCTCTGCTGCTGATTCTGGCCACCGCGCGGCGGGCGGGCGAAGGCGAGCGGGTGCTGCGCGCGGGCGGCTGGCACGGCTGGGGTCCGACGCAGATGCTGGGGCTGCCGGTGTCGGGAAAGCGCGTCGGCATCATCGGCATGGGCCGGATCGGCAAGGCGATTGCGAAGCGCTGCCATCATGGTTTCGGGATGGAGGTGGTCTTTCACAACCGCTCACCCGTGGCCGACCCGGGCGTTCCCGCGCGGCAGGTCGGCCTGACCGAAGCCATGGCGGCGGATTTCGTGGTGGTGGCGGTGCCCGGTGGCCCGGCGACGTGGCACATGATCAATGCCGGGGCGCTGGCCGCCATGCGTCCCGGCGGCATCTTCGTCAACATCTCGCGCGGCGATGTGGTGGACGAGGCGGCCCTGATCGCGGCGTTGCAGGAAGGCCGGATCGCCGGGGCGGGCCTGGATGTCTATGAATTCGAGCCGCAGGTGCCCAAGGCGCTGATCGCCATGGAAAACGTCACCCTGCTGCCGCATCTGGGAACGGCAGCGCTGGAAGTGCGCGAGGCGATGGGGATGCTGGCCGTCACCAACCTGATCGCCGCCCTCGACGGGCAGGAGCCGCCAAACCGCGTCTGACACCCCTCCAGAGTTTCTTTTCGGCCCAAATACCCCCGCCGGAGGCTCCCACCCCGGTCCTTGCGCGGATTGCGGGGCAGGAGCGCCTTCGGCGAGGGTATTCGGGCCGAAAAGAAGCCGGGATCCCGCAGGGATCAGGCGGCCCTGACGGCCGGGGCGAAGCGGCCATAAAAGGTGTCGCCTTTCGCAGCCAGGTCACGCAGCAGGGCGGGCGCGGCAAAGCGCGGGCCGTGCCGGGCTGCCAGCGCATCGCAGATCTCCACCGCGCGGGCGGCCCCGATGATGTCCAGCCAGCTGAACGGCCCGCCCGACCAGGGCGCAAAGCCCCAGCCCAGGATTGCGCCGACGTCGCCTTCGCGGATGTCAGTCAGCACGCCGTCCTGCAGGGCGCGCACCGCCTCCAGCACCTGGGCGAACAGCAGGCGGTGCTGCACCTCGGTCAGGTCGGGCTGCGGGTCGGTCACGGGGTAGCGGGTGGCAAGGCCGGGCCACAGCCCCTCACGCTTGCCCGCCGCGTCATAGGCGTAAAACCCTGCATTCGCCTTCTTGCCCAGACGGCCCTGGTCGGCCATCGCAAACAGCACCTCGTCCACGGCACCATCCGCATAGGCATCACGCATCGCGGCCCTGGTCGCCCTGGCAATCTTCACGCCCAGATCGATCGAGGTTTCATCGACCAGCTGCAGCGGCCCCAGCGGCATGCCCACCAGCCTTGCGGCATTTTCGATCAGCGCCGGCCTGACACCTTCGGCCACCATGCGGATGCCTTCGTTGATGTAGGGAATGATGCAGCGGTTGGCGTAGAAGAAGCGGGCATCGTTGACCAGGATCGGCGTCTTGCGGATCTGGCGCACGAAATCCAGCGCCTTGGCCACCGCCCGGTCGCCCGTGGCCTTGCCCCGGATGATCTCGACCAGCATCATCTTGTCGACAGGCGAGAAGAAATGGATGCCGATGAACTGCTCGGGCCGCTGGCTGGCCTTGGCCAGACCGCTGATCGGCAGGGTCGAGGTATTGGTGGCAAAGATGCAGTCGGCTCCGGTGGCGGCCTCGACCCTGGCCGTCACCTCGGCCTTCACCTTCGGGTCTTCGAACACCGCTTCCACGATCAGGTCGCACCCGGCAAGGGCGGCATAATCGGTGGTGGCCAGAATGCGCCCCAACACTTCGGCCTTCTTCTCGGGCGTGACCTTGCGGCGCTGAATGCCCTTGTCGAGCAGGTTCTCCGAATGGGCGCGGCCCCGGTCGGCGGCCTCTTGCGTGGCGTCGATCAGCACCACATCAATCCCGGCACTGGCAGCGACATAAGCGATGCCTGCCCCCATCATGCCTGCGCCGATAACACCAAGGCGGCGCACCGCCTGATCCGGCTGCGCCGGGCGCACAGCCCCTTTTTCCAGCGCTTCCTTGTTGATGAACAGCGACCGGATCATCGCGCTGGACGAGGGGTTCAGCAGCACACTGGTGAACCAGCGCGTCTCGATCCGCAGGGCAGTGTCGAACGGGACAAGCGCGCCTTCATAGACGGCAGACAGCAGCGCCTTGGCCGCCGGATAGACACCCATGGTCTTGCCCAGGACCATGGCACTTGCCCCGACGAAGGTCATGAAGCCCGCCGGATGATAGGGGGTGCCGCCCGGCATCTTGTAGCCCTTGGCATCCCAGGGTTTCACCAGATCGGCATCGGTGGCGGCCAGCACCCAGTCCCTGGCCCGCGACAGCAGCGCCTCGGGGGCGACCACCTCATCAATCAGACCGGCGGCTTTGGCCGCCCTGGGGTCGCTCTGCCTGCCCTCCAGCAGGAAGGGGGCAGCCGCCAGCGCCCCCAGCTTGCGGACCAGCCGTGTCGTGCCGCCCGCGCCGGGAAAGATGCCGACCGTGATCTCGGGCAGGCCGATCCTGGCCTTGGGATTGTCCGCCGCAATGATGCGGTGGCAGGCCAGCGGCAGTTCAAGGCCGATGCCAAGGGCGGTTCCCGGCAGGGCCGCGACAATGGGCTTGCCGCCCTTCAGGGTCCCGGGGTCCATCCCGGCGCGTTCGATCCGGCGCAGGATGCCGTGGATGCGCATGACCCCGTCAAAGATGCCCCGGGCACCGCCGTCCTTCATCCGCGCGATGATGTTCAAGTCCATCCCGCCGGAGAAATCCCTTTTCGCCGATGTCAGGATGATGCCCTTGACCGCCGGGTCGGACAGCGCCTGGCCGATCAGCGCGTCAAGCAGGGCAAAACCTTCGGCCGACATGACGTTCATCGATTTGCCCGCCACGTCCCAGGTCAGGGTGGCTATGCCATCGGCATCGGTGGCAAGGGTAAAATCAGGCATCACACATGTATCCTTTCACTGCGCCTTGCGGGCGGACAGGCGCGGCGTCATGGGTCAGAGGGGACATCAAGGGGCTACCGCCGTGCCATCGCCGCGCGTCCAGCGGCGCGCGGACCCGTCCTTGTGGCAGATACGGTCGTGATCGGGGTAATGGATGACATCCGCGCGGTTGCGCGTGCCAACCGTCAGGTAGGTGGCATCGGCCCCTGACCGGTTTTCCAGACAATGGCCGTTCGGCACCCCGGCAGGCCAGGCAGCGGCATCGCCCGCTGCAAGCCGGGTCTCGCCACCCTGTTCGCGCAGGATCACCTCGCCCGACAGCATCAGGATGAACTCGTCTTCCGTCTCGTGCCAGTGGCGCAGGCTGGAGGTGGAGCGGGGCGGCAGACGTTCGATATGAACGCCAAACTGCGTCAGACCGCCCGGGTCGCCCAGAATGCGGTGGGCATAGGCGTGCATCGGCACGCCCAGAACGGGATGACGCGTTTCGGGTTCTTCGACAAAGGGCAGGCTGGCAAGTTTGGGCATCAGATGCCCCCCTTGCCGATCATGGGTGCGCGTGCAACAGGCGTCATCCGCGCGGCCCTGCCCATGGGGTTCCGTCCTTGTAGGTAAAGCGCGCATCGCCGCCTTCCACCACGACCATCATGTCAACGTCGCTGTAGGTTGCCACTTCGGACGGGGCCCTGGTGCCCACCACCAGAAAGCGTGACTCGGCCTTGCTGCGGTTGACAAGGCAGTGCCCGTCGGGGTCGCCCGCCGGAAAGGCGGCACAATCGCCCGCGCGCATCACGGTTTCGCCCGCGTCCTGGACCAGCACGCATTCACCTTGCGTCACCATGACGAACTCATCCTCGTGCCGGTGCCAGTGGCGCAGCGAAGACCGCGCGCCGGGGGCCAGGATGACCAGGTTGGCACCGAACTGCGTCAGCCCGCCGGCCTGCCCCAGCCGCAGCGAGGACCGGCCCCGCATCTGCGCGGCATAGGATTCGGGGTAGATCGAGCCGGTCCTGACCGGCACCGTGGCAAGGTCGATTTTTGGCATCACAGCCTCTCGATAATCGTGGCGGCCCCCATGCCGGAGGCGACGCACAGCGTGGCAAGGCCGGTGCCCTTGCCGCTGCGTTCCATCTCGTCCAGCAGCGTGCCGATGATGATGGCCCCGGTTGCGCCCAGCGGGTGGCCCATGGCGATGGCCCCGCCGTTGACGTTGACGCGGTCCGCGTCCACACCGAAAGCCTGCATGAAGCGCAGCACGACCGCAGCGAAGGCCTCGTTCACCTCGAACAGGTCAATGTCGGATATCGCCATACCGGCTGCGGCCAGAATCTTTTCGGTGACCGGCACGGGGCCGGTCAGCATGATCGTGGGGTCGGTGCCGATCTTGGCGGTGGCGCGGATGCGCGCGCGCGGGCGCAGGCCGTGGCGTTCGCCAAACTCCCGGCTGCCGATCAGGATCGCGGCGGCCCCATCGACAATGCCGCTGGAATTGCCCGCGTGGTGGATATGCTCGATCCGCTCCAGCTGCGGGTATTTCATCAGGGCGACCCGGTCAAAGCCGGGCATAACCTCGCCCATATCCCGGAAACTGGCCGTCAGCGCGGCAAGGCTGTGCAGGTCTGTTCCGGGGCGCATGTGTTCGTCACGGCTCAATACCGGCAGGCCGTTCTGATCGGTGATGGTCAGCACCGATCCGGCAAAGCGCCCTTCGGACCAGGCGCGCGCGGCGCGGCGCTGGCTTTCCACGGCCAGGCTGTCGGCCTGCTCCCGGGTAAACCCGTACAGGGTGGCGATGATATCTGCGCTGATGCCCTGGGGCACGAAACAGGTCTTCATCGCCAGGCTGGGGTCCACCGCAATGGCCGCCCCGTCGCTGCCCATGGCGACGCGGCCCATCATCTCGACCCCGCCCGCGATATAGGCGCTGCCTGCCCCGGCGCGCACCTGATTGGCGGCAAGGTTTACCGCCTCCATCCCGCTGGCGCAAAAGCGGTTGATGGACAGGCCGGGGATCGACGGGTCAAGGTCTGACAGCAGCACGGCAGAGCGCGCAAGGCAGCCGCCCTGCTCGCCCACCTGGGTGACATTGCCCCAGATCACATCTTCAACCGCATGGCCCTTCAGCCCGTTGCGCGCCTTCACCGCGTTCAGGACGCGGGCTGACAGCGCCACCGCCGTCAGCTCGTGCAGGCCGCCGTCGGGGCGGCCCCTGCCACGGGGCGAACGGACGGCGTCATAGATGAAGGCTTCTGTCATCACATACTCCTCAGGCCCGGTCGGACGGATTGCCGGGCATCATGTCATAGGGATGTTTCCAGCCGGGCTGCGCCGAAATGCGCGCAAGCCAGGCGTCGACATGCGGCCAGTCGGCCCGATTGAACCCGAAGGGTTCGGGGTAATAGAGATACCCGCAGCAGGACAGGTCGGCGACGGTCATCTGCGCGCCTGCCACCCAGGCGCGGGTCGCCAGGTGATCGTTCAGCAGCGTGCAGGCGGTCTTGAGCCGCCCCTGCAGGAAGGGGACCACCCCTGCGGGGCGTTTGTCTTCGGGCAGGAAGTTCGACAGAAAGCGCGCGGTCCCGGCCAGGCCCGACAGCTTGTGATTGTCCCAGAACATCCAGCGCAGCACCTCGCGCCGTTCCGCCGCCGATCGGCCACCCAGCTTGCCGGTCTTGGACGAGACATAGTCGAGGATCACCGCCGACTGGCTCAGCGTGGTGTCGCCATCGACCAGCACCGGCACCTCTCCCATTTCATTCAGCGCGCGGAAGGCCGGGGTCCGGGTTTCGCCGTTGAAGAAATCGACGAAGACCGGCTCCCATTCCATATCCGCAAATGTCATGGCCAGCGCCGCCTTGTAGGCATTGCCGCTTTCGCCGAAGCAGTAAAGTTGGGCCGTCATGATGATACCGCTTTCCGGTTGCGGGGGCAGACGCGGGGGTTTCACACCCCCGTACCCCCGTGGGGTATTTTCGCCAAGAAGAATAAGACTTTCTTAACCATAAAGCGGCACCCTTGTCAGTGCGGTACAGGCTGGGGAGCCGATGACCGCCCGAGGAGAAGCCGCCCCGGCCCACCTCCGGCCCATGTCACATGCGGTTTGCGAGGTCGGGTCGGGGCGCACATTGGGTTTCTTTTCGGCACAAATACCCAAATCCCCCGGTGCGGGTGGCACCCCGCTCATGTCTTTCGCGCCTCCAGGTCCCGGGTGAACTGGCGCAGACGGTGGCCCGGCGTTTCGGCGTCGATGACGGAATCGACATGCCCGAACCGCAAGGACAGGGCCTCGCTTTCGTCCAGCCCGGCATCGGCGGCGAACCGCTTCCGCCGCAGGCAGCCGTCTTCGGTCATGGCGACCGGCGGGCGGCGGGTCAGGCGGAAACGTTTGGGCATCGGCAGGACTCCGGCAGGGGACAAGTGAGGGCATGCCTAGAACGCATCGGCGGAAAGGGCCATCACCGGCCCGGCCCCGGTCCGGATCCGGGCCAGGTGCAGGGCCGTGGCGGGCAGGTGGCGCGCCATATAGTAGCGGCCCGTGGCCAGCTTAGCCCGGTAGAAGGCCGGGTCACCGGTTCCCGCGTCAAGTGCTGCCAGGGCGGCCCGTGCCATCCGCGCCCACATCAGGCCAAGGCAGACCTGCCCCGCCAGATGCAGGAAGTCGCAAGACCCGGCCAGGGCGGCGTCCGGTGCCGTCATCCCCGCTTCGGCAAAGACCGCCACGGCTGCCTGCATGTCTTTCGATGCCGCCTTCAGCGGATCAAGAAAGTCCTGTGCCAGGCGGGCATCACCGCCGTTATCCCCCAGGAAGGTCCTGATCATCCCGAGAAAGGCCATCACATGCCGGCCGCCATCCTGCCCCAGCTTGCGCCCGACAAGGTCCAGTGCCTGAATGCCGTTGGCACCTTCGTAGATCATGGCGATGCGGGCGTCGCGGACGAATTGCGACATGCCCCAGTCCTCGATATAGCCATGCCCGCCGAACACCTGCTGGGCGGCGACGGCCATCTCAAAGCCCTTGTCGGTCTGAAAGCCCTTGATCACCGGGATCAGCAGCGAAATCAGGCCCTCGGCGGCGGCATCGCCCTGGCGCACCGACCGGTCGATCAGATGCGCCCCCCAGAAGGTCAGCGCCCGCGCCCCTTCGACAAAGCTTTTCTGGTCCATCAGGCTGCGGCGGATATCAGGGTGGACGATCAGCGGGTCGGCGGGCCCCGCAGGATTGACCGGCCCGGTCGCCGCGCGGCCCTGCAGGCGGTCCTTCGCATAGGTGCGGGCCATCTGACAGGCGGCTTCGGCCACGGCATAGCCCTGCAGGCCCACGCCAAGGCGCGCCTCGTTCATCATGGTGAACATGGCCCGCATGCCCTTGTGCAGATCGCCCAGCAGCCAGCCCGTTGCCGCGTCGTAGTTCATCAGGCAGGTCGCGTTGCCGTGAATCCCCATCTTCCTTTCGACCCTGCCGCAGGACAGCGCATTGCGCGCGCCCAGGCTGCCGTCGGCATTGACCAGAATCTTCGGCACGATGAACAGCGAGATGCCGCGCGTGCCCTCGCCACCGCCCGGTGCCCTGGCAAGGACCAGGTGGATGATGTTTTCGGCCAGGTCATGCTCACCGGCAGAGATGAAAATCTTCTGCCCGGTGATGCGGTAGCTGCCGTCGGCCTGCGGGTCGGCGCGGGTCCGCATCAGGCCCAGATCGGTGCCGCACTGTGGTTCGGTCAGGTTCATCGTGCCGGTCCAGTCGCCGCTGACCAGTTTCGGCAGCCACATCGCCTTTTGCCCGGACGTGCCATGGGCATGGATCGCCGAATAGGCCCCATGGGTCAGACCCTGGTACATGTTCAGCGCCATATTGGCCGACACGAACATCTCGCCTACTGCCGTACCCATCAGACAGGGCAGGCCCTGTCCGCCATAGGCCGGATCGCAATCGAGGGCGGTCCATCCCCCGGCCCTGAGGGCCGCGAAGGCATCGGCGAAGCCCGGCGGCGTGCGGACCGCCCCGTTTTCAAGGTGGCAGCCCTCGCGGTCGCCCACCGCGTTCAGGGGGGCCAGCACATCGCTGGCCAGCCTGCCCGCCGCCTCAAGGACCGCCAGGGTGAAGGCAGGGTCCAGACTGTCATATCCGGGCACTCCGCTGGTGGTGACCCCAAGGACATCATGCAACAGGAACTGCATGTCCCTGACCGGTGCGGCATAGGCTGTCATCGGGTCGTCTCCTGTGCTGTTACCCGGCTGCATCCCCGCAGAAGGCGGCAAGACCCCGGTCCGCCCGGACAAGCCGGTCTTTCGGTTTGGCGATGGCATCCTCCGGTCCGGCCCGCCGCTGCGTCATCACCGCCGGCCCGTGGCGGGCAATGCCGCAGGTGCGGCCGGGCCGCGTTGTCCGGCACCCGTCCCTGTCATGGCGGTGCGGCGGCGGGCGGATGTCTGCCGGGGCAAGGCCAGGGCACCCGCCGCGCAGGATCAGCGTCAGCCGGGCCCGGTCGCGCCGGGTGAACAGCCAGGGCCTGCCGTGGCGGAACGGGAACAGAAAGTGCTTCTGTCCGCAAGGGGGCAGGCTGCGGGGCGCAGCGCCACGGGACTTGCCCATCTTCCGGATCGTCAAGGCATCTGTCATCGGTCTGTCGCACACACCTTGGATGTGAACGCCGGCCGGATGGCGGCGTTGATGATCCTTATCCGACAGGATGACGCTGAGGTAAACGTGACGTGGCGTCAGGGCGCGGATGACGTCGTGTCAGCCGGGCTGACGCAACGTCATGCGCAGCAGTCGTGGCCGGGGCCATCGCGGCGGACGGCCTGCCGGGCCGGATCAGACCGGATCACCTGAGGCCGCCGCCCTGTCGCGCAGGGATTGAAGCTCGGCGATCGCGGTTTCGGTTTCGTCCTTCTGGCGGCGCAGCTGGGCAAGCTGGCGGTCTGCCAGATCGACCAGCGCCCTCATCTGTGCCGAGGTGCCCCTGGTTTCATAGATCAGCAGCCATTGGCGGATTTCTTCCAGGCTGAAGCCAAAGCGGCGGCCACGCAGGATCAGCGTCATGCGGGCAATTTCCCTTGGCCCGTAAAAGCGCGCGCGCCCGTCTTTGCCGGGCTGAAGCAGCTCGATGTATTCGTAATAGCGCAGGGTGCGCGGGGTTGCGTCGAACCGGGCGCACATCTCTTTGAAGCTGAGGCGGGTTTCGGTCATCGCATGGTCCTCCGTCAGCAAAGCGTAGTGACAAGCTGCCAGCCGCGCAATCGCTGCGCGGGCTTGCAGCCGGGCGCAGGGCGGGCGACAGTCCGGCCGAGGCGCAAGGAGCTTGTGATGACCGACCGCACCCGCATTGCCCGCCAGTTCATCGAAGCCATTCCGCATTCGCGGGCGCTGGGCATGCGTCTTGACCTGCTGGGCAAAGGGCTGGCGGTGGTGTCGATGCCCTATGACCCGCGATTCGTCGGCGATCCTGCGACCGGTGTGCTGCACGGCGGGGCGGTGTCGGCGCTGATGGACACCGCCGCCGGGGCCGCCGTGATGAGCCATCCCGAAGCCCCGGCCAGCACCGCGACGCTGGACCTGCGGATCGACTACATGCGGCCCGCCACACCCGGCCAGCGGCTTACGGCGCGCGCCGAATGCTATCACGTTACCCGGTCCGTCGCCTTCGTGCGCGCGACGGCGACCGACGGGGATACCGGACGCCCGGTTGCCACCGCGACGGGGGCTTTCACCGTGGACCGGGCGCAGGGGGCACCGGCATGAGCCCGCGCGCCCGCCCCGAACCGGTTCAGGTGATCAAGACGCGCCGCGATGCCGCGCTGCGCGCGCTGGTTGCCGGGGTGCCCTATATCGGGTTCCTCGGCATCACCATTGACCGGCGCGGCGACGAGCTGACGGCGATCCTGCCCTTCGATGACAGGCTGATCGGAAATCCCGCGATCCCGGCGCTGCATGGCGGGGTGACGGCGGCCTTCCTGGAAACGGCGGCGATCATCGAACTGAGCTGGACCCTGATGTGGGAGGCGATGGAGGCCGGGCAGACGGGGCCGGGCGCGGCCCTGCCGGACCTGCCCAAGACCATCGACTTCACGGTGGATTACCTGCGTTCCGGCCTGCCGCGCGATGCCTATGCGCGGGCGCGGGTCAACCGCTCGGGGCGGCGATACGCCAGCGTGCATGTCGAGGCCTGGCAGGACAACCGCGCGCGCCTGTTCGCGCAGGGCACCGGGCATTTCCTGATGCCGCAAACCGATGCCGGCTGACAGGGGCGGCCCCGGCCCGATCAGCCGCCCGGGGGACTGCGGCCCGCAAGTCGCGTGATGTCACAGCCAGTCGGCCCGCCCCGTTCCGACGGCAGAGGCGACCGAGGCGAAGCCATCCCGTGCCAGCAGCCCGTCCAGCCCCCGCGCGAGGCGGGCCGGCAGCGAAATACCCTCATAAACCATCGCGGTGTAAATCTGTATTGCCGTGGCACCGGCGCGGATCTTGGCATAGGCCTGCTCGGGCGTCGAAACGCCGCCGACACCGATCAGCGGCAGGTGCCCATCCGTCAGCTGCGACAGCCGGGCCAGGACGCAGGTGGAGCGTTCGAACAGGGGCGCACCCGACAGCCCCCCTGCCTCATCGCGAGCTGCGCTCCGCAGCCCGTCGCGCGCCAGCGTGGTGTTGGTGGCGATGATCCCGCTCAGTCCCGCTGCCACGGCGACCCCGGCGATTTCCGCCAGCGCGTCATCGGCCAGGTCGGGCGCGATCTTGAGGAACACCGGGATCGGGCGCGGCAGGGCGGCGCGCACCTTCATCACCTCTGCCAGCAGGGCGGTCAGGGCGGCCCGCCCCTGCAGGTCGCGCAGACGTTCGGTGTTGGGGGAGGAGACGTTGACGGTGGCGAAATCCACCTCGGGGCCGCAAAGGGCCAGCACCTGCGCAAAATCCGCGGCCCGGTCAGCGCTGTCCTTGTTGGCCCCCAGGTTCAGGCCCACCGGCACCCCGCGCGGGCGCTGCGCCAGCCGGGCGCAGATCGCCCCGGCCCCGTCATTGTTGAAGCCAAAGCGGTTGATGGCGGCGCGGTCCTGCGCGAGGCGGAACAGGCGCGGGCGCGGATTGCCGGGCTGCGGGCGCGGGGTGGCTGCCCCCACCTCGAGAAACCCGAACCCCGCGCGGGCCAGCGCGGCCAGCGCCACCGCGTTCTTGTCATAGCCCGCCGCCAGCCCCACCGGATTGTCCAGCGCCATCCCCGCCAGCGTCACCGCCAGGCGGGGCGAGGTGACGCGGCCCGGCAGGGGCAGCAGGCCGGACCCAAGGGCGCGCAGCGACAGGCCATGGGCGGTTTCGGGATCAAGCCGGTGCAGCAGGCTCAGGCCGGCCCGTTCCCAGAGGCTCACCACAAACCCTCGGGGAAGATGTGCCCCGTGGCCCCCAGCGGCAGCGATTTGTCCCAGACCACATCCTGCAGGGTCAGACTGCGGTACAGATGCGGAAACAGCGCCCCGCCGCGCGAGGGTTCCCAGCGCAGCGCGGGTCCCAGCCGGTCAGCGTCAAGCGCGACCAGAACCAGATCGCTTTCGGCGGCAAAATGCCGGGCGGCGGTTTCTGCCACCTGGGCTGCGGTCGAGAAATGGATGTACCCGTCGGCCAGATCAATCGGGGCGCCTTCCGTTTCGCCTGCGCTGCGGAAGGCATCCCATTCAGGGCGGCGGAAGATTTTGAAGATCAGCATGGCGGCGTCATGCACCATGGGGTGCGGGCGGGTCAATGGCGCGTTTGCACAAGCGGACCGTCCCCGGCAACAGGATGCGGAAAACGGGCTGCCCTGCCAAGACAGTTGTCCGCAAGCCCCGCGCGGTCTGGCCGGGGCCATCGCCCCTGCCCCGCTGTGTGCGTGCCACAGGCCAGCCGGGGGCCAAAGCCCCCGGCCAGCGCCCGACCCGCCCCCGGCGGGCGCTTCGCCCCCGCCGGGTCGGGCGCTGGCCTGCGGTGTTCCTGGACCGACCGATCTACAGGGCACCGTCCCGCAGGGGCGGGGGAAACGCCGTGCGTTTCCTGGTCCCGCCCGGAGCGGCGTTCTCCGGGATGCCCGGTCTCTCTGGCAGGGGCCATCGCCCCGGCCAGGGCAGCGGGAAGGGCGATCAAAGCCGGGTTTGGCATGGCCCTGATCAGGCAAGCAAGTCGCCTGCGTGGCCGCACGCGCCGCCCCGGTCACATCCCGGGGCCGGCACCTGCCCCCTGCCTGCCGGCGTACCGCCCCACAAATCCGGCACGGCTGTTGCAGCGCCCGCGTCGCCCCGGCACCCTGCCCACATCTGCGGGAACAGGCGACAGTGCCCCAAGGAAATGACGCAACCCGTTGACACCACAGGCGGCCACCACCGCCTCTTTCCGGGCACGCCCTACCCCGTCAGTTGCGCAATCTCGCGCCGGAACGGCAGCGCATCGCCGATGTCCGGCCCGTCCATCTCTTCGCCATAGCGCCGCCCGGCATAGACGGCCCAGGCGATCGGGGCCGGGGCATCGGCATCGCCGATCACCGTGACCGACGCGATGCCGGCCGCGGCCCAGTCCGCCCGCCGCGCCGCAAGGTCCGGCCCCAGGCTGTCTGCGGCAACCCGCGAGGTCACCATCACCACGGCATCGGCGGCAATGTCGCGCGCTTGCCCGGTATAGGTGCAGACGGTCCGCGCGCCGCCGGGGCCGATGGCCTGGGGTGCCTGTGACAGGTGCAACGTCACGCCAAGGGACATCAGGCGCGACTGGATCAGGCGCTGCTCCAGGGTGTTCTCCGTCCATTCCGCCACCTTGGCGGCTGGCGTCACAAACTCCACCCGGCAGCCCCGGGCCACCAGAAGCTCGGCCAGAACCGACCCCATGTAGAAATGGTCATCATCATACAGAAGAACCGTCCCGCCAAAGGGCCCCTGCCCCGCCATCAGGTCGTCGGGGGTGAAGACCGGCAGGCCCGCCTGGTCAATCGGACCAAGGTGGTGGCGCGCCACCACGTCGCGCCGCCAGACCGCCCCCGTCGCCACGGCGACATGCTGAAAGCCGAAGTCCAGCACCTCGGCGGCCGACAGCCGGCTTTCGTAATGGACAGAGACATTCGGCATCGGGGCGATCTGACCCGCCCGGTAATCGGCGACCCGGCCCCAGGCCGACAGGCCCGGAAGGGCGCGCTCCCTTGCGACACGCCCGCCCAGGGTCGTGCCCGCCTCGGCCAGGGCCACCTGATAGCCGCGCCGGCCCAGCACAAGGGCGGCCTCCAGCCCCGCAGGGCCGGCACCGGCAATCAGAACCCGGTCGCTTTTTCCGCGCGGGGCGACCCGTTCGGGATGCCAGCCCTTGCGCCATTCCTCCATGAAGGTCGGGTTCTGGGTGCAGCGGCTGATTGCACCCGTCATGTCGCCCGACACGCAGATGTTGCAGCCGATGCATTCGCGGATATCCTCAAACCGGCCCTGTTCAATCTTCTCCGGCAGAAAGGGATCGGCGATCGAGGGGCGGGCTGCCCCGATGAAATCCAGGATGCCCTGCCTCACCTGCCGCACCATCGCATCGGGCGAGGTAAAGCGGCCCACGCCGACGACGGGCTTTGATGTCAGCGCCCTGATGCCGCGCACCAGCGCCTCCTGCGCGCCTTCTTCCTTGAAGCGCGAGGTGCCCGAACAGGCGTCCCAGGTGCCCTGCGCCAGATCCCACAGGTCGGGCAGGTCTGCCTTCATCTCGATGAACTCGCGCACCTCTGCGTTGGAAAAGCCCAGCGGGCCCTCTTCGTGCAGGGACATGCGGATGGAAATTGCCATCTCGCCCTTCGTCTCTTCGCGCGCCTCTTCGATCAACTCGGTGACGAAGCGGGCGCGGTTTTCCAGAGAGCCGCCATATTCGTCGCTGCGCCGGTTGGTGGCGCGGCTCAGGAAATGCTGCAGAATTCCAAAGCCATGCGCACCATAAAGGCAGACGATGTCAAACCCTGCCTCCCGGGCGCGGCGGAAGGCATTGCGATACCAGCGGCGCAGATCCCGGATGCCGTCCCGGTCCAGCGGGCGGGCCTGCACCGGGTCGGCAGTAAAGGTCAGGATCGGGCCGGGCGAGACGGCACGCGGCACCTCGCGGCTGTACAGGTTGGGGCCGTTGATGCCGGAATAGGCCATCTGGATGCCCGCCAGCGCGCCATGCGATTTCATCGCTTCTGCCATGCGGGCCAGCGCGGGGACGTCGCGGTCATCCCACAGCCGCTGTTCGATAAAGGGGGTGATTTCCGAGGTGTGGTGAATCTCGGTCTGCTCGGTAAAGATCACGCCCCAGCCACCTTCGGCCTTGGTGCGCCGCATTTCCACCACCGCCGACGGGTCACGGTAACCGCCGCCGTTGCAATGGGGCACCTGGAAGAACCGGTTCCTGGCCAGTTTCGGGCCGATGCGCACCGGCTCGAACAGAATGTCATAGCGGCTTGGGCGGGCATCCTTGGGCATCGGTCACTCCACCGGGCGGAAATCGGACAGCTGCGTCGACAAAAGGGCAGGGTCGGGGTCGGGCAGATCGGCGATCAGCAGCGCCCCGGCCAGACCGGCGCGGGCGTGGACAGCCCCGTCGGCCCCCACAAGGACAGACCCGCCGCAATAGGTCAGATCGCCTTCGCTGCCGCAGTAATTGGCATAGGCGATGGCAACCGCGTGGTTCACCGCCTGCGCGGGAACGGTCAGACGCGCCACATGGGCGAAAGGCTGCATGTTGGCGGTGGGGCACAGGATGATCTGCGCCCCCCGGCCCGCAAGATCGCGGATCAGCGGGGCGAATTCGATGTCGTAGCAGATCAGCTGGGCGATGCGATACCCTTCAAAATCGAACATCGCGTGGGCAGAGCCCGGCACATAAATCCTCTTTTCGCGCGGTCCGTAGAGTTGGGTCTTTCGGTATTGCGACAGAAGCGTGCCATCAGGGCCAAGCGCAAGGGCAGTATTGAAAAGCTGCGTCCCCTCACGCTCTGCCACACCGACTGTGACGCCGCAGCCTGCGGCCCGGGCCAGCGGTGCCAGCACGGCGGCCCAGTCTGCCAGGCTGCGGGCCGCCGGTCGGGGATCGGCCACATTGTATCCGGGCAGGAAAACCTCGGGGAAGACGGCCATGCGGGCACCCGCCGCCCCCGCCGCCCGCAGCATCCGGCCCAGGGTTGCCAACCCGTCTTCCGTCGCCCCGGCGGGCGACGGCCCCTGATAAACTGCCAGTTTCATGCGGTTTTCCGGGCCAGCCCGCCCCCTACTTTTTCAGGTTCGTCCAGATGGCGTCATAAAGCTCTTGCGTGGCCTGGTCGCAGACCCCCACGAAGGTGCCCTGCGGTGCCGATGCCGGGGGGTTGTTTTCGGGGCTGTTCTTGATCGCGTCATCCAGGAACGGTTCCACCCCGATCACGGCAGAGGTATAGGCGGCATAGTTCGTCAGCGCGGCCGCGTTTTCCGGCTGCAACAGGAAGTTCATGAAATGCAGCGCATTGGCACGGTTCGGCGCGTCTTTCAGCAAAACGGCGTTGTCCATCCAGGCGACGAAGCCTTCCCTGGGATAGGCATATTCCACATTGGCCCCTTCGGCGCGCGCCTTGGCGGAAAAGCCGTTGAAGATCATGCCGGCCGCCGCATCGCCCGATACCAGCACATCCTTGGCCGTGTCCGACCCGAAGCTGGCCCAATGCTGCTTGGCCTCCAGCAGCATGGCGTTCAGCGCCTTGAGCTGCTCGCGGTCCTCGCTGCATTGCGGGATGCCCATATAGAGCGAGGCCAGCGCAAGCACCTCGCCCTGACTGTCCAGCACATTGATCTTGCCCGACAGTTCCGGCGGCGGATTGAAGAGGATCGCCAGCGTGTCGATATCGCCCGTGTAGACATCGCGGTTCACCGAAAAGCTGGTGGTGCCCCACTGATAGGGAATGGAATGGCGGCGGCCCGGATCGAAGGGCACGTCGATCCATTTCGGGTCGATATTGGCAAAGTTGGGAATCTCGTTATGGCTGAAGGTATCCAGAAGGCCTTCGCCCGCCATGATCGCCACCATGTAATCGGTGGGCACGGCCACGTCATACTGGCCCATCTTGCCGGCCTTCAGCGCGGCCAGCATCGCCTCGTTGCTGTCGAAGGTGTCCATCGTCACTTCGACATCATATTCGGCGGCGAACTTATCCAGCATTTCCTGCGGGATGTATTCAAACCAGTTGTAGATCGACAGCTTGCCTTCGGCGCTGGCCATGCCCGCCGTCAGGGCCAGCAGGGCAACGGATGTCAGGATGTTTTGCATGGGACGCTCCTTGTTGGGATCAGGCCCGGCTTCTTTGGCCAAGGCGGTTCACGAAATAGGACAGGGTCACGAACAGGATCGATACGGTCAGCATCACCGTCGACAGCGCCAGGATATTGGGCTTGATGCCCTGCTTGACCGACCCGAAGATGGCGGTCGGCAGGGTTTCCATCCCCGCCCCCTTGACGAAGTTGGTGATGATGAAATCATCCAGCGAGATGATGAAGGCCAGCAGGAAGCCGCTGATGATGCCGGGCATCATCAAGGGCAGCAGGATCAGCCGGAAGGCCTGGGCGCGGGTCGCGTAAAGATCGCGCGCGGCCTGTTCAAAGGTGTCCTCGATCCCCTCAAGGCGGGCGGCGATGGGCAGGTAGGCGAAGGGGATGCAGAAGGTGATATGGGCGATCAGGATGGTCAGATAGCCCGTCATCAGTCCGATGGTGGAAAAGAAGATCAGCGTGGCCACCGCCGTGACAATCTCGGGCACCATCAGCGGCAGGTTGATCAGCGCAAAGGTGGCCCCCTTGCCCCGGAACCGCCCGCCCCGCACCATGGCGACGGCGGCAGCAGCCGCGATGATGGTCGAGGCGGTTGCGGCAAGGGTGGCGATGGTGATGGAATTCCAGGCGGCCGCGCGGAACCGCGGTGCCTCGACCCCGGTGAACAGATCGGCATACCAGCGCAGCGACACCCCGCCCCAATTGGTCAGCGAGGTGCTGGCGTTGAACGAATAAGCGATCACCACCGCCAGCGGCACGTAAAGGATGGTCAGGCACAGCGCGGCCATCGCGGCAAAGCCGGGATAACGGCGAATGTCCGGGCACCCGGCCATCAGCGCACCTCGGCCCGGCCCCGGGCGCGGGCATAGACCATCAGCACGATCAGCACCAGCGTCATCAGGATCACCGAAACGGCGGCCCCGAAGGGCCAGTTGCCCTGGCTGCCCTTGAACTGCTCTTCAATCAGCGATCCGATCATATAGGTCTTGGCACCGCCCAAAAGGTCGGGGGCCAGAAATGCGCCCAGCGACGGCACGAAGACCAGGATGCAGCCCGCAATGATGCCGGGGCGGACCACGGGAAGCACGATCTCGCGCAGCGTGGTCCAGCGGCTGGCGTAAAGGTCTGCGGCGGCCTCGGACAGGGCGAAGTTGTATCGCTCCAAAGCGGCATAGATCGGCAGGACCATGAACGGCAGGTAGCTGTAGAACAGCCCCAGCTGCACGGCGAGGTTGGTGTTGATGATCCGCAGCGGGCTGTCCAGCAGGCCGGCCCCGATCAGCAGATCATTCAGCGGCCCCTGATCGCGCAGCAGAAAGCGCAGCGACACGGTGCGGATCAGCAGGTTGACCCAATAGGGCACGGTGATCATGAACAGCCACAGCGCGCGGCTGTGCAAGGGCCGCGTCGCGATGAACCAGGCGGTGGGAAAGCCCACGATCAGGCAGATCAGCGTGGCCAGCCCCGCCTGCCAGATCGACCGCCAGAAGATGGTGATATAGGTCCATTCCAGCACCGGCGGCTCATCCCCGAACAGGCCCCGGCTCAGCAGGAAGCGGTCATAGGCCGCCAGCGAGAAGGTCCAGTCAACCCCGCCCCGGAATTCCCTTGTCAGGAAAGAGTACACCGTCATCAACAGCACCGGCAGCAGCAGGAAGATGCCGATCATCGCCCAGGCCGGCAGCAAAAGCGGCCCGGTAAGGCCGCGATAGCCAGCCCCGGCGGCACCTGATGCCGCACGCCCCGCCATCAGTCGGCCAGAAGGCGCGCAGCACCTTCCTCGATCGCGATTCCGATGGTGCTGCCCGCCCCCGGCGGGGTGGCGCGGGCCGAATTCTGCATCCGCAGATGCAGCGCCGTGCCATCGGCCAGCCGGGCCAGAACCTGCAGATCGGTGCCAAGATAGATCAGCCGCTCGACGCTGGCGTCCAGATCGCCGCTGCCCGGCGGAACCAGGGTCATCCGTTCGGGCCGGATCGACACATGGGGGGTGCCCGTCGGTGCGGTTTGCGCCGCCGGACAGGTCAGCTGATGCCCGCCGGGCAGCACCACACGCGCCATCCCGCCCGCAAAAGACGCGACCCGGACCGGCAGAAGGTTGGTCTCGCCGATGAAACCGGCGACAAAGCGGTTGACCGGTGCCTCGTAGATCTCGCGCGGTGATCCGATCTGCCGGACCTCGCCCGCGCTCATCACCGCGATGCGGTCGCTCATGGTCAGGGCTTCTTCCTGGTCATGGGTGACGAAGACAAAGGTGATGCCGGTTTCTTCCTGCAGCTGCTTCAGTTCGACCCGCATCGCCTGGCGCAGCTTCAGGTCCAGCGCCGACAGCGGTTCGTCCAGCAGCAGCACCCTTGGGGACGGGGCAAGCGCGCGGGCCAGCGCCACGCGCTGCTGCTGGCCACCCGACAGCTGTGACGGCAGACGGTCGGCAAAGGCGGACAGATGCACCAGTTCCAGCATCTCGCCCGCGCGTTTCAGGCGCGGGCCGGGGGCCATGCCCTGCATCTTCAGGCCGAAGGCCACGTTCCGGGCCACCGTCATGTGCGGAAACAGCGCATAGTGCTGGAACACCGTGTTGACCGGGCGCAGGTTGGGGGCAAGCCCGGCGATATCCCGCCCTTCCAGCAGGATCGTGCCTTCGGACAGGTCCTCGAACCCGGCGATGCAGCGCAACAGCGTGGTCTTGCCACAGCCCGAAGGCCCCAGCAGCGTGAAGAACTGCTTGTGCCCGATGGTCATCGACACGCCCGCCAGCGCAGTGAAGGCGCCAAAGCGCTTGACCACCCGGCGCACGGCAACGACCTCGTCCATCCGGCCCGCTTTCTCAAGGCAGGGGGACATGGCGCTTGCCATACCCCCGGTTCAGGGAGCAAACCCTAGATGCACGACAGTCAGGGGGTATATACCCCCAAAGAGGTATGACGGATGGAGCCACTGCCCAATGCCGCCGAGGGGCGCCTGGCCGAAGTGATCCGGCGCATGGGTCAGGCGGGTTTTGAGACGGCGCTGACCGGTTGGCTGCGCCGGTCTGTCCCTTGCGACAACCTGATCGTGCTGGCCTACCGCGACGCCGGTCCGCCGCTGGTGCTTTATCACCAGGCCGACGATCCGAAGGTCTACGGGCAACTGGACAGCACCTATCTGGCCGGGGCCTATCTGCTGGATCCCTATCACGACCTGCACCAAAGCCGGGTCACCGCCGGGCTGTACCGGATGCGCGACATTGCCCCCGACCAGTTCCAGCGCAGCCGCTACTTTCTGGACTATTACCGCAGCACCGGGCTGATCGACGAGGTGACCTTCGTGGCCTATCCTGCGCCCGGCGTCACGCTGAACATCTGCCTGGGGCGGGACGGAACCTCGGGCCAGGTGTTTTCGGCCGCCGAAGTACACAGGGCCAGCCGCATCGCCCCGATCGTTACCGCCCTTTCGGAACGGCACTGGTCCGGGTTGCCGGGGCCGCAGGCACCGGGTGCCGGGCGCGGCGATCAGGCGGCCGGGCTGCTGCGCGCGGCCCTGGTGCGGTCCCATGGCATCCGCCTGTCACCGCGTCAGGCCGAGGTGGCGCTCTTGATCCTGCGCGGGCATTCCTCGGTCTCGATCGGGCTGCGGCTGGCGGTATCGCCGCAGACGGTGAAAGTGTTCCGCAGGCAGTTGTACGCCCGCTGCGCCATCACCACACAGGCGGAACTTTTCGCGCTTCTGCTTCCGCTGCTGAAAAGCGGATGATAGGGTTTCACCGGGGCGGAGGATTTGTTTCTTTCCCTGAAGCAGGGTCCAGGCCCTATACCGGCACCTCTGCCCGCAGGCTGCGGCCCGCCGGGGCCGCCGACATCCCGCAGGAAGGCCCGATGACCCGGCATGACCCCGCCCTGTCCCCAACCGCCAGGTTGCGCGCCAATGTGGCCCTGCCCTTTGGCCAGGCCATCGCCATGCCGAAGCCGGTCTGTACCTCGGCAGGGTTCGCCGCGCTGGACCAGCGGCACATCTTTGCGCGCGACCGGCTTTGCGCGGGTCGCGCCGATGTGCTGCGCGCGCCGGGGGGCCATCTGACCATGGAAATCCCGGGCAAGCCGATCCTTGTAACGCGCGACCGGGGCGGGCATGTGCCTGCGATGTCCAAGGTCTGCCGCCACCGCGTGTCCACCCTGCCGGAGGGGCGCGGCACCACCCGCACCACCGTCTGCCCCCGTCACGGCTCGACCTATAACCTCGACGGCACCTTGCACGCCGCACCGGCCATGACGCGGAACGACGGCTTCTGCAAGGACCGGATCGCCCTGCCCCCGGTGCGCTGCAAGGTCTGGCGGGGCCGGATCATGGTCACGCTGATCCCCGATGCGCCCCCTGTCGCCAACCGTCTTGCCAGCGTTTCGGACCTGATCGGCCCCTTTCAGATGGAAGCTAACGTCAAATCCCCCCGCGAAGAGTTCCGCTGGGCAACCAACCGGAAAGTCCCGGCGGAAAACGTCATGGAAAGCTGCCACCTGCCGGTGTGCCATGCCGCCAGCATCGGCGGGCATGGCGATCTGCCGGCAATGTCCTGCCACAAGGGATTGCCTGTCTTCAACCATCATTCCATCCTGAAGACGGATGCGCCGGACCTGGCGCTGGCCCCTCCTGCCAACACCCGGCCGCAGGGCAACCGGCAACGCACGGCCTGGCTGCTTTCGGTCTGCCCGTCGCTGAGGATCACGCTGTCGCCCGGCCATTTCCGGCACCTCAGCCTGCCCTCTGGCGCACCCGGCATCGGCCGGCCATTTCGCCCGCCTCAAGGCCCTGCCGGACAAGGTGAACGCCAAAGACAAGGGCTGTGTCGAACGGGTCTACCGGGGCCTCTGCGCCGGTCTGGCCGCCCCCGGCCCGCCCAGCCATCCGGCGCGGCCCGATTGCGATTCTGCCCGCTGCATCGCCGGAATGATCCCCTGACCCGCGATGCCCTGCCCGGTTCCTTTTTCTGTTCACAAATATCCCGGGGTCCGGGGCAGCGCCCCGGTCCGCCGCCCCGCCCCGCCCCGCGCCACCTGATCCTGTTCCTTACCCGACTTGGAAAGACCGACCATGGCCCATACCCGCATCCGCAAGTTCAATACCCGCGACACCTATCCGGAACAGAAGCTGGACAATGACCTGTGCCAGGCGGTCGTGGCGCGCGGCACGATGGTCTTCCTGCGCGGCCAATGCCCGCAGGATCTTGACACGGCACAGACCATCGCCAGCCACGACCCGGTCGCGCAGACCCACAAGGTCATGCAGAACATCCGCCAGCTGATCGGGGAAAGCGGCGGCCGGATGGAGCATCTGTGCAAGATCGTGGTCTATCTGACCGATGTGCGCCACCGCGAGGCGGTCTACCGCACGATGGGCGAATACATCAAGGGCGTGCATCCGGTGTCAACCGGCGTGGTGGTAACGGCGCTGGCCCGCCCGGACTGGCTGGTGGAGATCGACGCAACAGCGGTGATCCCCGACTGACGGGCGGTTCACCGCCGGGCGCGCTCTGCCCCCTGCGGGGGTCTGCGCGCCGCCCGCCTGCGCGGCACCCTGGCTGAAACGATGCAGAAAGGCTGTTCCCATGACCTTCACCCTGGCCGCGCGCTGTGCCGAAACCGGGCAGTTCGGGATCGTCATCTCATCCTCTTCCCCTGCCGTGGCGGCGCGCTGTGCCCATGCGCGGGCTGGCGTGGGGGCGGTGGCCACCCAGAACGTCACCGACCCTGCGCTGGGGCCACGGCTGCTTGATCTGCTGGACCACGGCCATGGCGCACAGGCGGCGCTGGCCGGGGTAACGGCGGCAACGCCGGATATCGGCTGGCGGCAGCTTCTGGTGGTGGACCGCGCCGGGGGCACGGCCGTCTTTACCGGTGACAGGGTCCTGGGCGTGCCGGGGCAGGCACAGGGCGACGGGGTGGTGGCGGGCGGAAACCTGCTGGCCGATCCGGGCGTGCCGGCGGCGATGATTGCGGCTTACAGGGCGGCGAAAGGCCCTTTCGGCGACCGGCTGCTGGCCGGGCTGACCGGCGGTCTGGCCGCAGGGGGCGAGGCCGGACCGGTGCATTCGGCGGGGATGAAGATCGTTGACCGGCTGAGCTGGCCGCTGGTGGACCTGCGCGTGGACTGGGCAGAAACCGATCCGATAGCGCAGCTTCACACAGCCTGGCAGGTCTATGGCCCCCAGGCCGAAGACTATGTGCGCCGCGCCGAATCACCGGGGGCCGCGCCGGGATATGGTGTGCCGGGGGATGCCCGCCGGGTAGACAAATGACTTCAGGATAATCCTTCACAACCTTGATATAATGCAATTTATTTGATCATCACAGGGCAGGTCGATGCCGCTCCGGTTCACGCTGCACCCACCGGAGCGATTGGCACCCGTGGCCGAGCGGATCGTTCGTGGCGGCGGCAGGACGGGTGAACACCCGGCAGGCCCGGTGGTGCCGCTGGCGTTCGGCATCCTGTCGGTCACGGCGGCGCTGGCTGCGCGCCCTGTCCGCGCCTTTGGCGGTCCTTGCCGCAGCGGGGTGCCGGGGGTGATCAGCCGCCGACACCGGGCAGAGGCAGCGTTTACGGGTGCCCGTCGATGACGATGCCTTCGGGCCCCTCGATCCGGCCCGCAAGGCCCGCCCCGGCACAGACAAGCCCGCACCAATGCCCACGCGGTGCCACCCTTGCTGCGCCATGATCCGGCGGGCAGTACAGCTCGATCACAGAGGTGCCAAGGCCCAGAAAGGCGACAGGCACGTTGCCCCCGGCCCGGATCAGCGTGACTGCGGCCAGGTCCGCGCAGCCCAGCGACCGGAAGAAGGCCTGCATCGCGGGCAGGTCGGCGCAGGGAATGCCGATATGGTCATGGCCCGGCAGTCCGGGCCGCGCCGACCCGACGCGGGAACAAAGTTCGATCCGGGCACCTTCGGGACCCCTGAGGAAGATATAGCGGGTGCCTGCCGTCCAGAATTCCGGAATGAACAGCGGGCCGTCCGGTGTGACATCGCCGTCAAGCACCCCGCCCCGTGCCACGGCTGCGGCAAGAGCGGCATCAACATCATCGACGGCCAGCGCCAGATGGTCGATCCGGCCATGTCCCGCCGCAGCCGCGTCCCGATGCAGCTCGATGATCTGATCGCCTAGACGCAGGCGGTTCGGGTTGCCGTCCGCGCGAAACCCGAAGACCTGCGCCAACTGCTCTGCGGCGGCGGCGGGATCGCGCAGGCACAGCCGGGGAATGAAATGCGCTGTCATCAGGCGAAGCGGTCCGGATCGGGGCCGGTGCGCCCGCCCGCGTCCAGGGTGGCGATGGCCGCAAGATCGCCCGCGGTCAGCGCAAAGTCGGACAGCGCCAGATTTTCCGCCAGCCCGTCCCTGCGGGTGGACCGGGGAATGACCGAACAGCCGATCTGCAGATGCCAGCGCAGGATGACCTGCGCCGGGCTGCGGCCCAGCCGCGCCGCGATGGCCCGGATCACGGGGTCGTCAAAGCTGCGGCCCTGCCCCAGCGGCGACCAGCTTTGGGTGACGATGCCAAGGCGGCGGTTGGTTTCCCGCAGGGCAGCCTGTTGCAGGCGCGGATGCAGTTCGATCTGGTTGACCGCCGGGATGACGCCGGTTTCGTCCACCAGCCGCTCAAGATGCGGGGCGTGAAAGTTCGACACGCCGATGGATGTTGCACGGCCCTCGTCGCGCAGGCGGATCAGGGCGCGCCATGTTTCGACAAAGAGATCCCTTTGGGGGCAGGGCCAGTGGATAAGATACAGATCGACACGGTCCAGCCCGCTGCGCGCCAGGCTGGCGTCAAAGGCGCGCAGGGCGGCATCATGGCCCTGGTCGGTGTTCCAGCATTTCGTGGTCACGAAGACATCGTCGCGCGGCAGGCCGGACCGGCGCAGCCCCTCGCCCAGCCCTTCCTCATTGCCATAGATCGCCGCCCCGTCGATCAGCCGGTAGCCGAGGCCAAGCGCCTGATCGACCACATCGGCAGTATCTGGGGCAGGCACCTGCCACAGGCCGAAGCCAAGTGCAGGCAGGCTGTGACCATCGTTCAGCGGCAGGCGGGCAAGTGGGGGCATGGCATGATCCGGTCTGGGTCCGGGCATGGGGTAGCACGGACCTGCGCCCCAGGGAACCGCTACAGCGTTGGCCCCGGCGCAATCCGCGTGCCATCGCTGAACCGGGCCAGACGGAAGCGGTGCAGATCATGCCCTGCCGGATTGCCCGCAACCAGATCGGCCACCACCCGGCCCATGCCCGGACCAATGCCAAAGCCGTGGCCGCTGAGACCGGTGGCAATGGTCAGGCCGGGAATCGCCGCAACCCGGTCGATCACCGGCACGACATCGGGCATGGTGTCGATCATCCCGGCCCAGGTGCTGCGCAGCTGCGGGCGGCCCAGCGCCGGGAAGGCGCGGGCGAAGGCATCCTGCACGGCGGCAAGCGCGCGGCGGCTGGGGGTGGGGTTCAGGATGCGGATCGCCTCGAACGGCGACGGGCGGTCGGCAGACCAGCGGCGCGGCGTGGTCCAGCCGTCGGGATAGCCGGCCGGGGCAAGGGGGCGCAGATGCATCGACCGCCAGTCCTTTTTCAGCACCGGCAGAAAGATGCGCGCGTGACGCAGGGCATCGGGGCCGGCAAAGAAATCATGCGAGGCACCGGGGGCAAGGGAATAGCCGCCGTCCGCGCGGCGGCGGAAGGCAAAGTGATTGTCGGCGGCGGCACCGGGATAAATCTCGGGCATCGGGACGGTTGCTGCGACCGAGGCCAGAACGGCCAGTTGCGGCAGGGTCACCCCTTCGCTGCGCGCAAACAGCGACGACCACGCCCCGCCCGCCAGCACCGCCTGATCGCAGGCGATGCGGCCCTGTTCGGTGAAAACCCCGGTGATGCGGCCTGCGGCACGGTCCAGCCCGCGCACGGCGCAATGTTCCACCACGCGGACCCCGCGCGCGATGGCCCCGGTGACCAAAAGCGGCACCGCAACCCAGGGTTCGGCGCGCGCATCCGAAGGTGTGAACAGGCCGCCGGGCCAATCGGCCTTTGCACCCTGCAGCGTTCGGGTAACTTCGGCGCGGCTCAGCATCCGGCTGTCCACGCCATTGGCGCGGGCATGGGGCAACCAGGCTTCGAACCCGTCCATATCCCCGGCGGTGTTTGCCAGGTACACGACCCCGGACTGGCGGAAGCCCAGCGCATCGCCGAACTCCTGCGCCAGGCTTTGCCAGATCCGCAGGCTTTCCACCATGATCGGCAATTCCGCCGGATCGCGGCCCTGCTGGCGGATCCAGCCCCAGTTGCGGCTGCTTTGTTCGCCCGCGATGCGGCCCTTTTCGCACAGCGTCACCGCCAGGCCGCGCTCTGCCAGATGCCAGGCGGTCATCACCCCCATGACACCGCCGCCGATGATGACAACGTCACAGGCGGCAGGGGGCGGGCCGGGAAAGCGCAGCGGGCTGTCTGAGGTGATCGGGAAGGTCATGTCAGCATGGCGACAAGGCGCTGCATCAAGGACCATCCGGCATCGAATTCGGACACCTCTAGGTATTCATCCGGCTGATGCGCCTGGGCGATGTCGCCGGGGCCGCAGACCACCGTGGAATAGCCTTCGGCCTGGAACTGCCCCGCTTCGGTGCCATAGCTGACAACATGGATGCCGTTGTCGCCGGTCAGATGCCGCACCAGCGCCTCGGCCGCGCCTTCGGCTTCGGGGCGCAGCGGCGGGACCGAAAAGAAACGCTCCAGCGTGATGCCGGTTTGCGGACGGATGGCCTGCATCCCGGCGACAGCCTGCGCCACCTGGCCTTCAAGGGCCGCGACCCAGTCTTCCATATCCTCGCCGGGGACAACGCGGAATTCGCAGCTGAAGCGGCAATCGGCGGCGGTGATGTTATGGGCGGTGCCGCCCTGGATCATGCCGACATGCAGCGTCGTCCAGGGCGGATCGAACGGTTGCGCAAGGGCCGCCGGGGGCCTGGCCGCATTGGCCGCGTTGACGCGGTTGGCAAAATCGATCAGCGGGGCGGCGGCCATGATGGCGCTGACACCGGTATGGATCAGCGAGGAATGCACCTCGAACCCCTTCACATGCACCTTCAACCCGGTGCCGCCCTTGTGGCCGGTGACCACGCTGAACCGCGACGGTTCGCCCACGATCACGGCGGCGGCGCGCGGCAGGCTGCGGGCCATTTCGGCGATCATCGGCGGCGCGCCGGTGCAGCCCAGCTCTTCGTCATAGCTCAGCGCCAGTTGCAGCGGGCGCTTGAGGTCTGCGGCCAGCGCCAGCGGCACGGCGGCAAGGGCCAGGGCTACAAACCCCTTCATGTCACAGGTGCCGCGCCCGTAAAGGCGCCCGTCGCGTTCGGTCACCGTCCAGGGGTCCGAAGACCAGGCCTGCCCGTCCACAGGCACCACATCGCTGTGGCCGGACAGAACGACGCCGCCCTCCACCTCGGGGCCGATATGGGCGTAAAGGCTGGCCTTGGTCCGGTCTGCGTTCCAGACGCGGTGCGCGGCAACCCCGTGGCTGTCAAGATAGTCTACCACCCAGTCGATCAGCGGCAGGTTGGTGTCGCGGCTGACGGTGGGAAAGGCCACCAGACGATCCAGAATCTGGCGCGGGGACAGGCGGGCGGGCATTCACGGCTCCTCTTCAGCGGCCAAGGTGCGGCCCGCCGGCGGCAAGGTCAAGCCCGGCGTGGTGCCGGACCGGCCGGGACCTGACGCTGCGGCATGGCGGTGCGAAAGCATATTGCGGGATGGGCGAAACTGGCTAACACTCCGGTCCGGCACCGGACAGGCAATGCCCTGAGCCGGAAAAAGACCGATCCGGGGAGTAACGCATGCCCGATGGGGCCGAGCCCGTCCTTGATGTAAGGGGGCTGAAGACGGTGTTCAGGACCCGGGAAGGGAACGTTCACGCTGTCAATTCGGTCAGCTTCCACCTGCGCCCCGGCGAGTTGCTGGGGGTGGTCGGCGAAAGCGGCTCGGGCAAGTCGGTGACCATGATGTCGCTGATCGGCCTGCTGCCGTCGCCCCCTGCCGAGGTGCAGGCGGGCAAGGTGTTGCTGGATGGCAGGGATATCCTGCATGTCGGCAACACGCAGTTGCAGTCGATCCGGGGTGCCCGGATCGGCTTTATCTTTCAGGACCCGATGACCAGCCTGAACCCGGTGTTCACGGTGGGCAGCCAGATCATGGAACCCCTGCGCAGGCATATGGGCCTGACAAAGGCGCAGGCGCAGGCGCGCGCGGCAGAGCTTCTGGACCTTGTCGGCATTCCGGATGCGAAAAAGCGGCTGTCCGGCTATCCGCACCAGTTCTCGGGCGGGATGCGGCAAAGGGTGATGATTGCCATTGCCCTGGCCTGCGACCCGCGCGTGCTGATCGCGGATGAACCCACCACGGCGCTGGATGTGACGATTCAGGCCCAGATCCTGGAACTGGTGCGTGACCTGCGGCGCAAGCTGGGCATGGCGATCATCTGGATCACCCATGATCTGGGTGTGATTGCGGGCATCGCCGACCGGGTGATGGTGATGTATGCAGGCCAGGTGGTGGAACAGGCCCCGGTCAGAGAGCTGTTCGCGCGACCGCAGCACCCCTATACCCGCGCCCTGCTGAAGACGGTACCACATCTTGCCGGGCCGCGTGAAGACCGGCTTCAGGCGATCGAAGGGCAGCCGCCCATCATGATGGCGGCCCCCGCCGCCTGCGCCTTTGCGCCGCGCTGCGCCCATGCCTTTGACCGGTGCCTGCGCGAGAACCCGCAGCGCCGCCCGGTCGGCCAGGGCCATGACGTGGCCTGTCACTGGGAGGCGGGGGTGGCCCGTGTTTGACGCCACCCCCCGCAAACTGGTTGAGGTGAAGAACCTAAAGATGCACTTTCCGATCCACAGCGGGATCTTGCGGCGGCACACCGGCGATGTGAAGGCGGTCGATGGCGTAAGTTTCGACATTTACGAAGGCGAAACGCTGGGTCTGGTGGGCGAGTCGGGCTGTGGCAAATCCACCGTTGGGCGGGCATTGCTGCGGCTGTACGAGGCAACATCGGGAAGCGTGGTGATCGATGGTGTCGATATTGCCGGGCTGGGCCAGGAGGCGCTGCGCAAAATCCGGCCCCGGATGCAGATGGTGTTTCAGGACCCGCAGGCCAGCCTGAACCCCAGAATGACCGTGGCGGGGATCATCGGCGAACCGCTGGCGGAACATACCGGTCTGCGGGGCGATGCCCGGATGGCGCGGATTTACGAATTGATGGATCAGGTCGGGCTGAACCGCGCCTTTGCCGGCCGGTTCCCGCATGAGTTTTCCGGCGGGCAGCGCCAGCGTATCGGCATTGCGCGCGCGCTGGCGCTGAACCCGAAGTTCATCGTCTGTGATGAACCCATCGCGGCGCTGGATGTGTCGATCCAGGCGCAGGTGGTGAACCTGCTGGAAGACCTGCAAAACAGGCTGGGCCTGACCTATCTGTTCATCAGCCATGACCTTTCAATGGTGCGCCACATCGCTGACCGGGTGGCGGTGATGTATCTGGGGCAGATTGCCGAGCTGAGCCCGCGCGACGCGCTGTATGCCGACCCGCTGCATCCCTATGCCCAGGCGCTGCTTTCAGCGGTGCCGGAGCCGGACCCGTCGCTGGAATCATCGCGCCGCCGCATCATCCTGAAGGGTGACGTTCCGTCACCCGCGAACCCGCCGAAAGGCTGCAATTTCTGCACCCGCTGCCCGCAGGTTCAGCCGATTTGCCGACAGGCAAAGCCCCCCCTTACCGAAGTGTCGCCAGGCCGCCATGTGGCCTGCCACTTTGTCACCCGCGCAACAACACCGGCAGCCGGATCAACCGGCGGTCCCGAGGCATACGAGCGTAACCAACAAGGAGCAAACACATGAAACTGAAAACCGCCCTTCTGGGCGCTGCTGCCATGGCGATGACCGCCCCGGCAGCCTGGGCCGAACGCGGCACCGATGGCGAGGTCAAGCTGACCTTCCCGCAGGCCGTGTCCATCATGACCCCCTATCTTTCGGGTGGCACCAAGGACATCTGGGCATCATCGATGGTGCTGGAGCCGCTGGCCGGTATCGACGCCCAGGGCAACCTTGTCACCAAACTGGCTGCCGAAATTCCGACGCTGGCCAATGGCGGCGTGTCGGCTGACCTGACGTCGATCACATGGAAGCTGCTGCCCGGCCTGCTGTGGTCCGATGGCACCCCGGTAACGGCGGAAGACGCAGTATTCACCTGGCAGTACTGCACCGACCCGGCTGGCGGCTGTGCGCAGGCGACCAAGTTTGATGGCGTTGCTTCGGTCGAGGCGGTGGATGCCGGCACGATCAAGGTCACGTTCACCGGCCCCAAGCCGAACCCCTATACCGCGTTTGTTGGCGCATTGGCACCGATCCTGCAGAAGGCGCAGTTTGCAAACTGCCTGGGTGCCGCCGCCCCGACCTGCACCGATGCCAACAACATGCCCATCGGCACCGGCCCGTTCAAAGTGACGGCATTCGCGGTGAACGACACGGTTTCGATGGAAGCGAATCCGAATTACCGCGACCCGGCCAAACCGGCCTTCGCCACAGCCGTGATCAAGGGCGGCGGCGATGCGGAAAGCTCGGCCCGCGCCGTGATGGAAACCGGCGAGTTCGACTACGCCTGGAACACCCAGATTCCGCCGGACAGCCAGGCAGCGATGACCGCCGCAGGCAAGGGCCAGTTCGTTGTGGCCTTTGGCACGCTGGTTGAGCGGATTGAAATGAACACGACCGACCCGTCGCCTGACCTGCCGGAAGGCGAGCGGTCCACCGCCAAGCACCCGCATCCGATTCTGTCTGACATCAAGGTGCGCACGGCCCTGTCCAAGGCTATTGACCGGTCGATCCTGGTTGAGGTTGGCTATGGAGCCGGCGGCAAGCCGACCTGCAACGTGATCCCCGCGCCGGAAGCCTGGGCTTCGGACAACACGGGCTGCATCGCGCAGGATATGGAAGGGGCCAAGGCCCTGCTGGACGAGGCCGGCTGGACGGACAGCGATGGCGACGGCATTCGCGACAAGGATGGCAAGAAGCTGTCGATCCTGTATCAGACCACGGTCAACCCGGTGCGCCAGGACTTTCAGGCGCTGATCAAGGACTGGTGGACAGAGCTTGGCGTGGAAGTGGAACTGAAGGCGATTGATCCCGGCGTCTTCTTTGGCGGGGACCCGGGTTCGCCCGATACCTTCCAAAGGTTCTATGCCGATGTGCAGATGTACGCCAACAACTCGGACACGCCCGATCCGGAAACCTATCTGGGGCAGTACCAGTGCAAGAACGCCCCCACGCCGGACAACCAGTGGCAGGGCGAAAACATCAACCGGTTCTGCGACCCGGCCTTTGACGCGCTGCACGCCAAGCTGACCCAGACAACCGACCTGGCCGAGCGTCAGGCGATTGCAAAGCAGCTGAACGACATGGTCACCAGGGACAGCATGATCGTGGTTCCGCTGGTGCATCGCGGCACGCTATCGGCGCATTCGAATGCCTTGGGCGGCGTGATCATCAACGCCTGGGATTCCGAGCTTTGGAACGTCGCGGACTGGTACCGCGTGAAGTGACGCCGTCCGGGGCGGGGCCGGTGATCCGCCGGCCCCGCCCCTTCCCCGGTTCCCGCAGCAGCCCAAAGGCGCGCCCCGCATGTTGACCTTCACGCTTCGCAGACTGCTGCTGGCCATCCCGACGCTGCTGTTCATCAGTCTGGTGATTTTCCTGCTGGTCGATCTGGCCCCCGGATCGCCGCTGTCAGAGATTCCGCTGACCGTCCCGCCCGAGGTGCGCCAGAAGATGATCGAGGCGATGGGCGCGGATCAGCCGGTCTTGGTGCGCTATCTGCTGTGGCTGCGCCAGTTCTTCTGGGTGGAACCGGCCACGCTGATTGACGGCTGGTTCGGCACGTCGCTGGCGGGCGGCGAGCAGCGCATCCTGTCCTGGCAGACACGCAGCCCGGTGTTCACCATGATCGGACAGCGGATTCCGCAAACGCTGACCGTGGTCGGCACCGCCTATCTGCTGGGGGTGCTGATTGCCCTGCCCATCGGCATCTATTCGGCCTACCGGCAGTATTCCTGGTTCGATCAGGCGGGCACCCTGTTTGCGATGATCGGCTTTTCGGTGCCGACATTCTTCACGGGCACGCTGTTGATCATCATCTTTGCCGTCGGACTGGGCTGGTTTCCAACGAAATATGACACAACCCTGACCGTGACGGATTGGGACAGCTTCGTGGCCCAGGTGCGGCAGATGGCGCTGCCGGTGCTGACGCTGGCGCTGGCCAATGCGGCCGCGATCAGCCGCTACATGCGCTCGTCCATGCTGGACAACATGGGGCAGGATTACGTGCGCACCGCCCGCGCCAAGGGGATGTCCGAACGCACTGTCGTGCTGAAACACGTGCTGCGCAATTCGCTGATCCCGGTGGTGACGGTGATTGCCCTGGGCATTCCGGCAATTTTCGGCGGGGCGATCATCACCGAAAACCTGTTCGGGGTGAACGGCATCGGGGCCGCGCTGATCCTTGCGATCCACGCCAGTGACCTTCCCACGGTCCAGACGCTGGCCTTCATCTTTGCCGTGCTGATCGTGCTGTTCAACCTGATTGCCGATATCCTGTATGGCCTGCTTGACCCCAGGATCCGCTATGACTGACGCGGCCCCGGCACCCCGGCCCCGCAGCCAAGGCAGGGCAATCTGGGATCAGTTCCGCACCCACAAGGGGGCGCTGTTCGGGCTGATCGTGCTGTGCCTGCTGGTTCTGTTCGTTGTCATCGGCCCGCTGGTCTGGCAGCCGGAAAAGCTGCGCGTGGCCGAGGCGCTGAAGGTGCGCAACCTTGGCCCGTCGTGGCGCTTTCCGCTGGGCACCGATCAGCTGGGCCGCGACATGCTGTACCGCATGATGCAGGCCGGCAAGGTCTCACTCGCGGTGGGGTTCATCGCGATGATGATCGCCATCTTTGTGGGCACCACCATCGGGGTGCTGGCGGGCTATTTCCGCCGCCTCGACGGGCCGCTGATGCGCCTGACCGACATGTTCCTGGCGCTGCCGCTGGTTCCGCTTTTGCTGGTGCTGGTCATGCTGTTCCGGGACCGCATCGCAGGCTCCCTTGGGCCGGAAACGGGGGCCTTCGTTCTGATCGTCTTTGCCATTGGCATCACCTCGTGGATGCAGGCGGCGCGGATCGTGCGGGGCGAGGTTCTGGCCCTGAGAGAACGCGAATATGTGCTGGCCGCGCGGTCGATCGGGGCGGCACCGCGCCGGATCATCTTCCGCCATATCCTGCCCAACGTGATCTCGCCCGTCATGGTGGCGGCCACACTGGGCGTGGCAGAGGCGATCATCACCGAATCGGTGCTGAGTTTCCTTGGCCTTGGCTTTCCGCCCGATTTTCCCACCTGGGGGCGGCTTCTGTACGACGGGCTGCAATACATGCAGCTTTATCCCGAACGGGTGCTGTGGCCCGGTCTGGCAATTTCGCTGACGGTGCTGGCGGTGAACTACATCGGCGACGGGCTGCGCGATGCGCTGGACCCGCGGATCCGCGGGCGCTGAGCCGCCCCTGGCCGGTCAGTCCATTTGACGGCGGATGCGGCGGATGGCGGCCCAGACCAGAAGGATGACCAGCGGTGTGGCAATTGCCATGGCCATGCCTTTGGAGATGTGCAGCCGGTCGGTCAGCGGATAGGCGGCATAGGTGGCCAGGTTCACCGCATAATAGCTGATCGCCACCACCGACAGCCCTTCGACCGTGCGTTGCAGCCGCAGTTGCAGGTCTGCCCGCCTGTCCATGCTTTCCAGCAGTTTCTGATTCTGCGCGCTGCGTTCCACATCGACGCGCGTGCGCAGCAACTCGGCGGCACGCTGCGCGCGTTCGGCCATGCTGCGCAGCCGCGCCTCGGCCGATTTGACGGTGCGCATGGCGGGGTCGTAGCGGCGCATCATGAATTCGCCAAAGGTCTGGCGCCCCTGGATGCGGACTTCGCGCAGCACTTCGATGCGCTGGTTGACAATCGCCTCATAGGCGGCGGTCGCGCCAAAGCGGAAAGACACCTGGACAGCCTGGCTTTCCAGGTCCGCCGAGATCGACAGCAGCTCGTGCAGGGTCGCCTCGGGGGTTTGTCCGGCGCTGTCCAGGCTGCTGACAAGGGCCGACAGCTTTGGGTCGATGGCGTTCAGATGGGCTGACATGGTGCGCGCGCGCATCAGGCCCAGCATCGACATGGCGCGATAGGTTTCAATTTCGCACAGGCGCTGCACGATGCGGCCCACCCGGCGCGCGCCGGTGCCGGGGCGCACGAAAACGGCAAATCGCATCTGGCCCGCCGGATCGATGCGGAAGTCGCCGGCGACGATGGCGGCACCATCGACCACGCGCGAACAGGCGAGGCTTTCGGGCACGAACCAGTCTTCCAGCCGCGACGTTACTTCGTCCTCGTCTTCGGGCATCACCTCGACCCGGATCAGCAGCGACACAAGGCGTTTGCCGGGCGCGGTGGCCAGCCAGTTTTCCGGGAAGACGCGCATTTCCTCGGGGTCAAAGGGGCGCGGGCCGACGCCGGGGGAAAAGGCGGTATAGGTGACAAACTCGGTATGGCTTTCCCATTTCAGCTCGTGCCGGCCGATGGTGCCGGAAAAATGCGTGGCCTCCGGCTGCGGATGCGGGCTGCCGTTACGGTCCAGCAGATCGACCAGATGGGCGCGGTCGCGGGCGCGGTCACGGTTGGCGGCATCGACCGGTTCCTTGAAGGCCAGAAACACGGCCGTGCAGGGCACCTCCAGCGCCGGGAAGGGCCGGGCGTGCAGCTCGTTCGTCAGCGGATAGCGCAGCGGATGGTCATCGATGGGCGGCATGGGGGCCTCGTGGCTTTTGCCGCACCCTAGCGGGCGGGGCGCGCATGTAAACGGCCTGATGGGCCTTCTGCGCGCCTGTCTCCGGCCAACGGGCGGCGGCGGCCCGCAAGACGCGCCGCCGGGGCGGATTACTGGGCACGGCGTGAAGGCGGGATCATTCGATCATCGGCAGCAGCGCATCGATGCTTTTCTTGGCGTCGCCGTAGAACATCCGCGTGTTCTCTTTGTAAAACAGCGGGTTTTCGATGCCCGAATACCCGGTGCCCTGCCCGCGCTTGGACACGAAGACTTGTTTCGCCTTCCAGCATTCCAGCACCGGCATCCCGGCGATGGGGCTGTTTGGGTCTTCCTGCGCCGCCGGGTTCACGATGTCGTTCGAGCCGATGACAATGGCCACGTCGGTTTCGGGGAAATCCCCGTTGATCTCGTCCATCTCCAGCACGATGTCATAAGGCACCTTCGCCTCGGCCAGAAGCACGTTCATGTGGCCGGGCAGGCGGCCCGCGACGGGGTGGATCGCAAAGCGCACCGTCTTGCCGCGCGCGCGCAGCCGCTTGGTCAGTTCCGAAACCGATTGCTGCGCCTGCGCCACCGCCATGCCGTAGCCGGGGATGATGATGACGCTGTCGGCATCGTTCAGCGCCGCCGCCACCCCTTCGGCATCAATCGCGATCTGTTCGCCCGCAATTTCCATCGCCGGACCCGTGGTATTGCCGAAGCCGCCCAGAATGACGCTGATGAAGCTGCGGTTCATCGCCTTGCACATGATGTAGCTCAGGATCGCCCCCGAAGAGCCGACAAGCGCCCCCACCACGATCAGCAGATCGTTCGACAGCGAGAACCCGATCGCCGCCGCCGCCCAGCCGGAATAGCTGTTCAGCATCGACACGACCACGGGCATGTCCGCCCCGCCGATCCCCATGATCAGGTGATAGCCGATGAACAGCGCCGCCGCCGTCATCCCGATCAGCGCCAGCGTGGAACCGGTGTTGAGATAGACCACCAGCAACACCACCGAAACGAGCGCCGCCGCAGCATTGAGCAAATGCCCCCCCGGCAGCTTCGTGGCCTTGCCATCCACCCGTCCGGCCAGCTTGCCAAAGGCGATGACCGATCCGGTAAAGGTGACGGCCCCGATGAACACGCCCAGGAATGTCTCGACCCGCAGGATCGCCACCTCGGCCCCGCTCTTGTGCGCGACCGCCCCGGCAAAGCCGCTCAGCGCATCGCGTGCCGCCTGATCCATCCCGGCCACGCGGGCCAGTTCGATATGGGTGTTGTACCCGATCAGAACGGCGGCCAGACCGACAAGCGAATGCATCGCCGCCACAAGCTGGGGCATCTCGGTCATCTGGACGCGCTGTGCCACGACCCAGCCCGCAGCCCCGCCCACCAGGATAAGCACCAGCGAGACGACCCACAGGCTTTGCCCCGGCCCGACCATGGTCGCGGCCACCGCCAGCGCCATGCCGACAATGCCGTACCAGACCGCACGCTTGGCGCTTTCCTGCCCCGACAGGCCGCCCAGCGACAGGATGAACAGGATCGCGGCAACGACATAGGCCGCAATGGTGAATCCGTAGTCCATCGCGCGCCCCCTTACGACTTCTGAAACATGGCAAGCATCCTGCGTGTCACAAGGAAGCCGCCAAAGATGTTCACCCCCGCCATCAGCACCGACAGCGCGGCCAGGATCACCACAAGCCAGCTTCCCGAGCCGATCTGCATCAGCGCGCCCAGGATGATGATCGAGGATATGGCATTCGTGACCGCCATCAGCGGCGTATGCAGGCTGTGGCTGACATTCCAGATCACCTGGAAGCCGACAAAGCAGGACAGCACGAAAACAATGAAATGGCTCATGAAGCCGGGCGGGGCGACATAGCCCACCCCCAGCATCAGCGCACCGCCCACCACCAGCAGCGCCACCTGATTGCGCGTCTGTTTGCGGAAGGCCGCCACCTCCTGCGCGCGCTTTTCCGCCGGGGTCAGTTCCTTCGGCTTTTCCTTGGGCCTGGCGGCGGCAATGGCGGCCACCTTGGGCGGTGGCGGCGGGAAGGTGATGGCCCCGGCATGGGTGACGGTCGCCCCCCGGATCACGTCGTCTTCCATGTTCTGCACCAGAACGCCGTCCTTGTCCGGCGTCAGGTCGGCCAGCATGTGGCGGATGTTGGTGGCATAAAGCGTACTGGCCTGGGCCGCCATGCGGCTGGCGAAATCGGTATAGCCGACGATGGTCACGCCATTGTCGGTGACAATCTTCTGGTCGGGCACCGTCAGGTCACAGTTGCCGCCGCGTTCCGCCGCAAGGTCGATGATGACCGAGCCGGGCTTCATGATCTTCACCATGTCCTCGGTCCACAGCTTGGGCGCGGGCCGACCGGGGATCAGGGCGGTGGTGATGACGATGTCCATTTCGGGCGCAAGTTCGCGGAACTTGGCCAGCTGCTTTTCGCGGAACTCGGGGGAAGAGGGCGCGGCATAGCCGCCGGTTGCCGCCCCGTCCTGCGACGCCTCGAATTCCAGAAAAACAAAGTTCGCGCCCATCGATTCGATCTGTTCGGCCACTTCGGGCCGCACGTCGAAGGCATAGGTGATGGCCCCAAGGCTGGTTGCCGTGCCGATGGCGGCAAGTCCGGCCACGCCCGCGCCCACGACCAGCACCCTGGCGGGGGGCACCTTGCCCGCCGCCGTCACCTGACCGGTGAAGAAGCGGCCAAAGTTGTTGCCCGCCTCGATCACCGCGCGGTAGCCCGCGATATTGGCCATGGACGACAGCGCATCCATCTTCTGCGCGCGGGAAATGCGGGGCACCATATCCATCGCGATGGCGGTGGCGCCACGGTTCTTGACCTGGTCCAGCAGGTCTGCGTTCTGCGCAGGCCAGAAAAAGGAAATCAGCGTCTGCCCGTCGCGCAGCATCTGCGCCTCGGACGGCTCGGGCCCCCGCACCTTGACGATGACATCGGCAAGGGTGAAGACCGACTGCGCATCGGGCACCACGGTCACGCCTGCGGCGGCATAGGCGGCATCGGAAAATCCGGCTTTCGCCCCTGCCCCGCTTTCGATCAGGCAGGCATGGCCCAGCTTTTGCAACTGCAGGGCCGACTCGGGCGTCAGGGCGACGCGCGCCTCGCCTTCGAAAATCTCTTTCGGTGCGCCGATCTTCACAGTCATCCCCCTGTCTGAAGGCCGTCATGACCGCCGTCAGGCGGGCCGGACAGATGTATCGGTGGTCTGCTGCATAGCGCAACATTATTTCTTCTGGAACCCGCTGCTTTCCGGCAGATCCCGGCCCGACTGTTGTCCCCGCTACAGCCAGCGGCGGGTCTGCGCCGCATACCGGTCAAAGGCCGCGCCGAAAACGGCCCGCAGCCCCGCCCCTTCCCCCAGGATGAACCGCTGTGTGATGACACGAACGAACACCGGCACCAGCAGCAGCGATGCCGTGTCCCACCACAGGGCCGCGCCCGCAAGGACCATGGAATCGGCCAGACAGACCGGGCTGCGCGACAGGCGGCAGATGCCGGTATCAATCATCGCGGCCGGCCTTTCGCGCGGCAGGACCATGGTGCGGTGCCGCCGGAATTCCGGCAGGGCAAGGGTGAAGACGGCAAGGGCAGGAAGACCCGGCACAGCCCCGGCAATACGGCCCGGACGGACCGCATCGGCAAGCGGCAGGCGGCGCGCCTGCACCCCGGCAAGGCCAAGGAACAGCAAAAGCCAGGTGGGCGGGCTTTCCCGCTGGCGCAGAAGACGGTGACGGGGGGGCTGCCCGCGCATCTCTGACAGCGCGGCACAGCGGCGCAAGGGCGGCAAGCCGCCGCGCGCAGCCTGCGCCTTTCAAATCGCACACAAGGGCGATAGCCTGCGCATAAGGGAGGCCATGATGACCACCGATTTTGCCGCGACCCGCGCCCAGTTCCACCTGCCCGACGGGATCATCTATCTTGACGGAAACTCGCTTGGCCCCCTGCCAAAAGCGGCGGCGGCGCGGGTGGCCCGTGCCGTGACCGAAGAATGGGGCAATCTGCTGATCACCGGCTGGAACAAGGCGGGCTGGATGGACCAGCCCATCCGCCTGGGCAACCGCATTGCCCGGCTGATCGGGGCAGCGCCGGGCACGGTCGTGCTGGGCGACACGCTGTCGATCAAGGTCTATCAGGCGCTGGCCTCGGCGCTGGAAATGAACCCGGCGCGCCGGGTGATCCTGTCGGATACGGGCAACTTCCCGTCCGACCTTTACATGGCGCAGGGGCTGTGCCGCACGCTGGGCAATGGCTATGTGCTGAAAACCGTGGCCCCGGAAGAGGTGGACCGCGCGATTGACAAGACGGTCGCGGCCACACTTCTGACCGAGGTCGATTACCGCACGGGGCGCAGGCATGACATGGCAGCGATCACCGCTAAGGCCCATGCGGCGGGCGCGCTGACGGTGTGGGATTTGGCGCATTCGGCGGGCGCGCTGCCGGTGGACCTTGCCGGGACGGGGGCCGATTTCGCGGTCGGCTGCACCTATAAATACCTCAATTCCGGCCCCGGCGGCCCCGCCTTCATCTATGTGGCCCCGCGTCATGCCGATGTGGCCCGCCCGGCGCTGTCGGGCTGGCTGGGGCACGAGGAACCCTTTGCCTTTGACCTGACCTACCGCCCCGGCGGCGGCATTGAACGGATGCGCGTCGGCACGCCGCCGGTGCTGCAACTGGCGGCACTGGAGGCATCGCTGGATATCTGGGACAGCGTATCGATGGCCGATGTGCGCGCCCGCTCGATCGACCTGACCGAGCAGTTTGTGCGCGGGGTGGAAGCGGCCTGTCCGGCGCTGGTGCTGGCCAGCCCGCGCGATCCGGCCCGGCGCGGCAGCCAGATCAGCTTTCGCCACCCGCAAGGCTATGCGATCATGCAGGCGTTGATCGCGCGCGGCGTGATCGGCGATTTCCGCGCGCCGGACATCCTGCGCTTTGGCTTCACGCCGCTTTACACCACCCATGCCGATGTGACCGGCGCGGTGCGGGTGCTGGCCGAGGTGATGGCAAAAACCCTGTGGGACCGGCCCGAATACAAGATGCGCGCGCGCGTGACCTGAAAGGGATGCCGATGCTGACATGCTGCGCGCGGACCGGGCAAGCCGGGGGTTCCGAAACCTTCTGCCGGGGCTGCTCAAAGATACCTGGCCTTGACCCATGACCGAACCCTATGACCCTTCGCGCGAAGGTGCGCAGATGGCCTTTGACGGGCGCATGTCTTATGGCGATTATCTGCGGATCGACAGTATCCTGGGCGCGCAGCATCTTCTGACCGGCGCGCATGACGAGATGCTGTTCATCATCCAGCACCAGACATCGGAACTTTGGATGCGGCTGGCCCTGCACGAGATTGACGCGGCGCGCGCGGCCATTGCCGAAGACCGGCTGCGCCCGGCCTTCAAGCTTCTGTCCCGCGTCGCACGCATCTTCGAGCAGTTGAACAACGCGTGGGATGTGCTGCGCACGATGACACCGTCGGATTACACGCGGTTCCGCGACGGGCTGGGGCAATCGTCCGGCTTTCAGTCCTGGCAGTACCGGCTGATTGAATATGCGGTGGGCAACCGCAATGCCGCAATGCTGCGCCCCCATGCGCACCGCCCCGACCTGCTGGCCCGGCTGCAGGCGGAGCTTGCCCGACCGTCCCTTTATGACGAGGCGCTGCGCCATCTGGCCCGTGCCGGGTTGCCGGTGCCGGGGGCGGTGCTGAGGCGCGACGTCTCGCGCCCATGGGAAGTCAACGCAGAGGTGCAAGCGGTCTGGACCGCAGTCTACCGCGATCCGCAGGCGCATTGGGAAGCCTATGAGCTGGCGGAAAAACTGGTGGATTTCGAAGATTACTTCCGCCGCTGGCGTTTCAACCACGTCACCACGGTGGAACGCGTGATCGGGCTGAAGCGCGGCACCGGGGGGACGGGGGGTGTCAGCTACCTGCGGCGCATGCTGGAGGTGGAACTCTTTCCCGAACTTTGGCGGCTGCGCACGGAATTGTAGGGCGGTGCCGGTGACATGGGGCTTTGACCGCGTGCGGCGCCGGCGCTAAACTGGCGCAAGGGCAGGCGGTTGCCCAGCCGGGCACCGCAAAGGGAAGAAACTGCGCATGACGCCATCCTTGTTCCGGCTTCTTGCCGCTGCGGCGGCGACGGCGCTGCTGGCGGGCTGCATGAGCGATCACGCGCTGATCAAGGCCGGGCTGGCCGAGCCGCCCGCGCCAAAGATCGATGATGCGGCCTATGTGGCCCGGCAGGACGGCAGCTTTGCCCTGCCGGCGATTCCGCTGGAAAAACTGCCCGCAGAATACCGGCGCCAGACAATCTACTACCCGTCGGAAGAGGCACCGGGCACGGTCATCGTGAACCCCGCCGCGCGGCACCTTTATCTGATCGCCGGCAACAATAGCGCCGTGCGCTATGGCATATCGGTGGGCAAGTCCGGCTTTGAGTGGTCGGGGGTTGCCGCCGTGACCGGCCGCAGGGCCTGGCCCACATGGACACCGCCGCCCGAGATGATCGAGCGCACGCCGGAACTGGCCAGGTGGGAAAAGGGCCAGCCGGGCGGGCCGACCAATCCGCTGGGCGCACGCGCGCTGTATCTGACGACGGATGGCATCGATTACGGCTACCGCATTCACGGCACGCCGGAATGGCAGTCGATCGGCCGCAATGCCTCGTCGGGATGCATCCGGATGATCAATCAGGACATCATCGATCTGTACAGCCGGGTGCCGGACGGCGCGAAGGTGGTCGTCCTGACACGGAACGGGCAGATGCCCACCGGCCTGACCCTGCCCCCGCCCCCGCCGAAGAAGGTGGTGACGGCGACCGAACCGGAAGATGCACCGCCGCTTGAGCGGCCAACCCCGGTTTCGGGCCCGGTCTGACATCTGTCAGGGGCGTGCAGATGCCGTCGCCAGACCCGTCGCCACGACGGGCGGCGGCCTTGCATCAGGCGCTTTTGCGGGCCGGGATTGCGCGTTTGGACCATGCCATGACGGCATCCCCGAACGCCGTGAACAGCGGGCGCGACACCGGATCGTCCGCCGCATTCCATTCCGGATGCCATTGGACGGACAGGGTGAATCCGGGCGCATCGCGGACATGCAGCGCCTCGGCCGTACCATCGGGGGCGATACCGTCGATCACGATGCGCGGGCCGGGGCGGTTGATGCCCTGTCCGTGCAGCGAATTGGTCATCACCTCCTGCGCGCCCATCAGGCGGTGAAAGACGCCACCGGGGGTAAAGCGCACGGCATGGCGCAGGGCGAACTTTTCCTCCAGCGTGCCGTCGGGCGGCATCCGGTGATTCATCCGGCCCGGAAGATCACGGATTTCCGGGTGCAGGGTGCCGCCCATGGCAACGTTCACTTCCTGAAACCCGCGGCAAATCCCAAGGAAGGGCTGGCCCCGCTCCACGCAGGCGCGCACCAGCGGCAGGGTGATGGCATCGCGGCCGCGGTCGAAGCAGCCATGGGCTTCGGTCTCTGCCTCGCCGTATTCCGAAGGGTGGACGTTGGGGCGCCCCCCGGTCAGAAGAAAGCCGTCACACAGATCAAGAAGGTCCGACAGCGACACAAAGCGCGGGTCTGACGGAATGATGACCGGCAGGCAGCCCGCCACCTCGGCCACGGCCTGGCTGTTCATCGTGCCGCCCGCGTGAACGGGGTAGCTTTCGTTCAACAGGTTCATGTTGCCGATGATGCCGACGACAGGGCGCTTCATGGCCGGTTCCTTCCGCAATCGTCAAAGTGTAACAGGTAATCTGGCGGGGTGAAGGCCCATGGACAAGGCTGTTGGCGGTGCCTGTGGCAACTGCCCGCGAAATCACCACACCCGCCCTGCCGGGGCCGCAGGCCGGACGGCGCTGCGCCCCTGACGCAAACGCCAGCCCCTGGCTTGCACGCGGTGGCACACCGCCCGGCGCGGGCCGGGTACCCGCGCAAGGCCCTGCGCAGCCCGGTACCGGCCAAGCGGGAGGGCGACGGCGGTTCCCTGCCCGGAACCGCGTCGGCCATTGCCCCCACCCCAATGACGCGCCCGGCATATGGCGGCTGGCGCAGGCGACATTCCCCAGGCCCGCCGGATAAAGCCCGTGACATCCGGGACGGGCAAGGCGAAACTGGCGCGGCCCGTGCCGGGGCAGGACGGACAGGCAGGCGGCGGTGCTGGAACGCCCCCCCGGACCCGGCCTGCGCGGCGGCCGTCGGGGGGCCGCAGCGACGGCAGGACGGTTCAGGACAGGACAGGCGCATGACCTTTGCAAATCCCATGGCGGCAGACCCTTCGAAATACGACCAACTGATTGCTGCGGCCCAGGCCGAGCAAGCCCCCGTCACGCTTGTCGTGCATCCCTGCGACGAGCCGTCCCTGCGCGGGGCGGTCGAGGCCGGCCGGGCGAAGCTGATCGAGCCTGTCCTGGTGGGGCCGCAGGCCAAGATCAGGGCGGTGGCCGCGACCTTTGGCATCGATCTGGCGGGGTGCGGGATGGTCGATGCCCCGCACAGCCATGCGGCGGCAGAAACCGCTGTTGCGATGATCCGCGCGGGCCGGGGCGCGCTTTTGATGAAGGGCAGCCTGCATACTGACGAGCTGATGCATGCCATCGCCGACAAGCTGACCGGCCTGCAAACCGAACGCCGGATCAGCCATGTCTATGTGATGGATGTGCCCGGCCACGCCGAGACCCTGTTCATCACCGATGCGGCGATCAACATCTTTCCCGACCTGACTGCAAAACGCGACATCGTGCAGAATGCCATTGATCTGTTTGTCGCCATCGGCCTGGGCACGCCCCGCGTGGCGATCCTTTCGGCGGTCGAAACGGTGACGCCCAAGATCCCCTCCACCATCGAGGCGGCCGCCCTGTGCAAGATGGCGGAACGCGGTCAGATCACCGGCGGCGTGCTGGACGGCCCGCTGGCCTTTGACAACGCGATCGATCCCGAGGCGGCACGGATCAAGGGCATCAGCCCGGCGGTCGCCGGCCGGGCGCAGATTCTTGTCGTGCCGGACCTCGAGGCCGGCAACATGCTGGCCAAGAACCTGATCTTTCTGACCCATGCGGATGCCGCAGGGCTGGTCCTGGGGGCGCGGGTTCCGATTGTGCTGACATCGCGCGCCGACTCGGTCCGTGTCCGTCTGGCCTCTTGCGCCATTGCAGCACTTTACACGGCGGCGCGGCGCAGGACCATGACAGGTGCCGCGCCGTCACAGACCGGCGCAACGGCTCAGCCCGCAGGCGAAGACGGCGCGGACCGGGTTGCGGGAACGTGACCTGCCGGTATCGGCAACGGATCATGACCCGGCTTGATCCGGTGTGGATCATGACTCCGCCGGTGCCGGCACCCGGTCGCCCCGGCACCGGCAGCAGTCAGGGCGGCAGGGTGCCCGCCGATACCGCGTGGCCCAGACCATACCGCTGCAGGGCATGCGGCGTACCTCGACCTGCACCGGGGTGTCCGGTCATTCTTCAGAAAGCGGGCCGGTGGCCGGGCGGGGCAACGGCGGTGTCCGCAGGGATGATCCGGGTGCCGGACAATCCCGCGGCGGCACAACGGGCCGCAGGGCGCGCGGCTGGCCAGCGCAGGGGTGCCGATGGGGCACCAAGGGGGCCATGCAAAGACGGCGCGGCTGGTGCCTGCGCTGTGGGATGATGCGGTGTCGGGCTGTGGCACCGGGCTGGCGGCGGGGGCGGATGGCGGGGTCTTGCTGGGGCCTGGCGCGCGGGGCAAAGCCCCGGCAGGGCCGCCCCGGCGCGGGCCGGAAGGTGCCGCCACCCTCTGCACCCCGCTTCGGCCAGCGGAATGCCGGACCTGCCCTGGGCCTTCGGTCTGTGGCCTGAATGGGCGACGACAGGCGTCAGGTGTAGGTCAGGGGGGCCTTTTTCAGCAGCGGCCACTGGTCTGGCGCATGTCCGTAGATGACGAAAGCCCCGGTCTGCGCGGCCAGCGCCATAAGGCGCGCGGCGCTGTGCCGGGCAAGGACGGGGTCATGGGCGGTGTCGAACCCTTCGCCGATCTCGGCCGGGCGCGAGATGGCATCGCCGGTGATCAGCACCGGGCCGGTTTCAGGCAGGTCAACCAGAAGCGCAAGCTGGCCGGGCACATGGCCCGGCACCGCAAGCAGCCGCAGCCCCGGTGCAAGGGCGACATCTTCGGTGACGGTGACATAGCTTCGGTCGGGCCAGTCCATCGGGCGGGACTTGCCGAAGTACAGCGGGCGCGGTTCGTCCCGCTCTGCCTTGGCAAGCAGGATCGGCGCGCGGGGAAAACCGGCAATGCCGCCGACATGGTCGATGTGGCTGTGGGTCAGGATCAACAGATCAACGGCCTGCGCGGTCAGGCCCAGCAGCGAAAGCTGATGCTGCGGAAGGTGGGTTTCGGTCAGGGTCAGCACCCGGCCGAACCGGTCCAGACCGTCGGCGGCGCTGGCCCTGGCCGCATCGCGCGCATAGGCTTCGGGAAAGCCGGTATCGACAAGGATGATCTCATCCCGGTCTGTCCGGATCAGAAATCCGACGATGCCGATGATCCGGCCATTGTCATGGACCTGAAACAGCCCGTAATCCAGCACGGCAAGACTGGCCGGCCTGCCCTTGATCAGCTCTTGCGCCTGCATCCCTGCCCCGCCCCTGCCCCCTGCCGGAGTCTTCCCCCCGTGAAGGTCAAGATCCACGCCCTGTTCCAGTATCTGCTTGACACCACCGATGCACAACCCGAGGCGATCATCGGATTCTCGGCGTCGCGCGCGCCGCGCCTGGGCGACTTTCTGGCAGAGCTGGACCCTGACCTGCCGCTGGACTGGAACCGTCAGTCGTTCCGGGGCCTGCCCGCGCTGCGCGCGGCGGTGATCCGGCAGGCGGGGCTGGACGGGGTCTGCACGCCGGATGATGTGCTGATCACGGCAGGCACGGCAGAGGCGAATTATCTGGCGATCCGCCAACTGGTCCAGGCAGGGGACGCGATTGTCACCGAAACCCCCGGCTGGCCGCAGGCGGCGGTGCTGGCGCAGGCGATCAGGGCAAACCTGCGCCTGGTCGAACGGCACGAGGATCAGGGCTGGCGTCTGCCGCTGGATGCGCTGGACGCAGCCGTGACAGACCGCACGCGGCTGATCTTCCTGTCAAACCCCAACAACCCGACCGGGCAGGTCCTGACCGCAAAGGAGCTGGCGCAGATTGCGGCAATCGCGGCGCGGGTGGGGGCCTGGCTGCTGGTGGACGAGGTTTATGCCGGTCTGGAATGGGACGGGGTGCGCGCACCCCCGATTGCGGGGATATACGGGCGGGGCATCACCACGGGCAGCATCTCGAAGGCGCTGGGGCTGCAGGGGCTGCGGACGGGATGGATGATCTGCCGCGATCCCGGCCTGATCGGGGACGCGATGGTCTTGCGCGAAAACTCAAGCGAGATCATGAACATCCTGGGCGAAGTTATTGCAGAGCTTGCACTGCGGCCTGACCGGCTTGGCCCGGCGCTGAGCCGTGCGCGCTGCGAAGGGCGGGCCAATCTGGACCGGCTCGATGCCTTTGTGGCCAGCCAGCCGAAGCTGCGCTGGGTGCGCCCGCAGGCCGGTCTGATCGGGCTGGCGCGGCTGGCGGATGGCATCGGTGCCGCAGAATTCGCGCGCCGCCTGCTGGCCCCGCCCTATCGCACCTTCCTGTTGCCCGGCACCGCCTATGACCGGCCCGCGCATATCCGGCTGGGGGTGGGCGGGGGCGAAGAGGTTGACCTGGAGACCGGTCTTTCCCGCATGGCGCATCTGCTGGCCGCCTGGGACTGAGGGCGGCGTGCCATCAGCCCGAAACAGACGGACCCCGTGGCATTTTCCTGTTTCAGGTCAGGCATGGCCCCGGTCAGGGACCATGCCCCGCGTCCCGCCGGCGATCAGCAGTGCGGCATCCGCCAGCGGCACCATGGGCGGGCGGGACGAGGGCACGGCCAGATAGCGCGGCTCCCAATGCGGATCGAACTTTGCCTTGAAGGCGCGCAATCCGGAGAAATTGTAGAAATGCCCGCCGTGCTGGAAGATGGCCGCGCCGAACCGGTTCCAAAGCCGCACGCCCTTGCGCGAGTCAAGGCCGGACAGGGGTGCCATACCCATCGAAAACCGCCCGATCCCTTGCGCTTTCATCCGCAGCATCAGGTCGGTGAACAGGAAATCCATGACCCCGGAGGGTACATCGGACCGATGCCGCATCAGATCGACCGTCGCTTCGGACTGGCATTCGGTCAGCATCAGATTTGCAAATGCAACGATCCTGCCATGATGCCGGACCAGGGCAGCGGGCCAGCGCTGCATCCAGCCCGGATCGAATCGACCCACCGAAAAACGCTTCTCGCGCGTTTTCTTTGCCGCCAGCCATTCGTCCGAAATCTGGCGAAGTCCGGCGATCAGGGCAGGCTCATGCGGCGGCTGGACAATTTCCAGCGTCAGACCATCGCGCCCGGCCCTGGCATGGGCGGCGCGCAGCTTCTTGTGCGCCGGCCCTTCCAGCGAGAAGGCGCGCAGATCAACCACCCCGCGCTCGCCAAGCTTGTGCAGGCTGAGCCCCAGATCCAGCATCAGCGGCAGATCGCCTTCGCCCACCTCGTAGAAGACCGGGCGCGCGCCGGCGCGCCGCGCGGCATCACAAAAGGCCCAGCCCAGTTCCGGGCCGGTTTCGGGGGGGCCGACCGGCCCGCCAAGCGCAATCCACGACCGGCCATGCACGCCGTACATGATGAAGCCGCGCCCGTCATCGGAAAACAGCAGCGATTTGTCCCCCGTCAGCGACAGCGCCGCATCGGGGTTGGCCTGTGAGGCCACAATGCGCGCGGCCCGGGCCAGTTCGGCATCGGTCGGCGGGACGGGATGCAGGCGCGGGACCCGCAGCAACAGGGTCAGTGCTGCCACAGCCACCAGCAGGGCAAGCAGAAGGCCGGCCCGCAAAGCGCGGGGGGCCTGCTGATCGGCGGCAAATTGCCACCACAGTTCGGATGAATAGGGCGTGCCCTTATGCGCAAAGACCAGAACGAACCCGACCGACAGAATCAGTCCGAACACCAGAACAAACCAGACCGGTGACAGCGCGCCGTGAACCAGACCGGTGCGGCGGTGGAATTCGCGCCGGAACGGCAGCAGGATCAGCATGCCGATGCCCAGTGTGATCACGCTTTCGATGTCAAAGGCGTGGATCAAGGCCACAACGATGCCCACCGCCATCGCGCCCAGCGTCAGCCAGTAGGCCCCAAGGCTGCGGCGCGCCACGCCCAGCGCCAGCACGATCAGAACGGCACCCAGGATGCTGGACATCAGCGCCCCGCCTTCCAGCAGCACCAGCGGAAACAGCCGTTCCAGCGCCGCGCCCGCTTCGGTGGTGGACGGGATCAGCGCCGCGAAGGACATCCACAATCCGGCACCGAAGATCATGACAGAAAGCACCACCGGCGCCATCGGGCTGATCGCCCCCAGGGTCGGGGCCATTGCCGCCATGCGCCGTCCCAGCCGGAACAGGGGCTGCCGGCCGGCGGCACTGCGCACCACCACCAGCGCCTCGTAAAGCGCAAGAACCACAAGGGCCAGAAGGAAGGGCACGATGAAATAGATGATCCGGAACATCAGCAGGGCGGCTGCGGCCGTCTCGATGGGGACGGTGTCGGGCAGCGCCGCAAGCACGACCGTCTCGAACACCCCCACCCCGCCCGGGACGTGGCTGATGACGCCGGCCATGGTTGCGGTGGCGAAAATGCCCAGAAAGGCGCTGAATCCGATGTCGCCCACAGGCAACAGAAGATACAGCGTCATCGCCGCACAGGTGATGTCGCCCAGGCTGAACAGCGCCTGTCCCAGCAGAACGGGCAGCGACGGCGCGCGTAAGGTAAAGCGCCCAAGACGCAGACTGCTGTTGTATGCGCCGGCCACCACCAGCGGCAGGGTCATGGCAAGGATCAGCCCGATCGCCAGCCAGCGCATTTCTGACGGAGGAAAGGGCGCAAGCGACCCCAGAAGATCAGGGTAAAGGGCCAGGGCCCCAAGCCCCACGACCGTCGCCGCAATGCCATAGGACACAGAGGCAAAGGTGGACACCGCCGCCACGTCATAGGCATCCAGCCCCTGCCCCGAATAGATCCGGTAGCGCACCGCGCCGCCCGACACGGCGCTGAGCCCGATGGTGTTGCCAAAGGCATAGGCCATCAGCCCGCCGGTCAGGGTCACCGGCAGTGGCAGCGGCTTGCCGATGTAGCGCAGGCCCGACCAGTCATAGCCGACCAGAAACAGATACCCCGCCAGCGTCGCCAGATGTGCCAGCACCAGAATCAGGACGGGCGTGCTGCGCACCTGCGCGATCACATCCGCCAGCTTCACATCGGCCATAATGTGCAAGACCGCATAAAGACCCAAGGCAAACAAAGCCATGACCAGGGCATAGGGAAAAACGGCACGTGCCGTTTGCCAAAGGCCGGCGGCCTTGTCGGATAAAGGCATAATTCCCTCGCCAGGGTGAAAGCGGACGCAGCTTGCGCAGTTTTGCCGAAAGCGCGGCGGCGGGCAATCGGATGCCCGGGCGGACCGGACAGATCATTCGGGCCGGCGCAGGCGGAACCTTTGGATCTTGCCGGTCTGGGTCTTGGGCAGCGCGGGACTGAACAGGATGCGGCGGGGATACTTGTAAGGGGCGATCAGGGCTTTCACATGGGCCTGCAGCTGCGCCACCAGGGCGTCGTCCGGGGTCTGTCCCGGCACCGGAACCACATGCGCCTCAACGATCTGGCCGCGGTCACCGTCCGCGGCCCCGATGACCGCGCATTCCAGAACGGCGGGATGCGCCAGAAGGGCCGCCTCCACCTCGGGTCCGGCGATGTTGTAACCGGCGGAAATGATCATGTCGTCGCTGCGGGCGGCAAAGTGGAAACAGCCGTCCCCATCCTGCCAGAAACTGTCGCCGGTCAGGTTCCAGCCATTCTGCACATAGGCCTTCTGGCGGCTGTCGGCCAGATAGCGGCAGCCGGTCGGGCCGCGCACGGCCAGGCGGCCCACCTCGCCGCGCGGCACCTCCTGGCCCGCGTCATCAACGATTTTCGCCTCGTACCCTGTCACGGGCCGCCCCGTACAGGCGGGGCGGTGATCGTCAAAGCGGTTGGTCATGAAGATATGCAGCATCTCGGTGGCACCGATTCCGTCCAGAATGGGCTTGCCGGTGCGCCTGATCCACTCGTCATGGACCGGTGCGGGCAGGGTTTCGCCCGCGCTGACGGCGGCGCGCAGCGACGACAGGTCTGCCCCGTCCGCCATCGCCTTCAGCATGGCGCGGTAGGCGGTGGGGGCGGTGAAACAGACAGTGGCGCGGTGGCGTTCGATGATCCCGATCATGTTGGGCGGGGTTGCCTGTTCCAGCAGCACCGCCGAGGCGCCAAAGCGCAGCGGAAAGATCGCAAGCCCGCCCAGGCCGAAGGTGAAGGCCAGCGGCGGCGAGCCGACAAAGACATCCCCCGGCGTGACCTGAAGCACCTCTTTGGCGTAGCCGTCCGCGATGATCAGCAGATCGCGGTGGAAATGCATCGTGGCCTTCGGCTCTCCCGTGGTGCCGCTGGTAAAGCCCAGCAGCGCCACGTCGTCGCGGCCGGTGGGCGGCGGGATGAAGCGGACCGGCTTGGACAGGGCCACCCGGTCAAGTTCGGCATCGTGGTTGGCGGTGCCGTCAAAGCCGACGACCCGTTTCAGCCAGGCCGAGTTCCCGGCACAGGCGACCAGGTCTTCCAGCAGGCGCGTGTCGCACAGGGCCAGGCCAATCTGCGCCTTGTCGATGATCTTGCCCAACTCGCCCGCGCGCAGCATCGGCATGGTATTGACCACAACCGCCCCGGCCTTGGTCGCGGCCAGCCAGCAGGCGACCATCGCCGGATTGTTGGCCGACCGGATCAGCACGCGGTTGCCCGGCCTGACGCCGTAATCCTCGACCAGGGCATGGGCGATGCGGCTGGACCACTCCGCCAGTTCGCTGTAGGTGCGCTGCCGCCCGTTGCCGATCAGCGCGGTATGCGCGCCAAAGCCGCGCTCGACCATCCGGTCGGTCAGCTCGACCGCAGCATTCAGCCATTCGGGATAGTCAAAGCCCGCCTGCGGCAGGTCCGGCCACTCTGCGGCCGGCGGCAGGGCGGCGCGGGCGAAACCATCAATATGTCCCGTGGGACCAAGCCGGTGCATGATGCGCTTCCCCCCGTTCAGTCTTTGCCCGCTTTGCCCGCGTGCGGGATCACCGCCGTCGCCTCGATTTCCACCTTGGCGCGGTCTTCGACAAGGGCCACGACCTGCACCAGGGCCATCGCCGGATAATGGCGCCCCAGCACCTCGCGGTAGGCGCGGCCCAGGTCCTTGAGACGTGACAGGTAGTCCTGCCTGTCGGTGACATACCAGGTCAGGCGCACGATATGTTCCGGCCCCGCCCCGCCTTCCGCCAGCACGGCGACGATGTTGCGCAGCGCCTGACGGACCTGATCGACGAAATCATCGCTGTCAAACTGCTGATCGGCGGTCCAGCCGACCATCCCGCCGGTGAAGATCATCCGCCCCGTGGCGGCGATGCCGCTGGAATAGCCCACGGCGGGTTTCCAGGATTTGGGGTGCAGAAACTCATGCGGCGATGTCATGGGGCGACCCTTTCCAGATGGGCGGCAAGGCGGCTGCGCAGGGCCTCCGGCCAGGCGGCGGGCCGCCCTGCCTCGACCCAGACCAGCGTCAGATGCGCCGTGATCCGCAATTCCTGCGCGCAGCGCGCCGTCAGCGTCAGCCCGGCAGAGGCACCGCCGATGCGCGTGACAGCCAGCGTGAACTCCAGCCGGTCGCCCAGGCGGGACGGGGCGTGGAAATCCGTTTCCAGCCGCGCGGCCGGAACCCCCTGGCCTGCGGCCATCATCCGGGCAAAGGAATGGCCCCCCTCTTCGGCGAAGAAGTTTTCAACCACCGAATTCGTCATCTCGAAGTAGCGGGGGTAAAAGACGATGCCGGCCGGATCGCAGTGGTTGAATTCGACGGGGATGAAGCGTGTGTAGCTCATGCCAGAACCGATCTGGCGATGACAAGCTTCTGCACATCGCTGGCCCCTTCATAGATACGCAGCGCCCGGATTTCGCGATACAGGCCTTCCACCGCGAACCCGCAGCGCACGCCATCGCCGCCATGCAGTTGCAGCGCGGTGTCGATAACGCGCTGCGCGGCTTCGGTGGCCGCCAGCTTGGCCATCGCGGCCTCGCGGCTGATGCGCGGCGCGCCGCTGTCCCTCGCCCAGGCGGCCCGGTAAACCAGCAGGGCGGCGGCATCGATATCCAGCGCCATGTCGGCGATATGGCCCTGCACCATCTGTAGCGCCGCCAGCGGCTGGCCGCCGATCCGGCGCGATTGCACGCGCGCCAGCGCCTCGTCAAAGGCGCGGCGCGCAAACCCCAGCGCCGCCGCCCCGACGGTGGGGCGGAAGACGTCCAGCACCGACATCGCGATCCGGAAACCCGCGCCGGCCTCGCCAATCAGGGCCGTCGCGGGCAGCAGGCAGTCGGTCAGCACCAGCCGCGCCAGCGGATGGGGTGCCATGACGCCGATGCGTTCGGCCACCCGCAGCCCGGGCGTATCGGCGGGCAAAAGAAAGGCCGACAGCCCCCTGGTGCCCGGCCCCTCGCCAGTGCGCGCGATGATCACATAGACATCGGCGATCCCGCCGTTGGAGATATAGGTCTTCTCGCCGTTCAGCACCCAGCCGCCCTGCCCCCGCACCGCCGTCGTGGCCGTGCCGGCCACATCCGATCCGGACGCAGGTTCGGTCAGCGCAAAGCCGGACAGGGCGGTGCCGCTGCGGGTCCGGTCCAGCCAGCGGCGCTGATCCGGCGTGCCGAACAGGCTGACGGCCCCCATGCCCAGACCCTGCATGGCAAAGGCGAAATCGGCCAGGCCATCATGGCGCGCCAGCGTTTCGCGGGTCAGGCACAGGCTGCGCAGGTCCAGCCTTTCCCCCTGGCCCGCGCCGGTCTGGCGCAGCCAGCCATCCCGCCCCAGCAGCGCCACCAGTGCCCGGCAGGCGTCATCGACATCACCATGATCGACCGGCAGGTTCGCGGCGCACCAGGCGTCCAGCGCCAGCGCCATTTCGCGGTGCCGCGCCTCGAAAAAGGGCCAGTCCAGAAAGCTGCGATCCGCCATGTCTATTTTCCGTTCCCAAATATCCCGGGGGTCGGGGGGCTGGCCCCCCGTCCCCGCTTCATCCGGAAGGCTGCCCTGGCCCGTGGCTGCGCCATTCGCTCAGTTCCCTTCGAACACAGGGGTCTGCTTTGCCACGAAGGCGCGGTAGGCGCGTTCGAAATCCCTTGTCTGCATACAGATCGCCTGGGCCTGGGCTTCGGCCTCGATCGCCTGATCCAGGCTCATGTCCCATTCCTGTGCCAGCTGGGTCTTGGTGATGCCATGGGCAAAGGTCGGCCCGGCGGCAAGGCGCGCGGCCAGGGCCTGCGCCTCGGTCTCCAGCGCGTCGGCGGGGTGCAGCGCGTTCCAGAAGCCCCAGGCGGCACCCTCGGCGGCGGTCATGAAGCGCCCGGTGTAAAGAAGTTCAGCCGCGCGTCCCTGGCCGATCAGGCGCGGCAGCATCGCACAGGCCCCCATGTCACAGCCGGCCAGCCCGACACGGGTGAACAGGAAGGCGCATCTGGCCTGCGGTGTCGCCAGGCGCAGGTCGGCGGCCATGGCAAGGATCGCCCCCGCACCGGCGCAGATGCCATCGACCGCCGCGATCACCGGCTTGCCGCAGGTGATCATCGCCCTGACCAGATCGCCGGTCATCCGGGTGAAGGCCAGAAGGTCCTTCATCGGCAGGCCGATCAGCGGGCCGATGATCTCGTGCACATCCCCGCCGGAACAGAAATTGCCGCCGTTCGAGGCAAAGACCACGACATCGACATCGCAGGCCCGGGGCAGCTTTCGGAAGGTGTCGCGCAGTTCGGCGTAGCTTTCAAAGGTCAGCGGGTTCTTACGCTCGGGCCGGTTCAGGCGGATCGTGGCGATGCGGTTGTCGACATGCCACAGGAAATGGTCGGGCCTCAGCCCGGCAAGCGCGGTCATGCCGCCCCTCCCATACGTTTGAGGATCTCTGTCAGGCGGTCAAGGTCTGCCTCTGACAGCCCCTTGAACAGCCGTCCGATTTCACGTTCATGCGCTTCGGCCAGACGTTCGAAGCGCGTCAGTCCCGAAGGTGTCAGCGCCACGAAAACGGTGCGCCGGTCGGCGTCCGACGGGGTCCGGCGCACCAGGCCGTCGGATTCCAGCCGGTCCACCACCGCGGTGGCATTGCCGTTCGACACCAGCAGCATCCGCGACAGTTCCGACATGGTCACCCCGTCGCGGCGGCGGTACAGCGCCGCCAGCACGTCAAAGCGGGGCAGAGTGGTGTGATGGCTCAGCCGCAGGAATTCCCGCAGGCGCGATTCCGCCCCGCGCGTGACGCCCAGCAGGCGGATCCACATCTTGAGGCGGCGCTTGGACAGCGGGTCTGCTGCATCGGTCCCGCTCATGTCTCGCCCCCCGAAATGGCAATCGCCTGTCCGTTCACACCCTCAGACCCCGGACCACACAGCCAGAGGGCGGCAGCGGTGACCTCGGCCGGGGCGATCAGGCGGTTCTGCGGGTTGATGCCTTCCAGCGCGGCGCGGGCCGCATCAGGGGTGCGGCCGGTCTTCCCGACGATGACGGCGATGCTGCGGTCGGTCATCCCGGTATCAAGATAGCCGGGACAAAGCGCGTTGACGGTGACGGGGCGCCTGGCAATTTCCAGCGCCAGGCAGCGGGTCAGGCCGATGACCCCGTGTTTGGCCGCCGCATAGGGCGCGATCCTGGCATAGCCCTTCAGCCCGGCGGTCGAGGCCACGCAGATCAGCCGCCCCCAGCCGGGCATCTGGTTCAGCCCGTCGCGCAGGGTCAGGAAGGTGCCGGTCAGGTTGACGGCCAGCATCGCGGTCCACTGATCCAGCGTGGTGCGGCCAAAGGGGGCGGAATCGGCCGCCCCCGCATTGGCGATGACGATGTCGCAGGGGCCGGCGGCGGCAAACATCGCCTGCACGCTGGCCTCATCGGTCACATCGGCCTGAACGGTGCGCAGACCCGGATAAAGGGCGGCAACGCTGGCCAGCGCCCCGGCGCGGCGCCCGGCGATCACCACCTCGGCCCCGGCCCCGGCAAAGCCGCGCGCAAGATCGGCCCCGGCACCAGAGCCGCCGCCGGTGATCAGCACCCGCTTGCCGCGCAGGGTCATGCCCGGATCGCCTCTTGCGCGCGCCCGGCCAGACGGCGGGCCTGTTCGGCACCGGGCAGGTAGGGCAGCGGCCAGTCCGTGCCGCTGTCGCCCATCCGGATGGCAGCGTGCAGCGTCCAGTAGGGGTCGGCAAGATGCGGGCGGGCCAGGCAGACAAGGTCGGCCCGGCCCGCCAGAAGGATGGAATTCACATGGTCAGGCTCGGTGATATTGCCCACCGCCATGGTCGCCAGACCCGCCTCGTTGCGGATGCGGTCGGAAAACGGGGTCTGGAACATCCGGCCATAGACGGGCCTCGCGTCAAGGCTGGTCTGTCCGGCAGAGACATCGATGATATCGGCCCCGGCGGCGGCGAACATCTGCGCAATCTGCACCGCTTCAGACGGCGTCACCCCGTCGTCCCCCGCCCAGTCCGTGGCCGAGATGCGCACCGACATCGGCTTTTGCGCAGGCCAGGCGGCACGCATGGCGCGGAACACCTCCAGCGGATAGCGCATGCGGTTGTCCAGGGACCCGCCGCAGTCATCACCGCGAATGTTCGATTTTGGCGAGATGAACGACGAAATCAGATAGCCATGCGCGGCGTGAAGTTCGATCATGTCAAAACCGGCCCGCGCGGCCATCTGCGTCGCGGACACGAATTGCGCCGTCACCGCATCCATATCCGCCCGGTCCATCGCCTTTGGCACCTGATTGCGCGGCCCCCAGGGCAGCGCCGAGGCGGACATCACCGGCCAGTTGCCGTGATCCAGCGGCGCGTTGTCTTCTTCCCAGCCCAGCCTGGTCGACCCCTTGCGCCCCGAATGACCGATCTGGCAGCACAGCCTGGCCCCGGTTTCGCCATGGGCGAAGGCCACGATGCGCGCCCAGGCCGCTTCATGTTCGGGCGCGTACAGGCCGGGGCAGCCGGGGGTGATGCGCCCTTCGGGCGATACGCAGGTCATCTCGGTAAAGACAAGCCCTGCCCCGCCCTTGGCGCGTTCGGCATAATGGACGAAATGCCAGTCGGTCGGGCAGCCATCCACAGCGCGGTACTGCGCCATGGGCGAGACGACGATGCGGTTTTTCAGGGTCATGTCGCGCAGGCGAAACGGGGCGAACATCGGCGCGCGGCCCTTTTGCCCGCCCGCCCGGTCCTGAAACCAGTCTTCGGCGGCGCGCAGCCAGGCGGGGTCGCGCATGCGCAGGTTTTCATGGCTGATCCGCTGGCTGCGGGTCAGCAGGGAATAGGCAAACTGGATGGGCGGCATGTCCAGGTACCGCTCGACCTGTTCAAACCATTCCAGCGAATTGCGCGCCGCCGATTGCAGGCGCAGCACCTCGACCCGGCGTTCAGCCTGATAGCGCTGGAACGCGGCCTCCATCGTGGGTTCAGAATGCAGATATCCGGCCAGTGCGATGGCGGAATCAAACGCCAGACGGGAACCGGAGCCGATCGAGAAATGCCCCGTCGCCGCCGCATCGCCCATCAGCACGACATTTTCGTGGTACCAGGTTTCGCAGATCACCCGGGGGAAGTTCATCCACACGGCAGAGCCGCGCAGATGCGCCGCGTTGGACATCAGCGCGTGGCCGCCCAGATGGGCCGCGAAGATCCGTTCGCAGGTGGCGACCGTTTCTTCCTTTTCCATCTGCGCAAAGCCCCAGCGATCCCAGGTGTCCTGCGAGCATTCCACGATGAAGGTCGCGGTGGTGTCATCGAATTGATAGGCATGGGCCCAGACCCAGCCATGTTCGGTCTTCTCGAAGATGAAGGTGAAGGCATCATCGAATTTCTGATGCGTGCCCAGCCAGACGAATTTGCACAGGCGCATGTCGATGTCGGGCCTGAACACATCGCCATATTCGCGGCGCACGGCGGAATTGATGCCATCGCAGGCGACGACAAGGTCATAGTCGCGGCGATACTCCTCCGCCGTCCTGAATTCGGTTTCAAAGCGCAGGTCCACGCCCAGTTCCCGCGCCCGGTCCTGCAGCAGCACCAGGATGCGTTTGCGCCCGATCCCGGCAAAGCCATGCCCGCCCGAGACCGACCGCACGCCATTGTGAACCACCGCGATATCGTCCCAATAGGCAAAATCCGCCTTGATCGCCGCCGTGCTTACGGAATCGTTGCGGGCCATGTTGGACAGGGCATCATCCGACAACACCACCCCCCAGCCGAAGGTGTCATTTGCCTTGTTGCGCTCCAGCACGGTGATCTGGTGCGACGGATCGCGCAGTTTCATCGAGATCGCGAAATAAAGCCCGGCGGGGCCACCCCCAAGGCAGAGAACCTTCACGTTTCGATCCCTCCGGTGCAAGACAGCCGGAAGGGTGCCATCAGGACCAAACCATTTCAAGCTTGAAATTTCAGACTTGAAGTTTCCGGCCCGTGGCGCATTGTGCACATGCAGGCAAGGGATGGGACGGCATGGCAGAGCGGCCCGTGATCGGCGTTGTGGGTCTGGGCACGATGGGCCTTGGCATTGCCCAGGTGTTTGCGCAGGCCGGATTTTCGGTGCTGGCGACGGATGCGTCAGGCGCTGTGCGCGGCACGGCGGCCTCGCGCCTTGCCGGGGCGCTTGAGGCCCGCGTTGCGGTCGGCAAACTGACCGGGGCCGACCGGAATGCCGCAATTGAGCGGGTGCAGATCGTGGGGTCGGTCAGCGGGTTGGCGACAGCAGGCCTGGTGATCGAGGCGATTGCCGAACGCCCCGAGGCTAAGCGTGCCCTGTTTGCCGCGCTGGAGGGCGTCGTGGGGCCGGATGCGGTTCTGGCGACGAATACCTCATCCCTTTCGGTCGCGGCCCTGGCACGGGGGCTGGCGCATCCGGGCCGGGTTTTGGGCCTGCATTTCTTCAATCCCGCCCCGGCGATGCGGCTGGTGGAACTGATCGCCCCGCAGGGCTGCGATCGGGCATCGGTTGATCTGGCCCGGCGCAGCGCCGAGGCAGCCGGAAAAACCGTGATCCCCTGTGCGGACCGGCCCGGTTTCATCGTGAACCGCTGTGCCAGGCCGTTCTATGGCGAGGCGCTGGCCCTGCTGGAAGAAGGCCGCCCGGCGGCAGAGATTGACGCGGCGATGCTGTCGGCGGGCTACAGGATCGGGCCATTCGCACTGATCGACCTGATCGGGGTGGACATCAACCTTGCCGCGACCGAAAGCCTGTCGGCAGCGATGGGCGGGCACCCGCGCCACCATGTCTTCCAGGCGCTGCGCGCGCAGGTGGCGCGGGGTGATCTGGGCCGCAAGACCGGGCGCGGCTTTCTTTTTCCGGCAGAAGCGGGCGCCCCGCCGGCCGATGCCGAAGCGATCATCCTGCGGGTCGAGGCGGTGCTGGCCAACGAGGCCGCCTGGCTGCTGGCGGAAGGCGGCACAACGGCCCAAGGCATCAATCAGGCGCTGATGCTGGGGCTGAACTTTCCGCGCGGGCCGCTGGACGGCTTGCGCCTGTACGGGCCCGCGCGCATTCTTGACACGCTGGCGAAGCTGGAAGCTCAGGCCCCGCCCCATCTTCTGGGGCGCTATGCGCCATCGCCCGCTCTATCGGAGGCGACATGACCGACGTTTTCCTTTGCGCCATGCGCCGCACGCCCATCGGGCGGTATGGCGGGGCACTGGCGATGGTGCGCCCCGATGACATGGCGGCGCATGTGATTGACGGGCTTTTGAACCTGCATCCGGGGCTGGCGGTGGATGAGGTGATCTTCGGCTGTGCCAATCAGGCGGGTGAAGACAACCGCAATGTCGCGCGCATGGCCGTGCTGCTGTCGCGCCTTGGGCCAGAGGTTCCGGCGCTGACGGTGAACCGGCTTTGTGCCAGCGGGCTGGATGCGGTCATTCTGGGCGCACGCGCAGTGCGCGACGGGGCCGGGGTGGTGATTGCGGGGGGTGTGGAAAGCATGACCCGCGCGCCGCTGGTGATGGGCAAGGCGGAAACCGCCTTTGCGCGGCAGGCGGAAGTTTACGACACAACCATCGGCTGGCGCTTTGTCAATGACCGGATCGCAGCCGCCTACGGGACCGAATCAATGCCCGAGACGGCCGAGAATGTGGCGGCCGGGCATGACATTTCCCGCGCCGATCAGGATGCCTGCGCGCTGCGCAGCCAGCAGCGCTATGACGCGGGCTGGCACGCGGCAGACATCCTGCCGGTCACGGTTCCGGCCCGGCGGGGGCCACCCGAAACGGTAACGCGGGACGAGCATCCGCGCGCCACATCGACAGACCGGCTGGCGGCCCTGCCCGCGCCCTTCCGCCAGGGCGGGACCGTGACGGCGGGCAATGCCGCCGGGATCAACGACGGGGCGGCGGCGGTCCTTCTGGCCGATGCCGGGGCCGTCCGGCGGTACGGGTTGCTGCCGCTGGCCCGGCTGGGCCTTGCGGCATCCGCCGGGGTTGCGCCGCGCGTCATGGGCCTGGGGCCGCTGGCGGCGGTGGACCGGCTGCGGCAGCGCAACGGTCTGACGGCGGCAGACTATGACGTGATCGAGCTGAACGAGGCTTATGCGGCCCAGGTGCTGGCCTGCACGCGCGGCTGGGGCCTGCCGGATGACGCGAACCGGGTGAACGCAAAGGGCGGCGGCATTGCCATGGGTCATCCGCTGGGCATGTCCGGCGCGCGCATCGCGGGGGCAGCGGCGCGGCGGCTGGCGGAAACCGGCGGGCGGGCGGCACTGGTGACGCTGTGCGTCGGCGTGGGACAAGGCGTGGCGCTGGCGCTGCACGCCGCATGACATCTGTGGAAAACACCATGACATCGGAAGCTTCCGGCTACTTCCTTTATCATTCCATCGGGCAGTATCCTGGCAAGGCACAGGCCCTGGCCCAGGCCATGGCGGAATTTGCGCAGGTCTGGGGTGCCCCGGATGATGCGCAATGGGGCTATGCCCTTGGCACCCGCGCGCGCTTTGTGGAGCGCTGGCGCGCAATCATCGGCGCGCCCCAGGGCACGGTCACAACCTGCGAAAATGTAACCCAAGGGTTGCACATGCTGGTCACCGCCCTGCCGCAGGGCTTCCTGCGCGGCAGGCGCGTGCTGGTGGCGGGCGACTGCTTTCCATCGAACCATTTCCTGCTGACCGGGCTGCAGGACCGGCTTGGCTTCACGCTGGACACGGTGCCCCTGCGGCAGGGGGCCGCCTGGGTCGAGGATGAGGATTTCGCAGCAGCCTGGGGGCCGGATGTGGGGCTGGCGCTGATCACCTGGGTCAGTTCCACCTCGTCCCGCCGCGCGGATCTGGGCGGGCTGGTGGCCCACGGGCGGACCATGGGATCGCTGATCGGGGTGGATATCACCCAAGCCGCAGGGCTCTTGCCGTTCAGCGTGACGGACCCGGCGGTGGATTTCACCCTGTCCACCAGCCTGAAATGGATGTGCGGCACGCCGGGGGCGGGCATCCTGCAGGTGGCCGCCGGTCTGACCGCCGAATGCCGGCCCGAATTGCGCGGCTGGTTCAGCCAGGAAAACCCGTTTTCCTGGGATCTGGACAAATTCGCCTATGCGCCCGACATCCGGCGCTTTGACAATGGCACGCCGGGCGTCATGGCCGCCGCCGCATCGCTGCCCGCGCTGGACTGGCACGCAGGCCAGGACATTGCCGCGATGACCGCGCATAACCGGGCGCTGACGGCGCGGCTGATCGGGGCGGCGGATGAGATGGGTCTGGCCCTGGCAACCCCCCGGCCCGAGGCGCAGCGCGGCGGCAGCGTGATGCTGCGGCTGGCCGATGCCGGTCGGGCGCAGGCCGTGCTGGCCGGGCTGCGGACGCGCGGGCTGCATGCCGATGCGCGCGGCGCGGTGCTGCGCCTGTCGCCGGGAACGGTGACGACGCACGACGGTACGACGGCGATGATCGCGGCGCTGGGAAAACTGACTATTGATTAACGACAGGGGATGCGCTGGGGTGAGTTGAACCTTATCTCGCATCAGGAAGTCGGTAAGTGGTATCTGGGCTGAGCCGCGCATCCGACTGGTTTAGTTCGACAACTGCCTCGGCCTATGGCCAGTGAATGAACAAAAAGGCTTCGGAGTACTCGCCATGGCAAAAAACTATCAGATTGCCTTTATCAGGGCCGTGCTGAGCGATGATCACAGTCTTCCCGTCCGCATGCTGCTTAGAGCGTGTTGCGCTCATTCGGTTTCGTATCCTGCGGCTTTGAAGAAGTTGTAGCATTCTTCTTCGGTGAAGAGGTCGCAGACCTGTCCGACCGCCTTCCAGAGCTGGTCGTAGGTTCGGGCAGC
>Ga0315906_10000460_pt1 | contig 64849 bp, 57 predicted proteins | sample LakEriMetagenome_4_FD_203526 | JGI IMG/M metagenome (GOLD analysis project Ga0315906, IMG submission 203526) | Freshwater fungal communities from buoy surface, Lake Erie, Ohio, United States - Buoy 2 MA122 | ecosystem: Environmental > Aquatic > Freshwater > Lake > Lake biofilm | place: USA... | reverse complement strand
AGAGAAAAAGAAGAGAAGAAGAGAGAAAAAGAAGAGAAGAAGAGAGAAAAAGAAGAGAAGAAGAGAGAAAAAGAAGAGAAGAAGAGAGAAAAAGAAGAGAAGAAGAGAGAAAAAGAAGAGAAGAAGAAAGAAAAAGAAGAGAAGAAAAAGAAGAAAGAAAAAGAAGAGAAAAAATTAAAAAAAAGAAAAATATAAATGATAATAATAGAATATGACATTAAAATCAGATAAGTGTAATGATGTTATAACTATTCCACAAAAAAAAGGAACTTGTTGGTTTAATGCGATATTGATGACTATTTTATATAGTCAACATTCACGAAATTTATTATTAACAGATAATAATTTAGATAAGAAAAAAGATAAGATATCAAAGATATTAAATCAACTTTTGAAACATAATTATATTAAATATGAAATGCACGAAGACTATTTTAAATATATGCGTCCAGAAATAATTTTAAAATATTTAGATTTTTTTCCTACAAAAGAAGAATATAAAGAAGTTTTAGAAAAAGGATATTTGGAGGATATAATTATTTCTAAATTTATAAAAAAGTTAGGTAAAACATGTCTTTATATAGATGTATATAAGGACAAATTATATCCTTACATGAATTTGTTAAGAGAATTATTTTTCAAATGTAAAAATACAATTAAATTTTTAAAAGCTTCTATAAAATTATTTGAAGATATTTATTCAATGAAAGAAAAAAACTTAAAAATAAATCCAGATTATATTATAGTAGATCCGTATGAATATCGTGATAATGATGGAACACAGATAGTGAATGGATCCAAAGGATTATTTGATATATTTTTTAATTTTGGTAGTGAAGATATTTTAAATAAATTAGAATTAGATTTTAATGATATTAAAACTAAAGGAATTCATACTTATGAAAATGAAATTATTTATAATGGAGATAAATATGTATTAGATTCATGTCTATTGGCAAATTATAATGCTAGAAAAGAAGGTGCGCATGCAATAGCAGGAGTTACATGTAATAATAATAGATATGTTTATAATGGCTGGATTAGGCAATCAATTTATGATGGATGGTTAAAAGATATTTTTAATAAAAATATAACAGATATATTTAAATATAAGCATTTACCATGCGAATTAATGAAATTTGATTGGGATATAAATAGACCAAATCCATTTTGTTTAAGTCTTAAAGGTTGCAAATTAGACCCTGTAAATATAAATACAAAAAATAGAATGTGTTTTTCATTTGATAGAGGTCCAAGAAGTTTAATTTATGTTAAGGTTAACAAATTAGATGAAAAACGTGATATGTTTCAGAATTTTTCATCTTCAAATTCATTAACATTACCATCAACATCAAAATTATCAAATATTGATGAAATAATACAAAAAAGAAAAATTAAAAAAATATTAAAAGAAAAAATAATAAAAAAGAAATTAAAAATAAAATCAGAACAAAAAAGAAAATCAGAAAAGGAAGCAGAAAAGGAAGAGAAGGAACCAAAGAAGAAAGAGAAGGAACCAAAGAAGAAAGAAAAGGAACCAAAGAAGAAAGATAAAGAAACAAAAAAGAAACAAATGGAAGCAAAGAAGAAAGAAAAGGAAGCAAAGAAGAAACAAATGGAAGCAAGGAAGAAACAAATGGAAGCAAGGAAGAAAGAAATGGAAGCAAAGCAAAAAAGAAAAATATAATTGATAATTATAGAATTCATCATTATTTTTAATATGACATTAAAGAAGAATAATTGTCATGATGTTATAACTATTCCACAGACAGATGGTGTTGGAACTTGCTGGCTTAATGCTATTTTAATGTCTGTTTTATATAGCCAATATTCACGAAACTTATTATTGACAAATAATAATTTAGATAAGAAAAAAGATAAGATATCAAAGATATTAAATCAACTTTTGAAAAGAAATTATATTAAACATGAAATATATGAAGACTATTTTAAATATATGCGTCCAGAAATAATTTTAAAATATTTAGATTTTTTTCCTACAAAAGAAAAATATGAACAGATTATAAAAAAAGGTCATAGTGCAATATTGGTTGTTCATAAATTCATAAAAAAATTAAATAAGACATGTATAAATTTAGATTTATATGAAGGTAAATTATATGGACATTTAAATACGATTGTAGAAAATTTAAGTACGCTTCAAGATGTTAATTTAATGATTAATGAAGCTTCCATTTTATTATCAAATACAAAAATTACAAGTAATGATTTTAGCACAAATCCAGATTATATAATTGTCAATCCTAATCTTAATTTTAATCCAAAGGTAAGACATTCATATCAAGAAATTTTATTTTATTTATATAAATTATATCAAAAAGAACATTTATTAAAAAATTTCAATTTAGATACTTATGGTATCAAAACAACAGGAATAACAACTCTTGAAAATGAAATTTTTTATAATGGAGATAAATACATTTTAGATTCATGTATATTATCAAATTTTAATATAACTTTAAACGGAGGAGGCGGACATGCGATTACAGGAATTACATGTAATAATAATAGATTTGTTTATAATGGATGGTTAAGAGATATTTTTAATAAAAATAATAAAAGTATATATCCTTTAAAACAATTACCATGCGAATTAATGAAACTAGAATGGGATGTTAACAATCCAATTCCATTTTGTTTAAATCATAATAAATGTAAATTAGATCTTAAAGATTTAGATGAAAAAGATGATTTATGTTTTTCATTTGACAGAGGTCCAAGACATTTAATTTATGTAAAAGTTAAAAATTTAGATAAAAAACTTGATATGTATCAAAACTTTTCATCTTCAGACCTATTAACATTACCATCAACATCAAAATTATCAATAAAAAATTCTTATGAACTAAACCAAAAAAGAAAATTAAAAGAAAAGAAAGAAAAAGAAGAAAAGAAGAAAGAAAAAGAAGAGAAGAAGAAAGAAAAAGAAGAAAAGAAGAAAGAAAAAGAAGAGAAGAAGAAAGAAAAAGAAGAAAAGAAGAAAGAAAAAGAAGAAAAGAAGAAAGAAAAAGAAGAGAAGAAGAAAGAAAAAGAAGAGAAGAAGAAAGAAAAAGAAGAAAAGAAGAAAGAAAAAGAAGAGAAGAAGAAAGAAAAAGAAGAGAAGAAGAAAGAAAAAGAAGAGAAGAAGAAAGAAAAAGAAGAGAAGAAGAAAGAAAAAGAAGAAAAGAAGAAAGAGAAAGAAGAGAAAAAAGAAGAGAAGAAAGAAGATAATAATTGTAATGATGTCATAACTATTCCACAAACAAAAGGAACCTGCTGGCTTAATGCAGTTTTAATGTCTATTTTATATAGTCAATATTCACGAAACTTATTATTAACAAATAATAATTTAGATAAGAAAAAAGATAAGATATCAAAAATATTAAATCAACTTTTGAAAAAAAATTATATTAAATATGAAATGTATGAAGACTATTTTAAATATATGCGTCCAGAAATAATATTAAAATATTTAGATATTTTTCCAACTGTTGAAAAATATAAGCAGGTTATAGCAAATGGTTATCGTTCTATTTTGGTTGTTCATAAATTCATTAAAAAGTTAAATAAGACAAGTATAAATTTAGATTTATACAAAGAAAAATTATATGGGCATTTAAATTTAATTGCAGAAAATATGAGCAGTTTTAAAGACACTAATATAATGTTTGATGAAATTAGACTTTTATCAATAAATACAAAAATTACAAAAAATGATTTTAGCACAAATCCAGATTATATAATTGTTAATCCTACCCGTGAATTTGATATAAATACTAGATATACATATCAAGAGCTTTTATTTTATTTATATAAACGATGGAATAAAGAACATTTATTAGAAAAATTCAAATTAGATACTTATGATATTAAGACAAACGGAATAACAACTCTTGAAAATGAAATTATTTATAATGGAGATAAATATATTTTAGATTCATGCATATTATCAAATTTTAATACTAATCCTCTTGGTGGTCACTCAATTACAGGAATTACATGTAATAATAATAGATTTGTTTATAATGGATGGATAAGAGAAGTTAAAAATAAAGAAAAACAATTATCTTTAAAACAATTGCCGTGCGAATTAATGAAATTGGATTGGGATATTCATAATCCTATTCCATTTTGTTTAAATCCTACTATATGTAAATTAGATCAAGCAGATTTAGATAAAAAAGATGATGTATGTTTTTCATTTGATAGAGGTCCAAGACATTTAATTTATGTAAAAGTTAAAAATTTAGATCAAACTATTAATATGTATCAAAATTTTTCATCATCAGAACCATTGACATTGCCATCAACATCAAAATTATCAATAAAAGAACATAAATATTTAAAACAAAAAAGAAAAATTAAAAAATTATTAACAAAAAAAATAGAAAACAAAAAGAAAGAAGAGAAGAAGAAAGAAAAAGAAGAAAAGAAGAAAGAAAAAGAAGAAAAGAAGAAAGAGAAAGAAGAGAAGAAGAAAGAAAAAGAAGAAAAGAAGAAAGAAAAAGAAGAGAAGAAGAAAGAAAAAGAAGAAAAGAAGAAAGAGAAAGAAGAGAAGAAGAAAGATAAAGAAGAGAAGAAGAAAGATAAAGAAGAGAAGAAGAAAGAGAAGAAAGAAGAGAAGAAAGAAGATAAATGTCACGAAGTTATAACAATTCCACAGACAGAAGGCATTGGATCTTGTTGGTTTAATGCAGTTTTGATGTCTATTTTATATAGTCAATATTCAAAAAATATATTATTAACAAATAATACTTTAGATAAAAAGAAAGATAAGATATCAAAAATATTAAATCAATTTTTGAAACATAATTATATTAAACATGAAATGCATGAAGACTATTTTAAATATATGCGTCCAGAAATAATATTAAAATATTTGAATTTTTTTTCAACAAAAGAAGAATATAAAAAAAGTTTATTAGGATATCATTTTAATTTTATTATTCATAAATTTATTAAAAAGTTAAATAAGACAAGTATAAATTTAGATTTATACAATGGTAAATTATATGGTCATTTAAATTTAATTACAGAACAATTAAAAAATTTTAATACATATTCGCAAATATATGATGATGCTATAATAATATTAGAAAAATTAAAATTGGATAAAACAGATTTTACAACAAATCCTGATTATATTATTGTTAATCCAATTTTACAATATTTTAATAAATATAAATATCAATCTTCATATCAAGATATATTATATCACACATTTAATGTGCTTAATAAAGAGTTTTTATTTGATGATTTTAATATAAATAAATATAATATCAAAACACAAGGAATTAAAACTCTTAAAAATGAAATTGTTTATAATGGAGATAAATATATTTTAGATTCGTGTTTAATTGGAAATTATAATTTAAGTTCTGTGGGAGGTCATGCAATAACAGGAATAACATGTAATAATAATAGATTTGTTTATAATGGATGGTTAAGAGATATTTATTCTAAAAATAGGAAAAAGTGGTTTCCTATAAAAAGTTTGCCGTGCGAATTGATGAAATTGGATTGGAATGTAAAAAAACCAGATGAATTTTGTTTAAATACTAAAAAATGCAAATTAGATGAAATAAATATTGATAAAATTAAAAATGATTTATGTTTTTCATTTGATAAAGGTCCAAGAACTTTAATTTATGTTAAAGTTAAAAATCTAGATAAAAATCTTGATATATATCAAAATTTTTCATCATCTGAAACACTAACATTACCATCAACATCAAAATTATCAATCAAATATGCTTATGAAATAACACAAAAACGAAAATTGAAAGAAAAATTAAGTAAGAAACCAAAGAAAAAAGAAGAAAAGAAGATAAAGAAAAGAAAATTATAATTCATAATTATAGAATTCATTGTTATTTTTAATATGGCATCAAATCAGAATATTTGTCATGATGTTATAACTATTCCACAGACAGATAACCTTGGAACTTGTTGGTTTAATGCAGTATTGATGTCTATTTTATATAGTCAATATTCTAGAAACTTATTATTGACAAATAATAATTTAGATAAGAAAAAAGATAAGATATCAAAGATATTAAATCAACTTTTAAAGCATAATTATATCAAAAATAAAATTCACGAAGATTATTTTAAATATATGCGTCCAGAAATAATATTAAAATATTTGGATATTTTTCCAACAAAAGAAAAATATAAGGAAGTTATAACAACTGGTCATCGTTCTATTATGGTTGTTCATAAATTCATTAAAAAGTTAAATAAGACAAGTATAAATTTAGATTTATATGAAGGTAAATTATATGGGCATTTAAATTTAATTGTAGAAAATATAAGTGCATTTGAAAAATTTAATGTAATTTTTAATGAAGCTAAAGTTTTATTAGCAAATACAAACATTACAAGTACTGATTTTGCCACAAATCCGGATTATATAATTGTTAATCCTAATCGCATTATTAATCCACGTATTAGATATTCAAATCAAGAATATTTATTTTATGTATATAAAAACTGGAATTTACAACATTTATTAGAAAAATTCAAGTTAGATACTTATGGTATCAAGACAAAAGGAATAACAACACTTGAAAATGAAATTGTTTATAATGGAGATAAATACATTTTAGATTCATGTCTATTGTCAAATTTTAATATGAATTTATCAGAAGGAGGGCATGCAATTACTGGAATTACATGTAATAATAATAGATTTGTTTATAATGGATGGTTAAGAGATATTTTTAGTAAAAATAAGAAAAAGATATTTCCTTTAAAACGATTGCCGTGTGAATTGATGAAATTAGATTGGGATATTCATAATCCTATTTTATTTTGCTTAAATCCTGCTATGTGTAAATTAGATCCCGGGGATTTAAATAAAAAAGATGATTTATGTTTTTCATTTGACAGAGGTCCAAGAAGTTTAATTTATGTAAAAGTTAAAAATTTAAATCAAACCCTTGATATGTATCAAAACTTTTCATCATCAGAACCATTAACATTGCCATCAACTTCAAAATTATCAATAAAAAATGCTTATGAAATAACCCAAAAAAGAAAATTAAAACAAAAATTAAGTAAGAAACCAAAGAAAGAAGAAAAGAAACCAAAGAAAGAAGAAAAGAAACCAAAAAAAGAAGTAAAGAAAATTAAGAAAATAAAGAACATTAATAATTTCATTAAGAAATTGAATGAAAATAATAAAATCAATTTGAAATTGATGGAAAGAGAGAATAATTATTATGTTACTAGTTGTTGTGATGATGTAGCTGATAAATTGGCATTGAGAAATCCAGATTATATAATTATAGAAAATTATAATGAATTGACACCAATTAAATATATATCACATATTGAATATATATTGAATTTAAAAAGTTATAATATTAGTTTGATAAAAAATAGTGATGGTTCGATTATGTATGACGATGAATATGAATATGAAGTTTATGCAAAAAATGATGATAATATTATATACAAAATAATATATAAGATTGATAATATTATTAAAAATACATCATTAAAAATGTCAAAAAAGAAATTTCCAAATACAAGAGAAGAATTAAAAGAATATATTGATGTTATTAAAAAATCTAAGAAAAATAAGGAAATTTCACAGCAATTGTTGAAAATAAAGAAATTCTTAGATGTCAAAAAGTTGTCAAAGGCAGATTATGTCAAAATGGTCAAAATGATATATCCATATTACACCAATTTGAATAAATATACGGTTGATAAATTAAAATTTATTTATGAAAATGAATGCAATTCAATCAAACTTCATTATGAAAATAACAGTTGTTTTTTAGATAGTCTATTTGTTGCTCTCTTTAATAGTAAAAATTCATTTGTTGAAGAGTTTTTGTTAAATTCTCCTTTAAATAGAATTGAAAATAAGAATGATGAAATGTTAATAGCATTGGGAAATCAGATAAGAGGAGAAATGAAAATTCTAAATACTCGTATTAATTCAAGTATAATAACAAATACTTGCACAAGTTTGAGAGTTGTGTTTAAAAAATATTATGATAGATATAAATCAAAGATAAATCGTAATTATCATAAAATTGAATGGTTAAATTCTCAAAATGATTTTAGTGAAGTTATACAATTATTAGATTTGATATTTTCTTATGACCCAATCTTAAAAATTTCAATGAACAAAAGAATAGAAACAAGAAGTTTTTTTGATATCAATAATAATATTGATCTTTATAATAATGACATTGTTTATATTAAAGATTATTATCCAAAATATACAAATACAATTGAATTAGAGAATGGGAAAATAAGAAAGGAGACAATAGAATATTTGGCAGCACCAATATTATTAATTCAAATCAATCGAATAATTGATTACATAAAAACAGATACAATAATAATTCCAGAAATTAAATTAAAATTAAAACAAAATGATTTATATCTAAATTCAATCATCATTCATTATGGAAATCAAACAGGAGGGCATTATATCTGTCTTTATGAATGTAAAAGTGTATGGTATGAATTTGATGATATGCGCGGAAAAAGTATAGTAATTGAAGGCGGATTTGATGCTATTATTAATAATAATAAATATACTCGAAATATTGTAGGATTATTTTATATATCCATTTAAAATCTCTCTTTTTTCTATCTTTCTTCAAAAAAAATGATTTAAGATTAATTTAATGAAATCTTTAAGTTAATAAAAATGAAAATTATCGAATATTCAAATAAACTAGAAAATGAAAAATTTTATATAAATTATAATATTGGAAGTGACATTTCATATGCAATGAAGAAATTTGGTGATTTTGATGAAAATAATTATTTAATAACTTATATACACGGTATTAACAAAAATATGAGTTTTGATGAAGATTTATATAATTCATATCATAATGAATATTATAAATATTATTCTAAAAATCCATTGATAAAACTTCTTGTTTATACAAATGGAAAAAAAGGCGTATATTGGTGCTGGCATTTCTTCCAATTCTTTAATATGCATATTTATTATAGACCTTTACCACAAGAAGATACCGATTTTTTATTAAAGGATTTAAAAAGATTTCTTCCAATTCTTTAAATAAAAATCAGATTAAATAAATAGGATAAGTTATGTCATTATCAGTAGCATCATTAATATTATCATCTGAAGAAATATTTCAAAAAGATTGGATTGAAAAAATAATTCAAGATTATGGAAATGATGCTACTAAATATGATTTAAATGAAACAAATAAATTATATAATTTTATTTTACAAAATTTAAGAAATTATGCTAAACAGTGTCAAATTAGGACAAATGATTATTTTATATTATCGTGTTTTATTTATACATTTCCATGGAAGTTAAATAATGACTATATAGCTATTAATAATGGATTATTATATCAAAATTCTGGAAATTGCAAATTTACATTTGGAAATATTAATGGTCGAAATACTTTTATTAAAGTTATTGATACTTCAAATACAGATACTGATTATCTTATTTTTGATATTATCAATTGTATATTATTTGAGATATTATATGAAAAAACAAATCAAGATATACGAACACCATATTATAATACACCTGATATATTTACAAATTATTCATTAACAGATTTTGTTAATAAATTTGATACAAGTTTTTCAAGTTATTCAACATTAACTCATTGGGATTATAATGAATTAATGGATGAAAAATATACATATTCTAATTTTTGTCAAGCAATTCAAACCCCTTCTTATACTAAAAAATCTCATATTTATATGACAAATGCAATTAATGGAAAACCTGAAACATTAAAAACATTATTTAATCATTATATCTTTGATCGAAATACAATAACGTTAATAAATAAATATTTAAATTCTTTGAAACATGTTTATAATTTTATTTATTATATGGGATTTCATTTTGGATTTCTTCATAATGATTTACATTATGGAAATTTATTATTTGATTGTCATATTGAAAAAATAACAATGATTGATTATGGAAGAAATTATATTGGCTATTTTTATGATAATAGAAATATGTATATAGATAATTGTGTTATAAATTATCATACAATTCTAAATTATAAAAATGTTTATGGTGAAACAAGAACACCAACTACTTATAAAGAAATGGTAGATATGTATGAAAATAATTTTTCATTGCGATCTGTTATTAAATCAACTTATAATGATGGTTATATGACACATATATTAGATATTATCACATTGAGTTTATCTTGCTTATATTATTTAGATTTAATGAAACATTATGATCATATTAATAGTGGCGTTTATGGTAATATACAATATGATCCTAATTTTTTAAGATTGACAAATCTTGTTTATTTTGCAAAAGCACAAGGACACAATGAATATCAGGATTTAATTAATAAAAATTTAATAATATCATTAACAACAGCACCAATAAATAAAGCAGACATTATAAAAACATATATATCAACTAAAATAGATATTATTATCGATATTGCTAATGGAAGAGAGTTTGAATATAATGCATTTATATATGATGGTCTATTTTATACTGCTTTATTATTAAATTATTTTAACTTAGATGGTGATGATATATCTCCAAGACATGGAGGACAAATTTTTTATAAAGTATTTCAAATTGTAAAAAATCCTAGGTTAATTAATCAAATTGCAATAAATGATTTTATGGATTATTTAAATAATATCAATAATAACTATAGAGATTTATCAAAAATAAATATTTATTTTAAGAAAATGAGATTTATGAAAACTCCAATTCCTGCTTTAAGTAGAATAAGAGGAGGAGAAGAACAACCAGTTACTTCTAGAACAAAATCTAGAACAAAATCTATAAAAATTACACAAAAAATGCAAGACGTAATTGATAGATTAGAAAGAAATGATAACAATCCTATTAAACCTCCTTTTGATATTAAAGAAACTGATGAAGAAATAATGCAAGCATATGAAAATATATTTATGAATAAATAATAATATTATTAAAGTTATTTAGAGATATGAATATATTATTGTTTTGTCATTCTTATTATCATCGTCGTTCTATTATAGATGAAACATTAAGAAAAAATAAAAATAAAAAATATAGTTATTCGTATAATGATATAAATGGCAAAGATAATAGCAAAGATATAAAAATAAATTTAGCAACTGGCAAAGTTTATGATAAAAAATATCTAAACCAATATTACAAACCTTATTATAATATTATTTGGATGGTATTTTGTCCATTTGAAGTTTATATAAATGAAAAAGGAGGATTGAGAAAATCATTATTTAAAAATTTCAAAAAATTGTTACATAAAGATGGAGTAATTATGACTGTTTTAAGCGATATGGCAAAATTTGCCTTATTGAAAAAATACATTAAAAAACCAACAACCGAAATGCTAAAACAAAAAAATATTGAAAAGGTAATTCGTAAAATTATAGAATTTTAGCATTTAAATTAAAATTAAGACTTATAAGCATTGAAGACAATACGAAATATTTAATAAATAATAAAACTTATCCTTATGATAATTATTTTATATTCAAAAAATTAAAATAATTAAAATAATTATAATGAGTTATCCAATAATAGCCCGAACCAATATTAAAGATACTTATAAAATATTTACAGATACTATTTTTGAAATTAATAATGATGTTTTAGAAAAAATTAAATCAGATGAAATGATGTTTAGCAATTTATATACTTTTATAAATAATAATATTAAAACTTTTTATTATAATTCAAGTGATTATTTTTATAAATTATCTAATTTTATATTTACATTACCATGGAATTATGGAGGACATTATAGGTATACTCCAACTAATAATGGTTTATTATCAATAAATTCTCTAAATTGTAAATTTACAATAGCAACATTAGATAATATTCAAAATAGCAGCACTGAAGAATTATTTATTAAAGTTGTTAATATTGAATCAAATCGAAATGATTATATTATGATTGACGTTATTTCTGCAATATTATTTGAAACAATTTATAATTATATTAAAAATGATAGTTCAACAAACAGAATACCTAATATTATTGATAATCATGAATTAGTCGATTTTGTTAATGTTTTTAAATATGCATTTTCAAGTTATTCAACACCAACTAGATGGAATTACAATAAATTATTATTTGAAAAATATACATATCCTCTTGTTTCAAGTCATTCAACTCATTATAATAATAAATGCAATATTTATATAACAAATGCAATAAATGGAACGCCTATAATGATTTATGATTTAGTTATTGAACAATTTGCAAGAAATAAGCAAAATATTGCAATAAGACAATTGATAAATAAATATTTTATAGCTATTCCACATTTATATAATTTCATTTATTATTATGGTTATCATTTTGGATTTGTTCATAATGATTTACATTATGGAAATATACTTTATGATGAATATTTAGATAGATTAACTATAGTAGATTACGGAAGAAATTATTTTGGATTTTTTTATGATGCTGCTAATGATTTTGAAAATATTAATAATTGTGTTAAAAATTATTATAAAATTTTAAATTATAATAATTTGCAAGTTAGACAAATAAATAATTACAAAGAAATGATTGATACTATAGGACATAAAAAAGGATTAAAATCACTTGTAAAAACAGATGACAATAATGGTTATTTGACACATATATTAGATATTATTACCATAAGTATTACATATTATTATTATTTACATTTATTAACTATACTTGATGGTCGTCGTAGCATTTATTTTCTAAAAAAAAAACAAATCTCCAATTTAATATTTTTATCACATGATAAAAATAACAAAACAATAGATAAATATAATCAATTTATTAATAAAAACATTTTAATCAATTTGAAACAAACAAATATTCTGAAAACATATATTGATACTAAATATGGAATGTATCTTCAAATAATTTCAAATACAGCAAATGAAGATAATATTTATCTTACATATATATATGATGGTTTATTTTTTACGGCTTTGATATTTGTATTTTTTGGTATACCAACAGATTATTTATATGGCAATACTAATCAACAATCAAAAATATTCATGAAAGCATTTCAAATACTTCAAACAAATTCATTAATAACACAAGATAGCATAAATAATTTTATGAAATATTTAAAAGTTATTCATAAAAAATATCCAATGTTAGCAAAAATAAACACTTATTTTAAAAAAATGGATCCTCAAATTATTAGCGGTGGTAATGATGATAATCGACAACGACAATCATCAAAATCATCATCGCAATCATCACAATCATCAAAAGATCTTAATTTTGAATTAAAAGAATTAGCATCAAAAATAAAAACAAATACTGCATTTTCTCTTGAAGATATTGAACCTAATCATGAGTATGATATTGATATAAATGATGAAATAATGAGTAAAATTAACAGTTATATGATAAATGAACAATCATTAAGAAATCCCAAAATGAAAGAAGAAGAAAACATGGAAACTAAAATGAAAGCATATGAAAAAATATTTGAACATAATATGCAAATTAGAAAATTAAGTGAATAATAATAATTATTATAAATAAAATGATATCAAAACAATTATTGATATATCCTCCTTATCATAAATATAAATTAGAAAATATTGAATTTAAGATCAATTTGAAAACAGAAAAATTTGATGGACCTTTAATAAACAGAAATACAAAATATTGGAATGATTTATATAAAATGTATGATTTATGCTATAAGAATAAAAATAAATTGGCTAAAGGTATTATTTTGTTTCGCTGTTCAACTGAAAAAGATCCAATGATAATTAGTTCTTCTTATGATAAAAGTGAAGTTGTATATTTTGGTTTAGATTTTGTTATTGCTATATGGATAGCATTAGAGATAAATGAAAAATCTGATAATTATGTTCCATGTTATTTACATATTTATGAATTTCAAAAAGATATATCATTTAAATATCTTATTAGTGTAGGTGATTTTGATGGTGTTCCAATGGATTTAGATCCAAAAACATGTATTAAAAAGGCATGTGTTCATCCTCAAGAAATCTTACATGGAGACGAATACCCATATAAAGGAAATGAATTAGGATCCGAAATTACATTTCCCAGAAAAAATTTTGATAAAATAATGAAAAATCTAAAGCCATTAAAAACATTTGAAATTGATATCGAAATGTTAAGAAAAAATAAAGAAAAATATATATTTGAATGGGATCCCAAAAATGCATTAAAATGACAAAAATATTATTGTCATTATTGTCATCTTTCTTTAGCTGAAATAATTGTCATAGACAACATCACGACCATATTTAGCCATTAAATTACTAATACGAACCGGGTTTAAAGCAGTTGCAATTATCTCTTCGTTCAAATCTTTTTTTGATTTTTGAATGAGGTCATAATCATAAATATAAGCATCAGTAAAAATCTCAGGATTTTTAGATAAATATTTATAATCAATTTTGTCTTGATTTTCTTCCAAGATAGAAATAGCTGCAGGATTTGCTGAAAGATGTTTCCAATCAATTTTTTTTAGATTTGCTTTAATAAGATTAATAGCATTTGGATTTGCTGAAAGATGTTTCCAATCAATTTTTTTGGGATGTTTTTTGAGAAGATTGATTGCACTAGGATTTTTAGATAATATAATCCAAATGCCATTGATCTTATCAAGATTTTTTTCTAATATTTCTATGGCTCTAAGATTAGTATTTGCTGAAAAATCAAGCCATTTAATTTTATCAAAATTGGCTTCAATGATATCCATTGCATTTGGATTGGATGATAATGCACCCCAATGAACTTTATCTAAATTTTCTTTGAGAATATCAATAGCATTAGGATTTTTGCTTAAATTATACCAGCAAATATTCTTATCAAGATTATCTTTAATAATATGAATAGCAGCTGGATTTAAGGAAAGCAGGCGAAAATCAATTTTATCAATATTCTTATTGAGCAAAGAAATTGCACCAGGGTTTTCAGACATACAACGCAAACCAACAATATCTTCTTCTAGATTTATCAATTGAAGAACATTAATATTTTTCATAATAATAACATCCCAATACTTTTCCATATTTCCATATTCTCTAAAGAAATCAATTGAATTTGGAAGTGCTGCGACTTCCCTTAAGTCAAGACGACTAACATCAACCCACGATCTCAAAACTTTCTTAATTTGAAAATACATTTTTCAATAATAAAATTTAAAAAAAACCAAAAATCATTTTTTGTTATTTTTTGGTTTTAATGTTCATCAAAATAATGTTTATAAATCTCATCTTCTCCATATTCAGCCATTAATCTTAACATTCTTTTAGGATGAAGAGCTTTTATAATAATCTCTTCATTAAGATTTTTGAAATGTTTTTTGATGCTATCATAATTATAACTATCAATAAAAATTTCTGGATTTTCAGAAAATTCAGTCCAATTAATCTTATCTTGATTATCTTCAAGAAGTTCAATTGCACAAGGATTTGAGGACAGTAAACACCAATCAATCTTATCAAGATTATCTTTAATAAGATCAATTGCATTTTTATTAAATGAAAGAGATGTCCAATCAATTTTATCTTGATTTTTTTTGAGAAATTCAATAGCACTTGGATTAGAACTCAATTCTTCCCAATCTATTTTATCTGGATTAGCTTCTAAAATAGTAATTGCATCAGAATTTGTATTTGATGAAAAATTAAACCAATCAATTTTATCAATATTTGCTTTAATAAGATTAATAGCATTAGGATTAGAACTAATATTATTCCAATGAACTTTATCTAAATTCTCTTCAATTAAAGGAATAGCATTTATATTTTCTGATAAAAGATCCCAATATATGTTATGAATATTTGATCTAAGAAAATTGATATCATCTGAATATTTACATAATCTAAGCCAATTAATTTTCTTCTTATTTAAATTTTCATTTATAAAATGATCTGCATTTTTTGTATATTGGAAAATAGACCAATTAATTTTATCCGGATTTTCTTTAAAGTAATCAATCGCATTTTCATTAATTTGCAAATGATTAATGTTAAGAAAATATGGATTAATCCAACTTCTGAGAATTTTCTTTTGAAAATACATAACAACAATTTTCAATAAAAAAACAAATAATCATTTTTTTATTAATCTTAACATTTTCTTTTGATAATTTCTTCTCCCAATTCTTTAAAATTCTTTTTAATTTTATCATAATCGTAAGTAAATATTGATGGATTTGAAGAAATCATATACCAATCAATTTTATCTTGATTTTCTTTAAGAATTTCTATCGCATTTGGATTATCTGATAAATAACTCCAATCAATCTTTTCTAAATTAGATTTTAATAATTTTATAGCATTAGGATTATTTGATAAATTGTCCCAATCAATTTTATCTTGATTTTCTTTTAGAATTTTTATTGCATTTTCATTTTCAGATAAATAACTCCAATCAATTTTATGAGAATTAGCTTTTAATAATTCTATAGCATTTTTATTTGCTGATAATATACTCCAATTAATCTTATCTTGATTGGCTTTAAGAAGTTTAATAGCATTAGGATTATATGATAAGTTGTTCCAATTAATCTTTTCAAGATTTTCTTTAAGAATTTCAATTGCATTTTCATTTTCAGAAAATTTAGTCCAATTAATCTTTTCTGGATTAGCTTTAAGAATTTCAATGGCATTTTTATTTCCTGATAATGTACTCCAATCAATCTTATCAGGATTGGCTTTAAGAAGATTAATAGCATTAGGATTATATGATAAGAGGGTCCAATTAATCTTTTCAAGATTTTGTTTAAGAATTTCAATAGCATTTTCATTTTCTGAAAATCTAGCCCAATTAATTTTATCTAAATTCGCTTCAATTAAAGAAATAGCATTTTGATTTGTTGATAATTTATACCAATCAATTTTATGAGAATTAGCTTTTAATAATTCTATAGCGTTTAAATTATATGACAATTGAGACCAATTAAGATTTGATAATGAAATCCATTTTCTCAATTTAGTTTGTTGATAAACCATAAAATTATAAATAAATGAATAAATACAAAATCAATTTTTATAAAAAATGATTAATTATTATGATTATTATTAAAAGAAACAATGAAGATTTTTAATGATCCGTTAGAAAATGTGTCGCTGTCAGTATTATTGACAACATCCCCTTATGAGATTGTAAAGATCTTTCCAATTTTAGATAAACTGAAGGAATTGAAAACATATCGAATTAAATTAACAGATGAAATTGTTTTGAATATTCATAAAAGAAATTATATTTCATTACATGAACTTATCGAAGATGCAGAATTTATGTTTAATAACATTGATGAATTTATAGAAATATATGATTTATCTAGTGATTATCCAGATGTAAATTTTCAAGAATTTATTAAGAATATTTCAGAATACAAAGTTAAGTTTTTTCGAGAATTTGCATTATTCTTATCAACAATTCCTCCTGAAATTTATAAAGAATTGGTCGAAAATAAAAAAACAATTGAAGAAGTTGAAAAAGATTTTATTATTAAAATAAAATGAAAAGATAGAGTAATAAAATGTCAGATTATACAAGTTTGATAAATTCTACTATTTCGCAATCAAAAAATTTATCAGAATTAAAAGGACCAGAATTAAATGTTGCATTAAATAGTATATTTACTATTATAAATACTGTATGTGATAGAAATCCTTTATTATTTTCAGATAAAAATCGTTTTTATTATATTAAATCATTTTTAATACTTTTTTTAAATTTTAATAACTATAAAAGCTTAAATAATGGAACTTTAAAATCAAATAGTGTAAACTGTAAATATACAATTTCAACTATAGATAATGCTAATAATAATCAAGAATTATTATTTATTAAAGTAGTTGATGTTGATTTTACAGGCGACAAAATAATTATAGATATTATATCATGCATATTATTTGAACATATTTATAATATTATAGAATTAAATCATACTGAAAGAAATCCAGATATTCTTACAGATTTATCAGATTATGTAGCAATTTTTAAAGGAGCTTTTTCAAGTTATAGTATATCAAATAAATGGGATTATAATAATTTAAGTCGTATTTATAAAACAAGTGAATGTAGAATATTAGAAATATACCAACCAAGAGAACTTATTCCCAGTCATATTTATATAACAAATGGTATTATTAATCCAGAAACAATTGATATAATGATATATGATTATGCTTCAAGTATTAGAAATGAAATAGAAAGAGAAAGAATAAAAACATTAATTGTAAATTATTATTTAGCAGTTCCAAATATATTTAATTTTATTTATTATTATGGATCTCATTTTGGGTTTTTACATAATGATTTACACTATAAAAATTTATTATTTGACCAGTCTAAAAATAAATTAATTATGATAGATTATGGAAGAAATTATTTTGGATATTTTTATGATAATGAATATCAAGATAATGTAATTAATGAACGTGTTAAAGATTATGTTAATATTTTAAATTATCAAGGCGGTGATCAAAGATATAGAGCACCTGTAAGAAGTTATAAACAAATGATTGATAGATATGGAAATTCTACAAATATAAAATCACAAATAAAATCATTATTTAATAATACATATTTAACATATATTTTAGATCTTATCACATTAAGTATAACTTTATTATATTACTTTGAGATGTTAATATTATTAGATCCAAGATCATATTCAGATAAAACAAATGAATTTATATATCATTCATTATTAATTGATTTAATATATTTTGAAAGTAATCCATCACATCGATTATCAAATCGTTTAAGTATATTACAAAATAAAAATTTTAGTATCAAAGCTAGATTTAATACATATGATGAAATTATTAATAAATATGTTGAAACAAAGACTTCATTAATATCATTAGTTACATCAAATCCTACGGCATTATGGATGGCATATGTATATGACGGGTTATTTTATACTGCATTGATGTTAAATTTTTTTCGTTTAAATGGTGATTATTTATATCAATCTGATAGCCATGGATTTGCAAACTTATTTTATAAAAAAAGTTTTATTTTGAGAGGGCGTTTAATTAGTCAAAGAAGTATAAATAATTTTATGCAATTTTTACAGACAATACATGCAAGATATTCAGATAAATTAAAATATGTAAATTTATTTTTTTATAAATTAGCAAAACCATCAGGAATATACAATGGTGGTGAAAATCGTAATTATGATAATAAAACTATATTTGAAGAATATGATAATTTGAGTATAGATGAATTATCTAAAATATTTTATAAAAATACAAAAGATAAGCCATTATCAGATAAAGATATGGAAACAATTATAAGAAATATGAATAAAAAAAAAGAAAGTGATGACTTAGAAAAAACCACAGATTTTAATATTGATCAATATTTTGAAATGATGAATATGATAGTTGATAATGAATTTAAAAATAAAATGAATGATGAATTACAAAAAAATAAAAAATTGGTTAATGATGATGATATATTAAATATACAACATAATATTAAAAAATCTCGTTCTTTTTCTAAAAAAGATGTTGTGTATAATGACAAAAATCCAATTAATCTTGATTTACAAATGGAGAAATATGAAAAAATATTTAGTTAAAAATCATCAAAATAGCATTGATAAATGTAATCTTCCCCGTATTCTTTCATAAGTCGTAAAAGTCTTTTAGGATGAAGAGCTTTTATTATGATTTCTTCACCAAGATCTTTAAAGTTTTTTTTTATTTCATCATAATCATATGTAAAGATAGATGGATTTAAAGAAAGTGTATCCCATTCTATTTTGTCTTTATTTGCTTCAATAATATCCATAGCATTTTCATTACCTGAAAGCATATACCAATTAATTTTATCTTGATTGGCTTTTATCATTGAAACAGCATTTTTATTTTCAGATAAAATATGCCAATAAATCTTATCTTTGTTATAATGAAGAATTTCAATTCCTCTAATATTAAATGCAAGCATTCCCCAATGAATTTTATCTAAATTAGCTTTTAAGATATGAATGGCATTATAATTAGATGATAATTGAAACCAATTAATTTTATCGGGATTGGCTTCAATTAAATGAATGGCTTTAGGATTTGCTGATAAATAATCCCAATCTATTTTATCTTGATTAATTTCTAAAAGAAAAACAGCATTTTCATTTAATGATAATAGCCTCCAATTGATTTTATCAAAATTATTTATTAAGATTGGAATTGCATTAACATTCATAGATAATAAAGACCAATTAATTTTATCCAAATTTTCAATCAAAATAGGAATAGCATATGGATTTAATGATAACCTATCCCAATTTACTTTATCAAGATTAGCAATAATTAAAGGAATGATTGCTGGATTTGGATTTCGAGATAATGCATCATAATTAAGCTTTTGCGGATCAATCCAATTTCTTAATTTTGTATGATAATAAACCATTGTTTTTTTGTTTAAATGACAAAATTAATTTTGTCATTTTTTTCTTATCCTTCAGCTGAAGTAATTGTCATAGACAACGTCACGACCATATTTAGCCATCAGCCGATTGATCCGGACAGGATTTAAAGCCATTGCAACAATCTCTTCGTTCAAATCTTTGAAGTTATTTTTTATGACTTCATAATCATAAATATAGACATCTGTAAAAATTTCAGGGTTTGCTGATAGATACCTATAATCAATCTTATCTTGATTTGCTTCGAGTAGCTCGATCGCTGCCGGATTAGCGGAAAGATATTCCCAATCAATCATGCTTGGGTTTGCCTTCAAAAGAGGAATAGCGGCGGGATTTAAGGATAGATAACGCCATTCGATGTATTGCGGAAATTCTTCGAGAATTTTGATTGCACTGGGATTTTCTGATAAATTAAACCAATCAATCAAATCAAATTTTTCTCGTAGAAGTTCAATCGCTCGCGGATTTGTATTTGCTGATAATTTGAACCAATTAATTCGATCCGGATTAGCTTCTAATAACTCCATTGCATTTGGATTTGCGGACAAATCATACCATATGATATTCTCAGGATGTTTCTTGAGAATTTCAATTGCATTTGGATTTTTCGAAAGGCTATGCCAACAAAGATCTCTGTGAAGATTATCTTTGATGAGATGAACCGCTTCCGGATTTGAACAAAGCGTAAGCCAGTCAATTTTTTCTTGATTTTTCTCTAAAAGCGAAATCGCGCCAGGATTTTTAGACACAGAACGCCAACTGGCATCATATCGGTGAAACTGAATTAATTCGAGAAAATTGATATTATCTGAAGTAATTACATCCCACACCATATCCATAATATTCCATATAGATTGCTCTTTGAAGAAATCAACCGAATTTGGCAGTCGCGCAACTTGTCTAAAGTCAAGAAGATCAACATTAATCCAACTTCTGAGAGCTTTCTTTTTTTGAAAGAACATGATTTTTCTCTAATAAAAATAATAAAACCAAAAAATCAAATTTTTTTTTGTTTTGTTTTAAATCTCATCAAAATAATTTTTGTAAATCTCATCTTCTCCATATAACTCCATTAATTTCAACATCCGCTTAGGATGAAGAGCTTTCATTGCAATCTCTTCTCCAAGTTCTTTAAAATTGGTTTTTATGAGGTCATAATTATAACTATCAATGAAAATAGCAGGATTGGATGATAATTCGTCATAATCAATCTTGTCTTGGTTGGCTTCTAGAAGCTCAATTGCAGATGGATTGGATGATAGACAGAACCAATTAATTTTATCTTGATTAGCTTTGATTAGATCAATAGCATTTTCATTTAATGAAAGAGACATCCAATGAATTTTATCTTGATGTTTCTCAAGAAACTTGACAGCAATAGGATTAGATGACAACTCTTCATAATCAATCTTATCTTCGTTCGCTTCTAAAATTGAAATGATTTCAGGATTTATATTTCTTGAAAACTCAGACCAATCAATTTTATCTAAATTTTCTCGTAAAATTTCAACTGCACATGGATTAGAAGAAAGAGAACACCAATCAATTTTATCTAAATTTTCTTTGATAAGATCGACAGCATTTGTATTTTCAGATAACATAAACCAATTTATTTCATCTTGATTGGCTTTGAGAAGCTCAATAGCGCTAGGGTTTCTTGATAACTTAAACCAATCAACCTTATGAAGATTTTTATTAATAATAGTCATTGCATTTGGATTAGAAGAAATGCAACGCCAAATTATTTTATGTTTGTGTTCATCTTCATTAATAAAATCAACTGCATTCTTATTAAGTTGTATAATATTCCAGTCAATTTTATCAACATTCTCTTTTAAAAAATCCATTGCATTCTCGTTTAAAGACAAATACTTATAATCGAGTAAATTGGGGTCAATCCAACTCCTGAGAACTTTCTTGTGAAAATGCATAATTTTCGATAAATAATAACTGAAAACAAACAATCATTTTTTTGATTATTTATATAAAAAATAATTTATTAAAATTTATAATGATAGAATACGCATTATTAACAACCTCTTTTTATTTATTATCAATATATTCTTTGAATAATTATATGAAAACCAGAAATGCATTTATACTAAAAACACCATTGATAATATATAATACATGTCAAATTTTATTAAATATTTATATGATTTATGGTTTAATTGGTCTTCCTCAAATATCATTTGATGATTTTAATGTCTTTGGATTAAATACAAAATTTAATGATAATTTAAAATATTTTACATATATTCATTATCTATCAAAATATTTAGATTATTGTGATACTTGGTTTATTATTTTGAAGAAAAAAGAAAAACAATTATCATTTTTGCATGTATATCATCATTCTTCCGTTGTAGTCATTTGGGGATATTTAATTCATAATGATGTGGGTAATGGAACTGCGTCATTTGGTTGTTTAATCAATAGTATAATTCATTTTCTAATGTATAATCATTATTTATGGACTTCATTGGGTTATAACAATCCATTTAAAATAATGATTACGCAATGTCAAATTATCCAATTTTATGTATTATTTATTCATTCCGTTTTGGTATTATCTTTTGAAACTATAATTCCAAAATATTATGCTTGGGTTCAATTGATTTATCAAATTCAAATGATAATTTTATTTTCAAATTTTTATATTAATAATTATGAAAATAAAAAAACAATCAAAAACTAATTCTTTTTCTTTTTCTTTATTGCTCATCAAAATAGCATGAATAAATCTCATCTTCTCCATACAATTCCATCAATCTCAAAAGCCGTTTAGGGTGAAGAGCTTTTATTACTATTTCTTCTCCTAGGTCTTTGAAATTAGTTTTTATGAGGTTATAATCATAGGTAAAGATGGCTGGATTTGATGATAATTGTTCATAATTAATCTTATCTTGATTTTGTTCTAAAAGAGAAATTGCATTTGGATTGGTTGAAAGGTAATACCAATTAATTTTATCAAGATTATCTTTAAAAATTTCAACACAATTTTTATTTAGATGTAAAGAATGCCAATCAATTTTATCTGGATGAGCTTTTAGAATTGAAATGGCATTTTTATTTTGGGATAAATAATACCAATCAATTTTATCTAAATTTTCATTGATAAGAGAAATTGCATTTTCATTTAATGATAAATAAGACCAATTAATTTTATCTGGGTTATCTCTTAATAGCTGAATGGCTTTAGGACTGCTGTTAGATGATAATATGCCCCAATGAATTTTATCTGGATATTCTTTGAGAAAGTCAATTGCATTTGGATTATATGATAAAGCAGACCATTTAATTTTATCTGGATTTTCTTTTAATATCTCAATAGCATTCTTATTTAATGATAGCAAACACCAATCAACTTTATCAAGATTATTTTTGAGAATATAAACTGCATTTTTATTTTTAGATAAATTGCTCCAATTAATTTTATCTTGATTATTTTCAATAATATCACATGCATCTGGATTAAAAGATAACATAAACCAATTAACTTTATTATATCTCTCTTTGAAATAATTGATTGCATTTTTATTTGAATACAAACGATGCGCAACCAATTGCATTGGATCAATCCAATTCCTCAGCTTCGAGCGATAATACATCTTTAAATGAAAATGACAAAAATAATTTATCAATTTTTATTTAAAGATAATTTGGAAGTTTCTTTAAATCAATTTTTATTTAAAGATAATTTGGAAGTTTCTTTAAATCAATATTCATCAAAATAACATGAATAAATCTCATCTTCTCCATACAATTCCATTAATCTTAAAAGTCGTTTAGGATGCAATGCTTTAATTACAATCTCTTCTCCTAGATCTTTAAAGTTTTCTTTAATAAGATCATAATCATATGTAAAGATGGCAGGGTTAGATTTTATAATTTCCCAATTAACTTTTTTTTGATTAGCTTCAAGAAGTTCAATGGCTTCTGGATTTATTGATAAATAGCACCAATTAATTATTTTTTGATTGGCTTTAATAAGATCCATAGCACCTGGATTTTTTGATAGATAACTCCAATAAATTTTATCTTGATTAGCTTCAAGAAGCTTAATTGCTTTAGGATTTGCAGATAAATTATTCCAATGAATTTTATCTTGATTGGCTTCTAAAAGAGAAATAGCATTTGGATTTAATGAAAGGAATTCCCAATCTATTTTATCTTGATTGGCTTCTAAGAGAGAAATAGCATTTGGATTTATAGATAAATGAAGCCAATCAATTTTATCTGGATTGGCTTTTAAAAGAGAAATGGCATTTGGATTTTGTGAAAAATATGCCCAATCAATTTTATCTGGATTTGCTTCTAAAATAGAAATAGCATTTGGATCTAATGATAATAAACTCCAATAAATAGGACAGCCATTATAATTAGGATCCAAAATTTTATCTTCTTTTTTCAAATTAGGAAATCTAACTTTAATCCAATCTCTCAATTTAGTTTGTAAATAAACCATATCAATCATTTTATTATTATCATTTTAAATTCATTTTTTATAAATTGTAGATTAAAAATAAAAAAAATCAATATTCATCAAAATAGCAATCATAAATCTCATCTTCTCCATACAACTCCATTAATCTCAACATCCGTTTAGGGTGCAATGCTTTTATTACAATCTCTTCTCCTAGATCTTTAAAGTTTTCTTTAATAAGATCATAATCATATGTAAAGATAGCAGGGTTTGAAGAAAACATCGCAGAATTTATTTTATCTGGATTAGCTTGAAGAAGTTCAATTGCAGCTGGATTTGATGAAATAAGACCCCAATTAATTATATCTAAATTAGATTTCATGAGGTTAATTGCTTCAGGATTTTTATTTGATGCCATGAATTGCCAGTTAATTTTCTTTTTATTTTCTTTCAAAATTTGAATAGCTTCTGGATTTGATGATAGATATATCCAATCAATTTTATCTTTATTAGCTTCAATAAGATGAATAGCATTTGGATTTAAACACAAATAAGACCAATTAATCTTATCTTTATTAGCTTCTAAAAGAGAAATTGCCGCAGGATTTTCCGATAAATTATTCCAATCAATTTTATCTTGATTGGCTTCAATAAGATGAATAGCATTTGGATTTAATGATAAATAATCCCAACTTATTTTATCTTTATTGGCTTCTAATAATGAAATTGCATTTGGATTTTGAGATAAATAAATCCAAATGGCTTTTCTATTTTTATTAGCTTCTAAAAGAGAAATGGCATTTGGATTTTTAGCCAAATAAACCCAATTAATTTTATCTTGATTTGCTTCTAAAATAGAAATTGCATTTGGATTTTGTGACAATAATTGCCAATTTATTTTATCAAGATTGGCTTTAATTAAAGAAATAGCATTTGGATTTTCTGATAAATAAATGAAATCAATATGATGATCAATATTAATCCAACTTCTCAATTTTGTCTGAAAATAAACCATAATTTTTATTTAAATGTTATTTATCATTTTTTATTAAAAAAATACAAAATGACAATATCAAAATTAATATTTTATTTGAATTTATATGCCACATTTATTATATTTCCTTTATATGCTCCTAAAAAATTTAATCAAAATAGCAATAATAAATCTCATCTTCTCCATACAACTCCATCAACCTCAAAAGTCTTTTTGGGTGAAGTGCTTTCATTACGATCTCTTCCCCAAGATCTTTAAAGTTGGCTTTAATTAGATCATAATCATAAGTATAGATAGATGGATTTGCTGATAGATAATAATAATCAATTTTATCTTTATTCTCTTCTAAGATTTCAATAGCATGAGGATTTACTGAAAGATTATGCCAATTAATTTTATCAAAATTTTCTTTTAGATAATCAACAGCATTTGTTTTTTCACAGAAAATTTCCCAATTTATTTTTTCAGGATAGTCTTTTAAGATTTGAATAGAATTAGGATTGGCATAACATAATATCTGCCAATCAATCTTATCAAGATTTTTTTTAAGAATTGAAATGGCATTTGGATTTTCTGAAAAATAATTCCAATCAATTTTATCTGAATTTTCTTTGAGAATAGAAATAGCAGCAGGATTTTTTGAAAAATACTTCCACTCAATCTTATCAGGATATTCCATTAAAAGCTTAATTGCTGCTGGATTTTCAGATAAATAACTCCATTTTATTTTATCCAAATTTTCCTTTAAAATTGGAATGGCATTTGGATTTAAGGAAAGTAAATTCCAAGAGATTTTATCTAAATTTTGTGATATCAAAGTGAGATTATCAGAATATTTAGAGATATATATCCAATTCATCATAGCAATATTATGATCAATATAGTTTTTTGCATTTGAATTGAATATAGTTGATACAATTCTAATTTTATTTTTATTTATATAATCAATTGCATTATAATTGAATGATAATTTGCGACTATCCAATTTTAGAGGATCAATCCAATTTCTTAGCTTAGTCTGAAAATACACCATTGATAATAAAAAATAACAAAAATAATTTGTCATTTTTTAATCAAAATAGCAATCATATATCTCATCTTCTCCATACAACTCCATTAACTTCAACATTCTTTTAGGATGCAAAGATTTTATTATGATCTCTTCTCCAAGTTCTTTAAAGTTTTCTTTAATATGATCATAATCATAAGTAAAGATGGATGGATTAGTAGATAAATTACACCAATCAATTTTATCTTGATTTTCTTCTAACATAGCCATAGCATCAATATTAGTATTGTTAGATAAATATGACCAATCAATTTTATCTAAATTTTCTTTTAACATTGGAACAGCATTTTCATTTTTCGAAAATACAATCCAAGCAATTTTATCTTGATTTTCTTTTAAGATGGGAATAGCATTTGGATTAATTGATAATAAAAACCAATCAATTTTATCTTGATTATCTTTTAAAATAGAAATAGCATTTTTATTGGATGATAATTTTTCCCAATGAATTTTATCTAAATTTTCTTTTAAGATTGAAATAGCATTTTCATTATTTGAAAACAAATACCAATTGATTTTATCAGGATTTTCTTTTAAGATGGGAACGGCATTTATATTATTAGAAAGTGTATTCCAATTAATTTTATCAGGGTTTTCTTTTAAGATATGAATAGCATTTTTATTATTTGACAATATCCACCAATTAATTTTATCTTTATTATTTTCAAGAAGATGAATGGCATTTACATTACCTGATAAATAAAACCATTCAATCTTTTGAAAATTTTCTTCTAATAATTGAATTGCATTTTTATTAGATGATAGAGATGACCAATTAATCTCATTCATATATTCTCTCATAAATTCAACTCCGTTTAGATTTTTAGACAATCTTTTTAAATTTAATTTTAGAGGATCAATCCAATTTCTGAGCTTAGTTTGATAATATACCATTTGAATAAATATAAATGACAAAAAGAATTTGTCATTTTTTATGTTAATCTTCAATCACTCCTCGTCAAAATAGCAACTCAATATTTCTTCTTCTCCATACAACTCCATTAGTGGTATAATCCTCTTAGGGTGAAGAGCTTTAATAACAACTTCTTCATTAAGATCTTTGAAAGTCTCTTTAATAAGATCATAATCATAAGTGAAGATACTGGGATTAGATGAGAGATATTGATAATTGATTTTGTTCGTATTTTTCTCGAGAAGGTCCATAGCATTCGGATTTGCCGATAACATCCGCCAATCAATTTTATTCATATTCTTTTCTAGAAGAGGAATAGCGTTAGGATTGGAGGATAAGGAATAGCCACAAATTTTATCTGGATTTTCCTCAAACAGCTTAATAGCTGCCGTATTATATCCTAACTGAAACCAATCAATATAATCAGGGTTTTCTTTTAAGATATCAATAGCCGCTGGATTTTTCGACAATATCTGCCAATCGATTTTATCAAAGTTAAGAAGAAGAATGGGAATTGCATTTCGATTGTAAGACAATAGGTTCCAATTTACCAAATGCAAATTATGCTTGATAATATCAATTCCTTCTGCAATAGATGAAAACAAATTCCAATCAATTTTATCCAAATTATCTTTGATAATATCAATTGCATGTTTATTATCAGAAATTTGAAACCAATCAATGATACCAAATATTTCTTTCATAAATTCAATGTCATTTGAATATCTGAAGAAATTGCTCCAATCATGGATTTTATCTTTATTTTTCCTGATAATGCCAGAAGCATTTTTATTATAAGTAATATGATACCAATTGATTTTTTCAATGTTTCCTTCCAATAACTTGATAGCATTCGGATTTCTTGACAAACAATTCCAGTGAATTAAATGTGGGTTTTTCTCAAGAAAGGGAATAGCATTCGGATTTTCAGATAATGTGCGATAATTGAGCTTAGACGGGTCAATCCAGTTTCTCAGTTTCGTTTGAAAATTAATCATTTCTAAATGATTAGAATAAAACCAAAAAATCATTTTTTTAAATAGATAGTTTTAAAACTACTTTAATATATATGGATTACCAAAATTTATAATTTCATTATTTGGTGGTTTTTTGTGTTCATTTATAAATAATTCTGTTGTTAACAAAGTTTTCCAAGATTTCTTCTCATCTGTTTTATTTGTAAGAAACATCGGGAATATAAAATCAACAATCTTTTTAATATCAGCTGAATATTTAAATAAATCAGGATGAACCCAACCATTAAATAGCTTATTATCTTTCATAACATGACCATTCTTAAAAGCAAATTGAATATTATAATATTCATCTAAATATTCTTCATCATCTTTTTTCTTTATCATATAGTCCCATATTATCCACAGATATCCCATATTTTTAATATAAATGTCATTGTCATAAATCTTATAATGAATATATCCACCTGGTTTAATTTTATGATAAAGGAAATTGCCCCAATGTGCATCCATATGAATTAAATTTGTGTGAACGTGAAAAGATAATATTGATAATAATATTTGTTGCATCGTATTTTTTACGAGTTCATCATTTATGTGATAATCTTTATTATTTTTAATAAAAGTTTTTAAATCGCCATTTGCCAATTCTGACAATATCATTACATAATTATCTGCATTTAATGGTTCAAATCGTTGATTACATTGAAATAATTTATATAAAATAGGGAAATGAGGATTTACATTTTTTAATGTCAAATTAGATAACTTTTTTAAAACTGGTATTTCCTGTTTATTATATTTATTAATCGTCATTAATTTTATTGCAAATTTATATAATGTTTTGTATTTGATATTTATTTTTGATAAATATATAATTCCGTATTTACCTTTAGTTCCTATTTGTTTAGACAATAATATTTCTTTATCTTTTCCAATTGTATATTGCTTTTCTCCATCTGTTTCATTATAAAACTTTAAACATTCGTTTTTTGATAATTTATCTAAAATTTTTATTATTTTTTCATAATAATCAATTCTATTTTTTAAATTTGCTGAAATTCTATTAACAAAAGGTTTCATAAATTCTTTAATCTTATTTGTAATTTTTCTGGCATTTATATTTTTTTTGATTATGTCTAATTTATGTTTAGTATTTGATGATAATGATGATGATGGTAATGATGATGACGATAATGGTAATGATAATGGCAATCCAACTCTAGTTTTATAATTTTTGCAAGCATTTTTTTTCGCTAATTCTTTGTCTTTGTAGCAATCTTTCTTTTTTATATTTTTTCTTTTACATTCTGCCAATGCTTCAACATATGGATTAGGTAAAATACATTTTTTATATTTAATTGAATATACACAGTTTGGAGTTTTGCAATTCATTTTATTATTATGAATTAAAAAAAAATCTATTCATCAAAATAACAGAAATAGATTTCATCCTCTCCATACAATTCCATCAATTTCAAAAGCCTTTTAGGGTGAAGAGCTTTGATTATTATTTCTTCTCCAAGTTCTTTAAAATTATTTTTAATGAGGTCATAATCATAGGTAAAGATTGATGGATTTTCTGAAATCAATTCCCAATTTATTTTATTTTTATTTTCTTCAAGAAGTTCAATACCATTTGGATTACTTGATAATAAATTCCAATCAATTCTATCAGGATTTTCCTTTAAAATAGAAATGGCATTTGGATTACTTGATAATCGAAACCAATCAATTTTATCTAAATTATTTCGAATAATGTCAATTGCATTTGGATTGCCGCAGATATAATGCCAATCAATTTTATCTTCATTTTCTTTGAGAAGAGAAATAGCATTTGGATTTTGAGTTAGCATAGACCAATTAATTTTTTCAACATTTTTCTTTAAGACTTCTACAGCGCCTGCATTATTTGATAATAAAAACCAGCTTATTTTATTTGGATTATTTAATAAAACTCTAATAGCACCTGAATTTAATGATAATAAATACCAATTGATTTTATCTAAATTTCTTTCAATAATATCAACAGCTTTAGTATTTAAAGAGAGCATAAACCAATTTAATTTATCTTCGTTTTTTTCTAAAATAGAAATGGCACTTGAATTGCCTGATAATAGATACCAATCAATATAATTATATTTGAGAAGTTCCAACATTTCTGGATTTGTATTTTTAGTCAAATTAGACCAATCAATAAGATCTATATTATTTTTAAGAATTTCAAATGCATTTGGATTAAAAGATAACTTTGAAAAATCAAGTTTTTTAATATCAATCCAACTTCTCAATTTAGTTTGAAAATATACCATTAATAATACTTATAATCTTTTTTTTATAATAAAAAAGCCAAAAAATAATTTCTGGCTTTTTGTAATGACTTCTATTTCGAAATCACATAAATGGATTTTCCCAAATGGTTGCCATCTTTTGCAATTTGCGCTTTGATGTTGCAGATTGCTTCAGCCTTAGATAGATAATATTGAACTCTTTTTGAAGGAGAAATGAACAGCATTCACAAATCGCATATTTCATAATAAAAGGCATATCATCAATATGATTAATGATTGTTTGCATTTTTATGCATATATTAATTAATAACAGAATTTAATCCATTTTTTTTATATTATCTTTAAAATTAACACATTTTTTTTATAATAGTAAAAATTAGAATGACAAGTAATAAATATTTTTCCATTTATCAGAGAACACGTAATTATAATTCTATCAATAAATATTTAAAAAAAAATTATGAAAAAAGTGGATTTAATAATTGTCTTAAAAATGGAACAAAACTACAAACATTTAGATTAGGAGAAAAAATAGTAACTGATACTATACTTGGACATGGATCTTATGGAATAGTATTCAGTGGTCATTTTTTAACTTCAACTTCAAAAAAATCAAGTATTGCTATAAAAATTTTAGAAGTTACAACAGAAAATGAATTAGAAGCAGATTTGAATAAAGAAGTAACAAAAAAAGTTATTCAGGATAAATGCCCTCATTTCATAATATTTTATAGTTTATTATTATGTGATAAAAAATATCATTCAATTGAATTATTTAATATTGATACTAACAAATATAAATCAGCTGTTATATTATCAAATAATGAATATTATTTGATATTGTCTGAATTGGCAGATGGTGTTTTTTATGATATTGCTGCATATTCACCTCGTGTAAGTGTCTTTGATAATTGTACAATTCAATGTTTTCTGTCAATTATTTTTTTTAATACATTAACAGGCTATTCACACGATGATACACATCTAGATAATTTTTTATATAGTCATATAAAACCAGGTGGATACATTCATTATAATATTTATGGTGTTGATTATTATCTAAAAAATATTGGATATTTGATTATGATTAATGATTTTGGATTTGCAACCAAATTAAATAATAATAATTTGATTAAAGATATTATTTATTTTGCAGAAAAACTAAACAATTATCATATAATTAATATTGCAAAAACTCTAAACGATGAAATGAAAACAACTACTGTCTTAAAAATGGATCTTAAACATAAACAAAAACACATATATTCATTATTATTTAAATTATTATCAGAAACATCCAAATTTAAAAATGTATTATTAACATCAAAAAAACCTTCATCAAAAATTATAAATAAAACCCCTTATATTATTAGATAATGAATATTGAAAATTGTGAAAAATGGTTAAAAAATAAGAACATTAACCCATTAACAAACCGTAAAATACAAGCAAAAAAGGCAATTTATAATAAGATTGAAAAAGAATGCGATGAGATTATGAATAAAAAGAAGAAACCTAAAATGGATAAAAATGTTGCTGCAAAGAAAATTGCTAATCTTTTTAAGCCTTTGTTGCATAAATATTCAGGCGATATCAAAGATCGCATTGATTATTATAAAATTATTCATAAATATGTAAAGGAATATAATGAAGCCTCTAAAAAGAATTGTTTGAAAAATTATAAGGAAAATTTTTTTAGAATAGGAAAGAGAATAATTATTGATAAAAAATTGGGTGAAGGTGTATATGGAATTGTTTTTAATGGTTATTTTAGACCTGATATCAAAAATAAGAAATATGGGAAAGCATTAAAACTGGCTATCAAATTATCTGAATATACTAATGCCAATCAAAAAGAGGCAAAAATATACAATGATATTTCAAAATATGTTATTAGAAATAAATGCCCTCATTTTTCTATTTTCTATGGTTTATTAATATGTATCAGTTTAGGTTTATCAAATGAAATAGAGACAAGCTCATTAATCAATTCTAAATCTAAAAAATCATTGAATATAAATTCAAAAGATTATAATAATGTAGATTTATTTAAAAATAAAGAATATTTTCTAACATTGACAGAATTGGCGGATGGAACATTAGCAGAATTTATTCATGACGCGGATGAAAAAACAATAATTAATTCTGTAATTCAATGTTTAATTTCTATTGTATTTTTTCATAAATTAATGAGATATTCGCATAATGATGCACATTTTAATAATTATTTAATTCATAATATAAAACCTGGTGGATATTTTCATTATAATATTTATGGTGTTGATTATTATTTAAAAAATCTTGGGTTTTTAGTAATTTTAAATGATTTTGGATTAATTGAAGATTTAACCATCAAAAATGTTTATAATGATTTTGATTATATATCCGGAAATATTGAGAATGAAATAATTATTGAGTTTATTGAAAATAATATACTCAATGAATTTAATGCAAATGCAAAAGCATATGAATATAAAAATAAAAAATCATTTTTGGATTATTTTATAAAACGCAACCCATTACCAGAACCATTATCATTAGAAGAAATTGAAGACAAAGTCTATCCAAATATATTTAAGGAACTTTCAAAAACATTTTCATATCAATTATTAACAACAAAACCAGATGACATTATTATAAATAAAATCCCTTATGTTATTTAAAGTCAATTAATCATAACACAAAAGATATGAATTTGAAGTTTTTAATAAAGGTTCTAGATTATTAACAGTAGTTGCATTATTATCATCATATAAAATGAAATTGTTATTGGTATTTCTGCAAACAGAATTATAATGACCGGCATTTAAAATGCCATGGTGAAATCCAATGCTATGGAGATTATAAATCTTATTTAAGCTGATGGTTGTATTTACATCAACCGCATCTATATTTTTTGTTGTCATATCTTTGAACCGATTTAAAGAGATGAATAAGATTTCTGGGAATTTCCAGATAGCAGTTGTTTTATTATAACTACATTTCATTTTACATTTATCACAAATCCAATCATCTTTAATTCTTGTTTCTGTAGTATAATAATTGTCTAATAATTCTGATATTGATGAATTTGGCTGAATGTCTAAAGAGATCATAATAAATGGTTCAAATGTTTTTGTAATATGATAACATGTCATACATTGAATTGAATGCATGTGAGAGCCTTGAAACAATTTATAAATATTGCTATATTTGAAATTATTATGAACAGCAATATTATAATTATGTTCGTCATAAATATTTAAAAACTCTTTTTTAACATTAATATCAAATGCCATATCCTCGTGTATCTTTTGAATTAAAAATAAAAATAATTCACAAATATCTATTTCTTCATTTCTTCTAAAAATACCATTAAAGACATTATAAAAATGGGCAATAAAACGATTAGGAGTTACATTATTTTTATAAGTATCTAAAACATTAAACAAATCTTTTAATTCAAAAGTTATGGTATTTTCAGGAACAGTTGATGACAAAATTAATTGTTTAAATCTTTCATTTCTATATAACATTTGAATTAAACTATTTATTGCACAAGTTGCACCAAGATTTGTTAAACCTTCCATTATAATAATTATATTATTAATTTTTCCATTTATGTCCGCAAATAATACAATTATAGAATTGTGTAATTGCCTCATCCCCGCTTCTTGTTTGCAATTCATAATATGAAATCTTATTATTCTTACATTTCCCACATTTGATAGTATCAGTCATTGAAACTTGTTTAATTTCATAAGCAGCTTTAAACTTCAATTTCTGTTTCTCTTTGATATCAACCCATTTCTCTGGAAACATGTCTTCACAACTCATATAAGGAAGCTTATTTGGAAGAAATTGTCGAGATTTAAGTTTTTCAATAAGATCTGTATTTCCAATATAAGAATTCTTATCAAGATTAGAATAAATAGAACGAGCAATATTTAGATAACTATCAATAAAAAGATCACTAGCCCATGACAAAGGAATTTTAAGAGAATTGGCATAATCGATGGTTGCGTTAAAAACTCCAATTTCTAAATCAGCTGCTTCAAGTTCTGTTAATTCAATATCAGCAATAAGCATTTCTTTGTATTTATTTCGGATTTCATGTTTATTGGAAGCATTAGAAGCATTTGCCATTTTATGGAAAGATAATTATATAAAAATAATCATTTTTTATATACATTGAAAAATAAAAAATGATTATTTTTTTATTTAAAGATTTCATAAAGAAATAAATATAACAATGAGTTGCCCAATTTTGCCGAAGAATGTCGATGTATCAAAGCTTAAATACTCTGATATTAGAACATTGGCATCAGGTTCGAAAAGTATTTATGTAAATTATGGCACCCAAAAACTAAGAATTCAAACGCCTGTCATGTATATGCCGTATGGCATTGGTGAGGGATATGAAGATAAGACAATTAAAAATCCGGAAGTCAAGAAGAATATTGATAAGAAGTATGATTTGACAATCTCTTTTAAGGGATTTGATGAGAATGTGAAGATCGAAACATTTCTTGCGAAGATGAAGGAGATTGAAGCTGAAATCATTGATAAGGCATTTGAGAACCGCGAGCCGTGGTTTAAGGATGATTATGATGGTAACAAAGCAATTCTGTCTCGTATGTTTTCACCGATGATTAAAGTTGATAAGGATCCGAAGACTGGAAAAGTTGTTGGAAAATATCCTCCAACATTTCGTGCCAAGGTTCCTTATGATGGTGCTAATGATAAATTTAATTTCGACGCCTTTGATATGGAAAGCAATGAAATCGATTTCACAACAATCATTTCAAAGCTGAAGGGAGGCAGAACACAGCTAATTATTGAACTTACAGGAATTTGGTTAGCTGGTGGCAAGTTTGGTTGCACTTGGAAAGTTGTTTCTGGAAAGTTTCAGTTATCTCAAAACAATAAGCCTAAGTTTATTGAAGACAGTGACACTGAAAAGGTAGAAGATGAGGAGGAAGAACAGGAAGAAGAAATCGAAGTAACATCTGCAGATCTTGCAAATACTAAGATTGATGATGACGATGAACAAGAGGAACAGCCTCAAGAAGATGATCAGCAGCAACCCGAGGAACCTCAAAAGACTTCTCGTGGAAGAAAGGCGATCACAAAAAAATAAGCTTTAGAAGAAAAATATAAAAAAAGCAATTATAGTAGCCATAATTATTTTAGCTAATATAGAAGGTTCATTTTTGTCATTTAATAATTTTAAAGAATTATTAAATATCATTCCCATGATTTTAAAAGCTATTTGCGATGATAGAAGGAGATAAAATACAGCACCAATAATCGCAGCTTTCAATTTCATTTTATATTCGAATTCTGGCAATTTCTGTTTTTTATTATTAGTAGTCATTATTCATTAGTAAATATAATATTTCAGCTGAATTGAAAATTGAGTTATTGGCAGCAGAAAGAGGAATTGTAATAACAGTAGTTGCAATTGGCATTTCAATGTCAGCCATCCAATCTGGGATATTATTATAGAAATCGTCATTATAGAGAGCAATTGATTTTATGAAATGACAACATAACATGAAATTATCATTTCCATTTTCAAATAATTTTATTATCTCTCTTGCAAAGTCATAGAAGATATTATTGTCAGTTATATTATTAAAATAATCATTTCCAGAATTGTCTCTGGCTGCTAATTTAAAAGTCTTAATAATTCCTCTTATTTGTTTGGAGGTTAGTTTTAGCAGCCAGCGAGGATCATTATAAAATCCTACTTTTTCGATAATTTGAGAAACATCAGTAAAAGCCTGTTGAATGGATGACCATTCATATTTATTAATCGATTTCTTTTTTTCTAATTTATATTTGAAAATAAAATGATTGAGATGATTTATTAAATATGGTTCAAATTCTTTTTTGTTATATGGGTTCCATAATCCATTCGTATCAATATAATATTTCAGTTCGGTTGCAATAAAGAAATAATTATCAAATAGGAATAGTTCATTTTTATTCTCAATATCATTGATATTATCCATAGTAAAAGGGTCTTCAACATTGTGAAGTTTTATTTCTGGATTGTATTTATATTTTTTTATAATTGAATTCATAAAAAAACGATGAATTATCTGATATTTCTTATAATGATATTTTTCAATATTATAAGTATTCAGATTTAATTGATAATTATCTATTTTATTTATAAAAAGAATTTTCATACATCCCTTAAATATGAATTCTTTTGTATAGATGAAATCACTATCATAAATATATTTAAATAATTTATAGATTTGATAATCATCAATTGGAACTCTTCCAATCGCATAATTGATAATATCATATAATCTATTTTCATTGAACCTATGCTTTTGACAATAAGAATTATTAGAAGACGGATCAACCATAAAATTACAACAGCCACAAGTATCCGGATTTCTATAAATACATAAATTCATTTATATTATATAAATAATATAATCATTAAATTCATTTCTTATTACGAATTTATTTAAAGATAAAGTTTAATAATCCTTAAATAATATGGAAGAAGAACCGCAGAAAAAATGCGACAAATACAAATATTACAATCGTTGTCATATTAAAAATTACATCGAAAATCATTTATTGAATGCTTACATAGCCAATAATCTAAAAATAGATGAATTAAATTATGAAATTATTTAACAACCTTTAACATCTTTAACAGAAAGATTACTAATTTTCTTTTTCTTTTTTTCTTTAATTTCTTTGCATAATAAAGATATACCAAGCACAAAACCAATACTCGACATCAATTTATTTAAGGATATCTTTTTATTATCCTTAAATCTTTTCAGGAACTAAAACACCGGCATTAACATAACTAAAATAGTCATAATATTTATTTTCAAGTTCTACAAATTTAACACCTTTTTTCATAATTACTCTACCTTTATTTTTCTTTTTCATTTGCATGTTTCGATGTTTCATAATCTTATAATCATTTGAAATGTCTGATGTATATGAATAATCATTTCCATTTACTCCTAATGCCCATGTATAACATTTAAATTCTCCCAATAATGGTTTATTCTGTTTAGAATGGATTATACAATCAAATGATGCCGACTTTAACATATTCAAGAATTTATTTATAATAAATTTCTTTTTCTCTGCTGTTGTTAAAATATGCTCGTCTGTTGATAAACCTTTGTCATTTCTTTCAATGTTGAAATCGCTCTGAACCTGTTTTTGTGTCAATTTCATTATATAGCTAAATACTTGAACATTTCTATCTTTCTTTGGTAATGCTTCATGAGAACATGAACGAATAGCACGTCCTATAACTTGCTCTATTCTCACATTATTCCAGAAAGGTTCAACCAATAAAACCCTTCTAACATTTTTAAGGGAAATACCTTCAGCGCCACTTTGAGTGATGCAAAAGATTTTTGCCAATTTTCCATATAATTGTTCTGGATTGGGTGGCAATGCTTTCTTCATTTCATTTGTAATATTTCTGAAATCATTGTTAAATAAATTCATTAATAATCTTGTCTTTTCTTTGTCACTGTCAAAAATAATATATCTCTTATTATCATATTTAGGATCAAAAATATCAGCATCTGAAAATAGATAATTGTTATCAACTTTTTTCAATAAAATTTGTTTGTATCCTTGTCTATTCAAAACTTCTGACAATATTCCCAATCCTTCTAATGTTCGGAATGATGAATATATTAAAACAGATCCTGGCGACGCCTCAACATCTTCAACAATCTGGGCAAATTTTGGGCTATAATGCTTTTTCAAATTTAATAAATCTAATGCATCACTTTTCAATAACTTATCCATCATTATTTTCATTTGATGATTATACTCATCAGCCACATTCACTATCGGTTCATCTTTTCTACTAACAACAACATCTTCTTCATCATCTTTCTTTGATGCTGGCGTCTTTCCTTCAGCTTCCTTAATTTTCATATTCAATTCTTTCACCTTCTCTGCATCATCCTTCGATTTCTGATTTAATTCTTTTACTTTATCTGCTAAAACTTTAATTTCTTTTGGTTTTAGCTTCTTTTCTTCCTTCGCTTTCTTAACCTCCTCTTTTGCAATCTTCAATTCTTCTTTAGATTTCTTTGAAGCTTCTCTAGCTTTTTTGAGGTCGTCTTTCATCTTCTTTAATTGAAGTTTTCCAACAGCACCACCATAATATTCATCATCACTTTCGTCATTCCCTTGCATTATATATTTCTTTATGTCTTTTGGATAAACTCTTTTAATATCTTCGGGAAATGCAAAATTGCATACAGCTCTTGTAAAAGCCCGATAAACTGATGTATTTTCTGCAAAAAGCCCTTGTCCTCTTTTCTTGTTCAAATCTTGTTTCAATTCATAATTTCTCTGTTCTACATAAGATTTAAATTGACTATCTGTCATTAACATCTCTCTTTTTACGGGAGGCAGAACAGTTGGAAATAGATCACTTCCACTAATACTATAATAACTAACACAACCTAATATTCTTCTCATAAATAGATCATCATTTATAACTGCTGGATTTTCTTCATCCGCCATATCAAGAAAAAATTTATTGAAATCTTCTTTATTATTTGGCAATGCGCTAAAATTTAAAATTCCATATTTAATATTCATCTTGACACCATCCATCATATTCAAATCATCAATAATATTTTCAATCATTTTTAGCGGAGTTCCTTTCCATTGTTCTTTATAAATCTTATCATGTTCATTTCTTTTGAAACCTTTAGGAAGTAATGAGATCATAATTTTTCTTTTTTCATTATCAACGACAGCTTCATCAATAATATTATTATAACTCTGATTATTTATAAATTCTTCTGATGTTATTGTTCTTGATGCTTTTGAATAATTTAATTCATAAACGGTCATATAACCTCTAATTAGATTAATCAATGTTGCAATCTCATAAGGATTATTAATCATAGGTGTTCCTGATAATAAAATTATTTTCACGTCTTTTGCATCCATAAGATAGGAATAAATAGTTCGTGCTAATTTACTTCCATTCACAACACGACTAATAAAATTATGGACTTCGTCAATAATGATAAAAGAATTATCAAATGGAGATGGTCCCAACTGTTTTATAAGATTAGGAGATAAGCCATTGTAACTTATAAAAGAATATCTATTTTTGATGATATGAGATGTTGTAGCTGTTATTAAAAGACGATCGTCAACATCAGCAGTTTTTTTTATAACAATAGCTTCTGGAACATCATTTTCATATAACGGAACCCAAACAATGCCATCTTTTTTAATAATAGTAGCATTAATAAAATACTTAGATTGCAGAATTTCTAAGCTTTTTTTATTTGTTTTTGAAATTTTTATTTGTGTCCAATCCTTCTTTAAATTCAATCCAATTGAACTTATCTTTAAAATCTCATTTTCATAATTAACCGCCAACGAAGCAGGACTTAAAACAAAAATCTTTTTTTTATTGATATAACCTTCAGCCGCTGCAATAGAAGCACCAGATTTACCTGAACCCAATTCATGATATAATAACGCACCTCGATAAGGGCTGTCGAATTGTATGTAATCTCGAATAAATCTTTGTTGAGGAAACAATTTTATCTTACTATCTTCCACAAGTTCGCAAACTTCTTCTTCACATTTGCATTTTGCTTTAGAAACTTCGGTTGAATAATATTCAGGCTTAAAATTCTTATAAACATTTTCATTATATCCAATCCGATTAGGTAAAATCCATTCTGTGGGTATTATTTCATTCGCCATATAATTCTATTTAAATATAAATATATAAATATACTATTGAGATGAATTTAGAAATTATTATCGATAATCGCGAAACATCATTATATAATAATATGATTGAAAGAGATTTAGACAAATTTGAAAAGAAAATTACAATTACAAAAAAACAATTAGAAATTGGAGATATTCATGTTGTTTTTAATGATAATATCTATGTTTATGAAAGAAAAACAATGAATGATTTGATGAGTTCTATCAAAGACGGGCGATATAAGGAACAGAAATTGAGATTGCTGTCAGATAAAAGTTTCAATAATATCAATTATATTATTGAAGGTTCTGATATTATTTCATCAAATAATAATCATAATCAAGAATTATTAACAAGTATTTATTATAATTCAATTTATAGAGATAATATTAATATCATTTTCACTAAAAATGTTAATGATACCACTACTTTTATTTTATTGTTGGCAACTAAGATAATTAAAAAACCTGAAAATTTCATTAAAGAAAAAGAACAATTATCAACAGATTATATTGATAATTGCAAGATAAAAACAAAGAAATGCGATAATATTGATAAAGATACTTGCTATTTATTGCAATTATCTCAAATCCCAGGAATTTCAAAACAAATCGCTAAGAATATTAAAGATGTTTATCCAACCATGATTTTATTATTAAAAGCCTTAGAAACTTCATCAGAACCATCAAAACTATTAATAAAAATTGATAATATTGGACAACAAAAAGCCAATAAAATTATTGAATATCTATTATAGATATCTTCCCCATTTCATCTTATAATATTTTAAACTATATTTAGTAACCGTCTCTTTTCTGAAAATGAAATATGTTATTAGGGTTGTTGCAATTAGAATGCCTCCTACAATCATTATTTAACAATTATTTTTTTATAATTAAAAATAATAATTAATTCTTATATATCGGATGTTAAAAAACTGGTGGATGATGTGGGATTCGAACCCACGATGCACATAGTGCAATATGATCTTAAGTCATACGCCTTAAACCACTCGGCCAATCATCCGATATATAATAGAAAAATAAAACAATCAAACCCTCCTATTTACTTACTCACCACATGATTATTATTAATAACTTATCCTTATATCTTTTTCTTCTTATAGCAACAATCATTTCCATATTTATTTTTCGCCAATACATATTTAGAAGAACACAAGCCATTAACGGGTCTTCTCTTTTTCGGGCATCTATTTCCATCTTTTTTTCCATTATCTCTATTGTCTCCGATATTGGTCATGCCATTTGAACTGAATTTAACGTCAGATGAATTTATCGGAGTGCGTGATAATGAATTGTATAAATAATAATCAACTGCTGATTTTTTCAATATAACTTCAATTCTTTTTATTAATTTTTCTTTTTTTGGAATAATATTATAATATATCTTTTCATCACATGTCATAAATCCTTCTGGTTTCTCTTTCTTTGAAGATGTCCGTTGTTTGACAATATCATCAAAATTATATCTTTCCCCCTTGAATTTGAGAATATCAGCTTTTGCAAATAAAATATCAATATTCATATTATCAATCATCTCTTTTTTAGTCAAAACAACATATGTTTTCTTGCTATTGCTGCTGCTGCTACCACTTCCATCCATCTTTTTTGAATATTTGATTAATTTATATTTCTTCATTATCTTTTTTAGAATTGGCACATATACTTTCATATCTTTTGAATATATCAAAACTCTTTTTTTTGATGATTTGATAATAGACATCAATCGTTTTTCAATATTAAGATCACCATCATCATCACCATCTCCATCACCATCATTGCGACTTCTTCTTTTCTTACCATCAGGCGCAACACATATATAATTATGAACAATAACTTTTCTTTTCAATTTCTTATCAGTTGGTGATATATCTTCGTGGGATTTGAAACGAATACATCTGCCTTCAATTTGATTTTTAGCAGATATATTCCAGACAGGGTCAATTTGGTGGAGATGTTGAATATGTTTAAATGATATGCCTTCTTTAATTGAAGGAGAACCCAAAATAACACGGATTTTATTTCCATCAATATTATCTTTAGAATTCAAAATTTCTTTAATTTTAATTTTATCTTGATCTTTTAAAGTTCCATCCCATAAAACATAAGATTTATATTTATTTTTCTTTCCACTCAAATAATTTGACCATCCATTTTTATCTAAATATTTTTGAATAATTTTAAGACAATGACCAACAAAATTAGAATAAATTAAATGTTTTCCTTCATTTCTATCAATTAGATCAAACAACATCTTCAATTTTGGTGCATATTTATCAAGATTTCTTATTACTGAACTTGCATCATCTGATAAAGCAATGCCAATTTGTCGCTGTTTCATCATAAAACTCTCTTCGTCATCATCATCTCCGCCATTCTCATATTTCTGAAGGCTCAACATTTTTTTGAATTGATCATTTGATAATGGTATTTCGAGATTATCATAAGAGACTGATGGAAAATCACTTCGATCATCACTATTATAATAGCTAATTTTACCTTTCAAATATGGAATAAAACGATTTAAATCCTTATCTTTCTTAATTTCATTTTTGTTTAACAACTTGACCAATTCAATAAATTGCCGATAATTGTCAAAAACTGGCGTAGCACTCAGAAAAAACATTTTACAACTATCATGAGCATATCTTGCAATATATCTCATAATTAATGCTCGAATAGGATCTTTCGCTGTAATCTTCAATTTATTTTTCTTATAAATATCATCAATCGATTCTTCTTGTATTGAGTTTGCAATAAGATTATGAAACTCGTCAATTATAAGAATTCTATTTTTTGTAAATTTCTTTAAGGTTGCATTGATATCAGTAGATTTTTTAAATAAATTGATTATAAATTCATATGACATAATTTCATATCTTTCTTCAAGAAAATCAAGTTTTTTTTCTTTTGACATTGCTTTTAATTTTGGTATAGTATCAAAATAAATCATTAGTTCATCTATATAATTTGTCTTTAGTCGTGCTGGTAAAATAACATTAACTTTAAGTCGCGAATTTTGTTTCATTAATGCTTCCGCAATTAAAATAGATGAACGCGTTTTTCCTGTTCCAATTCCGTGAAATAATAAAAGACGATCAATATCATTTTCTGTGACATATTTTTGAAGAAATAATTGTTGTTTTAATCCATCGCCTTTGACAACTTTTTTATAATTTTTATAAGTTTTTATTCTTTCCATGTCTCTTAATAATTTAATAGATATTATTAAAGCCAGGTGGTTCTAATCAATTTATGAATTCCTATATAAGAAACGCCAAATTCAACCTTATCTATAGTAGCTTCAAATATGTCTGCTGCTTTTCTTTTAAATTTAAAAGGATCTGAACACCATTTATCATCAACAATATTTAAACCTGGTATAAATTTTGTAAAATAACTCATTTGATTTGGATAACTATTATTGACATATCCAGTCATTCTGGCAGTATGTGTATCTTCGACTACATAAAGCCCTTCATTTGAAACATACGGAAACAACATTTCAAATGATTTTATGACATCTTTATTAATATGTGATCCATCATCTAAAATAACATCAAAATTTGAATATTTAGATATCACAGATTTTATAAAATTTTCAGATGATGCATCTCCTATTTCGACAAAAATATTTTTCTCCAAATCCTCATATTTCTTACAATCAGGATTAATATCAATTCCAATAATATATTTGGCATTTTTGAATACTTCCCGCATTGCTTTCAAACTTTCACCCTCAAATATTCCAATTTCTAAATAAACAATTGGCTTTTCTCTATATTTTCTAAAAAGATCTTCATACTGACGCGAATAATTATGACCTCTATTATTTTTATCTGTATTGTATTTCGCAAAAATAGTATCTACACTTTCCATATATATAAAGATTATTTGGTAATTGCCTTAAATAAATTATATATAATAATTAGATTTTATTTATTATTAATAAATACGATGGCTGTTATAATTGGAGTAAAACAGCAAATCAAAACATATCAAACAATGCAAGAAAAAAATAATTATGCTAATATCAACAGTAAATTATCATCTAATTTGATTTATTTAAATAATGACGCAGATACTTTTAGCAATGCCGCAATTACTTTTAGAAATAATTATGATTTTGGATATATTAATGATAAGATTTCTATTTATAAGTCAAATGACAAAATAATAACTGTTGATAATATAAGTGTTGATTATTATAGGAATGTTTATCATCATTGTAATATAAATGTTGATAATTATTTTTATACTAGCAATAATATCACACATTTCAGCAATAATATTAAATTGAATTTGAACAACAATAGCAACAATTCATTCGAAGTTAAATTTAATGATGATCATTCCATTTTGAAAGTTGAAAAAGATCTTATTAATATTAGATCTTCCAATTTATTCACATCTAATATTTATGTTGATCCTGATTCAACTATTTATACCAATTTTATTGATAGTCCCAATTTAAAACCCGTTGTTATCAAAAATATGGCATTTGCTGAAAGTTTACGTTTGTTATCAGCAAATGTCATTCAAAATATAAATATTGATAATAATATTATTTTTCAAAATTTGACTGATTATTTTCCAGGTACTCCAAATAGAGCAACTTATACTCCATCAAATGCCACTTTATGGACCAAATATATGATTGATAATAATATTAATGAAGTTGATCGGTTTTTTAGAAGACCCAACATAAATATTATTAAATATGTTGATACAAGTGAAAATGTGGCAATAGGTGGTTCTAATATTGTCGAATTCAGAACAGCTAAATTAACAACACCTACAACCCCTTCCATGCCCACTTTAATTCATTCTGTTAATAATCTCGGATATATATCAATAGGATCTAATTATAATCCAGATATTCCACTGAAATTTGACATTGCCCCAATTTCATCTAACATTTTTCAATATAAAAATTTAAATGATAATAATAAAACTTTTTGCATAAATTCAAATGGTTTTGTTAATATTGGTTCGGTTTTCCCAATTAGCCCAAATCAATTAACTATTAATAAATATTCTAATATTGATAGCAATAATACAAATCTTATTTCTTTGAATATTAATACATCTATTTATAATCATAATAATAATCTTGTAACCATTCCTTTCATCAATAATGATAATTATACAAATTTTATTTTCGAATTATATTTAACCGGTTCTATTGTTAATATTATCTTAACAAATAATTTTATTAAAAATAATATTCTCATTAACAATTTAAATTTAGCAGATACATTATATAATAATACTGATTTATATACTAGCATAAATCGCACAGGTTTTATTCTCAAATTTCCCGGTGTCAATACTTTCAAAATGTTTGATCATTCTGATATTAATATAACACCACCTCAAAACACCTTCATGATTTATTTATACCCACATTCATTACAATCTCGCCCCAGTTTTGCATCATCTAATTTTAATAAGATTGTTGAAACAATTACATCTGCTGGCAATGTTGTTTATTCAATTGAATTATATATTTTTAGAAATAACTATAATTATAATTATACTGGTAAATATTATCCAAAATATACAAATTTTATTAATTGTGCCAATAATGAAAACACGGCATTATCATTGTCTCCATTAGGAAATTTAGGCATCGGAAATGAATATTTAGATAATTATAATATTTATACCTCAAATGCACTGATCTATAATATTAATTGCAAATCGATTGATAATTTTCCATTAAAAGAAATTTCATTTTGCAATTGTAGTTTAAATACAGTCAATACAATCAATGTATCAAATATAAATTCTATTAATCATAATTGTGTTTCCAATATTTCACAGTTTTCTTCAAATAATAATTGTATTATTAATAGCAATCTTACAATTTTTGGAAATGGCAATGGAAAAATTAGAACAAATGCCCCAATCATTTTTAATAATAATAATCAGATTGAAGATTATACAATTAGTATTTATGCGAGTAATGCAATTTCTATTTTAAATAATACTGACGGTGTCAATCCTAATATTATTATAAATAGCACTTCATTAAATTCTTATCCATATATTTCATTGAAAAACACTAGCAATATTTATAATATTTCTGTCAATAATAATAATGATTTTGAAATTACAAATAAAAATAATTCAAAAATTATTGAAAATAACTTTCTTAAAAATAATGTCAATATCTTTGACAATTGTTTATCTATATTCAAAGATGCTGAATCAAATATTAAGATTTTTATGGGCGATAGCAGAATTAGAAATGATGCCGATTATTATACTTATATTTCTGATATCGGAAATAATACAGTTAATAAAAGTAGTATAAATACTTATGGAGATTTAAATTTCCGCGATACGAGAGAACAACCAATAATAAATACTTATTTAGATACTACATCTAAACTTCGAATTGGTATTGGAACGACTAATAATGACACTACTGGAATTGGAATGATGATTAATTTATCAACATCATTTTCATCAAATATTACAGCTAGACAAAATATATATTTAGGAGGAACAATTCTATCGATTTCAGACAGTAATCTAAAAACAAATATAAAAAAAATACAAAATCCTCTTGAAAAGATCGATAAAATAAATGGCTATACTTACATAAGAACAGACACTTTAAAAGAAGAAACAGGGCTAATTGCTCAAGAAGTTGTGCAAATTCTTCCAGAAGTCATATCATTTGAAAATAATCATTATAATATCTCTTATGGAAATATGTGCGGATTATTAGTAGAATGCATAAAAGAATTGAAAGACAAAATAACTACTCTTGAAGATAAATTATCTATAGTAAAATAAAATGCTAAAAAAATATATTACAAATACTTATTTGGCGTTTAATTTTATTGTAGGAAGTATTTATGTTTTGTGGATATATCTTCTTTATTATTATAAATGTAAATGTTCAAAACATATTTTAGAAAAATTAATTCATATTTATTGGTATATTATATTCATTCTTGATATCTTACTATTCTTCAAATTCTTTTCAGTCTCTGAATTACATCTAATTATTATAGGAAATTTATTAGGATTAGGCAATATTTATATGACTTATCAATATATGAAAATACTTGATGATAAAGATTGCGAATGTTCTAATATGCTCCTAAAAGATTTAATTATAATTATTTATATTATTGTAACTGTAATGATTATGTCATTTTTCATAGCATTAATAATATCATATTTACATTACGGAAAAATATATTTATTTGATAATATACATCATAAAATTGGTTAATTATAATGTATATTTATTTAAATCAATTAAATGTTGTTTATTATTATTATAAGTAATCGCATTTATAATATTTGGATATAATTCATTTACAATAATATTATCATATTCTAATGTTACATTAAATCTTGAAAAAATTAAATTTTTATATCTATCTAATTGTTGTATTGCACTAAATGTATATAATCGTATTAAATATAAATAATTAATATTATTATGGTCATAAGTAAATAATGGATTAGTCATATTTATAAATGTATAAATAATATATGCTAATGATATCTTAAAAAATTTATCTTCAAAATTACTACCATATTCAATACTTTCAATTATATCACGATTATTATACAAAACATTATCTAAAAATAATGAATTTCCAAATATAAAAATATTATCTATATTATCTGGACTTAAATTAAAAAATTTTAATACAATTTTATCAATATAATTTTTAATATTGATATATGTTTCTTTTGTTATATCATTGGTTATTATTGAATTTTTATAATTTATTAAAATATTATAGTTACGCAATAAATATAAATTAGAAATATTAATTGTTAATAGTAATTTATATATACTAAAATAATAACTAACATCATTATAAATTTTTATATTTAATAATTTTACAAAAAATGTTTCTTGTTTTTTTAAATATAATACTATAATATTATTTTTGTCATTAATACTTTTTTTTAATATTATATGATATAAATATGATAAAATATATAATAAATATTCAATACATGGAATCATATTTTTAAAATATTTATAATAATCTTCATAATTCATAGAATATATTCTACTATCACTATATATGCATGTTAAATAATTACTTATAAATTCACTAAAATTATGTAATATATATAAATAACAATTATTTTCTGTATCTAAATTATAAGTTTTAAATATAGTAGGATTTATATCAGGATTTACAAAATTTAGCTTTAGAGTTTTTGTTTGAGATGCTGTATTTGAAATAATTTGAACATCATAAATATAATAAATTTTTTTAAATGTTTTATCTAATAATTCATTATGTTTTGTTGTTTTTGATAAATTTGTAAAATCTGCATATATATCATTTATATACATATAATTATAATTAGCAAAATTAAATACCTCTGGTATTGCTAAAAAACTAGTTATATTTAATTTATCAAAAATTTTAAAAAATACATGATCAAAACAATAAATTTTTTTAAAAAATGTTTTTCTAAACTTATCAATAATTTCTAATTGATTTTTATAATATTCTTTGGTATAAGTTTTATCATCATAATAAGTTGGATTTTTATATGCTGAATATAATTTATCATTTTTAATTAACTTTTGCTCTGTTATATTGTCATCAATTTTATGTTTTTTATTTAAAGCATCTAATAAAAAATTAATTTCTTCAACATCACCAACACCTCCTTTTTTATTTTTCAAATCTAATAATAAACGATATATTAGAGTTATATTATTAATTGATGATTGTTTTTTTGTTAATTTTTGTATATAATTCATAGCATATTTATTATTAATTGTAATATAATTTGATTTGAATATTCTTTTTATAATTTCTTTAATATCTTTAATATAATTTGATTGTTTATATTTATCAATTTTATTATATGTTTTGAATTTAGTTATTTCTTTTTTTTTTAATTTTGATAATAACAAAATACAATTATTATTAATTGTTTTATCAGTCTTTACATTAAAAACTAAAGGATAGATATAAAACATATAAAAATCCTTATTTTTATCAAAATCATTATTAATATCTTGAAATAATCGTGTTTTTAATTAATTAATACTCATATACTAATTTAAAGACAAGATTTTAATATCCTTATATATTTTTTTGAGTAAATATTTTAATTTATGATTTCTTATTATACCTTTTCCTCCTTTTATTTTCTCATCATCAAGAGGAGGATATAATATATTAAATATAAACTTTTGTTCGGGCGTATTATTTGTTTTTAACAAATCATATCCAGTATCATATTTATTTTTTATTAAAAAATCTTTCATTTTCTTTTCAATAAATTTTTTTTTAATATCATCATTTGTTGGCGCATTTAAAGATATTTCATAATTTTTAATAATTTCAATAGTTAATGTGCTTGCACTATTTAAATCATTAATAAATTTTTTAATATCTTCTGATAAAGAATTCATTATTTCTTCTTCATTTTGATATGTTTCTATTTGTGTTTCTATTTGTGATTGTTCAGTAACAGTATAATAGTCTTTATGACAAATATTATTAGTATTTATTCTTAATATACAATGACCTTCAATATCTTTTCTAGTTGCTTCCTGAAAGGGTATTTGATAATCATTTAACATTTGTTGTAATTCAAAATATAAATTTTTTAATTTATTAAATTCAGAAATATGGTTCCCCTCAATAACTGGTATTTTTAAATCAGTGTTATCTATATATTGTGCTTTATTTTGAGTATACATAAAAATATTATATATTATAAATAACAAACTTTTAATTTTATTGGTTATAATTAGATTTATTTTATCAGTAATTTTATTATTAGTTGTAAAAAAATATTGTTTTTGATAAAAATTATATAACCCTTCTATAGTATCTAAATTTTCTCCTTTCCCTGCAATGTTTGATATTAATTTTCTAATGATAAAAAAAGATATTATAGGATCTTTTTTATATTTAAATAATATACTATCCTTTGCATTTTTTATATGGTTAGGATAATAATTCATTTGAATAACATGATCTGGAATAGGTTTAGAAACAACATGTTTATTAGTAACTACATTTCCTAACTGTGCTGTTATATTTGGTTCGGTTGTAGGTTTATTGTTTTTTCTTCTTTTAAATAACATATTAAATTTTACTCCACCATTTATTTCAGCATTTTTTACATTTGATAATAGTCTATAGATAAGATTAATGTTATTCATGGTTGATGGTTTTTTCATTAGTTTTTTGATGTAAAATAATGCATATTCATTATTTTTTGTTAAATAGGATGATTGAAATATGGCTTTTAATATTATTTTTATGTCATTGCAATAATCTTTTTTTAAATATTTATTTATTTTATAAAAATCAAATTTCTTTACTTTCTCTTTCTTAATTTTAGAAAAGAGAGAATAACTTTTTTCATTAAATTGTTTAGTCTTAATTTTAAAAACTAAAGGATATAAATAAAACATATAAGCATCCTCGTTTTTATAAAAATCGTCTATAATATTTTTAAATAATACTGATTTTAAATCTTTTACACTCATTATTCTAATTTAAGGTTAAGATTTTAATATCCTTATATATTTTGGTAATAAGATAATGTAATTTATGATTTCTTATTATACCTTTTCCTCCTTTTTTAGTAGAAGCAACGCGAACTACTGATACGATCTGATTTAGTTGATTTAATTTACTTTCATAAAAATTATATTCATCTTCAATATCATCTGTATTTATACTATTATTATTACTATTCCAACGGTTTTTAGTATCTTCTAATAATTTTATAATATCTTTTTTAGAATTTTCACTAAGCTCAATTATTGCATTTGAATTTTGTGATGGTTTTAAATTTTGAAAGTTTTTTACATCTTTTTTAATTCTAAAGTTATATGTAATATCAGTAATTGTTAAGTTACTATTATTAATAGGAATTCCAGTAATTGTTAAGTTACTATTATTAATAGGAATTCCATAATATATTTGAATAGGATAAACATCACCATTCCCACTTTTATGATCCTTATTTGTTAATACTACATATGATATATGTCTTTGTATTAAATCATCAAATGATTTTTTTATTTTTTCAACATCTTCTTTTACATAAGTTTTTTTAGTTGATCTTGATCTTGATGGTTGTTTTTCTTTAGTTTTATCATGATCTACAACTATTGTAGGTTCCGTATTTTCACTATGAATAATAGGATCTTTTTTTTCACTATTAATAACTTCATTTCTATATTTAGTTATAAATTTTATATAATTTGTAAATTCATTTGTTCGTAAATTACCCGCGTTAATTTTTGATATATATATTGTTTGTGATATTAATAAATTTATATATATATTTGTTATCATAATAAATTCTTCAGTATTAAATATTGTTTTATCTGATGATTCTTCTTTAAAACTATAATTTTTAAGGTCTATTGATAATTTAAATTGGTCTATTAATTTTGGTAATGGTTTTAATAATTGCTCCTGTAATTTTTCTTTGGGGTCACTTGATTCTGGTAATGGTTTTCGTTTTGATAATTTTGATTTTAATTTTTCAGGGTCGATTGTTTCTGTTATAGCGTTTTTTAATATTTCAATATTTTCTGTAGTAAACAAATTCATATAAAAATCTCTAGGTAATATTTTATAAAACAAATTTTCAATTGAATATTTATAAAAAAAATATTTTATTGCTATAATTAACATAAAAAATAGATGTTTAATTTCATCAAGTTTATTATCTAATTCACTACCATAAGATGGAGATTTATCAAAATTAAATATTGTATTATATAAATAAGTTGATGTACTATTTTCTTCTTTATAATAGTTTGATAATAATGATTCCATCTCATTAAATTCCATTTTTAGAAATGAAATTAAAAATGGGTCTGAAGAAACTCTAAATATGTCCCTGTTAAATATACGCAGATTAAGAGGATTATCACGATCATATACATTAGTATATATAAATGTTGATAGTATATAATATATTATATTTATTAATAATATTTTTTTATCTTTAAAGATATCAATTTCATTTAAATTAAATTTAACATTTTTTATTAAAGAATAATCACTATCATCATCAATGTTACGTGATGCATATAAAAGATTTATTTTAACTGTACCCGAATCATTGTTTTCTTCAACAGGGTTTTTATATTCCATTGTGCGGTTGAATTCTTCAAGATCTTTTTTTTTATTAGTAATAAACCTCATATGACGCCTAAAATTTTTAAATCTTTCTTTTAAGTTCCATTTTTCTTTTAAGTCATGAGTAAATAACTTTTCATAACTATTTTTGAGGGCATCTCTATTATAAAATGTATTTTCTGCCTGGACTGGATGAAACATTCCACCTGTTTTTTTATTATTTTTTACATTTGATAATAGTCTATAGATAAGATTAATGTTATTTATGGTTGATGGTTTTTTCATTAGTTTTTTGATGTAAAATAATGCATATTCATTATTTTTTGTTAAATAAGATGATTGAAATATGGCTTTTAATATTATTTTTATGTCATTGCAATAATCTTTCTTCAAATATTTATTTATTTTATAAAAATCAAATTTCTTTACTTTCTCTTTCTTAATTTTAGAAAAGAGAGAATAACATTTTTCATGAAATTGGTTAGTCTTAATTTTAAAAACTAAAGGATATAAATAAAACATATAAGCATCCTCGTTTTTATAAAAATCGTCTATAATATTTTTAAATAATACTGATTTTAAATCTTTTACACTCATTATTCTAATTTAAGGTTAAGATTTTAATATCCTTATATATTTTGTTAATAAGATAATGTAATTTATGATTTCTTATTATACCTTTTCCTCCTTTTTTAGTAGAAGTAACGTGAACTACTGATACGATCTGATTTAGTTGATTTAATTTACTTTCATAAAAATTATATTCATCGTCAATATCATTTGTATTTATACTATTATTATTACTATTCCAACGGTTTTTAGTATCTTCTAATAATTTTATAATATATTTTTTAGATTTTTCATTAAGCTTAATTATTGCATTTGAATTTTGTGATTCGTCTAAATTTTGAAAGTTATTTACATTTTTTTTAATTCTAAAGTTATATGTAATATCAGTAATTGTTAAGTTATTATTATTAATAGGTTCTTCATAATAATTTTGAATAGTATAAACATTACTATTATTCCCACTTTTATGATCATTATTTGTTAATACTACATATGATATATGTTTTTGTATTAAATCATCAAATGATTTTTTTATTTTTTCAACATCTTCTTTTACATAAGTTTTTTTAGTTGATGTCGATCTTGATGGTTGTTTTTCTTCAGTTTTACCATCTACAACTATTGTAGGTTCCGTTTTTTCACTATAAATAACAGGAATTTGTCCTTCCTCTTTTTCTTTTTTTTCTCCTTCCTTTTTTTCACTATTAATAACTTTATTTCTATATTTAGTTATAAATGCTATATAATTTGTAAATTCATTTGTTGGTAATTTATCTTTAGTAATTCTTGATATAAATTTTGAATGTGCTATTAATAAATTTATATATATATTTGTTATCATAATAAATTCTTCAGTATTAAATATTGTTTTATCTGATGATTCTTCTTTAACACTATAATTTTTAAGGTCTATTGATAATTTAAATTGGTCTATTAATTCTGGTAATGGTTTTAATTTTAATTTTAATTTTTCAGGGTCAATTTTTTCTGTTATAGCGTTTTTTAATATTTCAATATTTTCTGTAGTAAACAAATTTTCATAACAATCTCTAGGTAATATTTTATCAAACAAATTTTCAATTGAATATTTATAAAAAAAATATTTTATTGCTATAATTAACATAAAAAATAGATGTTTAATTTCATCAAGTATATTATTTAATTCATCATTATCATCATCGTAAAATTTAGATTTATCAAAATTAAATATTGTATCATATAAATAAGTTGATGTACTATTTTCTTCTTTATAATAGTATGATAATAATGATTCCATATGATTAAATTCCATTTTTAGAAATGGAATTAAATGCTTTTCTGAAGAAAGTCTAAATATTATATGAGTTAACCTCGTTATGTTACCGTTTTCTATATTTTGGCTTGCATCAACATATTTATTATTATGATATACAATAGTATATATTAATGTATATAGTATATAATATATTATATTTATTAATAATATTTTTTTATCTTTAAAGATATCAATTTCATTTAAATTAAATTTAACATTTTTTATTAAAGAATAATCAATATAATTAAAATTACTTAATATTGCAGTTAAATCTGAATTAACTTTAGCATCCCTTAAATCTTTTTTTGAATCTGTTGTACTATAGTCTTTTTTTGATTTTATTTCAGTAGTGTCTTTATACAATATGTCGCGTTTTGTTATTTTATGCTCTTTATCTTTATTAGTAATAAACCGCGTATTATGCCATAAATTTATAAATCTTTGTTTTAATTTTAATTTAAATTTTTCTTTTTCTTTTTCATTAACTTCACCACTACTTCTTAATTTAGTAATAGTCTTGTCGTTATCATCTTTATCTAATATTATATTTTCTATCTCTACTGGCAATCCACCTGTTTTTTTATTATTTTTTACATCTGATAATAGTCTATAGATAAGATTAATGTTATTTATGGTTGATGGTTTTTTCATTAGTTTTTTGATGTAAAATAATGCATATTCATTATTTTTTGTTAAATAGGATGATTGAAATATGGCTTTTAATATTATTTTTATGTCATTGCAATAATCTTTCTTCAAATATTTATTTATTTTATAAAAATCAAATTTCTTTACTTTTTCTTTCTTAATCTTAGAAAAGAGAGAATAACATTTTTCATGAAATTGGTTAGTCTTAATTTTAAAAACTAAAGGATATAAATAAAACATATAAGCATCTTTATTTTTATAAAAATCGCTTGTAATATCTTTAAATAATATAGATTTTAAATCTTTTACACTCATTATTCTAATTTAAAATTAAGATTTTAATATATAAAGACAATAAATTAAGATTTTTATATATATATGCATATAGAAGCATTAGATTTTTTGTATTATGTTAAAAATACATTGCCTAATTATTTTATAAATAAAAAGGTTTTAGATGTTGGCGGCGGTGATATTAATGGAAATAACAGACATTTTTTTGTAAATTGCGAATATCATGCAAATGATGTTTGTGATGCACCAAATGTAACTATCATAGCAAAAACAAAAGATTTAGAATTTAATGATAATACATTTGACATGATCATATCATCTGAATGTTTTGAACATGATTTTGAATATGAACAATCACTCTTAAAAATCTATAAGATGCTTAAACCTGGTGGGTTGTTTTGCTTTACATGTGCTAGTACTGGAAGAGCAGAACATGGAACAATGCGAACAAGTCCTTATAATTGCTATGCAACCATAGCAAAATTAGATGATTTCATTAATTATTATAAAAATTTAACTATTAAAGATGTAAATGATGTTTTAAATTTAAATGCAAATTTTTCACAATGGTCTGCATATTATAATTCCGCTTCATATGATTTATATTTCATTGGTATAAAAAAATCAAGCTTTCATAATTATTTATCTATACCACAATTTATTTATAATAATACATCTCTAGTTAAGATTTAATTTTTTTTCTTTTAACATTATTAGATAATAATGCCAACTTCTTCTTTAAGAAAATCTGTAAAACCCTCTGCTTCTTATGTTGTTGATAAGTATTCATCAGCAACTGGTTTTAGCATTACCATATCAATCGTTTCAATTATGATTTCGTTATTTATATTAGATTGGTTAAATAAAATTGCATTATGCAAATGCTCTAACCTACCCGAAGGAATGTTTTTAAGAGAATGGTGGGTATTTTTAATAATATGGAAAATATTTTATTTAATTCTATTCATTGCATATGAAGCAGATGTTAATCAATTCCCATTATTCATTAATATTTTAAGTTTAATTATTGGAATTGTAACTATAGTAATGATTGTTCGTCTATTTATGTATATTCGCAAATTGAGAGATATGAATTGCGATTGCGGATTATCTCCTGAACAAAATATAATTTACTATTATTTATTAGTATTATTTGGTGTATTAGTATTTGTAATATTAGGAATAATTTTAATGTTTATGTTTAAAATTGAATAATAATTATTATTTCTTTCGTATTTATAGATACAGCAAAAATGGATTTTATGGCAATAATTCAAATCGTAGGGTTAATAATTTCAGTAGTTATTCATATTTTTATCATTAATTGGCTTAATAAGATGAATAGCTGCAAATGCTCTTCCACCTTCCCAGAAAAAGCATATTTATATGAATGGTTCGTTATTATGGTAATATGGTTAATTGTTTATAATATAATATTTATAATTAATGGTGGTAATGTTTCTATGCCATTAATGGGTCTTCATCTCATTTTCGGTTTTATTAATATTGTTATGATTATTCGTCTATTCATGTATCTTCGCAAATTAAGAGAAACTAAATGTAATTGCGGAACTTTACGAGAAGTAAATATACTTTATTATTATTTAATTGTATTATTTTCTATTTTGGCTTTCACTATGCTATTAACTCTAATTTTAAGCGTTTTTGTGGGAGCTGCAGGAGCTGTAGGAGCTGCAAAAGCTGTTAAAACAGCATCTGCGAAAAAAAATAAATCACTAAAATAGACACAAAATGCAACATGTAACAGGAACGGGCATCAATATCATTTTATCAATTATTATAATTGTTTATTTGATTAAAATTGATGATTGTTCTTGTATTGCTAATATCAAAAATGAAAAAAAATATTTGAAAGAATGGTATGCGTTTATGATAATATGGCTTATTATTTCTTCTATTTTCACTTTTTCCCATTTTGATAATTATCATAAAACAATTAAAAATAATAATCATTTCAATTTCTTTATTAATCTTCCACTGCCATTATTAATTATAAATCTTATTATCAATATTATTCATATTTATATGCTAATAAGAACGTTCGTTTATATTAGAAAACTAAGAGAAGTTGAATGCAAATGCGAACTTATTTTATATCAAGATTTAATTTATTATACAATTATTTGCTGGTTTGCTATTTGTCTCTTCTTTGTATTATTAATATCAATTGGAATAATAATAATGCTTTATTATTCATATAAAAATAAAAAATAACTTTCATTTATGAAAGCTTGCTATTGATTTCCAGGAGAAGGGAATAAATCATATTCAGATTTACTGGATTATTACGCAGTGAATTGCTCATCTGTCGTTTCTTTTTATTTGCTTGATAAGTTTGAATATCTTGTGTTGTAATTTTATATTTCTCTGCTGCTTGTTCTAGAGTAATTGTATGATCCTCATCAATTAGAAGTAGAGCTTTTACAATTAGACGAGTTTTAATGCTTCCTGTGGTTCGCTGAAGTTGTTTAGCAATTTCATCGATGCTTACATCTTCATCAATTCTATTTAGAAGTGCATTATCCTCATCTGCTTCCCATTTAAGACCTGCTCTTGATGTCTCAGGATTTTCTCGCTGCTTTCGCAGTTTTTCTTGATACATCGAATAAGTTGTCATTATAGGATCGGTTGTTTTGTTCCTATCTTATATATAAAATAAATTCTTATATCGTTTTTTTAAATTGAAATATGAAAAGGTTCTAATATTTTATTTACAAATCTTGTTGGTGTTTTTAAATTATTTTTTTCAGCAACATAAATAATAACCAATGCAAATGAATAATTGTCATAATATCTATTTAAATTATTATTTGATTTATTATTATGTATAAGATAATTGACGCTGTTATATATTTTTTCCTCCAATTTCTTATAAATATTTAATTTAAATATCCAACTCATCTTTTTGTTATCCAAATATTTAAATAAATATATGAAAAAATTATATACAAATAATGGTATTCCTTTTTTATAAAATTTATAAGGATGATTAAATAAAAAATAACCTCTCATATATAATGTTTTAAATAACTTTTTATAATAATATGCTCGGTCCCAATCTATCAATTTATATTTGCCTTTACATAAAATAATATTATCTGGCTTAATATCATTATGCAAATATTTATGTTTCTGTAATAATAAAATTTCTTCATAAACATCTTTAATCATCTTATCAAATTCTGTTTGAGTAAATTTAATATTATCAACTGTATTCATGCATTTTTCTTGAAATAAATAATATTTTTTATCATATGATAACGCATATATATTAGTATCATTATAATTCAATAATGGTTTTATCGTTGTATATTTTTTTATACTATCGCCCATAAAACTATAAATATCTTTTACTGAATTTAATTCATTATTAAAATTTTTATATGCCAACCCCATTATCAAATCTCCTTTTTTAATTTTCTTTGCAATGTAATCAGATTTTCCCTCAAGTTCTTTTAATATTAAATCTAATTTATCTGTCAATAAATATTTTTTATCAATTCCATATAAAAATATTTCTTTTGGCTTATCTTTTTTTATTAAATGATATATATCAACATTATCTTTTTTATTATAAACATCTATTGTTATTCCAATATATCCTTCGCTAATTTTTTTTCCTCCCAACATTTTTTTTTATATCTATAAATAATAAATGAATTTTATTATTTCTTTTGTTATTACTTATATCATATTTACTATTCTTGATTTTTCATGGATAACATTCAATTATAATTATTATACTACTTTATGTAAGAAAATACAAAAAGAACCATTTGTTCCCAAAATTCCTTCAGTAATTATCGCATACATCATTTTAGGAATTGCATTATATTTATATGTCAAATTTATTTCAGTTGAAATAAAAAAGAAAAATTATTTAACAACTATTTTCTATGGCTTATTGTTTGGATTGGCAATTTATGGAACTTATAGTTTCACTTCATGCTCTTATTATAAAAATTATGGTTATTATGACGCAATGATCGATACCTTATGGGGCATGGTATTATTTATGATTTGTGGTGTTATCTTCGTTTCTATTTATAAGTAGATGTTAATTTATCCTTATTTTTATGATCTGAATAAACATACCATTTTTTAGCTCCTGGATCCCATCTTGCCCCATCCGCTTTTGCCTTATCTTTTTCTGCATACGAAACCTTCAAATAAATTTTCTTGCTTTTTTCAGCACTATCATCACTATCTCCAGAAATACCTATACTGTCATTTGCCAATTTGTCCGCATAATAATTAGAAATTGAATGACGATCTTTGTTTCCTGTATGTGCTTTTACATGCTTATATTTGATATCATATTTATTTGTCAATTCAAATATTTTTTTGACTAAATTTAAATTTGGAACTTCTTTATCTTTCGTTGAAGATTTCCAATCATTTTTTGACAATTTTTCTCCATAAGTTGTAGCACATTTAATCACATATTCCGAATCAGTCACAATAACTTTATTTTTAAAATCCATCTTTTTTATAATTAATATAGCTCGAATAACTGCTGTCAATTCTGCTATATTATTTGTCAAGTTTTCACCTTCCAATTTTTCAGAAACATTATTTTCATTATCCTTAGAAAAGTAAATGCCAATTCCTGCTAATGCGTTTTTATTTCCATTTCCAGAACATGCGCCGTCAGTATAAACATAAATAGTATCCGCATATTCTTCTATGAATTTCTTTGCATCTTCAATATTATCAAATTTCTTATAAATCGGATTTTTATAATCCTCAATATTTTTATTGCATTCATCCCAAGTTTCATATATACCAATCTTATGTCCTGCAGCAACTGCATAATAATTACTCATCTTTCTGATATTTATTTTAAACTATCATAAAAAAACAATCATTTTTTACATGATTTGTTCTATTGGCTGATATTTTTTAAATTTTTCATTATAATTACATCTAAATTTTATTGTCAATGTTGTGCTCTTATCTTTGAAAATATTACGCATTTTATTGCTATCTTGCATTGATGCTACAAATGCTATCCCCAATTTATTTGAAGTCATAATATTATGATTGTCATATATATTATAAATATCTGGCTCATCCGTCTTTGATACCCATAATTCTAAATTTGACGATGAAGACGGAGAAGGTAGTGGTAGTATTGATGGCAATGAAGATGGTTGTGGAGATGGTAATGGTAGTATTGATGGGGATGGTTCTTTTTTTGCTTGAAGTTCTTTGAAGACTGCATTATCTTTAATTTTCTTTTGAACAGAAATGATAATATCATTATTGAAATTCAATAGTTTAGGTTTATGTTTTAGATAATAGGATGAAAAATATATTCCTCTTGATGTATAATTCAATTCTTTTGAAAATTGCAATAATTCTTCAATCGATTTCTTAGATAAATAATAATAATTTTTTACTTTGTATGTGCAAACATCGATTATTTCATCTGGCGTATATTTCGTTTCTAAGATCTTATAAATAATTTTTAATCTTTCAGGCAATGTGACATCATCTAATTTCTTTCCTTCATATGCTATAATATCATTGATAATAAATACCCATTTATTATTTGTAGTTTTTACCATTTCACCATCTAATAACGTATTTTTGAATAAAGATTTGTCAAATAATCCTCTTGCTAATATTATTCGAGGTTTTTCATATCCTGTATGAATTTTCATATCAATATAATAAATGATTTCTACATCATTATACATAGTAAAATAAATATAATATCTATTTCCATTTGATCGCAAAGAAATTAAATGCGGAATTTTAGACAAATATTTGATATTATTGTCATCAATGTTGAAATAATGTTTTTGAATAATTCTAACATTATATAAAGTCGATAACTCATCTAAAATAGCGTCTTTATTACATTTGATATTCCACGCTACGCGATCTCCAAATGATATTATCCCTGTCTGCATTCTTTTTTAAAAGTTTTATATTAATATAATTTCATTTTTTATTTATATAATCATACATAATATTCGTAATATAGATTTTATTATTTCTTCCAATCATACTATCAAAATAATGATAATATTCATCTAAGATTACTATTTTATTTATGGTGGCAAATAATAAAAATACTAGCATTAAACCAAAACCAAAAAGAATATCATAAATTTTAATGGGATCTTTAAAAATTAGAATAACAGGAACTATTTTTCCAATAAAATTAATCATCACATATTTATAAATAATATCAACATCAATCTTTTCTTTTATAAAATAATGCAATCCTAAAGAAACACCAATTATAAATGCTGTTATCAAAAATAAAATTGGATTGAATGGAAGTATTTTAAAATAATAAAATAAAAACCATATAAATATCCATGCTGAAAACATAGAAAATTCAAACAACAACATTTAAATATTATATTTATAATTATAATTATTATAAAATGTCAAATGAAAATAAATATTTAGAATTGTTAAAAACTGTTAAAGAAGAGGGGGCAAAAAAAGAAACTAGAAATGGAATAACTTATTCTAGTTTTGGTCATATGCTGAAATTTGATATTTCTAATAATCAATTTCCTCTCATTACCACTAAAAAAATGTTTTATAGAGGTATTGTTGAAGAATTGTTATGGTTTTTGAGAGGTTCATGCAATTCAAAAGAACTTGAAGAAAAAGGTGTGAATATCTGGAAAGAAAATTCATCGCGTGAATATTTAGATAATAATGGATTTCATGATTATGAAGAAGGGTTTTTAGGTCCAATTTATGGATTTCAATGGCGTTCTTTTAATGGTGAAGTAGATCAGTTAAAATATGTTTTAGAAGAATTACAAAAAAATAATAGTCGTCGCATATTATTAAATGCTTGGAACCCTTGTCAACTATCAAAACAAGCTCTTCCACCTTGCCATATTCTTTACAATTTCTTTAAAGTAAATGATGAAGAAATTAGTTGTATGATGTATATGCGGTCAAGTGATCTATTTTTAGGTCTTCCATTTAATATTGCGTCTACTGCTCTTTTAACTTATATTATTGCAAAAGTTAGCGGTTTTAAGGTTAAAGAAATTGCAATCTCAATTTGTGATGCCCATATTTATGAAGAACACTTAACACAAATTGATACTCAACTTGAAAGAAAACCATACAATTTTCCAGAAATTCAAATTGTCAAAGAAATTGATATTAAATCATCAATTGAAGAAAAAATAAAATGGATCGAAACTCTAGAATTTGAAGATTTTAAATTGAATAATTATATGTCTCATGCTGCAATTAAAGGTATTATGAAATAAATCCAATTTCACTCAAAAATTTATCGTTATTTTTCAATTTTAGCGATAGTAGAGGTCCATTATAATTTACTTGTGTTTTTACTATTTTTTTTATCTTAAACCATATATAATTATTATATATGAAATAATTTGTTTCTGTTTGTGGTGGAATTTTAATTACATAATTATTATTCATATAATTTGCTGAAAGCAATATTCCAACCTTAAAATAAATGTTTTTCAATTGAAAGAACAGAGATTTCTCAGTTGTGCTAATTGTTGAATTCAATTCCTCAAATCCTTTGATCAGCATTTTAACCTGATTATAATTTAAATTGTTAATCTCAGTCATTGTCAATAATTTTATATCATCCAAATTAAATTTAATAGTTGTTGTAATATTATTATTGAACATTTCATATCTAATTTCATTTTTATCTAAATATGAAATCAAAAAATCAATTGTTGCCTTATTCAAATTATTATTTAAATTAAATGTTGTTTGTTTCATTAATACCAATCCTTGAAATCTATAATTGTCATTATTGTCATTATTGTCATTATTGTCATTATTGTCATTATTATAAGGAAAACCGATATAATCAAATTCAGTTAGATCACTTGTATTAATAAAAGTAGGCAAGCATATACGAGTGTTATTTTCAACAAAAGATGGACAATCTTTTATTTTAATATCATATGGTATATTTTGAATACAATAAATTTTATTTGTTCCACCTAAATAATAATTATCAATATTATAAAATGTTTTGATTTTGTATAAATAATAGTTTTTAACATTGATTTTATTTATTTCATCAATTTCTACAAAAGTTTTATTATTAGTATAAATATAATCTGCTTTTGTTAATTTGTCTATTCTTTTTATTCCATTATTAGTATAAATCAATAAATCTCCTCTTATCATTATTTTTAACATTAATTATATTTGTTTATATACATTTAATTAATAACTATGTGTTTGTGATTTATTTTGTAAAGGACATCTTAAATCACTCCATGGAATATTGCATACTTTAGAATAAGCACATCGAAGATTATTATGATCGTCATCCATTGATTCTAAAAATGCTGGATATAATTCATCACAATTTAAAGGAATTGGTGAAGTACCATTACTAAGAACGTCTTTTGAAATTGTGGTTGGTCTTGTTTTAGTTTTATCATATAATTGTATAACAGGCTTATTTATAATAGTCATTTTTGATGAAACTTCATTACTTAATAATTTTATATAATTATTACTTGCTCCTGCTGCTGTTTGTATTTGAAGTTTATCATTTGTTACATTATCTTTAGATATTATAATATTCTCACTATTTAATATATAATCATTTGATTGATTAGTTATATTATCTACTCTATTAAATTTACCTCTTACATCTGGAATGAATTTCATTGAAATTGTTGGATTATTTGAAGGATTTGAAGTTATTTCAACTCTACCTAATAAATTTAAATAAGCTTTGTCGCTAGCACTTGGATTAAAATAAATATTTAATCCTTTCTTAACAGATTTTTTCTCTTCTTCTGAATTCGATGTCTCTATATCATAACCATTGTAAAATGCTTTATCAGCTTTTAAATCTTTCCAATCTAATATTATTGCATTTATATCTGAAGTTGTACCTGAAATTTCTAAAGTTGTTGTTGTGCCAATACCTACAGAATTACTAGAAGTACTTGAATAATTCCATGTAATTGGAGAAACTGATGTAGAAGTAGAATTCCACATATTGCTATAAGTTATCATGTCAGTAATATTATCACGTTCAGAACTACTTGGATTTATTACTTTATAATTATT